>Ga0222623_10000090_pt1 | contig 22581 bp, 18 predicted proteins | sample PLMtaG_FD_177336 | JGI IMG/M metagenome (GOLD analysis project Ga0222623, IMG submission 177336) | Groundwater sediment microbial communities from an aquifer in East River, Colorado, USA - PLM2_30_coex | ecosystem: Environmental > Terrestrial > Soil > Riparian zone | place: USA: East River...
GTGATCGTCTTCGAGAACGAGGAGTCCACGAGCGTCCTCGGCAAACGCACTGCTCCGACGTTCAATTCGTACGCACGGCGGTACGCGAAGCTCACCCGCTACTACGGAGTGACGCATCCGAGTCTGCCCAACTACCTCGCGCTGGTCTCGGGCTCGACGCAGGGAATCACGACCGACTGCACAGACTGTGTCGTCGACGCGAAGAGCCTGGCGGACACGATCGAGGCTTCGGGCCGGACCTGGAAGACCTACGCCGAAGGCCTGCCCGCACCCGGGTTCCTCGGCTCCTTCAAAGGCCGCTACGCGAAGAAGCACAATCCGTTCGCCTACTTCCGCGACATCGCGGACGATCCGGCTCGCCGCGCGCGACTCGTCCCGCTGACCCGTTTGGCCACCGATCTCCGGGCGGGAGCGCTGCCCAGCTTTTCGCTCGTCGTTCCCGACCTTTGCCATTCGATGCACGACTGCTCGGTCTCGGTCGGCGATGCGTGGCTCCGCAGCCAGGCCGTGAAGCTCCTGAAGCTGCCGAAGACGGTCGTGTTCGTCGTGTTCGACGAAGGCGGCACCAGTATCGGTGGGGGAGGGCACACGGCGGCACTGGCACTCGGGACGGCGGTTCAGGCCGGTTCCCGCTTCGCCGGCGTGACCAGTCACTACGGGATCCTGCACACCGTCGAGCAGGCGTGGGGGCTGCCGCTCCTCGGGCACTCGGCTCACGTCCCGCCGGTGACAGGCATCTGGAGGTAGTGCCCCAGCCCTGCAGGGAAAAGCCGCGCGGCCTGGAATGGAGTCGAGCCGATGCTGGCCGACCTCGCCTCCGCGCTTGCTGCGCGTGACCCCGCGACAGCGGCGCACTGCGCGCGCGTGACATTCCTCTCCAGGCGCCTTGCGGGCTGGCTCGGCTGGGACGAGCAGAAGCTCAGAACGCTGGAGGTCGGAGCGCCGCTCCACGACATCGGCAAGGTGACGATCTCGCAGGCGCTCCTGCGCAAGCGCGGCCCGCTCCTGCCACAGGAGCTCGCCGAGATCCGGACGCACCCGGCCGCGGGCGCCAAGCTGATCAGCCCGGTCGGACCGGCGCGAGACGCCTTGCCGTACGTCCTGTACCACCACGAGCGCTGGGACGGCTGCGGCTATCCGACGGGACGACGTGGAACGCAGATTCCAGAAGGAGCCCGGCTGCTCGCGGTCGCCGATGCATTCGACGCAATGATCTCCACGCGTCCTTACCGGCGCGCGCTGCCGACCACGCGCGCACTCGGTGAGATCGAACGTTGCGCCGGCTCGCAGTTCGACCCTACGTTCGCCCACGCGTTTCTCGATGCGTGGAGCGCGGGCGCGCTGGCCGACGCCGCAGCGATCTAGTGCCTTCGCACTAAAGCGTCGCCCAGACCTCGAGCTTCGACCTCACCCGGCGGATGACTTCGTCGGTGTACTCGCTCGTGCCTGCATGTCCGCCGAGATCGGCCGTGCGGACCCCTTGCGAGACCGCCTCGAGACATGCCTCGCGGATCGCGCGGCCGACCTGCTGCGACCGCTCGTCGCCGTACGCGAGGAGCGCCGCGCCCGCGAGGATCATCGCCATCGGGTTCGCGACGTTCTTGCCACGGAGCGAAGGCGCGGTTCCGTGCGCCGCTTCCGCCATCAACGCCTTGGGCTCGTAGTCCTCTTCGAACGCGACCAGCAGCGATTCGGATCCGGCGATCGAGCCGAAGAGTGGCAGCACGAGGTCGGACAGGATGTCGCCGTCGCGGTTGAGCGCGGGAATCACCAGCGGGTCGCCGGCGGAGGCGATCAGGAGCGCGAACGTCGCGTCGATCAGCTGCGGCTCATACGGCACCTCCGGATGGCGTTCCGCCGCTGCGTCCATCTCCTCCTTCAGCATCCCTTCGTAGGTCGGGCTCACGGTGTACTTGGGGCCGCCGAACACTTTCGCGTCGACCTGCTCGGCCAATCGGAACGAGAACTCCGCGACGGCACGGCAGATCCGCCGCTCGATCCGCTCGGTGCGGAAGGCCACCTCGTCGTCGCCCTCACCCTCGCGCCACTCTTTGGCGCCGTACGCATCTCCGACTGCCATCCGCACAATCGAGATCGGCGCATGCACGCCGCCGAACGGCACCACGCCCGGAATGCGCCGCCCTGTTCGCACGATCACCTTCCCGCCGATGTCCTCCCGCAGGATCCGGTTCGGCGAGCCGATGTCGTCGCGTCCTTCCGGCGTGATCGTCGCGGCCTTGAGGCCGAGGCCGTGCTCTCGGATCGCCTGGGCAGCTTCGTGAACGACGCTGTTCTTGGTCTCGCGCCGCGACTCCAGCGAGAGGTCGAATCGGGGGAACTCGAGCTCGAGGCCCGTCACCTCCGGCGAGAGCACGCGCAGGGCCTCCTCCAGCAGTTCCTGCCCCGTTTCATCGCCTTCCAGCACCACGATCGTTTTGGCGTCCACGGGTCCGGAGACCATACAGCGGTGCATTTTCGTCGGAAGCTTTGTGAGAAACATCTCTTGATCACAACGGCCACACGGCCTCTACATGGCGCCGCCGAGTCGGCTTCGATTACGGCCGCACGGGCGAAGCCCGTGCGGCCTCTACGCGGCGCCGCCAAGTCGGCTTCGATAACGGCCACACACGCGAAGCCCGTGCGGCCTCTACGCGGCGCCGCCAAGTCGGCTTCGATAACGGCCACACGCGCGAAGCCCGTGCGGCCTCTACGCGGCGCCGCCAAGTCGGCGCCTTAGGCGGGGGTCTTGCCGAGGAAGGGGGGATTCAGACGCGAAGATTCGCGCGGGCGTTTCCGCTACGTCGACGCGCGCGGCAATCGCATTACCGACGAGGACAAGCTCGAACGGATCGAGTCGCTCGTGATTCCGCCGCCTGGAAAGCGGCCGTCGCACTGGCCGAGCGCGGCTCGGCCGAGACGGAAGGCAAGGCCAAGCGTACGATTGCCGCGGTCATGCGCACCGTTGGAGCGGAGCTTGGGAACACGCCCGCAGTTGCGCGCAACTCCTACGTCAGTCCCGCGGTGATCGACCAGTATCTCGACGCGACAACGATCGAAGATTTCCGCCCTCGCCATTTGCGCGTGGTAGGTGCACGTGATTTAGGTCTCGATCGGGAGGAACAGGCCCTCTTGAGCCTGCTCCGTTCCTGGCGAATTAAGCAGTCTCGAGCGGCCGCCTGATTCCGGATCCTTTCCGCTAGGCTCAAGCGCAGTAAAATCGCTTGAGAGGGAGGAAATCCGTGGCACGTGTGACGAGACTGGTCTGCGACGATTGCGGCAAGGAAGTCGACGAGGCCAAAGGCGCCGTGATGCGGATCAATTTCACGGACGCGCGGCGCGGTTCCAAGCAGGCCGATCTCTGTGACGCCTGCGCCGGCAAGATGCCGGGCCAGGCGGTAGCACGACGCGGCCGGCGTCCAAAGACCACCGCGTAGCCTCTCCCACTCTGAGCGGCACACGCCTCGGGCATCGTCTGAGCGCCCGACTAGAGTAGGTCAGTTGGGTCTGAACCTCATCACCGGCCCGGCGAATGCCGGGAAGGTGCGGCTCCTGCTCCGCCGATATCTCGAGGCGCTGCCTCTGGAGCCGTATCTGATCGTGCCGAACCGGTCGGACGTCGAGCGCGTGGAACGCGACCTGCTCGAGATCCAGCCGGCTCTGCTCGGCGGCTCGATCGGCACGTTCGACGATCTCTTCCGGCAGATCGCCCGCGGTGGGGCGGAGACGCTGCCGGTCGCGAGCGAGTCGCAGCGCTCACTGATCGTCCGGCGTGCCCTTGCGGGTCAATCGCTCAACGGGCTTGGCCGCTCCGCCCGCTTTGGCGGTTTCGCCGACGCGCTGCTCTCGACCGTCGGAGAGCTTGAGTCCGGGCTTCTCGATCCAAACGATCTGGAGGGCGAGCTGGCGGCTCTGTATGCGGCGTATCGGGGCGAGCTCGACCGTCTGGGCCTGTGGGACCAGGATCTCCAGCGGCGCTATGCGGCGGAGCGAATCCTTAACGAGCTCGACGCCTGGCAGGGCGAGCCGGTTTTCGCGTATGGCTTCGAAGATCTGACCGGTGCAGAGTGGGCGCTGGTGCAGGCGCTTGCGGGGCGCAGCGAGGTCACGGTCTCGCTTCCGTACGAGCCCGATCGGGCCGCGTTCACCTCCTTGCGTCGAACGATGGACGACCTGGCAGGCCTCGCCGACGGTCGCATCGAGGAGCTACCGCCGGCGTTCGATCAGGTCGCGGAGCCGCCGCTCGCTCATCTAGAGCGAACGCTTTTCGCCGAAGCCGTCCCGCAAGCGCCACTCATCGACGGCGCCATTCGCTTCTTCGAGAGCGCCGGCAAGCGCGGCGCGCTCGAGCTCGTCGGCGAGGAGCTCCTGTCCTTGCTCAGGTCAGGCGTCCCCGCGGAAGAGATCGGGATCGTCTGCCCATCGCTCGAACGGTGGCAGGCGCCGCTCGAGACCGCGCTCGGCACGCTCGGCGTTCCTTACGCGCTCGAGGCATATGCGCGGTTCGACAAGACGCCGTACGGCCAGGCGCTGTTGAGCCTCCTTCGATTTGCGTGGCTCGGCGGGGGCCGCGGCGATCTCTACACGTTCCTGCGTTCACCCTATTCCAGCCTGACGCGGCAGAACGTCGACTTCCTCGAAGGACGCCTGCGAGGACGTGCCGTCGATTCGCCCGAACGCGTCGAGGAAGAGACGATCAGACTGCGCGACGGCCAGCCGTTGGCCGTCCTCGAGGCGCTCCGATCTGCGCACATGCCACTAGACGCGCTCGCCGGGCTGGCGGCGTTCATGTTGCGCGCGGCCTACGGATTGGAGTCGCCGCCGGTCGGCGAGCTCTCGCGTCAAGACATTCGCGCACACGAGACCGTGATGCGGTTGATCGAGGAGCTGCGCGGCTGGAGCGAGCTCGAAGGCTCCCTCTCGACCGAAGAAGTGTTCTCGGCGGTGGAGCGCGCGGAAGTCCGGCGCTCATCCACCGCCGAAGCAGGACGGATCGCGGTGCTCGACCTTCTGCGCGCGCGCACCCGCAGGTTCGAGGTGATGTTCCTGCTCGGGCTGGAGGAGGGAAGTCTCCCGCGCCGCGGCCACGAGTCGCCGTTCCTCGGCGACGATGCACGCCGCGAGCTAGACGAGCGCTCGCGCGCTCGGCTGACGCGTCCCGATCAAGTCGCACGCGACCGCTATCTCTTCTACACCGCATGCACGCGCGCGAGCAGGCGGCTATACCTCGTTCGCGAGGCCGCGACGGACGACGGTAGCCCGCGAGAGCCGAGCCCGTTCTGGGACGAGGTGCAGGCGGTCTTTCCGAAGGACGAGGTCGCGCGCTGGACGCGCCGGCGTCCACTCTCGGAGCTCACCTGGTCGCTGGAAGAAGCGCCCACCGACAGGGAACGGCTGCGCGCAGTCGCGATGCGTGCTGCCGCCGACCGCGTGACGGCCGACGCGATTGCAACAGCAAACGGCTGGGATCGCCGCCTCGCCCGCGCGCTGCGTGCGTTCGACCGTCCGACACGACTGACGCATCCGCAGGTCCTCGCCGAGTTGGCGGCGAAGACGACGTTCGGCGTCACGGAGCTGGAGCGGTTCGCGGACTGCTCCTCGATCTGGTTCCTCGAGCGTCTGATCGATCCGAAGAGCATCGACGCGCGGGTGGATGCACGCCTGCGCGGGTCGGTCGCCCACCAGGTGCTCTTCCGCTTCTATTCCGGACTGCCGAAGGAGCTCGGCGCCGACCGGGTGGAAATGGATCGCGTCGAGGACGCGGTCGCTTTCCTGCGGCGCTGCCTGGACGACGCGGTGCAGGGCGTGCGCCTCGAGCTCACCGACCTGCAGCAGCGCGAGCTTCGGCACGGTCTCTGGCGGGACCTCGAGGCGTTCGTTCGCGAAGAGGCCGCTGCGGACATGCCGCTCGTGCCGCGACGCTTCGAGGTGCTGTTCGGCTCTGAGCGCTCCGCGCCCGAGCTCCAGCGCGGGCTCGAGCTCGGCGAGGGGATGACGCTCTCGGGAAAGATCGACCGCATCGACGTCGACCCGTTCAGCGCGCGCGGAATCGTCCAGGACTACAAAGCGGGGAAGCACGCCCACTCCGCGCAGCAGATCGAGTCCGAGAAGCGCCTGCAAATTCCGCTCTACATGCTCGTGCTGCGCGACCTCGTCGGCGTCGAGCCGCTGGGCGGTCTCTATCGCCCGCTCTCCGGCGAGCGCAAGGCGCGCGGGCTGCTCCGCGCAGAGGCGCGCGAGGACGGCATTCCCGGCTTCGCGAAGAACGACTATCTCCCCGAGGACGAGTTCTGGGGCAAGGTCGAAGGAGCGCGCGAGCTCGCCGCCGGGATCGTCGAAAGGATTCGTAGCGGCGACGTGAGACACGATCCGAAGGGCGGCGACTGTCCGACGTGGTGCGAGCTCTGGTCGATGTGCCGGATCAAAAGAGCATGAATCTCAACTCCGAACAGCAAAAGGCTGTCGAGGCGCGCGGGCTCGTGTTCGTCTCCGCGGGCGCGGGCACAGGGAAGACGAAGGTCCTCGTCGAGCGTTTCGCCTGTGCGGTGTGCGACGAGGGGATCGACGTCGAGTCGATCCTGGTGATCACGTACACCGAGAAGGCCGCGGGCGAGCTACGCAGCAGGATCCGCGCCGGCCTGGTCGAGCGCGGACGCCCTAACCTCGCGCGCGAGCTGGACGGAGCGTGGATCTCGACGATCCACGGCTTCTGTCACCGCTTGCTCCGCTCCCATCCGTTCGCCGCCGGCGTCGACCCGCGCTTTCGCGTGCTCGACGAGAGCCAGGGTCGAGTCCTTCGTGGAGAGGCGTTCGCCGCCGCTCTGACGGCCTTCTGTGCGACCGACGATCCGGCGCGGCTTCGGTTGCTCGCCGTGTACGGAGCGGACGGTCTGCGCCGCATGCTCACCGGCGTCTACGAGACGCTCAGGTCGGCCGGCCGCGAGCTCGTGCTCGAGCTCGGCGAGCATCCCGGCCTCGCCGCGCGAGTCGACGACTTTCGCGAGGCCGCCCGCTGCCTCACGGAAGACGACGGCTCCGGCGGCGCGCAGCGCGAGACGGCAAAGCAGGCGCTCGCCTATCTCGAGCCGGATGCGACGGCGGATCGTCTCTTCGACCTCGGCGACCTGAGGCTGCGGGGCGAGCGGGCCGCAAGCTACGAAGAAGCACGCCGCCGCCTGGAGCAGACAGCGTTGGACGAGCTCGCGGCCGCAGACCGCGATCTGCTGCAGGAGCTGCTCGCCGGCTTCGCGACCGCCTACCAGGACGGCAAGGACCGCGAATCCGCGCTCGACTTCGAGGACCTGCAGCTGCGCGCGCGCGACCTTCTGCGTGACGACGAGGCGATCCGGGAGCGAGAGCAGCTGCGCTTCCGTTCGATCATGGTCGACGAGTTCCAGGACACGAACCGTCTGCAGTGCGAGTTGATCGATCTCCTCTCCGGTGGCCCAGGAGACCGCGAGCGGTTTTTCGTCGGCGACGAGTTTCAGTCGATCTACGGGTTCCGCCATGCAGACGTGCAGGTCTTCCGCGAGCGGCGCGAGCAGGCCGGCGACGGCGTGCTGCCGCTGACGATGAACTACCGCTCGCGCCCCGAGGTGCTCGCCGTCGTCAACCACCTCTTCGGTGCGGACTTCGGCGACGAGTTTCAGGCGCTGGCCGCGTCCGGCGATTTTCCCGACCCCGTCTTCGGCGCTCCGGTCGAGCTGCTCGTGACGGACAAGTCGACGTACTCCGGAACCGACGTGCACTGGCGGCGCGGCGAGGCGCGCGCGATCGCACGGCGTATCCGCGATCTCATCGCGAGCCGCGACGCGGCTCCGGGGGAGATCGTCCTGCTGTTCGCGGCCGGGACGGACGCCGAGTGGTACGAGGAGGAGCTGCGGGCGCTCGGGGTCCCGACCTACCGCAGCACGGGACGGGGGTACTTTGGGCAGCAGCAGGTCGTCGACCTGCTCGCCTACCTGCGCCTGCTGCGGAACAGGTACGACGACGAGGCGCTCGTAAGCGTGCTCGCGTCCCCGCTCGTCGGAATCTCGAACGACGGGCTCGTTCTGCTTCGACGTGCGGCGCCGAAGCGCCCACTCTTCGTCGCACTCGAGCGCGAGCTGCCGGAAACCTTCCCCGAGCGCGACGCTCAGCTCCTGCGTGCATTCCGCCAGCGCTACGACCGGTTGACCGCCGCCCTGGCGCGCCTGTCCCTCGAGCGCCTGTGCGAGCGGATCATCTCCGAGCACGACTACGACCTCGCCGTGCTGGCGCGTTGGGACGGTCGGCGCCGCTACGCGAACCTGCGCAAGCTCGCACGCCTCGCGCGCTCGTACGAGGAGCTGCGCGGCCCCGACGTGGAAGGCTTCGTGCGATTCGTACGTGACCAGGAGGCTGTCGGTGCGCGGGAGCTGGAGGCGGTAGCGGAAGAGGAGGGGGGAGACGCCGTCAGGCTGCTGACGATCCACGCAGCGAAGGGTCTCGAGTTCAAAGTCGTCGTCGTGGCGGACGCGGGCCGCGACAGAGCCCCGCCGGCGTCTCACGAGATCCTCGCCCTTTCTGACGGGCGCTTCGGCTTCCGTGTCGCCGACCCGATCACGAGCAAGCCGCGCGGCGCGTATGCCTACGACGCCGTCCAGGAAGCGCAAAACGCAGAGGACCGCGCTGAGCGGCTACGCCTCTACTACGTCGCCATGACGCGCGCGATCGACCGGCTGATCATCTCGGGCTCGATCGATCCCGAGCGGACGGCTGACGACACGACGCCGATCGGGTGGGTGCTCGGCAGGCTCGATGCCAAAGAGGAGATCGAGCGTGCAAACGGCGACCCCGTTGAGCTCGAGCGCGAAGGCGCGCGCGTGATCCTTCGCGTCGACCGCTTCGAGGCAGAACCGGAGGTCATGGTCGAAGCGCCTGGGGAGGACGGGCAGCTCGCGCTGTTCGACGACGGCGGTGGCGGTGTCTTGCCCGCGCTCGTGCCGGCGCTGCAGCCGCTGGTCGAGATTCCCGCGCCGCCGGTTCATCGCGTCCGGCGCCTGTCGTTCAGTGCGCTCGCGCTGTACGACCGTTGCTCGTACCGCTACTACGCCGAGCGTGTCGTCGGGATGAGGCCGACCGACGAGCGACGCGCCGTCCCCGGCACGCCGGGACTGGCCGCGACCGAGATCGGCGACGCCGTCCATCGCCTGCTCGAGCTCGTGAGCCTGGAAACCCCGCTCCCGCCCGACGATCTTGCCGCGCGCGTGCGCGCGTGGTATCCGCGCGTAACCGACGACGAGCTGGAGCGAATCGGCGGGTTCGTCCGCTCGTACTGCGAGTCGGAGCTCGCGCGGCGCGTCGCAGCTCTTCCCGGCGCGCGGGCCGAGCGGCCGTTCGCATTCGAGCACGACCGCGTCCTGCTCCATGGCCGGCTCGACGTGCTCCAGCTCGAGGGTGAGCATGCAGTGGTCATCGACTACAAGACGAACTCGCTCGCAGAGGGCACGCCCGAGGAGATCGTGGAGCACGACTACCGGCTGCAGCGCCTCGTCTACGCGCTCGCCTGCTTCCGCGCCGGCGCGCAGGAGGTCGAGGTCGTGTACCACTTCCTCGAGCGCCCGGACGCAGTCGTCTCGACCGTGTTCCGGGTCGATCAGGTCGCCGACCTCGAGGGCGAGCTGAGCGAAGCGATCGCACGCATCAACGCCGGCGAGTTCCGTCCCACCCCAAGTGAGTTCATCTGCGCCGGCTGCCCGGCGCTCGACGTCATCTGTGCAGGTCCCCGGCTGCGGTCGGCGGGTTACGCCGAGCAAGCACTCGCTACGGTCTCATAATCTTGCCCCGAAGCTTCGTCAAGGAGGCGCGCCGGCGCGTCGGCCCGAAGCGTGCCCGTATCCGTGAGATCATCGACCGCCTCGCTGCGGCGTACCCCGGCGCGACGATCGCGCTCAAGTCCCGCTCACCTCTCGAGCTGCTCGTCGCCGTGATGCTCTCGGCGCAGACGACCGACGTGAACGTGAATCGCGTCACAGAGAGGCTCTTCGTCAAGTACCGCAAGCCCGAGGACTATCTTGCCGTTCCGCCCGAGGAGCTCGAGCGCGACATCTTCGCGACCGGGTTCTACCATCAGAAGGCGAAATCGCTGCGCGGCACGATGGCAATGCTGCTGACGGATTTCGATGGAGAAGTTCCCCATCGCCTCGAGGACCTCGTCCGCCTTCCCGGCGTCGCCCGCAAGACTGCGAACGTCGTCGCCGCCGAGCTCGGAGAACCGCAGGGCATCGTGGTCGACACGCACGTGCGCCGGCTCTCGCAACGCCTCGGCCTCACGAAGCAGGAGGATCCGGTCAAGATCGAGCGCGACCTGATGAAGATCGTGCCGCGCGAGGACTGGGGCCGGTTCCCGCACCTGCTGATCTGGCACGGCCGCCGTGTCTGCCTCGCACGCCTGCCACGGTGCGAGGAGTGTGTGCTGAACGACCTCTGCCCCGCGTCGCGTGTCTGAGCTCCAACACCCCGATTCGCGCAGCTTCGAGCTCGTGGCCGACGTCTACGAGCGGGCGCGACCGGGGTACCCGTCCGAGGCCGTGGACTGGGTCGCCGAGCGGCTCGACCTGAGGCCGGGCCGCACCGTGCTCGATCTCGGCGCCGGCACGGGCAAGCTCACGCGTGGTCTGCTGGACACCGGCGCTCGTGTCATCGCAGTCGAGCCGGGTGACGCAATGCGTGCCGAACTGGAACGAGCTGCGCCTGGAGCCGAAGCGCTGCGCGGCTCGGCCGAGGACATACCGCTTCGGAACGCGAGCGTGGATGCGATCGCGGTCGGACAGGCGTTCCACTGGTTCCGGCACGACGTTGCGATTCCGGAGCTCCACCGGGTGCTTCGTCGAGGCGGCGGGGTGGCGGTCCTCTGGAACTCGCGCGATCCGGATGCTGCGCTGCACCAGGAGATCGGCAAGCTGATCGAGCCCTTCATTCCGCCGGACCGGCCGGATTCAGAGGAGTGGGCGCAACTGCTCGAGGAGAGCGAGCTCTTTGGTCCGCTCGAAGAGCGGCGCTTCTCCTTCGTTCAGGAGCTTGACGCGGACATGCTTGCGGAGCGCATCGCCTCGGTCAGCTTCGTCGCCGCGGCGCCGGCGGCCGCGCGGCGCGAGCTCGACGAGCAACTTCGCCGCGTGGCCGAAAGCCTCGGCGGCCGCGTTGATTTCCCTTATCTGACCGACGCGTACGTCAGCTTCGCGGTGTGATAGCCACGAGCAGGCCGCCGTCGTCGTCGTAGGCCGGGAAGAAGTCGGCCGTCACCGGTTTCCGCTGGCCGGCACGCGACCGCAGCTCGATCTTCTCGCCCAACCGGCGCACGCCCCATTCGAGCGCGAGCGCGGCTGGGTTCTGCCCGGCCTCGAAGCCGCCGAGGCCAAACCGCTCCACCAGGTCGGCCCCGAGGAGCTCCTGCTCCTGGTAGCCGGAGAGCTCGAAGATGCCGCGTCCGCTGGCGAGGATCCGCCCGTTCCTGTCGCAGACCACGAACCCGGTGTTGGGCGCCGGGTAGTAGTCGTCCATCAGCTCGAAGAGAAAGCCGAAGCCGCAGCGTTCGCAGGCGACCGGGACATTGTCGATCTCCTGGAGCCGGTCGTGGTCGATGGACCGCTGCTTGCAGTTGGGGCAGATGAAGTACGGCATTCCTTCAAGGTAGCTCCGCTAGATCCACCTGCGCCTCCTGAAGAACACGAACTGTGCAGCCGTCGTGACGACAATCAGCCCCCAGGACCAGGCGTAGCCAAATCGCCAGGCGAGCTCGGGGAAGTGGTGCCTGAAGTTCTGGCCGTAGACCCCGACGATGAACGTCGGCACCAGGAGCATCGACGCGAGTGCGGTCAGTTTCTTCGTTACCTCGTTCTGGTCGTTGGCGATCTTCGCCTGCAGGTAGTCACGGACGCTCGCGATCAGATCGCGTGAGAGCTCGAGACCGTCGAACGCGCGGAGGAGCTTGTCGTAGGCGCTGTTGAAGGCCACCTCGACGTCGTGCGGGAACACTTCCTGCCCCTCCTCCACCTCGACGACGTTGTCGACGACGCGCCGAATGGCGTCGCGCGTCGGGGCGAGCGTCCGACGGATGTGCAGGAGGTCATGTCGAAGCTCACTCAAGCGATCGCGGGTCTGAGCGGCCGGGGCTGTCTCGACGCCGTCCTCGAGCTCGTCGATCTCCCCATCCAGCTGGTCAACCAGATCGAGATACCGCTCGGCGATGTCGTCGATCAGCCGGTAGAACATCATTCCCGCGCTGTCCTCCGGACGGCACGAATCACGCGCCGGGCGAGGATCGTAGGGATGCTCGCCCGGCGGCGTCTTGCTCACCGTGACGATGACGTCGTGCGTGACGACGACGTCGACCTCCTGGTAGAAGACCCGGTCCTCCTCGGGGACGGCAACCGCCACGAGGAAGATGCCGAACACGTAGTCGCCGTGACCCTGCAGCGTCGGACGGGGCTCGTCGGCCTGATCGGCAGGAGCGAGCAACCGGTCGAGTGCAGTCTCGTAGACCTCCCGCGGGAGCTTCTCGCGTAGCTCGTCCGGGGTCGGATCGATCAGGTCGACCCATTCGGCCATCGGCCGAGGCTAGCTGCGGTGTCGGCTAGACCTACGAGCGCGGTGCGGCTTCGGCTGCCATCAGGTGCCCTTGCCGCGCTGCGAGGTACTTCTCCGCGTCGAGCGCGCCCATACAGCCGGATCCGGCCGCGGTGACCGCCTGGCGATAGACGTGGTCCTGCACGTCGCCGACGGCGAAGACTCCGGGAACGTTCGTCTCCGTCGAGTGGGCCTTCGTGATCAGATAGCCGGCGTCGTCGTGCTCCAGCTGGTCGACGAAGAGCGCCGTGTTCGGATCGTGACCGATCGCCGCGAAGACGCCGTCTGCGTCGAGCTCCCACGTTTCGTCGGTGATGACGTCACGCAGGCGAACGCCAGTCACGCGCTGGTCTCCGAGCACCTCGTCCACCACTGCGTTCGTGACCCAGTCGATCCTGTCGTTCGCCCGGGCGCGGTCCTCCATGATCTGCGAGGCCCGGAACTCGTCGCGCCGGTGCACGATGGTCACCCTGGCGGCGAAGCGGGCGAGGAAGGTCGCTTCCTCCATCGCGGAATCGCCGCCGCCGACCACCACCACGTGCTTGTCCGGGAAGAAGGCAGCGTCGCAGGTCGCGCAGTACGAGACGCCGCGTCCCTGGAGCCTCCGCTCTGAGTCCAGCCCGAGCTGGCGAGCGGTGGCTCCGGTCGCCACGATCACGGTCTCGGCGCGGTACTCGTCGTCGCCCACCCACACGCGGTGGGGGCGCTCGGTGAAATCGACCCTCGTCACGTCGTCCGTGATGAAGTCGGTCCCGAACCGCTCGGCCTGGCGGCGGAACTCCTGCATCATCTCCGGCCCCAGGACACCGTCGGCGTACCCGGGGTAGTTCTCCACATCGCTCGTGATCATCAGCTGGCCGCCCCAGTTGAACCCCTCGATCACCAGCGGCTTCAGGTTCGCGCGGGCAGCGTAAAGCGCGGCGGTGTACCCCGCCGGGCCTCCTCCGATAATGATCACGTCGCGAACGTCGTTGTCAGTCATGGTCCTCCAATAGTTCCCTGTTTCTCTCTATTAAACGATTTCGGTCGGCTGAAGCTTCCGGGCCCGGACCGACCTCGGCGCTCCTCGATGCATAGAATCCGCGCGCGCATGGTACGTAGGGGCGGGCGATGGCTGGAATGGTGACATGGTCGCTCCTGCGGGAGCTGGCCGGCTTCCGCGCGGAGAAGGGCTGCGCCATCAGCCTCTGCCTGAACCTCGATCCGTCCGAGGTCCCGACCGCCGGGGAGGCCCAGACCCGGATGAACTCGATGCTGAACGCGGCCGACAAGACCGACCGGACCGACCTCACCCACGAGCAACGCTCCGCCCTGAAGGCGGACTTCGAGCGGATCGCGACCTGGTTCGACGACGACTTCGAGCGCGACGGGTCCCAGGGCCTGGCGATCTTTGCGGCCGGGCTCGACAATTTCTGGCGGACGCTTCCACTGCCCGAGCCCGTTCGCGACAGTGCGAAGGTCGGCCGGGACTTCTACCTGGCGCCGCTCGTCCCACTCGTGAGTCGAGGGGACGGGACGATCGTTGCAGTCGTCGGGCGTGAGCAGGGACAGCTGTACCGCCTCCGCGCGGGCCGGCTCGAGGAGACCGCCGAGCACTACGACGAGCAGCCCGGGCAGCACGACCAGGGTGGCTGGTCGCAAAGTCGGTACCAGCGGCACATCGAGAAGCTCGTCCAGGAACATCTGAAGGGACTTGCGCAAGAGCTCGATCGGAGCAAGCGCCAGCTCCAGTCGCCGAAGGTCGTGCTCGTCTGCTCGGAGGAGATGCGTTCGGAGTTCACCGACGCGCTCTCGGCCGAGGTGCGCGCGGCGCTGGTGGGCTGGGCACCGGCACGGGCGCAGGCCGGCCCGGCCGAGATCCTGCAGGCTGTGACGCCGGTCCTCGAGGAGGCGGAGGCCAGGGACGAAGCAGAGGTGATCGAGCGCTGGCGCGAGGAGGCCGGACGCAACGCGCGGGCCGCTTCGGGGTGGGAGCAGACGCTCGAAGCAGCCTCCGATGCGCGCGTCGAGCTGCTCCTCTTCCAGGAGGGGGCGGACCGGCCGGCCTTCCGTTGTCCGGCATGCGGACGCGCCGAGGTGTCCGAGGGAAGCTGCCCGCTCGACGGGACGCGTCTCGAGCCGACCGACGCGGGCCTCGACCTGGCCGTGCACCAGACGCTTGCGCACGGCGGTGCCGTGTGGGCGATCCGCCGTCACCAGGACCTCGCGCCGGTCGAGGGCATCGGCGCGCTCCTGCGCTTCTAGTTTGTGCCCCTACCGGCAATACACGCCGGCCTCTGGCCCGCGATCACGCGGCGCCAGAGTCCACCCTCGCCCTTAGCAAGGCAGACCAGCCTTGCTGCGGTCGAGTGCGGCCTCTGGCTTGGTGCTCGCGACCCAGAGACTCGGCAGCATTACCGGCAGGGGCACTACGCGGCGTCGGCGGCGACGCCTGGTAGCTCGAGCACCGTCTCGCCCTCGAGCTCTTCTTGTTCCTCAACCGCGCGCTCGAGCTTCGTGCCGAACTTGTCGAGGCGCTTGCCGGCCTCGTGGTACTTGGACTGCGCATGGCCGAGGTGCGTTCCGACCTTGTCGAAGTCGTCGGCGAACCGGTCGAAGTCGCGCCGGAGATCGGCCACGTAAGCCATCACCTCGTGCGCGTGCTCCTCGATCTGCATGCCACGTAGGCCGAGCGCGATCACCTGCAGGTACGCGGTGAACGTCGTCGGCGAGACCGGGAAGACCCGCCGCTCGTGCGCGTACGCGAGCAGGGCTCCGGTCTTGCCGCATGCCAGCTCGTAGTAGACCCCCTCGACCGGGATGTACATGAAGGCGAAGTCATAGGTGCCCTCGTCGGGGCGGATGTACTTGGCCGCGATCGCGTCGATGTGCTGCTTGACGTCGCGTCCGAACTGCCGCTCGGCGAGCTGCCGCTCGTCATCGGTCTCGGCGTCGACAAGCCGGATGTAGTTGTCGAGCGGAAACTTCGAGTCGACGGGGATCGTCCGGTCGGCGCGCACGATCGCGTCGACGCGCTCGCCCGAGTCGAACGTGTACTGCATCTCGTAGGCCGAAGGCGGCAGCCGGTCGCGGAGAAGGTTCTCGAGCAGGAGCTCGCCGAAGCCGCCACGAGCCTTCGGCGGCCGGAGAGCCTGTTCGAGCCGCGCGAGATCCTTCGCCCGCTCGAGCATCTGCGTCGTCGCCTCGTCAACCTTTCCGAGGCGCTCGTGGATCCTGTTCGTCGTCTGCGACGCGCTCTCGAGCCGGCGGTCGACCTTCGTGTCCAGCTCGCCGAGCCGTCGGTCCATGGTCTCGGTGACTCCCACGAGGCGGCGGTCGACCTCGGCGTTCCGCTCGGACAGCTGCGAGCTCCAGTCGGTCCGTAGGTCTCGGAGCGTGCGGCCCAGCCAGGCGAGGGCGGCGGCCAGCCCGAGGCCGAGCACCAGAATGAGGATCACGTCTGTCACGAGCCGACAAACGGTAGAGGGGGGGTCGGACGGAACGGGGTGGGGCGGCCGGAGGCCACCCCACCCGGGTCTCTCAGGTGTTCTCGCGCTCCGCGTGGGCCTCTGCGGCTTGGTTGCGCTGTTCCTGTGCCATTGCTTCGTGCTCGGCGGCGCGGTCGTCCGCCGCGCCTTCGCGCTCCTGCGCGGCACCCTCGTGCCGCATCGAGGCGTCACCCATCTGATCTCCGGCCTCCTTCTTGCCCCGGCCGAGAAGCCTGTCGAGAAATCCCATCTTGGTCCTCCGACTTTCGGTTGGGAACACGCTTCGAGCTCCCAGTATCCGTGAAAGCGGGAGGGTCCACAAAAAACGCCAAAGCCGGCGAACCCGAGGGTTCATCGGCTTTGGCTGGCGGAGCATATGCCGCTTGAACAGGCGCAGTCAAGAGCCGTCTTCCCTGAAAAAACGTGCACCTTGCGAACTTCCGTCGCGACGCGCTCGGGGACGGGTACCCTTGCCCGCGCCGTGGCCAAGAAAGTGCGCACACCACCTCCTCCGAGGCGTGTTCAGGCCCCTCAGCGGCGCGAAACTCGCCGGCCTTCAGGAGGGCCGCCCCGGCGCTCGCCCTGGATCTATGCCGCCGGCGGTGCACTCGTCGCTGCGGCGATCGCGGCCACGGTCGTGGGCATCGTCGTCGCGCGCGGCGGAGGCGGCGGGACGACCAAGCCGACGGCGACGAACTACAACACACTGCCCGGGATCCGCAAGACGAAGGCGCCCTGGCCCCCCGAGTACCGCTACCTGGCAGACCGCCTGGCCCCGCTCGACCTGACGACGCTCGGCGGCCACAACGGGCTCGTTCTCCACTTCCACGCGCACATCGACATCTTCGTGAACGGTAAGAAGGTCAAGATCCCGGCGCTCGTCGGAATCAATCCCGGCGCGGGCTACCTGACGGAGCTGCACACTCACGACGCCAGGGGCGTGATCCACATCGAGGCGCAGAAGGCACGCGACTTCACGGTCGGCCAGTTCTTTGCGGAGTGGGCGGTCTATCTCGACTCGCATTCGATCGGCGGCTACTCGGGGATGAAGTGGTACCTCAACGGCAAGCAGCAGACCGGAAACCCCGCGGCCCTCATCTTCAAGCCGCACCAGGAGATCGCGTTCGTCGTCGGCAAGGCGCCGTCAAAGATTCCGTCGAGTTACGCCTTCCTGTCGGGCGAGTAAGTGGCGCGGGCGGGAGTCGAACCCGCACCCGCTCAGGCTGGGTTAGAGCATTGAGCTCTCGTTCTCGAGGCCACCAACCGGGAGTGCCGGGGGCGGGACTCGAACCCGCACGCCCCCGTAGGGGACACCCGATTTTAAGTCGGGCGCGTATCACCAGTTTCGCCACCCCGGCGGCGTCAGGATACCCCCGGTCCGAGCGACTTCCCGCGCCTAGACTCCGACCGTGACCGAGCTCGAAGAGCTTTCTGCGGAAGAGGGGCGGCTCGAGTGGGATACGCCGCTCTTCCGAACTGCGCTGACGCAGTTCGAGCAGGCAATTCCTTACGCAGAGGTCAACGTGTCGATCGCGGAACGGCTCCGGTATCCGGAGCGTGCCGTGATGGTGACCGTTCCGATTCGCCGCGACGAGGGGCACGTCGACGTCTTTCCGGCGTATCGCGTTCAGCACTCGAGCGTGCTCGGCCCGACGAAGGGCGGAATCCGTTACGACCCGCACGTCACCCTCGGCGAGTGCACGGCGCTCGCCGTCTGGATGACGTGGAAGTGCGCCCTCCTTCGACTCCCGTACGGCGGCGCGAAGGGAGGCGTGCGCTGCAATCCGCGCGAGCTTTCCCCGCGCGAGCTGGAGCGGCTCACCCGTCGCTACACGAGCGAGCTGCGCGGCGTGATCGGACCGCAGGAAGACATCCCCGCTCCGGACATGGCGACGAACGAGCAGACGATGGCGTGGATCATGGACACGTACTCGATGCAGGTCGGGCACGCCGTGCCGGAGATCGTCACCGGCAAACCCATCGCGCTCGGCGGCTCGCTCTTCCGGCACGAGGCCACCGGCGCAGGTGTCGTGATGGTGATCGAACGTGCCTGCAGCCGGCTCGGCTGGGACCTCGCGGAGCAGCGCTGCGTCGTCCAGGGGTTCGGAAACGTCGGTGGGATCGCCGCGCAGGAGCTCGTCTCGAAGGGCGCGAGCGTTCTCGCCGTCTCCGACATCTCCGGCGGGATCTACACACCGTCGGGCCTCGATCTCGACGCCGTCCGCACCTGGGTTGCCGCGCACGGGACGCTCGACGGTTATCCGGACGTCCAGCCTGTCTCGAACCGCGAGCTCCTCGAGCTGCCATGCGACATCCTCGTTCTCGCCGCCCTCGAAGGCCAGCTGACCGCGGATAACGCGCCGCGCATCGACGCGAAGCTGGTCGTGGAAGGTGCCAACGGTCCGACGACGATCGAGGGAGACGCGATCCTTGCCGAGCGCGGCATCCTCGTCCTGCCCGATGTGCTCACGAACGCGGGCGGCGTCACGGTCTCGTACTTCGAGTGGGTGCAGGACCTCGGGCGGCTCTTCTGGACTCGCGACGAGATTCGTGCCCGCCTGGCGGACAAGCTCGCCGATGCGTTCGACCGTGTCTGGGCGCTCGCGGAGGAGAAGGGGATCTCGCTCAGGCAGGCCGCGCTGGTCGCCGGCATCAACGAGGTCGCTGCCGCGTTGAAGGCACGTGGGATCTATCCGTGAAGAGCCTCGGATGAGCCAACACGTACGCGACGCCATGGTGCCCGAGCCGGGTGCGCTCGACATCACGGCGAGCGCCCAGGAAGCGGGAAAACGGCTCTCGGATCCCGCGGTTCGTGCCGTGCTCGTCGTCGACGACGACAAGCTCGTTGGCGTGATCACGCGCAAGACGCTCGTCTCGCAGGTGGTCGCACCAGGCCGTGATCCGCGTAGCACGAAGCTCAAAGAGATCGCCGAGCCGCCGCTCTTCACGCTCGACGCGTCGATGGATCTCGACGAGGCCTTTCATGCGCTGGAGGAACATGATTTCGAGCGCGTGCCGGTAGTCGAGGACGGCAGGCTCGTCGGGATTCTGTCGCGGACCGTTCTGCAGCGCCGTCTTGCCGAAGACGAGCCGCCGCCTGCACTGGAGCCTTAGCGAGATCGTCGACCGCTGAAGTCGCTTAAGCGTCGGTCGCAGGTTCTCGACGGCGGCGCTCTTCCAACTCGGCCCAGCCGCGATCGACGAGCTCGCGAAGGCGGCGAAGGTTCGCATCCGATTCGGCGCGCCACTGCCTCTCGCCAGCGATCTCTTCAGGAGTTCTCTTCTTCCTCTTCTTCTTCACCGCCGTCCCTCAGTAGCAAGTCGTGGATTTGCTGCAGTTCCAAGCGAATATCGCCCAGCACTCCCATGATAGTGAGGACTTCTTCGCGGTAGACGACGGGTTCCACGAGTCAAGCGTCACGCAGCAAGGAATGCTCTGCAAGGCGCCCGTTCGAGACGGGTCTAGCAGCAGGTGTGCGCGCTGGGCGGTGCCGCGCCTTCTTCCTCTTCCGGAAGCTCCGCAGCTGCAAGAGCGGCGCCGTCGAGGATGTCGCGCTCGCTGATCTCCAGCTTGTCGAGCCCGAAGAACGCGAGAACCTCGCGAGCGATGATTGCGCCGCCCACGATCACGGGTGCGCGGTCCGGATCGAGCGGGCGCATTGCACGTCGTTCCTCGAGCGGCACCGATGCAAGACGATGAAGCTGCTCTTGGAGCGCGTCCGTGCTCAGGTCGGATCCATGGACTCGGTCGCGGTCGTACTCCTCTAGGTCAAGGGCGAGGGCAACGAGGCTGGTGATCGTTCCAGCGACGCCGATCGCGGCGGCGGTATCGCTCCGGATCTCGTTCGGGACGCGCTCAGCCAGCAGCGCGCGCACCGCGGCTGCCGCGTCGTCCAGTTCGTCCTGCGTCGGCGGATCGGAGTGCAGGAACCTCTCCGTGAGGCGGGCGGAGCCGATGTCGAGACTGTCGTGCCAGTGAATGCCCTCCTGTCCGCCTGCGACGAACTCGGTCGAACCACCGCCGATGTCCACGATCACGGTCCCCAGCTCGAGCGGCCGCTCGGACGTGACGCCGCGGAATGTCATCAATGCCTCCTCGTGTCCCGACAGCAAGCGCGTCGAGAAGCCGTAGCTCCACTCGACCTCGCCCAGGAACGCCTCGCCGTTCTCCGCGTCTCGAACCGCGCTCGTCGCGATCGCGAGTGTTCGCTCCGCCCCGAGTGACTCTGCCGTGCGGCGAAAGTCGGTGAGGACGTTCCGCACGCGTGCAATCGGGCCGGGAAGGAGGCGCCTGCGCTCGTCGACGCCCTCGCCGAGCCGGGTGATGCGCGTCTCGCGCGCGAGGTCGGAGATGCGACCCTCCTCGACGTCCGCGACGAGGAGGCGCGTGGAGTTGGTCCCCAGATCGACTGCCGCGACACGGCTCATGGGCTCGACTGTAACGGCCGGCCCTCTCGCTGGACGGTAGCTGCGACATCGGGAGACGAAGGGAGATTTCAATGAAGGAGCAAGCTGGCGGATTCGTCTATGTGCAGACGAATGACGCGGACCACAACGAGGTCGTCGTGTTCGCACGCCATGCGGACGGTGGGCTCGAACGCCTCGATTCGTACCTCACGGGTGGAAAAGGCTCCGGCGAGCCACACCTGCCCTCGCAAAGCTCTGTCGTCCTCGACGGGGAGCGGCTGTTCGTCACGAACGCCGGCAGCGATGACGTGAGCGTCTTCACGGTCTCAGGGAACAGGCTCGAGCTCCGCGATCGCGCGAAGTCGGGCGGATCGACGCCGCGCAGCGTTGCCGTCCACGGCGATGGCGTGTACGTGCTCAACACAGGCGGAGAGCCCAGCATCGTGGGCTTCGTGCTCGAGGCCGACCGGCTCGTCGCAGTTGAGGGAACGTTGCGCAAAGCGGGCACCGATCCGGCTCAGGTCGCCTTCAGCCCGGACGGGCGGACGCTGCTTGTGACCGATCGGGCGGACAAGATCCACGCCTTTGCGGTCGACCGTGACGGACGCGTGCAGGACAAGGTCTCGCTCGAGTCGTCCGGCGCGACGCCGTACGGCTTCGATCTCCGTGCGGACGGCGTCCTTATCATGACCGAAGCAGCCGGTGCGCAGGTCGGCAAGGCCTCGGCATCCTCGTACAAGCTCGGCGAGCCGGCGCAGCTCGCGCAAGTCAGTGGAGCGGTCGGCAGCACGCGGAGCGAGGTGTGCTGGGCCGTGATCAGCAAGGACGGCCGGACCGTCTTCGTCACCAACTTCGGCGACGGCACGATCTCGACGTACGCGATCGGCGACGACGGCAGCATCGAGCTGCAGGAAGCAGTCGCGGGGACGACTGTCGAGGGCACGCCGGGGATTCGCGACGAGGCGCTCAGCTCGGACGGGGAGTACCTCTATGCGTTGCACGCCGACACCGGGCGGGTGTTCGGCTGGAGGGTCGGCGCCGGTGGAGAACTGGCCGCGCTCGGCTCGGCAAACAGCCTCCCGCTGACGGCTGCCGGGCTGGCTGCGAGCTAGAGGCCTGATGTGAAATTCCGCCGGGCCGGATGACGCACCAGACACGGCGCCGGATCAGCACGTTCGCCCGCGGCACGTAGCGCCGCTACGCACCGCGAACGACCGCACTGCCCGGCTTGGTCTGGAGCGCCCCCGACGACGGCCGAATTTCACATCAACCCTCTGGCACGGTTTCAAGCCCGGCGAGCTATAATTCACCTCAAGCGACGCGGGGTGGAGCAGTCAGGTAGCTCGCCGGGCTCATAACCCGGAGGTCGCAGGTTCAAATCCTGCCCCCGCTACCTCGAAAGGCCCTGGAAACAGGGCCTTCTCTTTTGCTGCATAAAGCGGCATGCTCGGAGGCTGTGGCAAGCGACCGTGCCTCCGCCGACATGGCAGCCACGAGAGCCCGGCCGGGAGTGTCGGACCAGCGACGGTGCTCCGCTGCATCGGCCAGTCGGCGGTCGCGCCCTTGAAGAGGCGTCCCACGTGTGACTTGTTCGCGCCGTACGCCACGGCATACGCTGGCAGGCATCGTGTGCAGCGCGTGTGGACGTGAGAACCTCGCCGGCGCGCTTTTGCCATGCCTGCGGTGCGCCGCTCACCGCTGTTTCGAATAACGCGGAGACACGGAAGGTCGTGACGGTTTTGTTCACCGACGTCGCAGGCTCGACAGCGCTCGGCGAGCGGCTCGACCCGAGCTGCTTCGGCGCGTGATGTGGCGCTACTTTGAAACGGTGCAGGCCGTGCCCCGATCTCGATCGCGTCCTTGTGGAGTTCGCCGGCTGTGAAGCTAGGGGGCTGGTGAACGAGCGACCGTCGAGGTCTTGCGCATCGGGTTGAAGAACGGCAGCTCCACCACGGTCCCCGCCGTCCGGCTGCGCCGCGCCTCCACTGTCCACTCGACGTCGATCCTCGTGCCGAGCTTGCTTTGGTCGGCGGCGACTGACGCCAGCGCAACCACCTTCTTCAGTGTCGGGCTCCATGTCGTGCTGGTCGCCTTGCCGATCTGGCGGCCCCGCGCGTACAGA
>Ga0222623_10000094_pt1 | contig 22128 bp, 16 predicted proteins | sample PLMtaG_FD_177336 | JGI IMG/M metagenome (GOLD analysis project Ga0222623, IMG submission 177336) | Groundwater sediment microbial communities from an aquifer in East River, Colorado, USA - PLM2_30_coex | ecosystem: Environmental > Terrestrial > Soil > Riparian zone | place: USA: East River...
AAACTTTCGTACGACTGACGATCCGCTTAAGGCAAACAAGGGTGAAACGCCTGCGACAACCGGGTTGAGCGATCTTCGCGCCTCGGGCAGTGGCGAGTTTGCTCCTGAAGGCCTCAGGCTTTTGCTCACGCACACGCGCGGGCCTGTGACAGTTTTCGATTTGCGGCAGGAGACGCACATCTTTGTGAACGATCTGCCTGTTAGCTGGTATGCGTCACGCGACTGGGCCAACGTTGGGCGAAGTCAGTCGGCCATCGTGGCGGGCGAAGTCGCGCGTGTTCAGTCGCTCAAGCCCGGAAGCGAAATCGCCGTTCGACCCGGCCATCCCGTCAAACACGGCAGCGCCAATTCTGTCACGCCAGAACAGGTCACTGTCGAACGGGCAAGCACCGAACAGAATATCGTCGAAGGCGCCGGCGCGTATTATGTGCGCATCACCGTGAGCGATCATACGCGCCCGCTCGATGACGAGGTGGACCGATTTGTTCTCGCTGTCCTTGCACTGCCGGACAATGCGTGGGCGCATTTTCACTGCGAAGCGGGTCTTGGACGCACGACTACTTTCATGGTGCTTTATGACATGCTCCGAAATGCGAATCGCGTGTCGCTGGAGGACATTGTTCGCCGTCAAAAGATTCTCAGTCATGGCTATGACGTGCTTCAACCCGATGAACCCGGAAACTGGAAGGCGCCTTACGCGGCAGACAGGGCCGCATTCATTCGCGCATTTTACAATTATGCTCGGGCAAATCCGAATGGCCGCCCGCAGCTTTGGAGCCAATGGCTCAAATCTAGTCCGCGGTGAGTGGCGACTCCTAAGCGAAGCGGCACAATTCATTGCGTGAAGCACTGGGAAATAGAAAAGTCTTGACGCGGCGATCAGGACTAGCTGGAATAATCTGCATGAAATCTCGTACTTTTAGCATCAGCGCAGTTGCGGCGACTGCAGCATTCATCTTTTCGGTGGCCACGGCTGCCGCGGTGACGACTGACGTCATTTTTAGCTTTGAGGAGGATGAGGGCGAATACGCCGACACGGATTTGGAGACTGACAGCGCGGGTAACATTTATGGCACCACGGTTCTCGGAGGAGACCACGGAAGTGGCACAGTTTTTCAGCTCAGCCCCACATCTGAGGGTTGGGTGCATACGGTCCTCTACAGCTTCACGGGTGGCGCCGATGGAGGCGAGCCGTATAAAGGAGTCACACTCGATCGCCAAGGTAACTTGTACGGGACGGCTGTTACGGGCGGGTCAGGCAGCTGTGAAGGCGGCTGCGGCGTCCTTTACAAGCTAACAAACTCTGGAGGAACTTGGACCCAGAGTATAATTCATGCTTTTACTGGCGGAGATGATGGCTCTGGGCCGGGCGCAAGGGTGACAGTAGATCAGGGTGGAAATATCTATGGAATGACTCCGACCGGTGGCGCATACGGCCTAGGGACGATTTACAAAATCCATCAGGCGGGTGGAGCCTCGGACCTCAGGGTTATTCATGCATTTACGGGTGGCGCTGACGGGGGCAGCGGCTCGGCTGGAAGAATGATTCTGCGCAAAGGCCGTCTCTACGGCGCCGCGACGACCGGTGGCTCTTACGGAAGCGGAGTTATTTTCGAGCTCAGCCCCAGGGGCGTTGGAGAGTGGGCTTTCAGGACAATTTATTCCTTCCAAGGTCAACCGGACGGGAGTTTTCCCTATGGTGCACTACTCTTCGATCGTTCAGGTAAGATCTATGGAACCACGTATTACGGCGGGGATAACGGGATTGGCGCTGTTTACGAGCTGTCTCCCCGACGAAGCGGCGAATGGGATGAGAGGGTAATTTATAGCTTCCAAGCAGGCAGCGACGGCAACAGCCCGATCAGCAACCTTGTTTCTGATGCGGCTGGCAATCTCTATGGCACTACTAGCGAAGGGGGGTTGGGCAGTGGAACCATCTTTAAGCTAAGTCCTATTGGCGGCGGTCAGTGGACCGAGACCGTGGTTCATTCTTTCCAAGGGCCTCCAGACGGAGCCTTTGCCTATAACGGAATGGTCGTCGATCGTTTTGGAAACTTTTACGGTGCCACGGTCCACGGGGGCAAGAACGATGACGGAAGCGTCTATAAGTTCACGCCTTGAGCGCGCGAAGGGCGGGTTAGACAGCCGTTTTACCTGATCCAAATGGAGGCGAGGGGAATCGAACCCCTGTCCTCGTCGCTTTCGACGCAGACATCTACATGTTTATCCGATGGTAAGTTTTAAGGAGCCGAACGTTGCACCGGAACACTGCCGGCTCCCGAGCGTCCACGAAATTCCTTTACCGTCCGGCGCGGTCGCTCCGCCGTCCGATTAGCCTGCTGTCCACGTTTGGCGCCGTAGCAGGCGTCCAGCTCCAAACGTCACGGTCAATTAAGCCGCGAGAGCGAGATCTTGGTGATCTGCGTTTATTTTTTTGGTTCGTTTTTTAACGAGGCCAACGAACCATCCTCGACATGCCGCCTGCGCTTCCAACGATGAGTCGAAGCCAGTGCGCCCCCAATAATTATGCTTGAACAAGTACCCCTTTTTGCGGTCTTATGCAACAGCTGCGACATTCTGCCGAGCAGCCTGATGGCAATCGAAATAACATCTCAATCTTTGGCCGGAGCCCAGCCGGAAGAGACAGCCGCTTACAAGGCGAGGCTGCCCGGAACGCTATCCGGATTTCCTGCCACAGATAAGTCCGTCTCACGCCCTCGATTTGGGCACCCAACTTCGCGATGGACACGCCGCAATTTTAGCAGCCGCGCAACTGAACTTTCCGGAGGGACGGCGATCATTGTCTCGATTCCGAAGAGCGGCCGCACCTGGCTTCGTGCATTTATTTGCGCGTACTTCTGCAGGCGCTTCGGTCTCTCGTTTACTTTGCGACCGGAACGTTACAGCCAGCCAGATATTCCCCGGCTGATATTTTCGCACGATCTGTTCGAGCACCGGACTAAAGGCGATCTCTGGGATCGATTGCGCGGCAAATATCTGGTACCGCCAAGAGAGCTTAGCCGGGCAAAGATTATTCTGCTCACGCGGGACCCGCGTGACTGTTTCGTTTCTCTTTATCTTCAGATAACGCGGCGCGATCCAAATGCTCCAGTCGAACTAAGGCAAAAGAGTGTCAGTGAGATGCTGCGCGACAAAAGATTCGGCGTCGACGCCATCGTAAGCACGATGAACGATTGGATCGACGAATTCTCCGGGCGCGACAATTTCACCCTGATCAGGTATGAAGCTCTGCGCGCGGCGCCGGCAGAACATTTTCGAGACTTACTGGCTATGCTGGGCGAATCCACACCAGACATGACGATCTTCCAGGAGGCACTCGAGTTTTCCCGATTCGAGAACATGCAAAAGCTCGAGGCGGCCGGCGCGTTTGATTCGAAAATCCTGCACCCCGGCGATGTGCGCGACCCTGAATCGTTCAAGGTGCGCCGTGGAAAGGTAGGAGGCTACCGGGAATACCTTTCGGCCGAAGACCAGGCATTCTCCGCAAGTGCGCTAGCGAAACTCGACGGACGGTTCGGCTACTGACTCGCGGTACAGAAACGCCGATTTGATTTCTGTTCGGCATTGCTTCGTCGGTCAACACCGTTTCAGGGCAGAATGCTCATGTGCGGCCGGTTCCCCAACGGCGGTGCAAGAAGCGCTCCCAAGGCGAGAATAGGATTTTGTCCGCGAGCAAACCGATGACGACGATCACCAGCATAATGCCGATGACTTGGTCCATTGCGTTTAATTCGCGACCGTAATGAAGTAGGTGACCGAGACCAAACCCGGTTAGAATGGTCACATAAATTTCCGCGGCCATCAGTGAACGCCAGGCGAACGCCCAGCCCTGTTTCATTCCGCTGATCAAATAAGGCAGCGATGCCGGTAAGATGACATATATCCAACGGTGAAATGGACCAGAGCCCATAGTTCGTGCCGCGCGCGCAAAGATCGGCGGGATTGTGCGGACGCCGGTGTCGGTCGCGATTACGACTGACCAGACCGTGCCCATGATCACGACAAAAAGCATCGCGCCTTCGGTTTGTCCGAACCACAGCAACGCCAGCGGAACCCAGCAAACGCTCGGCAATGTTTGCAGGCCAAGGGCGAGCACGCCGATCGTGTCTTCGGCAAATTTCAAGGAGGCCGTCAGAAGCCCGAGCGGGAGACCGATAGCGAGACCGATGAAATATCCGATTAGTAGCCGCCGCAATGTCACGCTCGACGCGCTGAAGAGGCTGCCATCGCGTGCGGCGTTAACGAGGTAATCCACAACGTTGCGCGGAGAAGGTAACAAAACGGGCGACCAAATCTCTGCATGCACCAAGGCGGCCCAAATTGCGACAAGTGCGACGAAAAACAAAACTGCGAGCAAGGCTCTCCTCATTCCACGCTCACCTCTGCCGGCGCCAGATAACCTTTCAGCGCTGCGGTTAATTGCGACGCATGCCGCGCGATCTCGATGCTGTTGAAGTCGCGCGGCCGCGGCAGGTCCACTTCAAAAATCTCGCGAATGCGACCCGGCGTGGGCGACATAATCACTACTCGATCGGCGAGGCACGCTGCCTCGCGCACGTTGTGGGTGACGAAGATGATCGTCTTGCGGCGCTTTTGCCAAATCTGTTGGATATCACCGTAAAGTTGCTCGCGTGTCATGGCATCGAGCGCGGCGAACGGTTCGTCCATGAGAAGCACCCGCGGGTTGGGCGCGAGCGCTCGGGCGAGCGCCACGCGCTGTTTCATGCCGCCAGAGAGCTCGTGCACGTTAGCCTCCATGAACTTCTCAAGGCCGACCAAATGAAGAAAGAATTTTGCGACCTCCCGCCGCTCTCGATTGCGTAAACCCGGTTTCAATTTCAAACCAAACATGACGTTTCCGAACGCGGTCAGCCACGGAAACAGCGCTGATTCTTGAAACATGACCAGCCGGTGCCGTCCGGGAGCGAGCACCGGTTGATTATCCGCCAGCACCCGGCCTCGGTCCGGTTTTTCCAAACCGGCGATGATATCGAGCAGCGTTGATTTCCCGCACCCGCTCGGCCCGACGACAACAATGAATTCGCCTTCTGCGACTTCTAGCGAGATGTCATCCAACGCGTGCACAGTCTGCCGCTTTTGCCGGAACGATTTCGAGACATGATCCACGATCAGCTTCGCCGGCGGCGGACCCTGGAGCTCTTCTTGCAGTGACATCAGGGATTTTCGAACAGCTTGGAGAGATCAGGCGCTTTCTTGATGAAACCGGCGCTGACTGAGTTCTGCATGAATTTTTCCACGGCAGCGCGCGGCGTTTCCGCGGTAAACAGAATGCGCTTCCATGAGGCGGCAATGACTTGTGGGCTCATGTCGCTTCTCGTTTCTTCGAACAATTCGCTCTTGATTAAGCGTTGCGCTTCCTCCGGGTTTTTTGTGATCCAGTCAGTCAGCTCGGCATGAGCTTGGGCGAATTTCTTCGCGAGATCGCGTTGCCCATTCAGGAACTTAACGCTCGAGACCAACACTGTAGTGGCGGCATCTTGTTCTTCTACCATTACTCTGCCGGAGGCCTCCTGCTCGAGGCGAGTCAGCCAAGGTTCGACAGTCCAAACTCCGTCGATTTTTTTCGCCTTAAAAAGGCCTAACTGATCCGGATTTTGTGTTGGAATCACCTGTGCGTCCCCGCCGAGCTGAGTGATCCTTAACCCACCGGCCGTCAGCCATGCCCGGCATGAAATGTCCTGCGTGTTCCCTAATTGCGGCGTGGCGATTTTCTTGCCCCGGAAATCGGCGGCTGCTTTCAAATTTTGATCCGGCTGAACGATCAAACCCGCACCGCCGTTCGCTGCGCCTGCGATGAGACGAATCTCTTGCCCATTGGATTTCGTGTAAGCATTTAGCGCCGGCCCGGGACCGACATAAGTCAGATCAATCGATTTCGCGAAAATCGCCTCCATCGCGCTCGGCCCGGCGTTGTAGATGAACCATTCGATTTTGGTTCCCGGTCCGAGGCGTTGTTCGAACCAACCTTTGCCCTGGCGGGACAGCGCGTGCCCAACCAGGCCTTGTGCATGTGTGATATTCGGGAAATGGCCAACGCGAATTTTCGTTTCAGCAACAGACAAGGCCGCTCCTGCAAACCACACCAAGATCGACAATAAGGGGTTGAATATTTTCATTCGGTGATTGGCGATCTTGTCGATTGATCGGCGCAAAATCAATCGCCGAGACAAAGAGAATTGAGCTATCGCAGAGGTCGCGCGACCAGGATCCCGCTGTCTGAGCGGTAGCGATACAGATATTTCGAAAGCTCCTCATCCACGATGACGCGGCCGTAGTTGCTGGGAGAGGAAGCGTGCATGAAATGCAACACGCCGTCACTTGTGCGCAATGCGAGGCCGACATGCGCGGTCGAATAAACCCCGCTTCTATCGCGCGAAATTATTCCGATGATATCCCCGCTGCGTAGCTTGGGTTCAATTCTGGCGACCTGGCTTTTTGGAATCTCGTACAGAGGTCGAGAGGAGACGTTTGCTTCCATGCGCGCCAGCGGTCCAAGCAGCGAGCGATTTGCGGCGAGATAACGATAATGCCGCCAGCCTGCGCTCATCTCGCGCGCCGAATGGGGCACGGTCTGCCCGCCGAGAGCGCGGGTGAGATCGTTCACCAGACCCCTGCGATCATTGTCGTACAGCCAATCTTCCAAGTAATGCAAACGCGAGAGATAATCGCCGGTGCACTCACCGCCGCGGTAGCGGTCCAGTTCGATGTAATGTAACAGGCGCTCGGGCGTCCAGTTCGACTCCGGCTCGTTCAGCATTCGGGCGAAGCCGAGAGCAATCTCGAAAAACGTCCAGCAATCCATTCCCTGAAAGTTTGCTGAGGGCGACTCGATCCGATTGTCGATTTCCAGGGTGAAATGTTTATAGCGTGTTCCTATCAACGCTTGTCCCACCGCCGCGGTCCGCTCGCCGATCGGCAAAGCCTTCCAATTTCCTGCTTTGGCCTTTGCGACGAGTCGGTTGAATTGGTCCTGCCCCTTAAAAATCGTGTTGAATGGCAACCGCGATGTCGATGCCAACGCGACTGAACAGATCAGACACAACGGAACAAGTGCTTTCCAACTTCGCATGACGCGGACAACTCAACGCGGAATAGAGAAAGTTACAAGGTTACAACATCAGAAAAATAAATCTTGGAACGTGAACTTCTAGCCTTTGTAACTCTTGCAAATTCTTGCAGTTCAGGACTACTCGCTCGGGTAAACAATTTTACTTGAGTGAACCGCACCTATATCGTGTTCGAGCGTGGCACTTCGTTTTCCTAAAAAGAGCCGGCGAAACATTGTTCGCCAAACATCGCGGGATGGGGCGCCTCTTCCACGACTTCGGGATTCGACTCGTGTCCGGCTGCGCCCACGAGCTGACTGGCACAAGCGCAATTTTCTAACGAGCGTCTTGATACCCTCGCTTTTCACGAAGCGCTCCGGTGGTCGTGCGGCTCCGCAATTCCCAAAAATCCGCGAAGGCGAGGTCTGCATTACTTGGATTGGTCATGCCTCATTTCTTATTCAGACGCACGAGGTAAATATCTTGGTCGATCCGATTTGGTCGAAATGGCTCAAGGTGATCAAGCGATTGAAACAACCCGGCTTCGAAATTCATCATCTGCCTTCGATTGATTTTGTGCTGGTTACGCATGCCCATTTCGATCATCTCGATCGGCGCACGCTGCGACGCGTTGCGTCGGATCAACCGATTGTTGTGCCGATGGGTGTCGGGAACTTGGTCCATGACCTTGGCTTTCATATTGTCCACGAGCTCGACTATTGGCAGACGGTCGAGCTTGGGCCCTTGAGAATTTCTCTCACGCCTTGTCACCATTGGGGCGCGCGCTTCCTCGCGGATTTGCATCGGGATTTCGGTGGATTTGTGATCGCTTCGAACGGCCGCACGATTTTTCACTGCGGCGACAGCGCTTATTTTCCCGGGTTCAAGGAAATCGGAGACCGCTATAACATCGAGGTCGCGCTGCTTCCAATTGGCGCTTACGAAGCGCCCACTGGTCGCGAAGTTCATATGAATCCCGAAGAAGCGGTAAAAGCGTTTGTTGAGTTGGGTGCAGCGACTTTGATCCCGATGCATTACGGGACATTTCGCCTCGGCTTTGAGCCACTTCATGAGCCACCGCAGAGATTGCTGGCAGCCGCTCGCGAGCACGGTCTTGAACAAAAGGTTCTTGTGATGACTGAGGGGAAGCCGGTGGTCTTATGAAAAGGAAAATGCCGAACGCCCAACGCCGAACGCAGAATATTGAATTTAAGAAGGAAACGCTCAACGCCCAACGCCGAACGGCCAATATTGAGTGGACAGCAGATGGGATCCGAGTGAGCGAGTTACCAAATTCAATTTATCGTGCGACGCGGGATGCGTGGCAGTACGATCTCGAGGACCGCTTGCTGAATTTCGCCGTTAATATTGTCGAGTTAACGGAGTCCTTCCCGATTATAACGGCTGGGAATCACATTGCGGGCCAGCTTCTGCGGTGCGGAACGTCGCCTCTGTCTAACCACGGCGAGGTCGAAGCAGCAGAATCACGAAGAGATTTTATTCATAAGCTACGAATCTGCCTTAAAGAATTGCGGGAAACGAGCCGTTGGCTCCGCCTGGCCGGTCGCTTGAAAAAATTGGAAGCCCTCGCGGCCCGTCCCGCATGCCTGGATGAAGTCGACGAGCTCATCAGAATCTTCGCAACCAGTGTTCGGACTGCTGAAAAGAATGCGAAATGAGCACGTGTCTTTCAGAATTGAGTATTGGGCGTTGGACGTTGGGCGTTGGGCGTTTTCCATTTTAGATGCCCGCGCCGCGCTCCACGCGTTCGGAAATTCTTGGGGCCCTTTCAGCCGGATTAGTCGTTGTATTCTTCTGCCTGCTTCTTTTTTGGCATGATCCGCTCGTTTTTTGGAATGATGATTATCAATTGTCGATCCTGCCGGTGTTCGCCGATGTGGCGCGCAGCTGGTCGGAGGGCAATTGGCCGATCCTGAGCCCTTATTCGTGGGTCTGCGGCAACCTTGCGGGTGAATTTCAGTACGGCACCTTCTCGGTTTTTGTAAATGCAGCGATCATTCTCATTTGGAAATTTCCGCTTACGTTTCCGCAACAGGCCGCCGCTCTTTCCATCGCGCATCTCTTCGTTCTGGCAGCCGGCGCATTTTTGCTTGGGCGTGACCGGCGACTTTCAATCCCGTTATCGATCTTTGTCGCACTTGTCGCCTCGCTAAGCGGCTGGATCATTTGCTGGGGAGCAACCGATTGGTTCGGCGCCCTCGGCGCGTTCACCTGGCTGCCTTGGGCTTGGTGGGGAGCGGAACGCGCGCTGGATCCGCGACGAACAAAATGGCGATTCCTCTGGGCCGCGCCCTTCGTTTACCTGCTCGTTACCGGCGGTTTTCCTTACACGGTTCTAATGTTGTTGCTCTTGGTCGCATGGCTCTCGATCAAATCCTTGGTTCAAAGCCGAAGCATGTTCTCAATCTTGCCGATGCTGTTTGGTGTCGCGCTCGGTTTCGGATTGTCCGCGCCCGCGTGGCTCGCAGTCCTCGATCTCGTTCAGGGTTCAGCTCGGGAACTGCAGTCCTCGTCGGCCCACTGGCAATGGCTCGTTCCACCAGCGGCATTGCCGGGATTAATTCTTCCTTCGTGGACCGTGAACTGGACCGATTTTTCTTCGAGAAACGTTCCGCATACCGCAATGGAGTTAGCGTGCGGTTTGGTTGCTCCGGTAGCGCTCATTGCCGGCTTTATCTGGAGCTGGCGCATGCTCGTTGCTCGACTCAAATGGGAGTTAATCCTGCTTCTGGTCGTGCTGTTGCTCTGCATGATACCCACTGCGGGCCTTTTCCGGTGGAGCTTTCGCTGGCTGCCATTTTTCCATTTGGTGCTCGCGATTTGTGCTGCGGAAGTGCTGCAAATGAGACCACGGTCAGCGACTGCGGCTACAACGCCGTTTGTCATCGTCCTGTTGGCGGCTGCCGCCATGTTGATTTTCCGAACGAGCGGTTCCTATTCCTTTCCGCTGGTTGCGATTTTCATCGGACTCGGCACAGTTTGGTTTGTTTTCGAATTCTGGTTCCGCAATCCACGGATTTGGTATTGGGTTCCAGTCGCGATCACGTTTGGCGCATTGCTTGCTACGTATCTCTGTATCCCGACAAACTGCGGTGTGCCGAGGTACAATTTTTCTCAAGAGCTGCGTAAGCCTGCGCCGCTCGATCCACAGCGACTTTATCTCAGCGTCTATCCCTGGGCAGAGCTGACTTATTGCATCTCAAACAAACCGCAACCAGTCGGTCAAACCCTGCGCCCCGGAAGCACATCCATGTGGGCGGGTTTGCATTTCATCAATGGGTACAGCCCAATCCGCGCCGCAGGCGTAGCGCGGCAATTCGCGAGCACGATTCACGGTGAGATCAATCCCGAGATGGGGAGCTATGTATTGAATTCTCAAGCCGGCAAAGATGGAGAACTAGCTCTACTCGGCGTGGATGGAATTGTTGTTGCACGAGAACTAGACATGGTCCCTGAGCCGGCTTCTGACTGGGAGATGGTTCTTGCGACAGACGAGGGGCGTGTCTTTCATCGCCGCGATGCGCCATTCGCGCGGGTGCGCTCAGTCTCGTCGATCGATTCGCGACCCGACGAACAATTTGCCACCGCGACAATTTCAAACATCAAGAATTCGCGAAATTGCGTTGAAGCAGATATCAATGTGCCGAATGGCGATCGTCCCGCGCTCCTGACTTTCTCACGTCCGTACTTTCGTGGCTACGAAGCGCGTCTGGGCGATCAAAAACTCACCGTCAATTCCTATCGCGGATTGTTTCCGATGGTGGAGATCCCGGCAGGCGCACGCTCTCGGTTCATCTTCACCTATCGGCCGCATTGGCTAATCTGGGGGACCGCTGTGGCCGTGATCTGCGCATTCGTGATGGTTCTGACTTTTGTCGCTGCGAATTGCCGGCGCAAGTAAGGGCGCGCAGTTACTTCTCGTCGAATTCGGAAAGCTTCTGCGTGCGAGTTTTGCTGTGGTCTGCAAACGCGTCGCTGCGACTCAACGCGATCGATTCGAGCATAATTCCGAGACACCGGTATATCAGATCGATATCGCTCATCTCGGAATATCTGGTGTCAGCTTTTCGCGGCGTGAAGTACGTCCGGTAGATACGATCGACGTCCATCCCGCTGCAGAACGTGTTCAATAACCAAAAGTTTTCGTCACGAAAAAACTCCTCGATTCTCGCCTCCTGCTTGGCCGAAAGCATTCGAACGTTTGTTAGTCGAAACTTTTTTGGCAGGACGCGCGTCAAAGCCAGCGTCAGGCTATTGTCATGGATGTCGGAAAAAAGATGTGGGTTTTTCGAGAGCACATGAAGAACTGAAACGTCCAGGCTGGGATTTCTAACCTCACTTTCAATCTCGTACTCGGCTCTCGATAGACCAAGCAGGTGGAAAAAATCTTGAGCAGGATTCCCATCCGTTAGTAGTTCCGGAATGAGAAATCGCACATGCATCGTGGCAGCGGGGAAGGCGCTTTTCCAACTTTGAATACCTGCTCTGAACGGGGGTCTACGCGCCTCGATGCATTGAGAAACAAAATCGCTGAGCGGCACACCCGTTTTCAGGCCCCACTGCTTCCATGCCGATGGTATCCATTGAAGTTGCGGCCGCACAAAGAAGATGACGCAGACTTCAAACTGACTGTCGAGCCCTGCGAATAGCTCGGCCATGCCGGGGTTCGCCAAGTTTTCGGCACTCAGGATCGCAACGTAATCTGCCTTGCCTCTGGAGATTGCCGCCATCTCGTCGGCGAGTCTTTGCGTTAGATTTTCAGTCTTCTTCCTGGCCCGCTCAACACTCCATATGGATGTGCCGACGAGATCTTCAGGGGTGCGCGCAATCCTGAGGTTTTTGTCGAAAACAAAAACGTTATGCTTCTGTAATTTTCGGAAATTCTGGAAAAGGGCTGCTCGGATGCTCGCGTTTCCGCACTTTGCAAATCCCGCATGGATAATAAGGCGTGATCTCACGTGGGCGGCATCGACACGGCGCCTTGCATGGTCTGGTTGTCAGAGTTCTTTCGGATTTTCCAGCAGCTCGATCACCCGTTTGAGCAAACGGCCGGCGCCGCCGCCATCGATGCTGCGATGATCAAAACTTAGCGTAATCTGGGCTTCCGTCCTGGGAACAAACTCCTTTTTCTCTTCATCCCAGGACGGCACTTTTTTCCCGATTCCAAGGCCGAGCAGCAATGTTTGATCGGGCAGGGGAATCGGTGTGCCCCATTCCATTCCGAAGGTCCCAAAGTTGGAAACCGTTGCAGTACCGCCGGCTTGCATGTCCGGTGAAATCCGTCGTTGGCGCGCGAGCTCGATGAGCTCCTTGTATTTTGTCGCAAGATCGGCAAGCGACTCTTTGTCTGCGCCGCGGATCACCGGCACCATGATTCCGTCCTCCGCTTCAACTGCGATCCCCACGTCAATTGAGTTTGATTGGACCACACGGTTGCCGATCAGTTTCGCGGCTGCGCCCGGATTCTCTGCGAGTGCGACAGCGAGCGCGCGCAGCGCATAAAGACCTGGGCCAGGCTTTGGATCACGCGATTGCCGGTCTTGCAACACTGGATCGAGACTCACTGATGAGCCGATTGTCGAAAGTGGGCGCGTCCAGCTGCGCCGCATCGCGTCCGCTACGCCGGCGCGAATAGCGGAAGCTTCGTGGGCAGTTTGGTTCTCAATTTTGTGAAGGAAATTTTCGAGGTCTTTGATAGTGACGCGGTTGCCTGCGCCAGTTCCCATGATCCCCGCCAGGTCGGCAGTCGTTAGTTGCAATTCGGCCATGCGTGCGCGTACGCGCGGCGACATGAAAGTCGCTCCCTTCGTAATCGCTGGAACGGGCAGGCCGCCATCGCGTGCGCCTTCACCGTCGCGCGCGGCGATTTTTTTCCCACGTGCTTGAGCGACTTCCTGATCAGCGCGCACAGGAATTTCCTCAGCGACTTCCCGCTGCGGAGGAGGCGGCGCTTGCTTCGCAAATCGCGCGGCATCGGCCTCACTCGCTTCTACATAGCCAAGCACTGCGCCAACGGGATAAGTTTCCTTTAGCTGGACGGTGATCTTGTCGATTTTGCCTTTGCACGGCGTGGTCACGCCCATGACTGCCTTGTTGGTCTCGACGTCAATGATTTCCTGATCATCCAGCACCTGGTCGCCCGACTTTACCTTGATATCGACAATGGTCGCTTCGGCGATCGATTCGCCCAGCTGCGGCATGATGATTGGAACTTGCGGCATAAGTTTACTCTTGCAGCAATACGCGAGCTTTGGCTGCGATGTTTTTCGCATTGGGTCGATGCGCGCTCCACAAGTTTGGATGATATGGAATCGGAGTGTCTTTCGCGTTGAGACGTTGCGGCGCTGCATCGAGCAGATGAAACGCCTGGCTCGTGACGCGCGCGATTACTTCCGCGGTCGCGCCGCCCCACGGAAACGATTCGCCGACGCAGAGCAAACGTCCGGTGCGCGCGACGGACGCCAGCACGGTATCGGTGTCGAGCGGTTTAACCGTTCGCAGATCGACAACTTCAATCTCGAAACCCTCACGCGCGAGTTCCTCCGCCGCCGCAAGAGATTCCTGCATCATTGCGCTGTAGCTCACGATGGTGAGATCGCGTCCCTCCCGCGCAATGCGCGCCCGACCGGTCGGCAACCCCTTTTCCGGTAATTTGTCGGCCTTGAGATGGTAGTAGAGGTACTTGTGCTCGCAGTAGATGACGGGATCGTCGATCGCCACAGCTTCTATTAACATGGTGTAGGCATCTTCAACTGTCGCTGGCGTCATCACGATCAGTCCGGGGTAATGCGCGTAGATCGATTCCATGGATTGACTGTGAAACGGCCCACTGCCTTTTGTTCCGCCCGACGGCAGACGAACTGTGATCGGCACCGGCACGCCTGTTCGCCAGTAATGCGTGCCGGAATTGTTTAGAATTTGATTGAGCGCGATGCTGGAGAAATCGGCGAACTGCATTTCGACAATCGGCCGCATCCCCTGCATCGCGGCGCCAATCGCGGTCCCCACGATGGCGTCTTCGCTTATCGGCGTGTTCAATACGCGTCCGGGAAATTCCTTCGCCAGACCTTTCGTCGCTTTGAATGCGCCTCCGAACGTGCCTCCGACATCCTGTCCGTAAATGAAAACACGCTCGTCGTCGCGCAACAATTTGGCCTGCGCCTCTCGGATCGCTTCGAGATAAGTGATGCTCATTCGAGGGAATCGGCGAGGTCGCGTATCGAATACGCGCACCAATCTTCTTTGTCGCCTTCGGGCGCAGGTTCCCTTTGCGCTGCGGCAATTGCCTCGTCCACCTGCGCGACTGCGTCTTTGCGCCATTCGGCCAGGGTTTCCGCGTCCAATAACTTGAAGTTGAGAATGGTTTGCTCGGCAACTTTCAGGCAATCACGCGCAAATTGTTGACGTTTGATCTCCTCTGTCACATAGCTCGCATCATCATGCTCGCCGTGACCGGATAGGCGCAGCACGGACGCGACGATCAACTGCGGCGGACAACCTGCGCGCGTGCGTTTCACTGCGCTACCGACCACGTTCAGGCACGCAGCCAAGTCCGTCCCATCAACACTGTAGCCTTCAAATCCGTAGCCGATTGCGCGGTCAACCAGATCATCACACGCGAACTCGCGGTCGTTAGGCGTTGAATAAGCATAATGATTATTTGTGGCGACGACGACGAGCGGCACTTGTTCCACTGCCGCAATGTTCATTCCCTCGTGGAAGGCGCCGGTCTGCATCCCGCCTTCGCCAATACACGCGAGGCCGACGAAGTTTTTCTCACCTCTGAATCGTTTCGCCATCAACGCGCCCACGGTGACCGAAACCATCGCGCCCAGGTGGCTGATCATTGCGAGTTCGTTCTTGCGTGGGTGACCCCGGTGAATGTTGCCATCGCGCCCGCGCATCGGTCCCAAGCGGGAGCCGAGATACGTGCGCGTCACATCAATCAGCGGTTCGCCGAACGCGGATCGCCCAGCCTGGTCGCGAATCAACGGCGCGAAGATGTCGCCTTCTTGCAAAAACAAGCCGCATGCGACGCTGACTGCCTCCTGCCCTTTGCCGATATAGACGCCACCGGTGATCAGGCCACCGCGGTACAGACTCACGAGCTTTTCTTCAAGCGTGCGCGCCAGAAGCATCCAGCGAAAGGCTTCGAGAAAACGCTCGTGCGGCGGCGCGACCTTTTTCGTTTTTGATTTTGCGCTGCGCTGCGCCGTCTGAAGCATCCGGCAAATTTACTCGAGATCGATGATCGCGCGCAAAAAGATTTTATGTGGCACAGGCATCTTGCCTGCGGAGCCAGCCGGCTTCCAGCCTGCTGAATCTGAAACCGCGCGATAATCAACCGGCAGGCGAGGCGCCCGCCTGCCTCACAGGCAAAATGCCTGTGCTGCGGTTACCGCATCGCTAGAGCGAGCCGGCTTTGTGTGGGTTTCGATTCGCCTCCGTTGGAGGTTGCTTCAGTCGAAACTTGGGTAGGCGCAGTCAGTTTCATCCCAACCAGCTTGCTTACGCCGCGCTCTTCCATTGTCACGCCGTAAAGGACATCGCCTTTGGCAATCGTGCGTTTGTTGTGTGTGATGATAATGAACTGGCTCTGTTCTACGAAGCGATCCAGCACGCGGATAAACCTATTGATGTTGCCTTCGTCCATTGCCGCATCCACCTCGTCGAGAATGCAGAACGGACTCGGCCGTACCATGTAGATCGCGAACAACAACGCCACTGCCACCATGGAGCGTTCGCCCCCGCTCAACAGCGAGATGCTTTGGAGCTGTTTGCCCGGAGGCTTGGCGGTGATCTCGATTCCGCAGTTCAGCGGGTCGTTTTCATCCAACAACGACAGGTCCGCACGCCCCCCGCCGAAGAGTTCCGCAAACATCTCGCGGAAGTTGATTCGCACCTGGGCAAAAGTTTCGCTAAACAACTTTCTGGTGGTCGAGTTGATGTGGGCAATCACATCGAGCAACTCGCGACGTGAATTTGTCAGATCATTGTTTTGGTTTTCGAGGAAACGATGGCGCTCTTCGAGTTCATCGTACTCGTGCACCGCGTCCAGATTCACCGGACCCATGTTATCGAGCTGCGTGCGAAGATCGGCGATGAGTTTCTCGAGATTTGGAGGGGCGAGCTCCGGCGAGCCCGGCGTCGCGGGAGCTCCGCCCTCCACTTTCTCATTTCGTTTCGCTTGGCCCAGCAAAACTTTTTCAAACGTGGTTTCGTCGCCTATAAATGCGCGAAGATCGACATGGTAGCTGCGCGAAACGTGATCCACCAGATTGTCGATCTTCATTTGCAGTTGCGACTCGCGCACTTGCTGCCGAGCACGGCGGTCCTGCAATTCACCCAATGAATCGCGCAGGCGCCTCAATTCGTTCTCGTGATCGGAAATTGTACTGAGTCGTGTTACGCGTTGCTCCGCAATGTTAACGGCATTCGCTTCTGCTTCTTGACGCTCCGCGGTGTGACTTTTGATCAAGGCTTCCGATTCACCCGACTCCTGAGCCTGTGCGGCTAATTTCTGTTCGTAAATCGCAATATCAGCTTTTCGCACAGTAATCAGTTCGACCAGTTCGGCGTCACGAGCGCTCAGCGGTTCGCGTTGCGCGACAAGATTTTCATGGCGCTGATGCTCGGTTGCGATAGCCAGCTGCAATTGGTTAAGTTTTTCGCTCAACTCTTCTTCGCGCAGCGTCCTCTCTTTCTGCGTAGCCTCGAATGCGGCCAGATCCGTCTGCTCTTTTGCGAGTTGATCACGCATCGCCTGAAGTTCGCGGTCCAATTGTCCGACCCGCTCGTCGGCCGCGGCCACCTGGCGCTCCAGTGCATTTTTCTCCAATCGCAAATTGTCGATCTTGCGTTCGACCTCGCTGAGGTCGCGCTGGAGTCGCACAGCGATTTCGAGCGCCGCTTTCGCTTCGTCGCGTTTCGCGCACAGTGAATTCCGCTGCTTTGCGAGTGCAGCTTCTTCTTTTGCAAGTTCTGCGATCTGCGCTTTGCGCTCCAGCAAAGACGCCGCACGTACGTGGCTGCCGCCACCAAAGATGATTCCTTCTAAAGAAATAAATTCGCCGTCGAGGGTGACCGTGGCCAGCGCCGGCTCGTGCTTTTTGCACTCAAGCGCGTCTTGCAAATCGGAAAAGATGACGACGTTGTGGAGTAATTGCCTGATCAGGGGTTCGAGCGCTCGCGGCACCACCAGTTTGTCTGTGGCCCAGGCAAGCGCACCTTCTGGCAGACTTTTTCGCGTCGATTGCTGAGCAGGTGCCGTCAACTGCGGAATGAGAAGCGCGGCTTGACCGAGCTTCTTTTTCTTCAACCGTGCAATTACCTCGAGAGCAACGTCCGCCTCTTTCAAAACGATTGCATGCAGATTCCGCCCCAGCGCGGCCTCGATCGCCGGAATGAATTTTTGATCGACGTCAAGATGTGCAACAAGTGAACCGGCAATCGCATCGCGGAATCTTTCGGCGTCGTCCAAGCCTTTGAGCACAGCTTGCGAACCTTGCGCGAGTCCTTCGCCCTCTTGATTGAGCTGACGCAAAACGTCCAGGCGCGATCGCTTCTCGGCGAGCGTGCGCTCAAGTGTGGCAAGATTCTGTTCCGCTTCGGAAAGGTGCTTCTCTTTTTCGCGCAGACGCGCCTCGATATCAATCGTGTTACGCTGCCTCGTTTTCAGTGAAGTACCAATTTGCGTGACGAGTCTCTCAAGCGCTTCAGTTAAGGTTTGAATCTCTTTCGTGAGCTGTTCAATTTGTGCGCGTGTCGATTCGCGCCGGGTTTTGGTTCCGGCGAGTTCCTCATCAAGTGTTGAGATTTTGCTTTCGGATTTGGAAGCAGCTAATTGCAACTCCTGCAACCGCGTGCCGCGCTCAGTTCGATTTTTCTGGGCTTCTCCGGCCAGACCGGCGAGCTCGGTCAGCTCGCCTTCTTTTTCTTTCAAGCGCCGCCCGCTTTCTGCAATCGAGTTGTTGGTATGCTCGATATCAGCGGCGTGTTGTTTGCGTCTCTTTTCAGCCTCGGCAATATCGCGTCGCGCACGTTCGATCAGCTCCGCGAGCTCTTCGGCGCGCTGCCGATTAAATTCAGTGCGGCTACGGTGCGCGGCGATTTCACTTTCTAGTCGCTGCACTTCTGCACGCGAATCGGCGATCTCAACATCGATCTTGTCCAGTGCACGGCGTTCATCGGCCAGCGTATTTTCACTGTTCCGAATCTTCGCGTGCGTCGTGTGCTCGGATTCAGTGAGACGCTCGACTTCTTGGAGGCAGGCGGCGTGATCAGCTTCGAGGGCGTCGAGTTGCTTGCGCGAATGATGCGTCTCGAGGACGCGCAGGTCTGCATGCAGCGCCTGGTATCGCCGCGCTTTGCCCGCTTGTCGCTGTAACGAACCGATTTGGCGCTTTACCTCTTTGATGATGTCACCGATACGCAGGAGATTTGCTTCGGTCGCTTCCAGCTTGCGTAACGCTTCGCGCTTTTGCGCCTTGTATTTCGTAATTCCAGCCGCTTCCTCGAAAATTGTGCGCCGATCCTCCGGCCGCGAGCTCAGGATCATATCGATTTTACCCTGCTCCATCATGGAGTACGCAGCCCGCGCAATGCCCGTATCAGCAAACAAGTTTTGAATGTCACGAAGACGGCAGGGCGTCTTGTTTAGGAGGTATTCCGAATCGCCATCGCGATAGACGCGGCGCGTAACGCGCACGTCGTGCCATTCGATTCCGAGCTCTTCAGCGCAATCGGTGAACGTGAGCGAAACCTCCGCAAATCCTACTGGCTTACGTGTCTCGGCGCCGTTGAAGATCACATCCGCCATCTCATCGCCGCGGAGCGATTTCGCAGATTGCTCGCCGAGTGCCCAACGGACGGCGTCAAGGACGTTGGATTTTCCACAGCCGTTCGGCCCGACGACAGCGGTGATGCCCTGGTGAAAATTAAAAGTCGTTTTGTCGGCAAACGATTTGAAGCCGAGAAGCTCGAGCGATTCTAAATGCATGACAGGCCGAATAACTCGACCCGGGTCTTGAATATAGTGAGCTACAGAGGCTTACAAGTGCAAAATCACACAATTTGTGGGCTGGTCGCGCCCGCCAAGCGCAATATTTGGTAGGAGGCGTGGCGGCGAATCTGCCTTGATTAGAGTTCCCGCTTCGGTGACCATGCCCCGATGTCCGCCGATATGACGTTGACGATCCAAGAGGCGGAACGCACGGATGAGAAGCTTGTCCGCGGCATCGGGATCCCAGCCTTAACTGCAAATATTGTCAGCTCGACAATCGGTGCAGGAATTTTCGTAATTCCAGCAACAGTTGCCAAAGGATTAGGACCGGCTGCGCCACTTGCATTTGTTTGTTGTGCAATTGCAATGGTGTTGTTCGTCACTTGCTTCGCGATCGCCGGCAGCCGGGTGTCGTTGACCGGCGGCCTTTACGCGTATGTGGAAGTCGCGTTCGGCCGTTATGTTGGGTTCCTCGCAGGGATGCTTTATTTTCTAACCGCCCTCGGCGCGGTGGCCGGAGTCGTGAACGTTCTCGCTAATTCAGTTGCGCTGGTCGTTCCCTTCCTTGGCGGTGCCCTGATGCGCATTGTTGTCATGCTCGCCGTTTACGGTGTGCTTGTACTAATCAATATCCGCGGTGTTCGCGAAGGTGCGGGTGCAGTGACTGTGATTACCTTCGCAAAGCTTCTGCCACTGTTACTGTTTATTTGCGTCGGAATATTCTTCATTCACGCGCCCAATCTTGCCTGGAGCGGTTGGCCCAGTAGCAAGTCATTAGGCGATGCCGTTATCCTGTTGATTTTCGCTTTCGTGGGAATCGAGGTGGCCTTGATTCCGAGCGGCGAAGTGAAAAATCCGGCACGCACGGTCCCGCGATCCGCGTACCTCGCGCTTGTCATTACCACGGTCATTTACATTCTTATTCAGCTCGTAGCGCAGGGTACACTTGGCGATGATCTGGGGAATCATCCTGGCGCGCCACTCGCCGAATCGGCTGCGAAATTTCTCGGCAACCTGGGCCGCACGATTCTTTTGGCCGGAGCCAGCATCTCCGCATTTGGATTTGTGACGAGCGACATCCTGAGCTCACCGCGTATGATCTTTGCTTTCGGCCGCGATGGCGCGTTGCCGCAGTTTTTCGCACACGTGCACCCGCGCTATCGATCACCGGACGTCGCGATTATTACTTACGCGGCGCTGGCGTTTGCGCTCTCAATCAGCGGCACCTTCGAACGGCTAGCAGTGCTTTCGAATGTCGCTGTGTTGCTGATGTATCTACTTTGCTGCGCCGCCTGCTGGTTTTTGGTGCAGCGGGATGTCCGCTCGGATGGTGAGCCGTTCAATTTTCCTGGAATGAAAATTGTGCCTGCGTTGGCGATCCTGGCGATCATTTGGATTCTCGCCCATGCAACGGCTCGCGAATTTTTGGTAACGGGAATCGTGCTCGTGCTCGCGTCGATTGTGTATCTCATCCGGGTGCAGCTCCGGCAGAAGTCGTAGGCAAACGAGAAAAAGCCGATTAGCTTCCAGCCATGCGTGAGAATTATCTTCAGGAGTATTATTCGTTCCTGCGATTTCCAAGTGTTTCGACCGACGATCAGTACGCGGAGAAGTTAGGCGCGTGCGCACAATGGCTGGTGAAAAAACTCACCAGCATTGGGTTGGACACGCAGCTTGTCCCAACACGTGGTCATCCGATCGTTTGGGCGCGTAACAAACATCAAGCCGGACGCCGGACAGTTCTTATTTATGGACATTACGATGTGCAGCCGCCGGATCCTCTCGACCTTTGGGACTCGCCCCCGTTCGAGCCTGTTTTGAAGGGCGGCTACGTCTTCGCGCGCGGCGCAACCGACAACAAAGGTCAGATTCTTTCCCACATCATCGGCATCCAGGAGACCATTGAACAAAACGGCGATCTGCCGGTGAACCTGCACTTGGTCATCGAGGGCGAAGAGGAAATCGGCAGTGCACACCTCGGCGGTTTTCTCGAGGAAAATCGAGAAAACTTGAAAAGCGACGTGGCGGTAATCTCCGACACCGGAATGATCGCACGCGGCGTGCCGACGCTGAGTTATGGTCTCCGCGGAGTAACCTCGCTCGAAGTCAAAGTGACCGGCCCTAAAATGGATTTGCACTCGGGCGTTTTTGGTGGGGCCGTTGCAAACCCGATCACGGCTCTCGCGCAATTACTGGCCACACTTCATGATCGCGAGGGTCGCGTCGCGGTCGCGGGTTTCTATGATCGGGTGAAGCCGCTCGAAAAGTGGGAGCGCGAAGCGTGGCAGAAACTTCCGGTCGACGGCGACAAGTTAGTTTTAGAGGAAACAGGTGTGCCCGAGCTTTTCGGCGAAGCCGGCTACAATTCCGCGGAACGGATTTGGGCGCGACCGACTGCGGAGATCAATGGAATCGGCGGTGGTTATCAAGGGAAGGGGACAAAGACGGTGATCGCCAGTCACGCTATGGCCAAACTGACATTCCGCCTCGTTCCGGACCAGCACGGAGAGGAGATCCTGAAGCTGGCAGAGGAGCATTTGCGAAAGCATCTGCCGAGAGGCGTCACGTTGGAAATCACTACCGGCCATAGCGGCCCGTGGTATCTCACAGATCCGCACTCCCCGCTCGGCGAAGCGGCACAGCGCGCGCTACGAAAAGCGTTCAACCGCGACTCCGCGCTCATCCGCGAAGGCGGAAGCATCCCGATCGTGTCGCAGTTTCGCGGCATTCTCGGAATCGAAACGCTGCTGATGGGACTCGCATTGCCGGATTGCCGCGCGCATTCGCCGAATGAGAATTTTCCTCTGGAAAATTTCGAGGGCGGCATTCGTCTCAACAAAGCAATCCTCCAAGAGCTCGCCGCCTGACCGTCTCCTGCACTGCTGCTGTGCTGTAGCGTGCGCTGTCCTCAGCGCATCTGAGTTCTGAGTGATTGCGCGCTGGAATCTCCGCTGAGGACAGCGGACACTACAGCACTAGACGCTCCGAATTTGTGAAGTGGGTTCTGATAGTTGCGAT
>Ga0222623_10000095_pt1 | contig 22093 bp, 19 predicted proteins | sample PLMtaG_FD_177336 | JGI IMG/M metagenome (GOLD analysis project Ga0222623, IMG submission 177336) | Groundwater sediment microbial communities from an aquifer in East River, Colorado, USA - PLM2_30_coex | ecosystem: Environmental > Terrestrial > Soil > Riparian zone | place: USA: East River...
CGATCTCGGTCCCGAGGGCGTAATCCGGGAGGTGAAGGACTCCAAGCTGCTCGGTCGTGGCGGCGCGGCCTTCCCCACCGGCGTGAAGTGGGAGGCCGTCGCGAAGCAGCCCGTGCGGCCTCACTACTTCGTGTGCAACGCCGACGAGTCCGAGCCCGGCACGTTCAAGGACCGGGTGGTCATGGAGGGAGATCCGTTCGCCCTGGTCGAGGCGCTCACCATCGCCGGATTCGCCACCGGTTCCGAACATGGCTACCTCTACGTCCGGGGCGAGTACCCGCGTGCGACCGAGATGCTGTTGAACGCGATCGACCAGGCCCGGGCGCATGGCTTCCTCGGCCCGGACGTCATGGGCGAGGGATTCTCCTTCGACATCGAGCTGCGCCGCGGAGCGGGCGCGTACATCGCCGGGGAGGAGACGGCGATGTTCAACTCGATCGAGGGCAAGCGGCCGGAGCCCCGCAACAAGCCGCCGTTCCCCGTGACCCACGGCCTGTTCGGCAAGCCCACCGGCATCAACAACGTCGAGACGCTCATCAACGTCCTCGAGGTCCTCCGGATGGGCGGGCCCTCCTACGCGGCGACTGGGACGCCGGACTCCACCGGCACGCGCCTGTTCTGCCTCTCGGGCTGCGTCGAGCAGCCGGGCCTGTACGAGGTGGAGTGCGGCACCCCGCTCCGGGATCTGCTCGAGCTCTCCGGGGGCGTTCGAGGGGGTCGCGAGGTCCGGGCGATCCTGCTGGGTGGGGCGGCCGGGGGATTCATCACCCCCGACCAGCTGGATCTGCCGCTCTCCTTCGAGGGAGCGCGCGCTGCGGGGGTGAGCCTCGGTTCCGGCGTGGTCCTGGTGTTCGACGATTCGGTGGATCTGGTGGACATCGTGCTCCGGATCGCCGCCTTCTTCCGCGACGAGTCGTGCGGGCAGTGTGTCCCGTGCCGCGTGGGGACCGTCCGCCAGGAGGAGGCGCTCCACCGCCTGGTGGATGCCGGGGAGAACGGTTCGCGGGAGCGCGATCTCGTGCTGCTCGATGAGATCGCCCAGGTCATGCGGGACGCGTCGATCTGCGGGCTGGGGCAGACCGCTGCGTCGGCCGTCCAGTCGGCGGTCAAGCAGCTGCACGTCCTCGATCCAGGGGGCAGGTCATGAGCCAGGTCGTTCCTCTCGCGCCCCCGAAGCGGCTCGTCGACATGGAGATCGACGGGAAGCCGGTCCGGGTCCCCGAGGGCTCCACCATCCTCGATGCCTGCCGGACCGAGGGGATCGATACGCCCACCTTGTGCTACCTGGAGAACCTCACGCCGGTGAACGTATGCCGGGTGTGTGTGGTCGAGGTGGAAGGGTCGCGGGTCCTCGTGCCGGCCTGCGCTCGCCCGGTCGAGTCCGGGATGAAGGTCGTGACGGACTCCGATCGGGTCCGCCACTCCCGGCGCCTCGTCCTCGAGTTCCTCTCGTCCTCGGTGGACCTCTCGCTGGCCTCGGAGGACGTCAAGCGGTGGATCGATGTGTACGGGGCCGAGCCCGACCGGTACGGGCAGGCCGCGCCGCCGGCCGCGGCCGGGGAGCGCGGCGCCCGCCACCCCGGTCACCATCCGGTTCCCGACGGCGCGGCGGCGGAGACCGTCGGCCAGCCGGTGAAGGTCGACAACGACCTCTACGTGCGGGACTACTCGCGCTGCATCCTCTGCTACAAGTGCGTCGAGGCCTGCGGCGTGGACGCGCAGAACACCTTCGCCATCGCCGTGGCCGGCCGGGGGTTCGACGCCCGGATCTCGACGGAGTTCGACGTGCACCTTCCCGATTCTGCTTGCGTGTACTGCGGCAACTGCATCGGCGTGTGTCCCACCGGCGCGTTGATGTTCAGGTCGGAGCATGAGATGCGGCACGAAGGGACGTGGGAAGAGTCCGACCAGACCGTGGTGGAGACGATCTGCCCCTACTGCGGCGTCGGGTGCGACCTCGAACTCCACGTACAGGACAACGCGATCGTGAAGGTGACCTCGCCGCTCGACAACGACATCACCCGGGGGCACCTGTGCATCAAGGGCCGGTTCGGTTTCGAGTTCGTGCAGAACCGCGAGCCGGCTCGGCCCGAGGCCGAGCGCTGACGCCGAAGGACCCCGATCCCGTCACCGGCATCGTTCTGGCCGGAGGGCGTTCCTCCAGGTTCGGCCGGGACAAGTTGCGAGAGCCCTACCGGGGCGCGCCACTTCTGCACCACGCCGTGCTCCGGCTGTCGGACGTGTGCCTCGAGGTGGTGGTGGTCGTGGGCCCGCAGGACCCGGAGCCGGATCTTCCCACCCGTCCCGGCCTGCGCCTGGCGCGCGATCTCGTCGAAGGCCGGGGGCCGCTCGCGGGGCTCGCCACCGGGTTGGCCGACGTCGACACCGAGCTCGCGATCGTCGCGGCCGGCGACATGCCCGACATGTCCTCGTCCGTCCTCCTGGAGATGGTCGGTGGGGCCCAGAGGTCGGGAGCGGACGCTGTGGCGCTTGACGACCTGGGGACCCTGCGGCCGCTTCCGGTGGTCCTCCGGGTGGATCCGGCGCGCCAAGCGTCGCACGCGCTGCTCGGTCGGGGGGAGCGGAGCCTCCGGGCGCTCCTCGCCGCTCTCCGGGTGACGAGGCTGAGCGAGGGCACATGGCGCCCCCTCGATCCGCATGGGGGAACCCTTCGCGACGTCGACCTTCCGGAGGACCTGAGCGGCTAGTCAGGACCCTCGCCGAACAACCTCCGCGCCCGCGTCTGCCCTACGACTTTCGGTACGAAGAGAATCACCCGCTCACCCTCGATGAGTGGCCCAGCCGGACGATGCGGCCTAGGCCCCGGGGGTCGGACACTTGCCCCGTCCTTCGTATCGGCAAAACACCAAGGGATTGGAGCAGTCGGATGACGGTGGCGGTGAGAGCGGCGGCCATCGTGCGACCTACGATCCTTTCGCATCGGACCGTGCGATCGCTGGCCGCAGCTGTGGCCCTCACCCTCCTCGCCTTCTTGGGAGTTCATCCTCGACCCGACGGGTCCTCGGCCATCGCCGCGAAGGTCGATCCTGGCCTGGCCGCCGAGGCCGCGGCAGCTCCGGCGTCCACGGTCAACGTGATCGTCCGGGAGACCCTGCCCCCCTCGGATGTGGCCGAGCGGCTCGTCCAATCAGTCGGCGGGACGGTCACACACGAGCTCCCGATCCTCGGCGGCTTCTCGGCCACCGTCTCCGGCTCGGCCCTGGCCGATCTGGCGCGGTCGAGCTCGGTCGGCCTGGTGTGGGGCGACGGCGAGATCGCCATGAGCAGCTCCCCAACGTCCCTGTACAACAGGCTCGCACCGAACACGGCGTGGCGGCAGAGCATCCGGCTGAACCAGGTCGACGGGGTCTACGACGGCGGGGGTGTCGCGGTCGCCCTGTTGGACACCGGTGTGACCGAATCGGACGATCTGGGCGACCGGTTGCTTGCCCGGGTGGACCTGACGCCGGAGCACGACGGGTTCGATACGTACGGCCACGGCACGCATATGTCAGGCATCATCGCGGGGACGGGCGCCGCCTCGGACGGGCAGTGGACGGGCGTCGCCCCGGGCGCGGACCTCGTGTCGGTCAAGGTGGCAGGGCCCGATGGCTCCACCGACGTCTCCACAGTGATCGCCGGGCTCCAGTGGGTCGTGGCGAACCGCACCACCTACAACATCCGGGTACTGAACCTGGCCTTCGGCACGGACTCCGACCAGAGCTACGACATCGACCCCCTCGACTACGCGGTGGAGCAGGCGTGGTTCTCCGGCATCCTGGTGGTGGCTTCCGCCGGGAACCGTGGACCCGGCGGCAAGACGATCAACAAGCCCGGGGACGATCCGTTCGTGCTGACCGTCGGCGCCGCGGACAATCACGGCACACCGGACCGCAGCAGCACGACGGTCGCAGCGTTCTCGAGCTGGGGATCCCCCGGCGGGTTCAGCAAACCCGACATCATCGCGCCCGGCATCACGGTCGTGTCGTTGCGCGCCCGGGAAAGCACGATCGACACGCTGTATCCGGACGCGCGCATCGGCGAGTCCTACTTCAAGGGCACCGGCACCTCGCAGGCCGCTGCCATCGTCTCAGGTGTCGCCGCCCTGATGTTCCAGGCCAACCCGTGGCTCACTCCCGATCTGGCCAAGGGCATCCTGGTGAAGACGGCGTACAGGAACGGGAACTATGGCCACGGCGCGGGCGCCGGACTGGTGGACGTTGGGAGCGCTCTCCAAGCAGCGAGGAATCCGAACGGCGTCTGGCCGGCCAATCTGGGCATCGTTCCGTCGACCGGCACCGGTTCGCTCGAGGCCAGCAGGGGGTCGTTCCACGTGGACGCCGACATCGACGGTGACGGGATTCCGGACAGGGTGATCGGCGAGATCGACGCCCTCGGACAGCCGTGGCCTGCCATGTCCTGGTCCGCGTACGCCTGGTACACCTCGCCCTGGAGTGAGCTGACCGCGGTCACCCCGGGATGGAGCGCGGTCTCCTGGAGCGCCCTCTCCTGGAGCGGAACGACATGGAGCGCGGCCTCCTGGAGCGCGGTCTCCTGGAGCGCGGACGTGTGGAGCTGAACGATGGGGGTACCGATGACCCTCCCGGTCTCGGCCCGCCGCCTGATCCTCTCCACGGCGGCGGCCGCAGCCCTCGCCCTCGGCGTGCGCCTGGCCGACGTGCCGTCGTGGACCATGAAGGACGTGCTCGCCTTCGCCGCCCTGACGGTTGGGATCGCCGTTGCCGAGCAATTCTCGATCCCGCTCCGGCACCGCACCGAGACCGTGAACTTCTCCCTCACGGACGCCCTGTGGGCCGCTGCCCTGCCGCTCGCGCATCCCGGCGTGCTCACCTTCGCCGTGGCGGCGGGCGTCCTGGTCGGCCACGTGGCCCGGCGGTGGGCACCGATGAAGATCGCCTTCAACGTCAGTCAGTTCGTTGTCGGCATCACCCTGGCCGAGATCGCGTTCCACGCGCTTGGCCCTGGGACCCCCCTCCAGCCGTGGACGTGGGCGGCGGTGGCCATCGCCATGTCGGCCTACTTCCTGGTGAACGCGAACCTCGTCGTGCTCGTGGTCTCCCTGGTGGAGCGGAAGCGGTTCCTGACCGTGCTCCTGCCGCCGTTCGGGCTGAACGTGCTGCATTGGGCGGGCAACACGGCCCTCGGCGTGCTGGGAGCGATCCTGTGGGCCACCAACCCGGCGGGCCTGCCGCTTCTGGCCTTCCCCATCGTCCTTTCCTACCTGGCCTACCAGCAGTGGGTCCGTACGGTGCGCGAGCGCAATCGGATGCGCGACCTCTACGAGGCGGGTCGAGCCCTCGCCGCCCCGCTCTCGGCCGCCGACGACTTTCAGCCGTTCCTCGTCGTCCTGGAGCAGATGCTCGAGGCCGAGGCGGTCGAGCTCGTGGTGTTGGAGGATGACCGGATCACGGTGCACGGCTCCGAGGGGAAGCGCTCGTTCACTTCAGAGGCCGGGGGCAGCGGCGTTCGCGGCCGGCTCGAGGCGTTCGTTCGGGTCCACGAGGCCCTCGGTCCTCAGATCGCTCTGATCGGTGGGCAGGAGGACGCGAACGGGGTCCTGGCCATCTACCGCAGGGAACCGCTTTCTCCCTCGGAGCGGTCGGTCCTGGAGACCCTGGCGTCGCAGATCTCCGTTCTCATCCAGAACCACCGGCTGTTCGCGCAGACCTTCCAGCAGGCCCAGCTGGCCGAGATCGTTGACCACACTTCGGACGGCGTGTTCGTGATCTCCCATGACGGCAGGATCCTGTCGTGGAATCCGGCCATGGAGCGGATCACCGGTTTCACCAGCGGGGAGGTCGAAGGGCGGGTGTACGAGGAGGTCCTCGGTGGTCCGTCCCCGCGCGGCGGCGAGCTGGTCGCGTTGTTCGATCGGACCGAGCCGGGGGAGGCCAGCGACTCGCTGTTCGTGACCAAGGAGGGGGAGCGGCGGTGGATCCGGCACACCGGCACGCTCATCAGGGACCGCGAGGGAGCGCAGAAGGCCTGTGTGGTGGTGGCGCACGACGTGACCACGGAGGTGCAGACCGAGCAGATGAAGAAGGACTTCGTGGCGATGGTGTCCCACGAGCTCAGGTCGCCGCTCACGCCGCTGAAGGGCTTCCTGGCCAGCCTGCTCCAGGGGACGGCAGAAGACTCGCCGGAGGCACGCCGGGAGTACTACCGGATCATGCTGCGCCAGGCCGACAAGCTGGAGCGGCTGATCACCGACCTGCTCGACGTGTCGCAGATCGACTCCGGAGCGCTGCTCGTTGACCCATCGCCGATCGAGCTGACCCGGCTGGTGGCGGAGCAGATCGCAGAGATCGCCGCGCAGCATCCGAAGCGCTCGATCACGTTCATCCAGCCGGACACGCCGATCCTGGTCAACGCCGACGGGTTCCGGATCCAGCAGGTGCTGACCAACCTGGTGTCGAATGCCGTGAAGTACTCACCCGCGGATGCCCCGGTGGAGGTCAGCGCCTACTCGGTGGGCGGCGAGGGCGTCGTCTCCGTGCGAGATCGGGGGACTGGGATCTTTCTGTCGGACCAGAACCGGGTGTTCGACCGGTTCTTCCGGGTGGAGAACGGATCCGACCGCCGTACCGGCGGCACGGGCCTCGGACTGTACATCGCCCGCCAGCTGGTCGAGGCCATGTCCGGCCGGCTCTGGCTGGTCTCCAAGCCGGGCGAGGGCTCGACCTTCTCATTCAGCATGCCTCGGGCCGACGTCGTCAGCCTGGTTGGCTCGGAGACCAGGGGGCGCTCGGTCGTCCGGACCACCGCCCGCGAGGCCCGCGGCTCCGCCTAGGCACGGCCGAGGCCGTCGGGCCGAGGCGGAACCCCTTGCGGCGGATGGAATCTCGGCCGTTGGTGCGGTACGCTCATTGTGAAGAGCGGGCGGTTCCGCCCCGCGCATCACACACCCCTTCGGACCTGCTGAAAGGACCCTGGATGCCGCGGCGCGTGCTGATCATGGGGGCGGCTGGGCGCGACTTCCACAACTTCAACGTTGTCTTCCGTGGCGACAAGCGGTACCAGGTTGTCGCGTTCACAGCGACCCAGATCCCGTTCATCGACGATCGGATCTACCCGCGCGAGCTGGCCGGTCGGCTCTATCCAAAGGGCATCCGCATCTATGAGGAACGCGAGCTCACCCGGTTGATCAAGCAGCTTGGCGTGTCCGACGTCGTGTTCGCCTACTCCGACGTCTCCCACGTGGACGTGATGCACAAGGCGAGCGAGGTCCTGGCCGCAGGCGCGAATTTCGTGCTGCTCGGCCCGGGTGACACCATGCTCGAGGCCGCGGTGCCCGTCGTCGCCGTGTGCGCCGTTCGAACGGGGGCGGGCAAGAGCCAGACCACCCGCGCCGTGGCGGCCACCCTTCGACGGGCAGGAAAGCGCGTTGTCGCCGTTCGCCATCCCATGCCGTACGGGAACCTGGTCGCCCAGCGGGTCCAGCGGTTCGCCGCGCTGGAGGACCTCGACCGGGCCAACGTGACGATCGAGGAGCGAGAGGAATACGAACCGCACATCAACGCCGGCACCGTGGTGTACGCCGGAGTCGACTACGGAGAGATCCTGCGCCAAGCCCAGGGCGAATGCGATGTGCTTCTCTGGGATGGGGGGAACAACGACCTCCCGTTCTACCGGCCGACCGTCCATGTCGTGGTTGCGGATCCACTTCGCGCGGGTCACGAGACCACCTACCATCCAGGAGAGGCCAACCTTCGGATGGCCGATGTCGTGGTCGTCAACAAGATCGACTCGGCCACTCCAGAGCAGGTCGCGGAGATCCAGAGAACGATCGACCGGATCAATCCGGGAGCCATGGTGGTCAAGGCGAACAGCGCGGTGACAGTGGAAGGCCCACAGGAGGTCGCCGGCAAGCGCGTGCTGGTCGTGGAGGACGGGCCGACCCTCACCCACGGCGACATGAAGTTCGGGGCGGGCGTCGTGGCGGCTAGGCGGAACGGCGCGGCCGAGATCGTCGACCCTCGCCCCTACGCCGTCGGGACGCTCGAGGAGACCTACCGCAAGTACGACGTCGGGCCGGTGCTCCCGGCGATGGGCTATTCGGCGGTCCAGCTCAGGGAGATGGAGAAGATGATCGAGATGGTCGATGCGGACCTCGTGGTCATCGCGTCGCCCATCGACCTTCGGCACGTCATCAACATCAGCAAGCCCGCGGTGCGGGTGCGCTACGAGCTCGAGGTGCTCGACGGCTCGCCCACGATCACGGACGCACTGGCCCCCGTGCTCTAGTTCTCCGACGAACAGGAGGCCTTCCCCATGGAACGCGTCGTGGTCGCCCTCGGCGGGAACGCCCTGCTCCGCCGAGACGAGGAGGACACGTTCGAGAACGCGTACGACTCGGCCCGTCGGGCGGCCGAGAAGGTCGCGGACATCGCATCCGCCGGGTGGGAAGTGGTCGTGACCCATGGCAACGGGCCCCAGGTCGGACGGATCCTCCTTCAGCAGGAATCGGCTCGGAGGTCGGTCCATCCCATGCCCCTGGACGTGTGCGGGGCCGAGAGCCAGGGCCAGATCGGGTACCTGCTCCAGGTCACCATCGGCGATGTGTTCTACGAGCGGGGGATGGAGCGGCCGGTGGCAGCGGTCCTGACGCTGACCCGTGTCCATGCCGACGACCCGGCTTTCGAGAACCCAACCAAGCCGATCGGTCCGTTCTATGAGGAGGACGAGGCGAAGCAGCTGGAGGCCGAGCGGGGCTACGTGATGCGCCCCGATCCCCACGGGGGATTGCGACGGGTGGTGCCGTCCCCCGCGCCGTACTCGATCGTTGAGGCCCCGGTGATCCGCACGCTCGTGGCGGAGGGGGTTGTTGTCATCGCCTCGGGCGGAGGGGGCGTCCCCGTGATCGAGGAGGGTCCCAGGCTGGTGGGAGTGGAGGGAGTGGTGGACAAGGACCTGGCCGCCGCCATCCTGGCCCGGGACGTGGAGGCCTCGGTGCTCCTGATCCTCACGGACGTGAAGAACGTGGTGAAGGGCTTCGGGACCGATCTGGCGGAGCCGATCGAACGACTTACGGTGGCACAGGCCGGGCAGCTCTTGGCGGCGGGCGAGTTCACCGCCGGGTCCATGGGTCCCAAGGTCCAGGCGGCCATCGAGTTCGTGGACGCCGACGAGGGCCGTCGGGCTTTCATCGGCGACCTGGAAGACGCACCGGAGGTCCTGGCCGGCCGGGCCGGGACCACGATCGTTCCCTGAGGCCGGTCGGGCCCGGGATAGGCTCCCCCCGTGCAGCTTCGAGTGGTCGTGTACAACGTTCGTGGGTTCCGGGACGGATCGGACCGCGTGATCCGGCTGGTGGGCCACTTCCGGCCCGACCTCGTCGTGCTGAACGAGACCGGGACCCGGCGCCGGCTCCGCCGGTTCTCCAGGGCCTTGGGCATGGACGCGGCCACCGACCCGTGGTCTCCCCTTCGCCGGAGGGTGAAGAACGCGGTGCTCGTCCGGCCGCCGTGGCGGATCCTGTCGCGCCGCCTCCACCGGTTCAGGGACGTCCGGCGCCGCCTGTATCCGCGAGGCGCACTCATCGCCCAGGTCGGCCGGTCGGGGTTTCGGATGTGGACCATCTCGGTGCATCTCGGGCTCCATCCGCTCGAGCGGATTCACAGCGTCGAGGAGATCTCCGATATTGCCCGGGGGCTCGGGGGTCCGGTCCTGATCGGCGGGGACTTCAACGAGCCGCCCGACGGAAAGGCGGTGGCCTTCCTGGCCAAGCGGTACTGGGACGCCTGGTTGTTGGGCGGGGACGTCTCCGGCGAGACGTTTCCGGCCTCCGAGCCCTCGGCCAGGATCGACTTCCTGTTCGTGTCGGAGGGTGTGGGGGCCCTTCGGGTGATCGTGCCACCCGGACCCGACGCCAGGCTGGCCTCGGATCACCTGCCGGTCGTGGCGGAACTCAGGCTGCCCGAGCCCGAGGGCCCTCCGGAGGCCGGCTAAGGACCTGGGCGACGCGAGCGGCTCCGAACCTCAGGTGCGTTTGGCCTTACGGCCGGGGTTCAGGAACAGCTGGGCCACGATGTACACGAAGGCCAAGCCCACCGCGCCGGTCAGCCCGAGCAGCGCGATGGCGAAGAACCATTCCAGGAATCCCCAGGCCGCGACCATAGGCCCAACTGTACCCAACGAAGACGCGGGGCTCAGCCGGGGCTGCCGACTGCCGGGACCAGGACATCCGCCTGCACGGGCGACAGCCCGATCCCCAGGTAGCTCGCCGCCGCCATCGACAGGTCGAGCACCCGATCCCCGTCACCGAACGGTCCTCGGTCGTTGATCAGCACGATCGCGCACTTCCCGCCGTAGCGAACCTGGACGAATGACCCGAACGGCAACCACCGGTTGGCCGCCGTGAACAGGCGGGGATCGAAGACGGCTCCGCTCGCCGTGCCCTGTCCTGCGAACTCCCATCCGTACCAGGTAGCCAGTCCGGAGAAGCTCTTCCCTGTGTCGCGCAAGCCTTCGGGGATCTCGCACGTCCGGCCGCCGGTCGGCCCGAGGAGCGCGAGCAGGTCGGACTGGTCCACACCCACCACACCGCCGACGATCAAGTCCCGGCCCGCCTCTCGCTCCAAGGCACTTTCGATGGCCGCCTGTTGCGCCTCGAGGGAGGCCACGGTCCGCCCGGCCTGGTCGGCGAGGCGCGCCGCCTCGGTCACCGCGCTTCGCATCTCGGCCAGGATGGACGCCAGCGCGGTCTGCTTCGAGACGAGACGCTGCCGCACGAGGGCCGCGTCGGCTCGCTTCACGGCCAAGACGGCCTGGGCGGACTCGCTGGCCTGCAGCACGTCGGCATCCGCTCCCAACGCCCGGGCCGAGTACTCGTTGGCGGCAGCCACGTCGGCGAAGGTCTCAGCGGAGAGCAGCGCCTCGATGACGCCGCTCGGGCCGACCTCGTACACCGTCCTGGCATGGAGGTCGAGCATGGCCTGGGCCGCAGCCACAGCGATCCGAGCTTCCTGGGCCTCCAGGGTCGCCTCCACCAGTTGAAGGGAAGCCCTGCCGGCCTGGCGTTCCAGGGCCGAATAGCGAACGTTCAGAGCCCGCAGCTCGCCGCGAAGCTGGGCCAGCCTGACGAGCTTGGCTTCCCTGTCTGCTCGGGCCTGTGAGAGCTGCTGTCCGATTGGGGATGCAGCGGCTGGCGCCGAGACCAGGATGGCCGTGAGCGCGACGATCAGGGCGAAGCCCCTCGTTCGCATTCTTCCCCCGCCTCGTTCGCCCCCTCCATGATGGGCGCACGAGGGGCCCAGCGTAGAATCGGTCGTACCGCCATGGCAACTACCTCCGGCCGCCCGTCCAAGAGCCTGTTTCGATGAAGCGCATCGGCGTCCTGACCGGCGGAGGGGACTGTCCGGGGCTGAACGGGGCCATCCGTGCTGTCGTCCGAAGCGCCATCGGGGGCCGGGGATGGGAAGTCGTGGGGTTCCGCAACGGCTGGCGCGGGGTGATGGACGGGGACGTCCTCGAGCTCTCGACCGAATCGGTCCGCGGGATCTTGCACCGGGGAGGAACCATCCTGGGCAGCTCGGGGGCCGATCCGTACCACGAAGGCGGCATCGACAGGGTCCGGGCCACGTTCGAGGAACTCCGGATCGAAGGGCTGATCGCCATCGGCGGAGAGGGGACCCTGGGGGCGGCGGCCAGCATGACCGAGGAGGACCTCTCGGTCATCGGGATCCCCAAGACCATCGACAACGACCTCTGCGGCACGGATTACTGCATCGGATTCCATACAGCCGTGCAGATCGCCACCGACGCCATCGACCGGCTGCACAGCACGGCGGAGAGCCACAACCGGGTGATGCTGGTGGAGGTGATGGGCAGGAGTGCCGGGTGGATCGCCCTGTTCGCGGGCACGGCCGGCGGCGGGGACGCGATCCTGATCCCCGAGATGCCGTTCGACCTGCGGGACGTGACCGCGCACCTGCAGCGGCGACATTCCCGGGGACGATCGTTCTCCATCGTGGTGGTGGCCGAGGGAGCGGTCCCCAAGGCCGGCACGCTGACCCTTCCCGAGTTCCCGGTGGACGAGCGGGGATTCCCACGGTTCGGGGGGATCTCCGCGATCCTGGGCCCGGAGATCGAGCGGATGACCGGATTCGAGACACGGGTCACAGTCCTCGGCCACGTCCAGCGGGGTGGCACCCCGGTGGCGACCGACCGCGTCCTGGCCACCAGGTTGGGCATTGCCGCCGTGGACACCGCCGCGCGAGGAGAATGGGGGACGATGGTCGCGGCGAGGGGAAACGAGATGACCACCGTGCCACTCAAGGAAGCCATCGCCGAGGTCCGGCGAGTCCCGAAGGCGCTGTACCAGATGTCCGAGGTGTTCTTCGGATGAGGATCGGCGTGCTCACCGGCGGGGGCGACGTCCCCGGGCTGAACGCCTGCATCAAGGCGGTGACCAATCGGGCCGCCGAGGAGGGGCACTCGGTGGTGGGCATTCGCCGAGGATGGGCCGGCCTCCTCGAGTGCGATCCGGACGACGGCCAGTCGGTGGCGGCCAACACGCTGGCGCTCACACCGGCGGTGGTGCGGACCATCGACCGATCGGGCGGGACGTTCCTGCATACGTCCCGAACGAATCCGGCCAAGGTCAGGGCCAAGGACGAGCCGTCGTTCCTGCGGACCGAAGGGCCGGAGGACGAACCCCGTGACCACACGTCCCACGTCCTGAAGGCCCTGGAGCGGCTCGGGATCGACGCCATGATCCCCATCGGCGGCGACGACACGCTGTCGTTCGCCCTCCGGCTCCATGACGAAGGGGTGCCGGTGGTGGCCATCCCCAAGACGATGGACAACGACGTCCACGGAACCGACTACTGCATCGGGTTCTCCACGGCAATCACCCGGACGGTGAACTTCGCCCACCAGCTCCGCACGAGCGCAGGCTCGCACGAGCGCCTGGCCGTGGTGGAGGTGTTCGGCCGGTACAGCGGGGAAACGTCGCTCGTCTCGGCGTACCTGGCCGGCGTGGACCGGGCGATCATCTCGGAGGTCCCCTTCGACATCGAGCGCCTCGCCGGGTTGCTGATACAGGACAAGGCGGCCAACCCCAGCAGGTACGCGATGATGACGATCTCCGAGGGCGCCACGATGGTCGGCGGCGAGATGGTGATGGGGAAGCACGAGGATGCCTACGGGCACCGCAAGCTCGGGGGCATCGGCCAGATCACGGGCGAGGCCCTCAAGCAGATCACCGGCGAGGGGATCATCTACCAGCAGCTCGGGTACCTCATGCGGTCCGGCACGCCCGACTCCCTCGACCTCATGGTGGCCATCAACTACGCGGTCATGGCGGCGGACCTGGTGATCGAGGGGAACGTGGGGCGCCTGGTGGCCATGCGCAACGGCAACTACGTGAACGTGCCGATCGCCGTGGTTCGCCAGGGGGTGAAGCGCGTCGACGTCGGGGCGCTGTACGACGTCCAGAACTACCGGCCGAAGATCCAGCACGTCGACGGCAAGCCGATGTTCCTGTACTGAACCTGGCCCATATACTGCCGGACCATGGGCGCCTACCTGGTCGACCTGCGCTCCGACACCGTCACGACGCCTTCGCCAGCCATGCGAACGGCAATGGCCCAAGCGAAGGTGGGGGACGACTGGTTCGGCGACGACCCCACGGTGAACCGGCTCCAGGACCGAGCGGCCGAGATCACCGGCAAGGAGGCTGCGCTGTACGTCCCCACCGGGACCATGGCCAATCAGATCGCGCTCCGATTGCACTTCCGAGGGGCCGGTCACCTGGTCGTGGCGGAATCCCGGGCCCACGTGACCACGACGGAGGTCATGAGCGCCGCCGCCCTGTCGGGGATCGCCTTCAAGGCCCTCGCGGGTGACGACAGGGGACAGATCTCGGCGGATCAGGTGCGCCGTTCGCTGGAGCCCGACGAGGCCTACGACGTGGACCTGGTGGACCTCGTCTCGTTGGAGAACACCCACGGGCACGCCGGAGGGACGGTGATGTCGGTTGAGGACCTCCGGTCCATCCGCAAGGTCGCTCAGGAGGCCGGGGTCCCGGTGCACCTGGATGGGGCGCGGATCTTCAACGCGGCGGTGGCGAGTGGGACCGACGTCGCCGAGTTCTGCGCCGAGGTGGACACCATGATGTTCTGCGTCTCCAAGGGACTGGGCGCGCCGATCGGGTCGCTCGTCTGCGGGCCGGCCGACATGGTTCGGGAGGCCCGTCGGCTGAAGATCCTGTTCGGGGGGGCCTGGCGGCAGGCCGGGGTAGTCGCCGCCGCGGGCCTCGTGGCCCTGGAGGATGGCCCCACGCGCCTCCACGAGGACCACGTCCGAGCCCGCCGGCTGGCGGAGGGCGTGGCCGAGGCGATGCCCGGCGCGCTCGCCCCGGCAGCGGTTGAAACGAACATGGTCTACGTGGACACCGAAGCGGTGGGGATGGAGCCGCTCGATGCCATCGGCCGATTGAGGGAACAGCGCGTGGGCGCGACGTTCGTGTCGGGGAAGGTGCGGATGGTCACCCACGTCGATGTGACCGATCGGGACATCGAGGCGGCCATCGCGGCGTGGCGAACGGTCGCGGGGGCTGCGCGCGAGGAGGGACGATGAAGTTGTTCGGCCAGCGATACCCGGAGGAGATCGCCAAGCGCATTCCACCCGGGCAGCGGCTGGTGAAGGGGTGGCCCGTGCTCCACTACGGGCCCATCCCCACGTTCGACGCGGCCGGCTGGGACCTCGAGGTGTCCGGGGCGGTCGCAAACCCCTACACGCTCACCTATAGCGAGCTGAAAGGCCTCGGTCCCGCCGACGTCCAGGCCGACATGCATTGCGTCACCGGGTGGTCGACGCTCGACAACGAATGGACGGGCATCTCGTTCCGGGTACTTGCCGAGAAGGCCGGGCCCAGGCCCGAGGCGAAGTGGGTCATCGCCCATTGCGACTACGGGTACACCTCGGACCTCTCCCTCCAGGCGATGCTGGACGACGACGTCCTCGTGGCCTGGGCTCACAACGGCGAGCCCCTCGCGCCCGAGCACGGGTTCCCTCTCCGCCTGGTCGTTCCCAAGCGCTATGCGTGGAAGAGCGCGAAGTGGCTGCGGGGACTCGAGTTCGCCGAGCAGAACAAGCGGGGATTCTGGGAGGTCCGGGGGTACCACGTCCACGCCGACCCCTGGCGCGAGGAGCGGTACTCCTACCAGGAAGACTCGCGAGCCGAGCTCCAGCCCTAGCTTTCAGTCGGTGGCGAGGCGGCGAAGGGTCGCGATGTCGCGCGCGTGATCCTCGAGTCGGCCCGGCGTCTCGACGACGAGCGCGAGGTCCTGGACCTCGGGACGGTGCAGGATCTCGAAGAAGCCCTCCACCCCGATGCCGCCCTGACCGATGTGTTCGTGCCGATCCCGGCGGGATCCCCGTCCGTACTTCGCATCGTTCGCATGGATGAGGACGAGTCGATCGTCCAAGCCGCTCGTCCGCAGCTCCTCGAAGCAGGCCGCCACTCCTTCGGGCTCGTCGAGCGCGTACCCCGCGGCGAACAGGTGGCAGGTGTCGGCACAGAGCTTCAACCGGTGGTCGTCCACCGCGTCGAACAGGCGTGCTGCCTCGGGGAACGTGGCGGCAACCGAGCCGGCGGTACCCGCGGTGAGCTCAACGACGACGTCGCAGTCGCCCTGTGGCGGAACGGCTCGCAACGCCGAGACGGCCCGGTGGAAGGCCTCGGCGGGCTCGCCCGGACCACCGGACCCGGCGTGCACGACGTAGCCATTCGCGCCGACGCTCGAGGCGGCCGCCACTGAGCGGCGCACGACGTCGATCGAGCGGTCCAGGAACTCGGGAACGGGCGACGCGAGGTTCACCACGTAGGGGGCGTGCACGAACATCGGACCGAGACCGGACTGGTCCCATGCTTCGCCGAATGCGTCTGCCTCCTTGGCGGAGATCCGGGGCGGCGCCCATGCTCGCGGGTTGGAGATGAAGACCTGGATGGCGTCCGCGCCGCACTCGTGCGCGGCGCGGATGGCCGACGGCAGGCCGCCCCTGGTGGGGACGTGGGCCCCGATCCTCACGCCACGTAGAGCGTCACCGTGGAGCCGGCACGGACCCTGGTTCCTCCTTGGGGCAGCTGGCCTCTGACCGTGTCGCCGTTCGAGCCCGGCACCGGGATGATCGAGGCATGCAGGCCGAGGGCCTGGATCGCCGCGATGGCCTCGGCTCGGGTCTCCCCCACGAGGCTGGGAACTTCGAAGAATTTCGGCCCGAGAGACACCACGATGGTGACGGCTTCGCCGGGCTGGAGCTTGGCCCTGGGGTCGGGGTCCTGGGCGATCACCTGGCCACGGGGGGCGCCGTCGGAATACGCCCCTTCTTTGTTCACCACCCAGGGGGTCAACATGTGCCTGGCCTGCTCCTCGGACCTTCCCACCACCTTGGGTACCGGTTGAGGCGTCGGGCCTTTGCTCAGGACCACGTCGATCGCGCTCCCCTGGGGGGCCGTTCCGGTTCCCGGCTCGGTCTGGCCGATGATCCGACCCTCTGGGAACCGGTCGCTGAATCGCGTACTTCGCTTGCCAAGCGCGAGGTGGGCCTGCCTCAGGAGGTCCCGGGCCGCGGGGATCGTCTTCCCCACGAGGTCGGGCACCGGCACGGGTCGAGGGCCAAGAGACGGCGTCAGCGTCACCTTCGTCCCGGTGCGAACGACCGTCCCGGGAGGTGGCTGGACCTGCAGGACGCGGCCCGCCGGCACCTGGAGCGAGTACCGACCGGCGCCCACCGAGACCTCGAGGTCGTCGGCGAGGCGAGCCGTGGCGACGGCAACCGGCAGACCGAGGACCCGTGGGACATCCACGTTGTGGGGGATCAGATAGGTCCATCCGCCCCATGCCGCGGCCGCCAGAGCGAGCACCCCGAGCAACGAGCCCAGGAGCCATCCACCGCGCCGCCGCCGTCCGGTGGATTTGTCGCGGGGGATGACCACAGTGGGGGCGCGTCCCGGGTCACGCTGCTGCGACGATGAAGGTACCTCACGGACCAGCTGCTGGATCGGCGGCGCGGCCGGGAATGTCGCGGCCTCGGCGGCGAGGTCCCGACGTGCTTCGGTCGCCGACTCCGGACGGAGCTCCCGGTCCTTCTCCGTCATCGATCCCACCCAGCCGTCGAGGCCCTTCGGCACCGATGTGTTTCGGGCCGAGGGCCGAGGGACGCGATCGCGCAGATGCTTGTACGCGATGGCCACCGACGTCTCGCCGTTGAAGGGCGCGCTCCCCGTGAGCAGCTCGAAGGCCACGATCCCAACGGAGTACAGGTCGGTGCGGGGATCGGCCGGCTCGCCCAACAGCTGCTCGGGCGCGAGGTAGTGGGCGGTCCCCGAGATCGTCCCTGTCTGGGTAGAGCGCGCGTCCGCGTACGCGTGCGCCAGCCCGAAGTCGGTCACCTTGGCCACGCCGTCGCGGGTGACGAGCACGTTCTCGGGCTTCACATCGCGGTGAACGATGCCCTTTCGGTGTGCATGCTCGAGGGCCGCGAGCACTTGCAGGAGGACCTCCGCGGCCTGGGCCGGGGCAAACAACCCTGCGGCGGCGAGGACGTCGCGAAGGCTCTGGCCCCGAACGAACTCCATGACCATGAAATACACGCCGTCGACGGCCCCCCAGTCGTGCACCGCGACGATGTTCGGGTGACTGAGCCCCGCGGCGGCCCGAGCCTCCCGGCGGAACCGGTCGACGAAGCCCGGATCCGAGGCCAGATTGGGATGGAGGACCTTGACGGCCACCTCGCGCGCCAGGACGGCGTCGTGGGCTCGGAAGATCTCGCCCATCCCCCCCGCGGCGATCCGCTCTAGGACCTGGTACCGACCGTCGAGCGTGGTTAGGGTGGATGTGGTCTCGGAGATGCGGACCGTGCGATCCGGTTCTGTACGGCTGGACGTCGCTGGACCTCCCGCGCGCGGGCGACGTGTGAAGGGCCGGGGCCCATCGTAGCGTGGAACGGAGGCCGGATGGGCGAACCGGGCGGTCTTCTCCCCGACGGGGAGGACTATCAGGACGCGTTCGCCCGCATGGAATCGGCCGTTGATGCGGGTCAGACGGACCTCACAGGGCTCGGATTCTGGCGGCTGCTCCGTCGAGTGAAGGTCGAGCCCGTGCTCGCCGAGCACTGGGCGGACCAGGCCGGCCGGATCGACCGCAAGGCGTTCGAGACGAGCGTCCGGTTCCGGTTCCCGGTGTGGTTCGGGAACCTGGTGCTCCTGATCGGCGTGTTGTTCGGAGCGGCGGCGACCGTATATGGCATGCGGTGCGACAACCCGACCGTGTCCGGATGGGCCTTCGTGGTGGCGGGCGTGGCGTGGTTGGTGTGCGTCCACGACCTCGCGCATTGGGTAGTTGGTCGGCTAGTGGGTATCTCGTTCCTGGCCTACTACATCGGGTTCCCTCCGTGGCCCGGGCTGAAGATCGACTACGCCTCCTACCTTCGGGCATCGCCGGCAGCGCGAGCCTGGATGCACGCGTCCGGCGCCCTGGCCACGAAGGTCGCGCCGTTCGCGGCCCTTGGGTTCTGCCTCGCCGCGAACAGCCCGGCGTGGGCCGTCTGGGTCCTGGCCGGCATCGGCGTCTTCCAGATCGTCACGGACATCCTGTTGTCCAGGACGAGGAGCGACTGGAAGCGGGTGGCGCGGGAACGGGCCCTGGCTCGGGCCCAAGCCGGCCGTCGACGATAGCGACCTATACTGAGGTGGAACCACCGGGGAGCTCGGGACAACCGGGCTGAGAGGCCGGCTCGTGGGGCTCAAGCAGCGAAGCGGTAGCCCCAGAACGGGGGCTCAAGCAGCGAAGCGGTAGCCCCAGAACGGGGGCTCAAGCAGCGAAGCGGTAGCCCTCAGGACAAAAGCGCCGACGACCCGAGGAACCTGATCCCGGTAATGCGGGCGGAGGGAACGATGGGCCGGATCGATCCGGAACGGCTTCGGGTCCATGTCATCACCTCGAGCGGGCTCGTCCCGGGCCGTGGGCACATCGAGGTGGCGGATGCAGCGATCGAGGGCGGCGCCGACGTGGTGCAGCTCCGCGCGCCGGAGCTCTCGGACCACGAGCTGCTGTCGGTGGCGGGGGAGATCGAACGGCGCTGCCGGAGGGGCCACGTCCTGTTCGTCGTGAATGACCAGATCGACATCGCCGTCGCGGTCGAGGCCGGGGGAGCACACGTCGGACAGGGTGACCATCCGGAGAGCGCCCGCGAGCGACTGGGGCCACGGGGAGTGCTGGGGATCAGCGTGGCGACGCCGGAGCAGGCCGAAGCGGCCGAGGGGGCCGGAGCCGACTACGTCGGGGTCACCGTGTTCGCCACGCCGACCAAGGCCGAGGCCGTCCCGATCGGGCTCGACGGACTCCGATCCATCGTCGAGTCGACGTCGCTGCCGGTCGTCGGGGTCGGCGGGATCGATCCCTCGAATGCGCGGAAGGTCCTTGCGACGGGGGCATTCGGCGTCGCGGTCGTCTCCGCGGTGGGGACGGCGTCGGACCCGGTCGCGGCCACCCGGCGACTGGTGGAGGCCGTTGGGGCGGCGGAATCCGTGCCGAGAGGCTGAGACCACATGTCGGAGCCGCGTCTGGGCAAGGCCACGGCGGAGCTGTTCGAGCAGGTCATCCTGCGGCGGCTTGGGGCGAGCGATCCCGACGTCCTGGTGGGCCCGGAGCACGGTGTCGACGTCGGCGTGGTGCGGGTGGCCGATGGCGTGGCCATGGCGCTGACCGCCGACCCCGTGTTCGTCGTCCCGGCTTACGGCTGGGACCGGGCGGCGTGGTTCGCCGTGCACATCCTGGCCTCGGACGCCGCCACCAGCGGCCTTCCCCTTCGGTGGATGGCCGTGGACCTGAACCTGCCACCGGAGGTCACCGACGAGGAGCTGACCACCCTGTGGGATGCGTTCCATCGGACGTGCCGGGACATCGGGATCGCCGTCGTGACCGGACACACCGCCCGGTACGAGGGCTGCGCTTGGCCCATGGTGGGCGGGGCCGTCTGCATGGCCGCGGGACCGGAGGACCGCTACGTGACGCCGAAGATGGCGCGACCCGGCGACGCGATCGTGGTCACGAAGGGCGCGGCCATCGAGGCCACGGCGCTGTTCGCGGCCACGTTCCCCGAGCGTCTGACGCGGGGCCTGGGGGAGGACGTGGTGAAGGCGGCCGACGCCCTGTTCGAGCGGATGACCGTGGTGCCGGAGGCGGCCGTGGCCCGGGAGTTCGGCCTTCGGGACGAGGGGGTGACGTCCATGCACGACGCAACGGAGGGCGGCGTGCTCGGTGGGCTCACCGAGGTCGCCTCGGCCTCCGGCGTGGGGATGCGGGTCGAACGAGCCAGGATCCCCCTGCGGCCAGAGGTCCGTGCCGTGTGCGAGCACGTGGGGATGGACCCGTACACGTCGATCTCCGAGGGGACGCTGATATGTACGGTGGTCCCGGCCGGAGCCGACGCGTTCGTGTCGGCGCTCGGGGACGCCGGTATCGATTCCGCGATCGTTGGGCAGGTGACGGAGGCCGAACGCGGTGTCGTCCTGGTGACCGATCGGGGCGACGAACCGCTCGAGCACCCCGGGCTTGATCCGTTCTGGGGCGCGTTCGGCCGGTGGGCGGGGGAGGCCGAAGGGATCCGCGACCGGACCTGAGCACCCCGGGCTCATCGAGCCTCGCGATAGGGTTGCTGCCATGGACCTGGTCACTGTGGGCGACGTGATGGTCGACGTCAGCGTGGAGGCCACGGCGCTGGCGGAGGGAGGCGACGTCCACGGGCGGGTGTCGGTTCGACCCGGGGGCAGCGCGGCGAACGCCGCCGTCTGGGGGGCGGCGACCCGGGCTTCGGTCCGGCTCCACGGTCGGGTCGGCAACGACCTGAGCGGTCGGCTGCTCCAGGAATCGATCGCCGAGCACGGAGTGGAGACCGTCCTCGCCGTGGACGCCCAGGCGGGAACGGGATCGCTGCTGGTGGTCCACTCGGCGGGGGAGCGATCGATGGTCGCCGACCGGGGGGCGAACGCTCGCCTGTCTCCCGCTGACCTCCCCGCCGAGATCGAGGCGACTGCGGTGTTGGTTTCGGGCTACCTCCTGCTCGACGAGGGGTCGCTTCCCGCCGCGATGGCCGCCCTGAAACGGGCGAAGGCTCGATACGTGGCCGTGGACGCCGCCTCCTGGCCGCTCCTGCGGGAGTTCGGCACCACCCGGTTCTTCGCCGCGACGGAGTCGGCCTCGGTCCTGCTGGTGAACGAGCTCGAGGCCGAGGTGCTGTGCGGCCGGCGGGGAGAGGACGCCGCCGAGATCCTGGCCCAGCGATACCAGGTCGTGTGCGTGAAGCGCGGCCCGCGCGGGGCGGCGATGTCGTGGGAGGGGCTGCTCATCCGCTACGAGGGCGAGCCCGTCGTCGAGGCCGACCCGACCGGCGCCGGCGACGCCTTCGACGGCGTGTTCCTCGCCGCCCTGGCGACGGGGGCCTCACCCGGGGAGGCGCTTCGCGTGGCGTGCGCCGCGGGCGCCCGGGTGGCCGCGGGCCCCGACCTGTGGCCCACCGCGGGATGACCGGCCCGATCCGGCTCTCGGAGGAGGTGGCCGAGGCCCTCGCCGGCGGAGGGCCCGTCGTCGCCCTGGAGACGAGCGTCCTGGCGCAGGGCCTGCCGGTTCCGCAGAACGACGAAGCCGCCCGCACCATGGCCGGCGCCATCCGCGCGACGGGCGCCGTGCCCGCCTGGATCGCCGTCGACGGCGGTGAGGTTCGGATCGGAGTCGCGGACGCAGACCTGGCTCGCCTGACCGTGCCGGGTGCGGCGGCCAAGGTCGCCCGGCGGGACCTGCCGATGGTCGTGGCGTCGGGTGGCCTCGGGGCGACTACGGTCTCGGCGGCATCGTGGGCTGCCCATCGTGCCGGGATCGACGTCCTGGCGACCGGTGGGATCGGCGGGGTGCATCGCGGCTCCGGCGACGTCTCGGCGGACCTGCTCGAGCTCGCCGCGACGCCCATCCTGGTGGTGTGCTCCGGTCCCAAGTCGATCCTGGACCCCGAGGCCACCATGGAACGCCTCGAGGAGCTGGGGGTATCGGTGCTCGGCTACCGGTCCGAC
>Ga0222623_10000097_pt1 | contig 21965 bp, 19 predicted proteins | sample PLMtaG_FD_177336 | JGI IMG/M metagenome (GOLD analysis project Ga0222623, IMG submission 177336) | Groundwater sediment microbial communities from an aquifer in East River, Colorado, USA - PLM2_30_coex | ecosystem: Environmental > Terrestrial > Soil > Riparian zone | place: USA: East River...
CACCGCGCTGTTCGGCCGCAAGAAACTGAGCTACTCGACGATCGGGCGCGGCACCACGACGGCGCGCGGCGCCGCGCGAGCGATGCAGCAGCGTGAAGACGTCGAACACGCGAAGGAGAATCTCGCCGCTGCGCAGCAAGAGCTCGACGAGCTGAACGCGGAACTCGAGGAGAAGATTGCGAGGATGCGTGTGACATGACAACGCCACCGATGCTTCGGCAGATGCGACACGACGTGTGGGCGACAGAGAAGCTGCTCGAGCGATGCCGCTCACTCACGAGCGACCAGCTCCAGCTCACGGCGCCGGGAACGTACGGCTCGATCCAGAAGACGTTCGCGCACATCGTCCGGGCGAACGAGGGATACCTCAACACCTACGGGGTGATCCCGCAGCCGTTCATCGAGCTCACCGCGTCAGTCGACGAGATCGCATCGCGTCTCGCCCGCGTCGGCGAGGCGGTCGAGAAGCTCTTCAAGTCGAAGGAGGTCGACTTCGACCAGAAGATCCACGACGAGCGGCGCAAGATGGATCTGGAGCTCTGGGTGCCGCTCGCTCAGTTCTCGCACCACGGAAGCGACCACCGCTCGCAGATCGGCACGATCCTGACGCTGAACGGCCTCGAGGCGCCGGAGCTCGACGTGTGGGCGTACGCCACCGCCGAAGGGGCCATCGCCGACTTTTAGGACTCGGCGGAGAATGTCGGCGTGATCCTCGATCTCGAGGGCGCCACGGTGCACCGGCCGATCTCGCCTCGGCTCGGGTTGATGCTGTCGATCGCATCCGCTGCCGTGGCGACGGCCGCTCTGCTGATGATCGCTGCGCGTCCTCACGACGCCGCGCCGCGCTTCGTCGAGACGGGCCCATCGATCCTGGAGCAGGCGTTCGCGAAGCAGAAGCCGCCGCCGACCCTCGATCTGGCGCTTCCTTCGGACGTGGCCGTCGAGGTCCTCCCGCAACGGGTCGATGGGATCTACGGTCCGGCACGGCCCGCGCCGACCGTGCGCTCGTTCCGCATGCGCGGTTCGAACGCGATCGTCATCGTCGCGATGGTGCCCGGCGCGCCGGCGATCGTGTCTCCTCCCGATGTGTCCCCCGATGCCCTCTCAGTCCGCGGGTGGTACGCCGCGAACTATTCGGTCGAAGCCACCTCCCTCAGCGTCGTCCGTTGGACGGAGAACGGGATGACGTACGAGATCTCATCGCGATCGCTGTCGCTGCGCGATCTGGTGCGGTTGGCGGACCAGGTCCGCTAGACCTTCGGCGCGCACGCTCGAAACGCGAGGCGCGCCGCCGTTAGATCGTTGCGCCGCGCCGGTACGAGGCGAACGATTGCGATGTCGAGTCCCTCCGCGAGCCGGAGGAACGCCTCGCGCGCGCCATCGGGCTTTCCCCAGTAGCCGACTCGACGAAGAAGCTCGGCCGGAAAGATGCGGGCGAGCTCGTCCTCAGTCGCGCCGCTCTCGCGTCGGGTCTCGAGATCGGTGAGTGCCTCGTCGAACCCCATCCGCGCGAAATGGGCGCGGTACCCCTTTGTCTTGTCCGTCCCGGGCCGTGCGAGCGCGTACGCCATCACCATCTTCGCGAAGGCGAGTCTCGCGGCCGCCTCGTCGTCGTCGACACAGACGCGGACGTACTCATGGATCGTGACCAGAGCCGGATCGCGCTGCGCCGCGCGCGCGCCGGCGGCTACGCGCTCGCGGCTCCATCGCACCTGCTCGCTGCCGCACCAGTTGAGCGCGGCCCCGTCGTATCGCGCGCCCGCAAGTCGAAGCATCTGCGGTCCAAGTGCGCCGAGGTACACCCGAAGCCCCGGCAGACGTGCGCGGAGCACGTCGATCGCGTCGCGCATGACGCGGATTGGAGCCTCGCTCGTTCGCCCGACGCCGACGCCGAGGGTGAACCTCCCCTGGCAGCGCTCGGAGGTTTCCTTCGATGCGGCGATGAGGTCGTCGATCGACCACGTCGAAAGGGGCGCGACCGCAATGCCGGTCGGAAGGCCGCTGGACTCGGTCCAGGTCGCGCAGACATCGAACGGTTCTCGCGTATTGCCGATGGGCGTCCAAAGGCTCGTGTACCCGAGCGCCTTCGCCTCGCGGGCGATCGTGCGCTGCTCGTCATCGCTCAGCGCGAACCGGCTATCGACGCCGAGACCGATCTCCATCTAGCGGCCGCGAGTCAGCGTGCGGTGCCGCTGGGCTCCGGGACCGGCGCTATTTGGCCATCGAGCAGCTCTCCGCGATAGGCGACGGCCACCGCCTGCGCGCGAGTCTGAACACCGAGCTTCATGTAGATATGTTCGACGTGAGCGCCCACGGTCTTTGGGCTGATGACCATCAGGCGCGCGATGTCATCGGGTCCGAGTCCGTTGCTGAGCAGTCGCAAGACCTGAAGCTCGCGAGCCGTCAATCGGGACGCGACCGTGCGTGCGGCCACGTTGTGGCGCCGGCCGAGGAGGCTCTGAATGCGCGCGAGCAGCTCGTCCTCCCGGAACGGTTTCGAGATGTAGTCGTTTGCTCCGAGTAGGAGACCCGCGACGCGGTCGAATGATTCCGTCCGCGCCCCCGACACGAACACGATCGGGAACTGGTCGCCGAACTCGTCCCGCATCAACCGGCAGACCTCGTATCCGCAGATGCCTGGAAGGTTTACGTCGAGCAGCACGAGCGCGGGGGGCTCGAGTCGTGCGGATCGCAGGGCCTCAGCTCCGGAGTCAGCCTCGAGCGTCGGATATCCAGCGTCAGTAAGGATCGTGCGGATGGCGGCTCGAATGACGGGGTCGTCGTCAACGATCAGGATCGTGCCGCCCACTGAGGGGCCGCCCCCACGCACAGCGGGGCAAACCCTACTGAAGCTTCCCGATCCTTTCAAGCATTCCCTTAGGGAAGTTTCCCGGTCTTCGTTTCCGGCCGGCGCCCGTTGCCCCGAGGGACGTCCAAGGCCCTGAATGCTCACACGCCCGCACGTCAGGCGGGCGCTCTTGCGTCTACCGGGTAAGCAATTGAGCAGTTTGTCTTTGGGAGGTGCTGTGGACAAAAAGGAAGAGGGCTCTGGTGAGGAGGTGGATCGGGTCGGGAAAGTCTTGGAGATAGAGGAGACCACGATGAGAGGTACGAGCAATAGACCGGGGCTGAGAGCGTTGGCAGTCGCCCTAACAGCCCTGCTAACCGCCTCAGTTTTCAATGGGTTCTCGCCTCAAGCCGCGTACGCCATGACCGGCGACGTTCTCCGCGAATTCGTTCCGACTGGACCGACTGGGAATGGGCGGGGCATGGCGTTCAATGGATCGAGCAGCCTCTACTACACGATCGTCGGCGACTCGAACATCTACAAGACCGACATGTTCGGAACCTTGGTTGCGACGATCCCCACTCAGAACGGCGTGGGTCAGGGTGGACCACTCGCGTGGGACGGCAGCGCCCTGTGGACCATGCCATACCAGTCCGGCAGTTTCACGCTCTATCGGATAAGGGAATCGGACGGAGTGATTCTCTCCTCCTGCAACATCGCGACTCAGAATCCGACCCATCCGGCCGTCGTCAGTCAGCCGAACAACATTGGATTCTTTCCGGATGGCCTCGACTGGACCGGAAACACGCTCTGGGTGAGCAGTGAAGTCACGCCCTATCCGAGTTGGGTCGTTGAAGTCACCCCGAGCTGCAGGATCCTGAGAGCGTTCAATCCGCCCAACAAGGGCGGTTTCGGTGCAAGTGGCATCGCGTTTGATGGCACCAATCTCTGGCATTCGAACGCTCACCTCCAGCAATACCAGACAGACGTCAACGGCGCCGAGACGGGGCTCTCGTTCACGAATAACAGGCAACTCGAGGACCTCGCCTATGACAAAGTGACCTTTGCGCCGAAGTGTGCGTTGTGGAGCAATGAGGCCACAGTCATCGAGAACCACATCACCGCCTACGAAGTACCGTGCGCGGTCCCGAGGGCAGACAAGCTGGTAACTGATGTCATCCTGGGCGGCGGCCCAACGTTCGTATCTCGCGACAACGCCAGCAGGACGACGACTTACAAGATGACGGTCGAGCTCCTCACGAATCCGATCATCAACGTCTTCTCTCGGGAGCGAAACCTTGGACCCGAAGAAACGGATAGCGAGATTACCTTCCTCGCCTCACTTGATGACGGACATGTCCCGGGCCACGTCGGAGGCGCCTACATCCCAGACTCGGGTGGGCCGCCAGGCGATCGCCCGGACACCCTGACGTGTCACAGTCGGTTCGACCCAGAGAACCCTCTCGATCAAACGCTTGTACTGTGCCCGCACAAAGAGAAAGTCCCCAGCGACGGGATCGCAGAAACCGCTGAGAGCGACCTGCATTTCCCAATGCATCAGAGGGTGGGTCAGTCCCTGCTCATCTGGCGGGACTTCAAGCTGCATTGCCTTGTGGTCGGGCAACACACGATGACCTTCTACAACAAGGTGGAGGTGATCGCTCCGACGGAGGATCCCAACCCTGGCAACAACTGGTGGCGCGCGATCCTTCAGATCGACTGCGTCATCCGCAACACGCCCGGTAAGGTCACCGGCGGTGGCTACATCAACCCGCTCACCGGCGAGATGGTCGGTGAGGCCACCTTGAACATCGTCGATGGCGTCATGGCCGGGGTCGGCGACAAGGCGAACTTCGGCTTTGTGATCAAACTTGACGCCGACCAGATGGTCCCAACCGGGAACCTCACCTACTACGACCACGCAGCCGACGTTCGCATCAAGTCCATTTCGTATGACCGGTTGGCGATCGCCTGTCCGCATGCGACCTTCACCGGGACGGCAGAAGTAAATGGCGTCGACAAGAAATACCAGGTCGATGTGGACGACATGGACGAGCCCGGCTCCTCACCCGGGATGGGACCGGACACATTCACCATCAGAGTGTTGGACAACAGCTACATGGCTACGGGTCCGCTTGTGGGAGGCAACATTCAGGTCCACAAGCCGCCCGAGTGCGGATGACTTAGCCCAGGTCCCGTATGTAGCCAACGAAACAGACCGAAGGGCCCGCACAGCGGGCCCTTCGGTCTTCCCGGCCCCTAGCATCTCGTTCGTGGGGAGTGATCCGCTCGCGACCTTCAACCCGGCGACGCGTGCGTGGTTCGAGGCCACATTCCAGACGCCGACACGCGCGCAAGAGCTCGCCTGGCCCGCGATCGCGCTCGGCGAGAGCGTCCTCGTTCTCGCGCCGACCGGTTCAGGAAAAACACTCGCTGCGTTCCTCGCGGCGATCGACCATCTCATGTTCTCGCCGGCCCCAGGGGTAGGGGCCCCTGATGGGGCAGGGGTCCCCAAGAAGGCCGCCACGCGGATCGTCTACGTCTCGCCACTCAAGGCACTCGCCGTCGATGTCGAGCGCAACCTGCGAGAGCCGCTCGTTGGCATCACCCGGCAGGCGCAGCGTCTCGGCATCCCGTACCGCGAGCCCACCGTCGCGATCCGCACCGGTGACACCCCGTCGCGCGAGCGCGCGCGATATCAGCGCGAGCCCGCGGACATCCTCATCACCACGCCTGAGTCGCTCTATCTGATCCTCACGAGTCTGGCCCGCGACGCTCTTCGCACCGTCGAGAGCGTGATCGTCGACGAGATCCATGCGGTGGTCCCGTCCAAGCGTGGATCGCACCTCGCGTTGACGCTCGAACGGCTCGAAGCGCGTCGCCTGAACAAGGCCAAGATGCAGCGGGTCGGCCTGTCGGCGACACAGCGCCCGCTTGACGAGATGGCGCGTTTTCTCGGCGGTCTCGACGACGGCATTCCGCGTCCCGTGCGAGTGCTCGATGCGGGAAGCAGGAAGCAGCTCGAGCTGCGCGTCGAGGTCCCGGTCGAGGACATGGCGCGCCTGGGCGAGCCGGCGGACATCCCCACCGGGCCTGTGACCGCGGTCCAGCGCTCCTCGATCTGGCCCGCGATCCACCCGCTGATCCTCGAGCTCATCCGCGCGCACCGCTCGACGCTGATCTTCGTGAACTCACGCCGCCTCGCCGAGCGGCTCGCGGGCGCGCTCAACGAGCTCGCCGGCGAGGAGCTCGTCCACGCTCACCACGGCTCGATCGCCCGCGAGCAGCGGCTGCGCATTGAAGACGATCTCAAGTCGGGGCGGCTCCCCGCGCTTGTCGCGACAAGCTCACTCGAGCTCGGCATCGACATGGGCGCGATCGATCTGGTCATCCAGGTTGAGTCGCCGCCGTCGGTCGCGAGCGGCATGCAGCGGATCGGGCGCGCCGGCCATCGCATCGACGAGCCGTCGACCGGCGTGATCATCCCGAAATACCGCGGCGACCTCCTCGCGAGCGCGGCGATCACCGAAGGGATGATGGCCGGCGCCGTCGAGCCGCTGCGCTACCCGCGGAATCCGCTCGACATCGTCGCGCAGCAGATCGTCGCGATGACCGCGATGGACGACTGGGCCGTCGATGATCTCGAGCGCGTCATTCACCAGGCCGCCCCGTTCGCGGAGCTTCCGCGAAGCGCGTTCGAAGGCGTTCTCGACATGCTCTCGGGCCGCTACCCGTCGGATGAGTTCGCGGAGCTCCGACCGCGCATCGTCTGGGACCGGACCGCGGGCATCGTGCGCTCGCGCGAGGGTGCGAAGCTCGTCGCGATCTCGAACGGCGGCACGATCCCGGACCGCGGCCTGTACGGCGTGTTCCTCGCGGGCGCGGAGAAAGGCAAAGGCCGTGTCGGCGAGCTCGACGAGGAGTACGTCTTCGAGACCAAGGAAGGCGACGTCTTCCTGCTCGGCGCTTCGAGCTGGCGTGTCGAGGAAATCACGCAGGACCGCGTGCTCGTCTCGCCTGCGCCCGGGGTTCCGGGGCGGATGCCGTTCTGGCACGGCGAGAGCGTCGGCCGCCCGCTCGAGTTCGGTCGCGCCATCGGTGCGCTCACGCGTCGCATGCGCTCGCTTTCCACGGAGGAGGCGACGAACGAGCTCGTGACGAAACACGCCCTCGCGGAAGGTGCGGCGCGCAATCTCATCCAATACCTCCGCGATCAGGAAGCCGCGACCGGCGCGGTACCGGACGACCACAACATCGTGATCGAGCGCTATCTGGACGACATGGGCGATTGGCGGGTGTGCATCCTCAGCCATTTCGGCGCGCGGGTTCACGCACCGTGGGCCATGGCGATCGGCGCGATGGTGCGCGAGCGAAATGGCGACGAGCCCGACATCCTCTGGACCAACGACGGCATCGTCGTTCGTTTTCCCGGCACGGATCAGCCGCCACCGGTCGAGCTCCTTCTGCCGGATCCAGACACGGTGAGCGATCTCGTGCAGGCCTCGCTCGCCGTCGGTGGCGGCGGCGCCCGCGAAGCGAATCTGGGCGCACCGACAACGGCGCTCTTCGCAGCGCGTTTCCGCGAGAATTCGGCGCGCGCGCTGCTTCTGCCGCGACGCCGCGCCGGACAGCGCGCGCCGCTCTGGCAGCAGCGCAAGCGCGCCGGCGATCTCCTCGCCGTCGCGAGCCGCTACGAGGCGTTCCCCATGGTCCTCGAGACGTATCGCGAGATCCTCCAGGACGTCTTCGACATGCCGGGCCTCGTCGGGCTCCTCGCCGCGATCCGGTCGCGCAAGCTTCGCGTCAACACCGTCGATACAAGGGCGCCGTCGCCGTTCGCGGCGTCGCTCCTTTTCAACTACGTCGCGAACTTCATGTACGAGGGGGACGCCCCCCTCGCGGAGCTGCGCGCGCAGGCCCTGACTGTCGACCCCTCGCAGCTGCGCGCACTCCTCGGCGAGGTGGAGCTCCGCGAGCTCCTCGACCAGGATGCGGTCACCGATCTCGAGCTTTCGCTTCAGCACCTCGTTCGCGAGCGCGCGGCTCGCCATCCCGACGGCGTGCACGAGATGCTCCTTCGCCTCGGCGACCTCACGGCCGCGGAGATCGAGGCGCGCAGCGCCGAGCCCGAGGCAGTTCATGAGTGGATCTCGACACTTGCGACCGAGCGCCGCGTGCTGGACGTCCGCGTCGCGGGCGAGAGGCGGTTCATCGCGGCCGAGGACGCCGGACGGTACCGCGACGCGCTTGGGGTCGGGCTTCCGCTTGGGCTTCCGGCCGCGTTCCTCACGAGCGACGACGCGGATCCACTCGTGTCGCTCCTGCGCCGATATGCCCGAACGCACGGGCCGTTCGTCGCGGGCGATCCGGCGCGGCGGTTTGGTCTAGCCGAGCCGCCTGTCGTCGATGCGCTGCGCCGGCTCGCGGACGCCGGCACGGTCGTCGAGGGACAGTTCCGTCCGGGGCAGTCAGGTTCGGAATGGATGGATACAGGTGTCCTGCGGACATTGCGCGGGCGGTCGCTCGCGCGCCTCCGCCGCGAGGTCGAGCCCGTCGAGCAGGATGCGCTCGGCCGATTCGCGATCGCGTGGCACGGCATCGATTCGCCCGAGCGCGGACAGGCCGCCCTTCTTGACGCGATCGCGAAGCTTGAAGGCGCGTTCGTGCCGGCGTCGGATATGGAGACGCGCATCCTTCCCGCTCGCGTCGCGAAATACGACCCGCGCGACCTCGACGCCCTCCTCGGTTCCGGGGCGGTCATGTGGATGGGCGGCGGCGCGCTCGGTCCCAAGGACGGGCGGATCGCGCTCTTCCTCGCCGAACACTTCTCGCTCTTGCGGCCCACGCCCGAGACGCGACCTGACCGCCCGATCCACGATCGACTTCGCGAGGTGCTGCAGGCCCGAGGCGCCTCGTTCTTCCCCCAGCTTCTCGCCGCGGCGCGGGGTGGGTTCGCGCCTGAGCTCGGCGACGCCCTGTGGGACCTCGTCTGGGCGGGCGAGGTCACGAACGACAGCTTTCACGCGGTACGCGCGCTCCTCGCGCCGCTTCGCCGTTCGCGCAAGAGCAGTTCGGTCGGCCGCGCGATGCACGTCCGCAGCCTCGAGCGCTTCAGCGTGCGGGACGACGTTGCCGGGCGGTGGTCGCTCACCGAAGCCGCGGGCGATGCGCCGATCACGCCGACCGAGCGCGCGACCGCACAGATCCGCCAGCTCCTCGAACGTCACGGTGTCCTGACGCGCGAGGTCGTGCGCTCGGAGGGGATCGGTGGCGGCTTTGCGGCGGCGTACGGGATCTTGAAGGCGATGGAGGATGCGGGCCGCATCCGGCGCGGCTACTTCGTGGCCGGGCTCGGCGCGGCGCAGTTCGCCTTGCCGGGTGCAGTGGATCGGCTCCGCTCGGCGCGCGAGCGGCCGGAGGAGCCGCACGCGGTCGTCCTCGCGGCGACCGATCCGGCGAATGCATACGGCGCGGCGCTCTCATGGCCCGAGCGCGCCGAGGGCCGCAAACCGATGCGCACCGCCGGCGCATTGGTCGTCCTCGTCGACGGTCGCCTCGCGGGATGGCTAGGCCGCGGCGAAGAGCAGCTCCTTACGTTCGTCGCCGAGGAAGCCGACGCCGAGCCGACGCGGAAGGCGCTCGCGGCCGCTCTCGCCGCCGAAGTCGGTCCCGACCGGCGGACCACACTGTTCATCCAGTCCGTGGACGGCGCTCCCGTGGACGAGTCGCCCATCTCGGACGCTCTGCGCGATGCCGGCTTTGCGCGGACGCCGCGCGGCTACCTCCGGCGCGTCGCGCGCGCCTGACGGCGGAATGCCCGAAGGCGACACGATCTTTCGCACGGCGACCGTGCTGCGGCGTGCTCTCGCCGGCCGCGTCGTCACCGGATTCGATCTCGTCGCGCCGAAGGTGACCCCGTCCGCCGCGCGTCGACAGGTCGTCGGTGGCACGGTGAAAGCGGTCGAGTCGAACGGCAAGCACCTCCTGATCACGTTCACCACGGATGGCGAGGACGTCGTTCTTCACACGCACATGCGTATGCAGGGACAGTGGCACGTCTATCGCCCGGGTGAGCGCTGGTGGTTCGCGCCATCGAAGGCGCGCGTCGTGATCCGCACCGACGAGTACGTCGCGCCGTGCGAGACGCCGCCGGTGGTCGAGCTCATGACCGCGCGAGAGGTCGCGCTCCACCCGGTCATCCCGGAGCTCGGACCGGACGTGATCGCCGACGACTTCGACATGGACGCAGGGTTGCGCCGGCTGCGCGCGCAGCCCGACCGTGAGATCTCGACCGCGCTCCTCGACCAACGCACCCTTTCTGGCATCGGGAACGAGATCAAGAACGAGACGCTCTTCATCACGCGTACGTGGCCCTGGACGAAGATCGCGGACTTTGACGACGCCGAGCTTCGTCGCGTCGTCCTGGCCGCGCGCGAGCTTCTTCGGCGCAATCGCGATGGTGGCCCGCGGCGTTCGCGTTTCACGCTCGATCGCCGCCAGCTCCGTTCCGTGCAGGAGCGCCGAGGACTGCCGTGCTACGAATGCGGGACGCCGATCGACGTCGGCTTTCACCCGAACGAGTTCCGCAAGAGCTACTTCTGCCCAAACTGCCAGCCGGCGCCGCGACCCGTCTAAGGCCAGTGTTCTCGCTCCTGCGGCGGCGCGATTTCGCGCTCATTTGGACAGCGAGCCTCATCTCGGCAACCGGCGACTGGGTCCTGCTGATCGGACTGCCGATATATGTGTTCCAGCTCACCGGGTCGACCCTCGCCACGAGCGCGATGTTCGTCGCGGAGCTCGTGCCGCAGATCGCGTTCGGATCGGTGGCGGGCGTGTTCGTCGATCGGTGGGACCGGAAGCGAACGATGGTCATCGCGAATCTGATCCTCACAGTCGCGATCCTGCCCCTTGCGGTCGTCCGTTCGGCTGACGACGTCTGGATCGTGTACATCGTCGCGTTCACGGAATCCCTCGTGGCGCGATTCCTCCGGCCCGCCGAAGGCGCGATGCTCCCGCGTCTTGTCGATAAGAGCGATCTCGTCGCGGCCAACGCTCTCGGGTCGTTTGCGTCGAACACCTCGCGCCTGGTCGGGCCGACGATCGGCGGGGTCATCGCCGGGATCTACGGCCTCACCGCGGTGGCCGGGTTCGACTCGGTGACGTTCGCCATCGCGGCGGCGCTCGTCGCGCTCGTGCGGACCTCGGGCGCTCCGGAACGCTCTGAGACTCGGGACGCATCCGCGGTCGCCGCCGGACGGCTTCGTGCGTTCTGGCGCGAGTGGCTCGACGGCCTCTCGCTCGTGGCGCGCTCGCGCACGATTCGCGTCCTCTTCGTACTCGCGGCCCTGTCGGCGCTTGGCGAGGGGATGATGTCGGTCCTCTTCGTGGTGTGGATCAACCGCGTCATCGGCGGCACCGCGCTCGAGCTCGGCTGGTTCATGACGGCGCAGGCCGTTGGCGGCCTCGTGGGGGGTCTATTCGTCGCGCAACTCACCAGGGGTGCGCCGCCTCGCCGGGTGCTCGGGATCGCGAGCATCGCGTTCGGCTCGCTCGACGCATTGCTGTTCATCTCGCCGCTGGTGCGACCCGAGATCGTCATCGGACTCGTGATCATCGCGATCGTCGGGGTCACCACCGTCGCGTTCGGGGCGAGCTTCAACGCGATCCTCCAGACGAGCGCGGAGGACGCATATCGCGGGCGGCTCCTTGGAGCCATCTTCACCACGATGGCGCTCCTCCGTCTCGCAAGCACGGTCCTCGCGGGATTCCTCGGCGCAGTCGTGAGCCCGATCCCGCTGCTCGTCGCGTTCCAGGCCGGCTCGTACGTCGCGCTCGGCCTCGTCGCCCTCGGTTTCCTTCCACACGAGGCGGGCCGCGAACGCGACGGCCTCGTCCGCGAGCCGGCATGACGACGGCGCCCGACGTCGAGCGCCTCGCGAACCTTCGCGCGGCGAGGGACCTCATGGACCGCTCGTACGCCGACGCGTTGGATCTCGACGCGATCGCACGCGAGGCCGGCTATTCCCGCTTTCATTTCATCCGCTCGTTCCGCGGCACATTCGGCCGGACGCCTCGCGATTACCTCTCGTTTCGTCAGGTCGCGAGGAATCGAAAGAGGCCCCCGAGTGATCGGGGGCCTCTTCCTGTCAGGTCGCGAAAGGTCTAGCGGGAACCGGCGAGAACGGGTTCGCGCTTCGTTGCGACTTCTGGCGTCGGGACGACGCCGAGCTGCTGCATGAGGCCGAGGTTGTCGAAGAACGACCAGACCTCGACGATCTTGCCGCTGCTGTCGAACTTGGTCGTCATGGCCCCTGTCGTGATGGCCTTCTTGTTGGTCGCCGGCATTCCGTTGAATGAACCGGTGTTGGTGCCGGTCGCGCGAAGGTGCTGCACGACGTACTCGCCGTCAGCGATCTCCTTCTCGATCGTGATCTTCACGTCCGGGAACGCCGTGAGGTAGGTCTCGAGGGACGCCTTGGCGCCCTGAGGTCCCCTGGCGACTGTCGGGTCCTGGGGGTTGTGCAGGATCGCGTCGTTCGAGAAGAGCTCGTCGAGCAGCTTGGTGTTGTGCTTGTTCCAGCTCTCTTCGACGATGCGACGTGCGCTGATCTTGTTCTGTTCGTTAGTCATGGGTTCTCCTTCAATTTCGCTTCGAGGGTGATCAGACGTTCCCGAGGAACCGGCTGGACACCTCGCCGGCACGGAGGCACGGCGGTGAATGACCGGGGGGAACAGGTCCATTGTCCTCCCGATCTGAGTCAGGACAATGGCCAAATCAGCATTGTTGGGCAACTGTGTTGAAGCGGCGGGAGGCCCTGTTTACGCGGTTTTCTTGAGCTCCTGTACCACTTTGCCAACAGCGTCTTTCGCATCGCCGAAAAGCATTGCGGTCTTCGGATCGAGATAGAGGTCGTTGTCGATGCCCGCGAATCCCGGTTTCATCGAACGTTTGATGACGATGATGTTCTGCGCTTTGTCGACGTCGAGGATCGGCATGCCGTAGATCGGTGAGCCGGGATTCGAACGCGCGGCCGGATTGGTCACGTCGTTCGCGCCGATGACGAGCGCGACGTCGGCGCGCTGGAACTCCGGATTGATCTGGTCCATGTCGAAGAGCTTGTCGTACGGGACGTTCGCCTCCGCGAGAAGCACGTTCATGTGTCCGGGCATCCGTCCGGCGACAGGATGGATCGCGTACTTCACGCTGATGCCCCTCGACTCGAGGAGATCCGCCAGCTCGCGCACGCTGTGCTGCGCCTGCGCGACGGCGAGCCCGTAGCCGGGAACGACGATCACGTTCTGCGCGTACGAGAGCAGGATCGCGGCGTCCTCGGGGCCGATCGAACGGATCGACCGGCCGTCATCGCCGGCCGCCGGTCCGGCGGCGCCCGCGGGCGTCACGGCGCCGAACGCGCCGAACAGCACATTCCCGAGCGATCGGTTCATGGCCTTCGACATGAGCCGGGTGAGGATCGTTCCGGATGCGCCGACGAGCGTGCCGGCAACGATGAGCAGCTGGTTGTTCAGGGTGAACCCGGCCATGGCGACGGCGAGGCCGGTGTAGGCGTTCAGGAGCGAGATTACGACGGGCATGTCCGCTCCACCGATCGGCATCACCAACGCCACACCAAACGCCAGGGCGAGCAGCGTGATGACCGCGATCAAGAGCATCGGCTCGATCGCGAAGGACCCGCCGATGACACCGGCGAGGAGCACGAGCGACAGCAGTGCAGTCGCGGCGGCGATGCCGCCGGTCACGAGCTGCTGGCCCCCGTAGCGGAAGGCCTTCGGTGTGATCAGTCCTTGCAGCTTCCCGAACGCGACCGCGCTGCCCGAGAACGAGACCGCACCGATGATCAGGGCGAGCAACGTCGCCAGAGAAGCGCCGAACTCGAGAACGCCGAGCTCGCGCTGGCGCGCGAACTCGAGAATCGCGACGAGCGCCGCCGCCCCGCCGCCGGCGCCGTTGAACAGCGCGACCATCTGCGGCATCGCGGTCATCTTCACCATTCGCGCGCCCGCGAATCCGGCGACCCCGCCGACAGCGACCCCCGCGAGGATGAGCGGCACGCCGCCGTTCACGTCTGCGGCGAAGAACGTGGCGATGACCGCGATCAGCATTCCAGCCGCCGCGATGCGGTTGCCTTGCACGGCCGTCGTCGGCGAGGAGAGGCCCTTGAGCCCGAGGATGAACGTGACCGCCGCGATGAGATAGGCAACTGGGATAAGGGTCTCGACGGTCATTCGCGCTTCCGCACAGGGCGCTGCTTGAACATCGCGAGCATGCGGTCGGTCACGACGAAGCCGCCGACGACGTTCGCGGTGCCGAGCACGACGGCCAGGAACCCGAGGACCGTACCGATCGGACCCGGGATCGCGCTCGCGACGAGCATCGCGCCGACGATCACGATCCCGTGGATCGCGTTTGCGCCGCTCATGAGGGGCGTGTGGAGCGTCGACGGGACCTTCGAGACCACCTCGAAGCCGACGAAGATCGCGAGGACGAAGACATACGCCGCGACGATCGCTTCGCCGCTCACGCCGGCACCCTCTGCTGCTCACCGATCGCCTTGCGCGTCGCGTCGTGCACGACCTCGCCGCCCTTCGTGATCACGGTGCCTCGGATCACCTCGTCGCTCATGTCGAGATTGAGCTTGCCTTCCTTCGTGATCATCAGTCCAAGCAGGCTCTGGATGTTGCGCGAGTACATCTGGCTCGCGTGGTACGGCATCGTCGACGGGATGTTGGTGGTCCCATCGATGCGAACGCCGTCAACATCGATGACCTTGCCGGCCTGTGTGAGCTCGGTGTTCCCCCCGGTCTCGGCGGCGAGGTCGACGATGACGGAGCCGGGCCGCATCGAGCGGACCATGTCGGCGGTGATGAGCTTTGGCGCGGGCCGCCCCGGGATCGCCGCCGTCGTGATGATGATGTCGTTCTCCTTGACCGCCTTCGCGAGGAGCTCGACCTCTTTGCGGTGCGCCTCCTCGGAGAGCTCCTTCGCGTAGCCGCCGGCGCCCTCGCCGGTCTCGCCGAGATCGACCTCGAGGAACTTCGCACCGAGCGACTGCACCTGCTCTTTCACGACCGGCCGCGTGTCGAATGCCTCGACCACAGCGCCGAGCCGTCGAGCCGTCGCGATGGCCTGAAGGCCCGCGACGCCCGCGCCGATGACGAACGCCTTCGCCGGCGCGATCGTGCCGGCCGCTGTCGTCAGCATCGGGAAGAACTTCGGAAGGGCGGCGGCGGCGAGAAGCACGGCCTTGTAGCCCGCGACAGTGGCCTGCGAGGAAAGCGCGTCCATCGGCTGCGCGCGCGTGATGCGGGGGATCGCGTCCATCGAAAGCGCGGTCACGCGCCGTCGCGCGAGCTCGCGGACCAGAGCGTGATTCGTCAGGGGCTGAAGGAACGCGACGAGCACGGCCCCTTCGCGAATTCGCCCGAGCTCGTCATCCGAGGGCTTCGCCACCTTGACCACAAGATCCGTGGCCCAGGCGTCGCCAATGCTTGCGCCGGCCTCTGTGTACATACGGTCGGGAAAGCTCGATGCCTCTCCCGCGCCGCGCTCGACGACGACCTCGTTCCCGCTCTTGGCGAGGCGACCGACGGTCTCCGGAACGAGGGCGACCCGCCGCTCGCCGGGCGTGGTCTCCCGCACGACACCGATCCTCATGGAACGAGAAAAAGCCTAATGGGAAACGGCTGCGTGCGTCTCGGAAGTCAGCTCCTTGAGGCGCGGCCGGACCTCGCTCCCGAGCCGCTCGATGCTCTCGGTGTCGAACGGATCGGCGAACGCGACGATGAATCCCTTGATGCCGACCTTCCAGTACGCCGCGATCTTCTCGGCGATCTCGTCCGGCCCGCCGATGAAAGGCTCGGGCGGTGAGGTCATGCCGTGACGCTCGACGATGCGATCGAGCACCCTCTTCGCTTCGGCGGCATCGTCCCGGATGACGCACCACTTTCCGGCGAACGGCGTGATCTCGTTCGGGTCCCGACCGACGTCCTCGCAATGCTTCCGGAGCACCTCGAGCTTGTGGGCCATCTGCTCGGTGGTTCCGAAGCCGTGCCACATGTCGGCGTAGCGCGCTGTGGTGCGGAGCGTCCGCTGCTCGCCGCCGCCGCCGATCATGATCGGCAGCCGCGCCTGCACCGGGCGCACCAGCACTTCGGCGTTGACCAGCTCGTAGTAGGTGCCGGAGTAAGTGACGCGCTCCCCATCGACGAGCTTGCGGATGATCTTCGCGGCCTCGGCGAAGCGCGAGGATCGTTCGCCCGGCGTCCCGAGGTCGATCCCGTACGCGTTGTGCTCGAGCGCGTTCCACGCCGCGCCGATCCCGAGGATCGCGCGTCCGCCCGAGATGTTGTCGAGGGTCGTCGCCATGTTCGCGAGCACCGCCGGATGGCGATGCGTGACGCCCGAGACGAGACAGCCGATGCGAACGTTCTCGGTGATCGCCGCGTACGCCGCCTGAAGCTGCCAGCCCTCGAGGTTCGGGCGGTGGAGATCGCCGTTGATCGAATAGAAGTGGTCCCACACCCAGAGCGAATCAAACCCGAGGCGATCGGCGAGCAGCGCGTGCTCGCGCAGCGTCTGCCAGGTGGTGTTCTGCGGCCAGAGGTTGATGCCGAGATGCATTGAGTAGGTCATTCAGTATCTACACTTTCGCCGTGCTCCGCGCCGCGCGCAGCGTCGGGTCATTTCTCGTCGTCATCGGCGCGCTCGTCATCCTCTGGGAGGTCGTCAAGCTACTGGGCGGCGATCCAAGCGAGGCCTGGACGCCTCCCTTTCAGTGGACGGTCGCGAGCGACCTGAACATGCCGCACGTCTGGGACATCGCCGCGTCCTTTGTGGAGCCGGCGCAGCGAAACGGCCCGCCGCTCGGCGTCGTGCTGGTCAAGGCTGGGATCTTCACCTTCCAGGAAGCCTTCGGCGGCTTCGTGTTCGGCGCGCTGCTCGGCCTGGCTCTAGCCATCGTGTTCGTGCATTCGCCGTTGCTCGAGCGCGCACTCGTCCCGTACGTCGTGGCGTCGCAGACCGTCCCGATCATCGCGATCGCACCTGTCGTGGTCATCTGGTTGCGCGGCGGCTGGCTCGCCGTCGCTGTCATCTCGGCGTATCTGACGTTCTTCCCCGTGGCGATCGCGGGCCTGCGCGGGCTGCGCTCCCCCGACCCGCGCGCCCTCGAGCTCATGCGCTCGTACGCGTCGTCGTCGCGCGACGTCCTGCTCAAGGTGAGGCTGCCCGCGGCCGCGCCGTATCTCTTCGCCGCCTTCAAAGTCGCGGCGACCGCGAGCGTCGTCGGCGCGATCATCGGCGAGCTGCCCTCAGGGATCCGCGATGGGCTCGGCGGCGCGATCCTGAACTTCAACCAGTTCTACGTGTCAGGCCCGCCGAAGCTCTGGGCCGCGATCATCGTGGCGGCGATCGTGGGCATCGGGTTCTTCGCGCTCGTGCGGGTCGCCGAGGTGATCTTCCTGCGCGGACGAGCCGCGCCGTCTGACGCATGACCGACACGGTCGTGCGCATACGCGGCGTCGATAAGGTCTTCGGCGCGGGCGCCGACAAGACGCCGGCCCTGCAGGAGATCGACCTCGAGATCCCGAGGGGCGCGTTCGTCTCGCTCATCGGGCCTTCCGGGTGCGGCAAGTCGACGCTCCTACGCCTCATCGGCGATCTGACGCAACCCACCGCCGGAACGATCGAGGTAAACGGGAAGTCGGCGCACCGCGCGCGCCTCGACCGCGACTACGGGATGGTCTTCCAGGCGCCGGTGCTCTTCGACTGGCGGACAGTCCAGGGCAACGTCGAGCTCCCGCTCGAGGTGAGCGCGAAAGACAAGGCCGCACGCGCCGATCGCGCCAAAGCGATGCTCGCGCTTGTCGAGCTCACCGGTTTCGAGCGGCGCTACCCGTGGCAGCTTTCGGGCGGGATGCAGCAGCGGGTCGCGATCGCGCGGGCGCTCTCGTTCGAGCCCGCGATCCTCTTGATGGACGAGCCCTTCGGCGCCCTCGACGAGATGACCCGGGAGCGGTTGAACCTCGAGCTCCTGCGGATCTGGAAGCAGACCGGCACGACGATCGTCTTTGTCACGCACAGCATTCCCGAGGCGGTCTTTCTCTCGACGCACGTCGCCGTGATGTCGGCGCGGCCGGGTCGGATCGTCGAGCTCGTCCCGGTGGACCTGCCTCAGCCACGCAATGACCTGACGCGCGAGGACGAGCGCTACTTCGGCTTCATCACCCGTGTGCGTGAGCGGCTGCGGGGACGTGATGTCGGGCGGCCGGGGGCGGCCGAGGTCGCCGCCAGTTGACCAGGCGTTTCGCTTACTACTTTCCCGCCGTCGCCGTGTTCGTGGGGGTGCTCGGTCTCTGGGAGCTCGCCGTACGTGTGCTCGGCATCCAGCAGTTCCTGTTGCCTCCGCCGAGCTCCATCGCGTCGGCGTTCGTCGAGCATTTCGATGAGCTCATGACGGTGGGCCGCAACACTCTCGTCGAGGCTGTCGGTGGCCTATTGATCGGCGGCGTGGCCGCGCTCGTCGTCGCGTTCGCGACAGCACGTTGGGCCACGGCGAGCCGCGCGCTGCTTCCGTTCGCGATTGCCGCCAACTCGGTCCCAATCATCGCGTTCGCGCCGATCATGAACAACTGGTTCGGGATCCTGAACCCGCTCTCGAAGATGATGGTCGTCGCGGTCCTCGTGTTCTTTCCGATCATGATCAACACGCTCCGCGGCCTCACGCTCGTGGACCAGGCGTCGCTCGAGCTCATGCGTTCGTACGCGGCGAGCGAGCTCGCCATCTTCGCGAAGGTGCGTGTCCCGAATGCCCTCCCGTACATCTTCACCGCTCTGAAGGTGAGCGCGACGCTCTCGCTGATCGGCGCGATCGTCGCCGAGTACTTCGGCGGATCGCGATCCGTCCTCGGTCAGTTCATCATCACCGAGGCCGCATTCTTTCGTTTCGCGAACGCCTGGGCTGCGATCGTCGTCGCGTCCGCCGTGAGCATTGCGTTCTTCCTTATCATCCTCACGATCGAGCGCGTCGCGATCCCGTGGCACGCATCGGCCCGCATCACCGACTCGTCGTAGCGCGCACGGTCACGCGTGAGGGAGGTTGCTAAATGCGAGGCGTAGGTCGTTCGTTCGCGTTCGTGCTCGTCGCGATCATGCTCGCGGTCTCCTGCGGTGGGGGCCCGGGTGGAGGCGGCGGAACCCTGACCAAGGTTCGCCTGCAGCTCCAGTGGGTCGCGCAGTCGCAGTTCGCGGGTTATTACGCGGCGCTCGACAAGGGGTACTTCAAGGATCTCGGCCTCGACGTCGAGATCAAGCTCGGCGGTCCGGACATCGTCCCGCAGCAGGTCGTCGCATCGGATGCCGCGGAGTTCGGCATCGCGTGGGTGCCGAAGATGCTCGCGTCACGTGAGGCGGGCGCCGACCTCGTGAATATCGCGCAGGTCTTCCAGCGCTCGGGAACGCTCGAGGTCTCCTTCAAGGAGAAGAACATCACTAAGCCCGAGGACTGGAAGGGCAAGAAGGTCGGTACGTGGGGCTTCGGGAACGAGCCCGAGCTCTACGCTGCGATGCGCAAGGCCGGCATCGACCCGACGAAGGCGAGCGACGTGACGATCGTGGCCCAGCCATTCGACATGTCCCTTCTTCTGAACGGCCAGGTCGATGCGGCGCAGGCCATGATCTACAACGAGTACGCGCAGGTCCTCGAGCAGAAGAACCCGAAGACCGGCCAGCTGTACACACCGGCGGAGCTGAACGTCATCGACTTCAACCAGGTCGGGACCGGGATGCTCCAGGACCACCTCTTCGTGCGGCAGTCCTGGCTGTCGAAGTCGGGAAACGAGGACATCGCCGCGAAGTTCCTCCAGGCCTCGTTCAAAGGGTGGGTCTTCTGCCGCGACAACCAGTCGCAGTGCGTCGACATCGTTCTGAAGGCCGGCACGACGCTCGGCAAGGGTCACATGACCTGGCAGCTCAACGAGATCAACGCGCTCATCTGGCCATCGCCGAACGGCATCGGGATGTTGGACAAGACCGCGTGGGATCAGACCGTGAACATCTCGACCACGTACCAGGTGCTGAAGAGCAAGCCCGCCGACGCCGCGTTCCGTACGGATCTCGCCAAAAAGGCGGCGGACGCGTTAAAGGCGTCAGGCGCTGACATCAACGGTTCGAGCTTCAAGAAGGCCACCGTGCAGGTGACCGCCGGCGGCAACTAACCGCACAAAACTGAGCCAATGACCGCCGGGCGCGCGTCCCGGCGGTCGTTCTTTTTCGCGGACTAGACTCGGCGGCGATGGCTGTCGCCACGAAACGACCCGCCGACCCGTCCTCCGTCGCCCAGGACACCGCCGACCACGTACTCGTGGCGTGGTCCGCGCAGGGTGGCATCAAGCAGGTCGTCATCACGCGCGCCGAAGGCTCGTGGCTGTACGCGGGCGAGCGCCGGATCCTCGACTTCTCGTCCGGACTCATCAATGTCAACCTCGGTCACGGGCATCCGAAGGTCGTTCGCGCGATCCAGGAGCAAGCCGAGCGCGCCTGTTACGTGACGCCGTCGTTCGGAGAGGAGAGCCGTGCCACGCTCGCGCGCCTTCTCGCCGAGGTGACGCCCGGAGACCTCTCGAAGACGATCTTCACGACCGGCGGGAGCGAGGCGAACGAGCACGCGATCAAGATCGCCCGCCTCTTCACGAAGAGGCACAAGATCCTCACGCAGTGGCGGTCATTCCACGGCCAGTCCCAGGGGGCGATGACGCTCGGGGGCGACAACCGCCGCTGGCCGGCCGAGCCCGGGATCACCGGCGTCGTGCACTTTCTCAATCCGGATCCCTATCGCTCTGTCTTCGGCGGCGACGTGCAGAAGGCTCTCGCGCACGTCGAAGAGGTGATCTGGTACGAAGGACCCGAATACATCGCCGCCATCCTCGTGGAGCCGATCCCCGGCACCTCGGGCGTGCTCGTTCCGCCCGACGGGTACCTGCAGGGTCTGCGCTCCCTCTGCGACAAGTACGGGATCCTTCTCATGTTCGACGAGGTCATGACCGGATTCGGACGGACCGGAAAATGGTTCGGCGCGGACCACGAAGCGGTTGTCCCGGACGTGATGACCTTCGCGAAGGGCGTGACGTCGGGGTACGTCCCTCTGGGCGGCGCGATCGTGACCGAGAAGATCGCGCGCCACTTCGATGCGAACGTGCTCTGGGTCGGCTCCACGTATAGCGGTCATCCCCTCGCGTGCGCGGCCGGCGTCGCCTCGATCGAGGCATATCGCGAGGACGGGCTTATCGATCGCTCGGCGCGAATGGGGGAGAAGCTTCTCGCGGAGCTCAACAGGGTCGCGGACCGCCACCCTTCGGTCGGCGACGTGCGCGGCCGCGGTCTCTTCGCGGGGATCGAGCTCGTGAAGGACCGCCGTTCGAAGGAAATGCTGGAGCGCTGGAACGGTCCGTCGAGCGCGCTCGCGAACGCGCTGAAGGCCGCGCTGCTTCAGCGCGACGTCTACGTCTTCTGCCGCTGGAACATGCTCTTCGTCGCGCCGCCGCTCCCGGTGACCGACGAGGAGCTTGCGATCGGCGTTCGTGCGATCGACGAGGCTCTCGAGATCGCCGACCGGTACGCCGCCACGGGAAAGATCTAGGACCTTCTGCGCTCCGCCTCCCCCGGGCGGCTGTCCGTCGCGAAGAGCTGAGCCGCGATGTCGAGTGCCACGAACGCCACCACGAGAATCAGGATCTCCATCGTCGTCTCCTTCACCACCCTACAGGTGGACACCGGTTACTTCCGATCGACAGGCCTTGACCCGCCCGACGCTAGGTTGTACCGTCTAACCAGTCAATAACCGTTAGGTGGTCCAATCCGTTAGATGCGCGACATTCCTCCAGTCCCTGACCATGAAATCGAGCTCGCCGGCGGAGCCTTGGCGCTCGATTTCGCCAACACCGTGGGAGGCACCCACGTCCGCCCGACCCACGACCACCTGCGGAGCTACGGCGACATGGCCAGCTTTGCGGCGCTCGCCGGCGGTCTCCCGCCGAGCGTCGCCAAGCGTTTGGCGGAGCGGGCCGAACGAGATCCAAAGCGCGCCGCGGCCGTGTACGAGCTCGGGATCGCCCTGCGCGAGTCGATCTGGGCTGTGTTTTCGGCGCTCGCTTCCGGGGAGAG
>Ga0222623_10000098_pt1 | contig 21854 bp, 18 predicted proteins | sample PLMtaG_FD_177336 | JGI IMG/M metagenome (GOLD analysis project Ga0222623, IMG submission 177336) | Groundwater sediment microbial communities from an aquifer in East River, Colorado, USA - PLM2_30_coex | ecosystem: Environmental > Terrestrial > Soil > Riparian zone | place: USA: East River...
TGCGGCGCTCACGGCGTTGCGGGACGCGGGCGTCCGGCTCGGCGTGATCTCCAACTACGAGGCGTGGCTGGAGGATCTCCTCCGCGACCTGGAGCTCACCTCGTTGCTGTCCGTCCGCGTCGTCTCGGGGGTCGAGGGCGTCGAGAAGCCGGACCCCGCGATCTTCCACCTTGCGCTCGAGCGGATCGGCCTCCCCGCGGGCGACGTCGTCTACGTGGGGGACGTGCCCGATTTCGACATCGATCCCGCTGCCGCCGTGGGGATGTTCCCCGTCCTGATCGATCGCCGGGGCCGGCACCCGGATTTCGCCGGTCCTCGCGTCCGCGATCTCCGCGACCTGTCGGCGCTGTTGGAGGTCTCGTGACCGAGGATCGGCTCTACACCCTGGAGGAGGCGAACGCGCAGCTGCCGGACCTGCGCGAGCGCTTGCCGCGGCTCCGTGTCGCCCGTGACGGGTTGATCGCGGCCAGCGAACGGATCAAGGAGGCGGTGGCGAGCGATGGAGGCGGGGTCGCCGAGGCGGGGTGGTTCGCCCACCAGCAGACGCTCAAGACCGAGCTCGAGCATCTGGCCGAGCGCGGGATCCTCCTGCGCGATCCCGAGGTCGGCCTGATCGACTTCCCCGCCGAGCGCGGCGGCCGCCGCGTGTACCTGTGCTGGCGGCTGGGCGAGGACCAGGTCGCCTGGTACCACGAGGCGAACGCGGGATTCGGCAGCCGGAAGCCGCTATGACCGAGAGGCCCGTGGTGGTCGTCTGGCGTGCGGCGAACGCCGATCACCTGCCGGGGATCGAGGCGGCAAGAACGTTCGCCGACATCCGGTTCGCGCCGGACGCCTCGGCGCTGCGGCCGGCGCTCGATGAGGCCGAGGTCCTCTTCTTCCACCACGGGTCGAAGCCCGAACTGGAGGCGGCGTGGCCGCTCGCGACGAAGCTCCGATGGATCCAGTCGGCGAGCGACGGTGTGGACGGGCTGCTGTTCTCCGCGCTCGTGGAGAGCGACGTCGAGGTCACGAACGGGCGGGGCGTCTTCGACGACGCGATCGCCGAGTGGGTGATCGGGGCGATGCTCGCGATGGTCACGGGTCTCGACCGCTCGATCGTGTCCCAGACGGAACGCCGTTGGGACGACGATCGCGGGACCGAGCGCCTCGCCGGGAAGCGCTTCCTCGCGGTCGGGCCCGGGCCTATCGGGCGGGCGGCGGCGCGGCGCGCGCGTGACCTCGGCATGTCCGTGGCGGCGGTCGGGCGCGCGCCGCGCCCCGACGATCTGTTCGATCGGATCGGGGGGCCGGACGACCTCCATCCGATGCTCGCGGAGGCCGACGTGGTGCTCGACGCACTGCCGCTGTCCCGGGGAACGCACCACTTCTTCGACGCGGCCGCCTTCGCAGCCATGAAGCCCACCGCGCGCTTCCTCAACGTCGGTCGCGGGGCGACGGTCGACGAGGGAGCGCTCGTCACCGCCCTGGAGCGCGGCGGGATCGGCGGCGCCGCGCTCGACGTCTTCGAGGAGGAGCCCCTCCCGGCGTCGTCGCCGCTGTGGACGCTCCCGACGGTGATCGTCTCGCCCCACATCTGCGGGGACTTCGATGGCTGGGAGCGCGCGATCGTCGACGTGTTCCTCGACAACCTCGGTCGGTTCGTGCGGGGCGAGACGCTCCGCAACCGGGTCGACACGCGAGCGGGCTTCGGCATCGGGTAGGGTCGATCGGATGAGCGACCGCGTCGTCGACGTGCACGATCTCCGCAAGAGCTACGGCGACCTCGAAGCCGTTCGGGGGATCTCGTTCCACGTCGATCGCGGCGAGGTCTTCGCGATGCTCGGACCGAACGGGGCGGGCAAGACGACGACCACCGAGATCCTCGAGGGGTACCGGCCCCGGAGCGCCGGCGACGTGACGGTGCTCGGCCACGATCCGGCGAAGCGCGAGCGCTCGCTGAAGGAGCGTGTCGGCATCGTCCTCCAGTCGACGGGCATCGACCCGTTCCTCACCGTCACCGAGACGATCGAGATGTATGCCGGGTACTACCCGTCGCGCCGGCCGACCGACGAGGTGATCGAGGTCGTCGGACTCGCGGAGAAACGGGACACGCGCGTGAACAAGCTGTCCGGCGGTCAGCAGCGTCGGCTCGACGTCGCGATCGCCCTCGCGGGCGATCCCGAGCTCCTGTTCCTCGACGAACCGACGACCGGGTTCGACCCGAACGCGCGGCGCAACGCGTGGGAGGTCGTGAAGAACCTGATCTCGATCGGCAAGACCGTGTTCCTCACCACGCACTTCATGGACGAGGCGCAGTACCTCGCGGATCGCGTCGTGGTGATCGCCGGCGGGCTGATCGTCGCCGAGGGTCCGCCGGCGAGCATCGCCGGTCGCGAGCAGATGCGGACCCGGATCCGGTTCCGGCTTCCGAACGGCGCCCCCGACCTCGACCCTCGGCTGCGGCGGCTCCCGGACGGCACCTCGGAGTTGCAGGTCGAGGCGAACGAGACGACGAAGAGCGTGCACGATCTGACCGGCTGGGCCCTCGACCACGGCTTCGAGCTGGAAGCGTTCGAGATCACGCTGCCGACCTTGGAGGACGTCTACCTCCAGCTGACGGGTGCGGAGGTGGGCACGTGAACGACGTTGCGCTCACCGCCCGGCAGGTGCGCTATACGAACAGGGCGTTCTGGCGGAACCCGCAGGCGGCCTTCTTCACGTTCGCGTTCCCGCTGATGTTCCTCGTGATCTTCACGGCGCTGCTCGGCGGCGGAACCGTGATCCGCAACGGGCTCGAGTTCAACCAGTCGACGTACTACGTGGCGAGCATGTCGGCGTTCGCGATCATCACCGCGTGCTACACGAACCTCGCGATCAGCGTGACCTTCCAGCGGGACGCCGGGATCCTGAAACGAACCCGCGGCACGCCGTTGCCCGGCTACGACTACCTCACGGCACGCGTGACGCATGCGATCGGCATCGCGGTGCTCCTGGTCGTGATCTGCAGCGCGTTCGGGGCGGCCTTCTACAACGCGTCGATACCCTCCGGGGTGTCACTGTTCAGGACGATCGTCGTCGTCCTCGTGGGCGCGGGCAGCTTCGCGGCGCTGGGCCTCGCCCTCACGGGCGCGATCCCCAACGCCGACGCCGCGCCTCCGGTCGTGAACGCAACGATCCTCCCGCTGCTCTTCATCTCCGGCGTGTTCATCCCCATCGGAGACCACGCTCCGAAGTGGGTCGACGTCGTCGGGAACATCTTCCCGGTGCGGCATCTGGTCGATGCGTTCTTGGGCGCCTACTACGGCAAGCCGTTCTTCGATTTCTCGTGGACCGATGTCGGGGTGGTCGCGATCTGGGGGGTTGTAGGACTCGTGGCGGCTGCCCGGACCTTCTCCTGGGAGCCTCGGAGGTAGACCGACCGCCAAGGACCCCGTGCTAGGCTTCGCGCGTTTCTGCCGGTTCCGGGGAGGGAGCATCGATGCGCAGACCACTGTTGGGGCTCGCGATCGTGGCATTGGTCGCCGCCGCCTGTTCCAACTCCAGCACCACCGCTCCTCCCGCCGCGACCGGCAGCGCCACGCAGACCGCGCAACAGTGTGCCGCCGGCGCGACGCTCACCACAGACGGGAAGCTCACGGTCGGGACGGACAGCCCGGCGTACGCGCCGTACTTCCAGGGCGGAACCGAGAAGGGCTCGCAGTGGGACATCAACGACCCGAACACCGGCAAGGGGTTCGAGTCGGCGGTTGCGTACGAGATCGCGAAGCGCATGGGGTTCGTGCCCGACAAAGTGACGTGGGTGGTCGTTCCGTTCGCTCAGTCCTACGCTCCGGGCCCGAAGCAGTTCGACTTCGACATCAACCAGATCTCGTACTCGGCCAAGCGCGCGCAAGAGGCGGACTTCAGCGATTCCTATTACGACGTCAACCAAGCGCTCGTGGTGGTGAAGGGAACCCCGATCGCGAGCGCGACCAGCATCGCGGATCTCGCTCAGTACAAGTTGGCGACGCAGCTCGGCACGACGAGCGCCGACCTGATCGAGAGCTACATCGGCGGGACGGCGGGCACGTATCAGACGCTGCGCGACGCGGTGGCCGCGGTGAACGCCGGCCAGGCCGACGGGATCGTCGTGGACTACCCGACCGCGCTCTACATGGCCGACCCATACGTTCAGGAGGTGAAGAACAGCACCGTCCTGGCCCAGTTCCCCACGGATGCGGTGCCGGGCGGTGAGCACTTCGGCACGGTCCAGGCCAAGGGCAGCGCCTTGACGCCCTGCATCGACCTCGCCCTCCAAGAGATGAAGGCCGACGGAACGTTGCAGGCGATCACGAACCAGTGGCTGTCGAAGAAGACGAACGTGGGCCAGGTTCCGCTCTGGTCGAAGTGAGTCGCGGCCCCCGCCTACCTCGGTGACCCAGCCCGGCGATCGCGCGAGCGACGGTGGTGCGAAGGAGCGCCGTCGTTCGCGGATCCTGCGGGGGTTCTCGCTGAAGGAAGAGGGCGCGAAGGCCGTCCTGATCGCGACCGTGAGCACGCTCGTCGTCCTCGGCCTGCTGGCGTACGCCGCCGTGAGCTCACCGTACTGGCCGGAGTTCAAGGATGAGTTCCTGAACCGTCAGGTCTTCGCGGAGTCCTTCCCGGATATCCTGCGAGCGTTCAAGCGGAACATCTTCTATTTCCTGACCGCGGAGCCCGTGATCCTCGCCTTCGCGCTCATGCTCGCGGTGCTCAGATCGCTCCGGGGCCCGGTCTTCTTCCCCCTCCGGGCGCTCTCCACCATCTACGTCGACCTCTTCCGCGGGATCCCGACGGTCCTTGTCGTGTTCGCGCTGGGGTTCGGGATACCGACCCTCCGGATCCCCGGGTTTCCGGTCGAGGGGTGGTTCTGGGGATGGGTCGCCCTGATCCTGAGCTACTCCGCCTACGTTGCCGAGGTCTATCGCGCCGGCATCGAGTCGGTCCACCCGAGCCAAACCGCGGCGTCGCGGGCGCTGGGGCTCTCTCGCTGGCAGTCCCTGCGGTCGGTCGTGATCCCGCAGGCCGTCCGTCGTGTGGTCCCGCCCTTGATGAACGACTTCATCTCGCTCCAGAAGGACACGGCCCTGATCGCCTTCGTGTCCGCCTTCTCGGCCGAAGCCTTCCTCAAGGCGCAGCGGATCAGCGCCGGCGACTTCAACTTCACGCCGTTCGTCGGCGCGGCCCTCTGCTTCCTGATCATCACGATCCCGATGACGAGGTTCACGGACTGGCTCCTCGAGCGTCAGCGCAAGCGTCGGATGGCGGGTGGGTTGGCGTGAGCGAAGCGATCCGGCTCGAAGGCATCCACAAGTCGTTCGACGGACTCGAGGTCTTGAAGGGGATCGACCTGACCCTGGACGAGCACCAGGTTGTCTGCCTGATCGGCGCGAGCGGATCGGGCAAATCGACGCTGCTGCGCTGCATCAACCTTCTGGAGCAGGTCGAGGCGGGACGGATCTGGATCCATGGCGCGGAGATCACGGTCCAAGGCGTCGACCGGAACGCCGTACGCCGTCAGGTCGGGATCGTCTTCCAGGCGTTCAACCTCTTCCCGCACATGACCGTCCTGGGGAACGTGTCGCTGGCGCCGATCAAGGTGCTGAAGCAAGGGCGGGCTGCCGCGGAGGCCAACGCGCGGGAGCTGCTCGCCCGGTTCGGTCTGGCCGAGAAGGCCGGCGACTATCCCGATCGACTCTCCGGCGGGCAGCAGCAGCGCGTCGCGATCGTCCGAGCCCTCGCGATGGATCCAGATGTCCTCCTCCTCGACGAGATCACGAGCGCGCTCGATCCCGAACTCGTCGCCGAAGTGCTGGACGTGATCCGCGGGCTCGCCGAGCAGGGCATGACCATGGTGATTGCGACCCACGAGATGAGCTTCGCCCGCGATATCGCCGACCGGGTGTCCTTCCTGGACGAAGGACGCATCCTCGAAGAGGGTCCCCCCGAGCAGATCTTCTCGGCTCCGACCCAGGAGCGAACCAGGCGCTTCCTCGATCGGATCATCGCCGCCGGAAGGATGTGAGCGAGCGGCCCATGTCGGGAGGCCCGCTTAGACTGGGTGCGTGCCCCCGTTCCGCGTCGTTTCCGACTTCGAGCCCGCCGGCGATCAGCCCTTGGCGGTCGACCAGCTGACCGCGGCCGTCCAGGCCGGCGAGCCGCACGTCACGTTGCTCGGCGCAACCGGGACGGGGAAGACCTTCACGATCGCCCACGTGATCGAGCGGATCCAGCGCCCGACCCTGGTGATGGCGCCGAACAAGTCGCTCGCGGCCCAGTTGGCCAACGAGTTCCGGGAGTTCTTCCCGGACAATGCGGTCGAGTACTTCGTCAGCTACTACGACTACTACCAGCCTGAGGCCTACGTTCCGCAGACCGATACGTACATCGAGAAGGACAGCTCGGTGAACGAGGAGATCGAGCGACTCCGGCACTCGGCCACGGCCGCCCTCCTCAGCAGGAACGACGTCCTGATCGTCGCCAGCGTGTCCGCGATCTACGGCCTGGGCTCGCCGGAGGAATACGAGGGCCAGCTGTTGCGCGTCTATCGCGGGACCGAGGTGCCCATGGAATTCGCGATGCAGCGGCTCGTCGACATCCAGTACCAGCGCAACCAGGTCAGCCGCGCTCGCGGGACGTTCCGCGTCACCGGCGACACGCTCGAGGTCTTCCCACCCTACGAACAGGCCGGCTACCGGATCGAATGGTGGGGTGACACGGTGGAGCGGATCAGCCAGTTCGATCCCACCACGGGCGAGATCGTCAAGGACGACATCGTCGACCACACGACGTTCCCCGCATCGCACTACGTCGCCAGCGAGGACCGCATGAAGCAGGCGATCGTGACGATCGAGGAGGAACTCCACGAGCGACTGCGCTGGCTCGAAGACCAGGGGAAGATGCTCGAGGCCGAGCGCCTGCGGATGCGGACCACCTACGACCTGGAGATGCTCCGCGAGGTCGGTTTCTGCAGCGGCATCGAGAACTACTCACGGCACATCGACGGGCGGGGGCCGGGCACCGCGCCGTTCACCCTGCTCGATTACTTCCCCGACGATTACCTGGTGGTGCTCGATGAGTCCCACGTGACGGTGCCGCAGCTCCACGGGATGTATGAGGGGGACGTCTCGCGGAAGACGACGCTCGTGGACTTCGGGTTCCGGCTCCCGTCCGCGATCGACAATCGTCCGCTGCGGTTCGACGAGTTCCAGGAGCGCGTGCATCAGATCGTCTACATGTCCGCGACCCCCGGGCCGTACGAGCTCCGCGTGACGTCGACGGTGGTCGAGCAGATCGTCCGGCCCACCGGGCTCATCGACCCCGAGGTTGAGATCCGCCCCACGAAGGGGCAGGTGGACGATCTGATGGGCGAGATCCGGAGACGGACGGACCAGGATCAACGCGTCCTGGTCACCACGCTCACGAAGAAGATGGCGGAGGACCTGACCGACTACCTGGTCGAGATGGGGATCCGTGTCCGGTACCTCCACTCGGAGGTCGACACGTTGCAGCGGATCGAGATCGTGCGGGATCTCCGACTCGGCGAGTTCGACGTCCTGGTTGGGATCAACCTGCTCCGGGAGGGCCTCGACCTCCCCGAGGTTTCGCTGGTCGCGATCCTCGATGCCGACAAGGAGGGGTTCCTCCGCTCCGGGACCTCGCTGATCCAGACGATCGGGCGGGCGGCGCGCAACGTGGACGGGACCGTCCTGATGTACGCGGACAGCGTGACCGATTCCATGAAGGCCGCCATCAGCGAGACCCAACGCCGACGTCAGATCCAGCTCGCGTACAACACCGAGCACGGGATCGACCCGCAGACGATCCGCAAGAAGGTGACGGATATCCTCCTATCGCTCCGCGGCGAAGATCAGGCACCCACCACGCCGAAGCGCGAGCAGCGCCGGAAGATCACGCACCCCGAGATGCCCACCGAAGAGCTCGAGCGGTTGATCCAAGGGCTCGAGGAGGAGATGCATCAGGCCGCGAAGGACCTCCGGTTCGAGTACGCCGCGCGGCTCCGCGACGAGGTCCAGGAGCTCCGCAAGGAGCTGCGACAGCTCCGCGAGGCCGGCGTGGCGTAGCCTTCGCCGCGTGAGCAACCTCAGCATCCGCGCACCGCTCGCGTGGCTCGGGGCGGGCGGGCTCACGCCGGACGTCCAGATCGATCTGGACGGGGGTGTGATCGCGTCGGTCGGGCGGGTCCATCCGGTTCCGGACGACACAGAGATCGTGGCCGCCGACGGCATCGTGATGCCGGCGGCGGCCGACCGGCACGTCCACATCGGGCTCGCGGATCCAGCCGCGGTCCTTGCCCGCGGCGTGACCGCGGTTCGCGACCTGGGGTGGCCCCCGGACAGCATCTTCCCGCTGGCCGAACTCTCCGAGCTCCCGACGTTCGACGGTCCGTTGATCCGAGCCGCGGGGCCGATGCTGACAGTCACCGACGGCTATCCGATGGGATCTCCTTGGGCGCCGCCCGGGACGGGACGCGCGATCTCCGGTCCTGAGGGCGCGGCCGCCACCGTCAAGGAGCTCAGCGCGCGGAGCGCCACCGCGATCAAGGTTTCGCTTAACGCCGAGACCGGCCCGGTGCCGTCGGACGCGGAGCTCACGGCGATCTGCGACGCGGCGCACGAGGCGGAGCTCCCCGTGACGGCGCACGCGCAGGGGGAGGGGCAGGTGGAGCGCGCGCTGGGGGCCGGCGTCGACGAGCTCGCCCACACGCCATGGACCCATCACCTGTCGGAGGACGTGGTCGCGCGATGCGCGGCGAGCATGCGGATCGTGTCCACCCTCGACATCCATGGGTTCGGGCGGGACACGCCCGCCCTCCGGACGGCGCTGGACAACCTCCGGCGTTTCCACGGCGCGGGCGGGACGGTGATCTACGGGACTGACCTGGGCAACGGTTCGATCCCGGCCGGGATCCACACGCGCGAGCTGCGCCTGCTCGCTCAGGCTGGGCTCACCAGCGACGAGATCGTGCTCGCGCTGACCCGCGCGCCGATCGAGCCGGGTGCCCCCGCCGACCTGATCGTTCTGGGCGACGATCCCCTCCGCGATCTCGCGGCGTTCGATGACATACGGCTGGTCATTCGCGCCGGCAGGGTTGCGCCGCAGCCGGCCTTCGGATAAGCATCGGCCCCATGACCGACTCGCCGCTGGTCGATGACCGCAACGTCACGCCTGAGGAGCTGCAGCTCGCCGCGCGGAACCACGGGATGCCGCTGGAAGGTCTGCGGTACGACGTGACGCCCGCGGGGATGCACTACCTCCTGATCCATTTCGATGTGCCGGAGACCCGGCCGGACGGGTGGCGACTCACGGTGGATGGGCGGGTGCGCTCCGCACTCGATCTGGGGCTCCGCGACCTCCAAGGTCGCGAGACCGTGACCCGGCGGGTGACGCTCGAGTGTGCGGGGAACGGCCGCGCGAGGCTGGCTCCTCGCCCGCTGAGCCAACCCTGGTTGCTGGAAGCGGTCGGCAACGCCGAGTGGACGGGCACCCCCCTCGCCCCGCTCCTGGAAGAGGCGGGCCTGGACGACGATGTCGTCGATCTGGTGTTCACGGGCGCCGACCACGGCCTCCAGGGCGACGTCGAACAGGACTACCAACGGAGCCTCTCGGTCGAGAACGCGATGCACCCGGACGTGATGCTCGCCTGGGAGATGAACGGCCAGCCGCTGCTCCCGCAACACGGTGCGCCGCTCCGGCTGCTCGTGCCCGGCTGGTACGGCATGACGAGCGTGAAGTGGCTGACGCGGATCGAGGCCGTTCCGGATCGGTTCGAGGGCTTCCAGATGCTCGCGTATCGCAAGCGCGACCAGGCGGACGACGAAGGGATCGACGTGACCCGGATCTTCCCGCGGTCGCTGATGATCCCACCCGGGTTCCCGGAGTTCTTCACCCGAACGAGGATCGTCGACGCCGGCCGGATCGAGCTCACCGGCCGCGCCTGGTCCGGATGGGGCCGCATCGTCCGAGTGGAGGTGAGCACGGACGGCGGGACGGATTGGCAGGACGCGACCCTCGGGGAGCAACCCACGCCGATCGAATGGGTTCCCTGGAGGGTGGCGTGGGAGGCCGAACCGGGCGCGCACGAATTGGTCGTTCGTGCCACGGACGATGCGGGGAACGCCCAGCCGCTCGATCAATCCTGGAACCATCACGGGTTCGAGAACAACGCGGTCCAGCGGGTGCCGGTCACGGTTCGTTCCGGCCGCTGATCACCCCGGCCGAACGAGCGTCGAGAGCTCGGCGAAGCAACGATCGACGTCGTCCTCGTTCGTGAAGAAGTGCGGACTGATCCGCAGCCCGTCGCCGCGGAAGTCCGTGCAGACATCGCGCGCGAGCAACGCGTGGCAGATCCGCTCGGCGTTCGGGCCGACCCGGACGTTGACGACACCGCCTCGATCCCGGCGCTCCCGAGGCGTCCTCACGTCCAGGCCCAGCCGGTCGGCATGCTCGATGACCCGTTCCTGGAGCTCCCACTGTCGTTGCCGGATCCGGTCCACGCGGACCTCCGCGACGACGTCGATCCCGCCCTGCGCGATGAAGAAGACGGGAGCCGGCGGGGTTCCGTGCTCCAAGCGGCGCGCCGTCGGGTGGTACGTCAGGTGCTCGGTGTCGAACGAGAAGGGGTCCGCCGTCGCGAACCACCCGGTGACGGCGGGCTCCAGCGATGCGAGGAGGTCGCGACGGCAATAGAGGAAGACGCACCCCGGGCCACCGCACAGGAACTTCAGCGTTCCGGCGACGTAGAGGTCGCACCCGAGGTCGTGAAGGTCGAGCGGGATGACGCCGATGCCGTGGTAGTCATCCACGAGGCTCAGGGCACCGCGCTCGCGGGCCAGCGAACAGATCGCCTTCGCATCCATGACCGCGCTCGATCGGTAGAGCACGCGGTTCACCATGACGAGCGCGGTCCGTTCGTCGATCGCGTCGTCGTACCGCTCGAGCGGGATCGTCATGCGGTCGGCCGAGCGCAACCAGACGAGCTCGGCTCCGGTCTTCGCCGCCCATGCCTGCCACACCTGTCCGTCCGTCGGGAAGTCCAGCTCTGAGAGGACGATCCGGTTCCGCTCGCGCGAGAGATCGAGGGCGGAGGCAACCGTGGAGAGGGCGATCGAGACGTTCGTCGTGAGCGCGAGCTCGTCCGCCCCGCAACCGCACAGCTCGGCGAAGGATCGCTTCAGCCGGGCCATCGCGGGGAAGATGTCCTCGAACCAGACGTGGTCGGGCGCTCCCTTGGTGGCCCAGGCCCGGATGTAGTCGTCGAGGTACCGACGGGAGCGATCGCCGACCGGACCCAGCGACGCGCTGATCAGGTACGCCTTGCGACGGACGACCTCGAACTCGTCGCGGTAGCTCGCGAGGTCACGAACCGCCGGCGGGCTGCCGGTCACGCCCTGGGGCGAAGCCTCACTCGCCCTTCCCCAAGAGGTAGTCGACGTAGAGCGGCCGGAGGGCCTCGCCGACCGCGCCCGAGTCCGAGTCGTACAGGAAGTCGTTGATCAACGCCAGCGGGCGCACGATGTCCACCTTCGAACGCTGGTCATCGCCCGTGACCTCCTCGGCGACCGGGAGGGCCTTCACGATCTCCCAGAGGAACCCCACGTCCACATGCTTCCGGGCCGTTTCCATCGCCAGGTCGTGCAGCTCCTTGATCGGCATGGCATCGAGCTCCGCGCGCGTCAGCATCGCGTGAGCCTAGCGCACGACCTCGAGCACCAACCCGGCGAGCCCGCCGACGAGCGCCACCCACGCGACGTTGACCCGGAACCGGCGGATCGCGACGAAGGCCGCCGCCGCGATCGCGGCGCTGGCGACGTCGATGGATGACCAGACCGGCCGGGGGATAGACGCGAAGAACGGGCGAGCGATCTCGACATCGTCGAACAGCACGTTCGCGGCCACGGTCAGCGCGAGGCTCGCGATCACGCCGACGACGGCGGCGGTCACGGCAGCGAGCGCACTTCGCAAAGCGCGGTTGGCTCGGAGCCGTTCCACCCACGGCGCGCCGAGGAAGACCCAGAGGAAGCACGGTGCGAACGTCGCCCAGACGGTGACGGCGGCGCCCAGCGCCCCGGCGACGGCGGGCGTCAGCGTCCCGGGGTTCCGGTAGGCGGCGAGGAAGCCGTAGAACTCCACGACGAGGATGAGCGGTCCCGGCGTCGTCTCGGCGAGGGCGAGCCCGGCCACCACGTCGTCGGCGGACAACGCGAAGCGCCGGACCACCTCGTGCCCCACGTATGCCAGAACGGCATACGCGCCACCGAACGAGATCACCGCGACCTGTGAGAAGAACAGCGCTTCCTGGGAGTAGATCGAACTCGTCCCGGTCAACGCGACGACGGCCAGGACGGGGATCCACCAGGCGGCGAGTCCGACGGCCAACACCAGCACGGTCCGGCGCGGTCGGGGTCGCGGTCGTGGGATCGGGGACGCCGAGGCGTTCGGCCCTTCGTCGAACGTGACGCCGAGTCGCTCGGGTCCGAGCACGAGGCCCGTCCCCGCCGCGGCGAGCACGACGAGGGGGAACGGAACGCCGACGACGAAGATCGCGAGGAACGCCGACCCCGCCACGACGACGGCCGCTCTGCCGCGCAGCGCGCGTCCGCCGATGCTCAACATCGCGGCGGCCACGATCCCGACCACGGCCGCCGCCAGCCCGTCGAACACCGAGGAAACGATCCGCAGGTCGCCGCCCGCCGCGTAGAGCCACGCCAGGCCGGCCATCAGGACGGCCGCCGGCGCGACGAACAGCACCCCCGCTGCGATCCCTCCCGCGGTGCCGTTGAGGAGCCAGCCGGTGTAGATCGCCAGCTGTTGGGCCTCGGGACCGGGAAGGAGCAAGCAGAAGGACAACGCGTGGAGGAAGCCGTCGTCCCCCAGCCACCTGCGCCGGCCGACCAGCTCCTCGTGCATCACGGCGATCTGTCCGGTGGGGCCGCCGAAGTTGACGAACCCGAGCTTGAGCCAGAATCGAAAGGCCTCGCCGAAGCTCGGCGCGACCGGCCCCCGCAGCTCACGTGCCATGCCGCGCAAGCCTACGCGGTCGTCTCGGTGTGGTGTCCGAAGACGCCGGTACACTCGATCGACGTGGCCCAAGACACCCTCGTCATCCATGGCGCCCGGGAGCACAACCTCCGCAACATCACGCTGGAGCTTCCTCGGGACGCCCTCATCGTCTTCACCGGGTTGTCCGGATCCGGCAAGTCGTCGCTCGCGTTCGACACGATCTACGCCGAGGGCCAGCGGCGCTACGTCGAGTCCCTCAGCTCCTACGCGCGACAGTTCCTCGGGCAGATGGAGAAGCCGGACGTCGACTTCATCGAGGGCCTGAGCCCGGCCATCTCGATCGATCAGAAGTCGACCTCGCGGAACCCGCGCTCCACGGTCGGGACCATCACGGAGGTCTACGACTACCTCCGGGTCCTGTTCGCGCGGGTCGGACACCCTCATTGCTACAACTGCGGGCGGCCCATCGGGCGACAGACCCCGGAGCAGATCGTCGACCAGGTGATGGAGCTGCCCGAGGGGACCCGCTTCCAGGTGCTCGCGCCGGTGGTGCGGGGCCGGAAAGGGGAGTACGAGAAGCTCCTCCAGGATCTGGCGCGCAAGGGGTATCCCCGGGCGAGGATCGACGGCGAGGTCCGTGACCTCTCCGAGCCGATCCGGCTGCCGAGGAACTACAAGCACACGATCGAGGTCGTCGTCGACCGGTTGGTCGCCAAGCCCGACATCCGCCGACGGGTCGCCGATTCGATCGAGCAGGCGTTGGAGCTGGCCGAGGGGATAGCGTCGGTGGCCGTCGTCACGCACGAGGGCCACGAGGAGGTCCAGACCTTCTCGCAGAAGCTCGCGTGCACGTATTGCGGGCTGTCGTTCGACGAGTTGGCGCCGCGCAACTTCTCGTTCAACTCACCGTACGGAGCCTGCCCGACGTGCGACGGACTCGGAACGCGCTTGGAGGTCGACCCCGAGCTCGTCGTCCCGGACTCGGATCTGTCCATCAACGAAGGGGCCATCGCACCCTGGGCGTCCAACAGTCTCGAGTACTGGTACCGGGTCCTCCAGGCCGTGGGCGACGCGCACGGGTTCGACCTCGACACACCCTGGAAGAAGCTCCCGAAGAAGGCACGCGACATCCTCCTCGAGGGCTCGGACGAGTCGATCTACGTCAAGTACAAGAACCGGTACGGGAGGCAGCGCGCGTACTGGACGACGTTCGAAGGCATCCTGCCCAACATCGAACGGCGGTACCGCGAGACGGAGTCCGACGCCGCTCGGGAGAAGCTCGAGCAGTTCATGCGCGAGATCCCCTGCCGCGCATGCAAAGGCCAGCGTCTCCGACCGGAGACGCTGGCCGTCACGATCGGCGATCGCAACATCGCGGACGTCACGGATCTGTCGATCCGCGACGCCCTCGCCTTCACCGGTGACATGGGTCTCAGCGAACGCGAGGAGATGATCGCCGCGCGGCTCGTCAAGGAGATCCGCGCGCGGCTCGGGTTCCTCGTCGACGTCGGCCTCGACTACCTGACGCTGGGCCGCGCCGCCGGCACGCTTGCCGGCGGCGAGGCCCAGCGCATCCGGCTGGCCACGCAGATCGGCAGCGGGCTCGTCGGGGTGCTGTACATCTTGGACGAGCCTTCGATCGGTCTGCACCAGCGAGACAACCGCCGGTTGCTGGACACCTTGATCAGGCTTCGCGATCTCGGGAACACGTTGATCGTCGTCGAGCACGACGAGGCGACCATCGTCGAGGCGGATCATATCGTCGACATCGGGCCGGGCGCCGGCGAGCACGGCGGCGAGATCGTCTATTCGGGGAAGCTGAAGGGGTTGCTCGAGTGCAACGCGTCGCTGACCGGCGCGTACCTGTCCGGGCGGCGGACGATCCCCCTTCCCGAGGTCCGCCGCCAGCCCGGGGAACGGGTGCTTCGGCTGGAAGGGGTGCGGGAGCACAACCTGCAGAACGTGAACGTCCAGATCCCACTCGGTCTTCTCGTCTGCGTGACCGGGGTCAGTGGGTCCGGGAAGTCGACGTTGGTGCAAGACGTCCTACTGCGGGCGCTGATGCAGAAGGTGTACCGGTCGCGGCTGCTCCCCGGCAGGCACAAGAAGCTCGTCGGCTGGGAGCAGATCGACAAGGTGATCGACATCGATCAGTCGCCGATCGGCCGAACGCCGCGGTCCAACCCGGCCACGTACACCGGGGTCTTCGATCATGTCCGAAAGCTCTACGCCCAGGTCCCGGAAGCGAGGATCCGCGGGTTCCAGCCGGGGCGCTTCTCGTTCAACGTCCGCGGCGGCCGGTGCGAGAACTGCGCGGGGGACGGGCAGATCAAGATCGAGATGCACTTCCTTCCCGACGTCTACGTCACGTGCGAGGTGTGCAAGGGTCGGCGCTACAACCGCGAGACGCTCGAGGTGAAGTACAAGGGTCGCAGCATCAGCGACGTGCTCGCCATGAGCGTCGACGAAGCGCTCGAGTTCTTCCAGAACATCCCGCCGATCAAGCGGCAGATGCAGACGCTCTCCGACGTCGGCCTGGGCTACATCAAGCTCGGACAACCCGCGCCGACGCTCTCCGGAGGAGAGGCGCAGCGCATCAAGCTGGCTTCGGAGCTCCACAAGCGGGCGACCGGCAACACGATGTACGTGTTGGACGAGCCGACCACCGGGCTGCATTTCGAGGACATCCGTAAGCTGCTCCAGGTGCTCCAGCGTCTGGTGTCGGCGGGCAACACGGTCATCGTGATCGAGCACAACCTGGACGTGGTCAAGACCGCCGACTGGATCATCGACCTCGGTCCGGAAGGAGGCGACCAGGGCGGGAAGGTCGTCGCCGTGGGAACGCCGGAGGAGGTTGCGGCCGACCCAGATTCGCACACGGGCCGCTTCCTCGCCGAGGTCTTGGGGAGCCTTCCCCTCACCACCGCAGGAGCTGCGCGCGGATCGACGACGCGTTGATCGGCGTTGGTAGTATCCGCGCCGACGTGTCGAAGCGACCCTTCGCCCTCGTTGCGGGCCTGGCCATGCTGGCCGCCGCCTGTGCCTCCAATCCCACCGCAACCTCGGTCAACTTCGGCAGCGGCGTGAGGTTCGTTCCGGTCGTCGCCGATTCCCTCGACAACGTCGGTTTGGGTTCATCGGTGGCGCTGACCGCCGACGGTTTGCCATACGTCACCTACTTCGGCTTCCCGGCGGTGGTGAAGGAGGGCGAGATCCCGATCCCGAGGCCGATCGGGTCGCCCTTCCTGCCCGGCGTGTTGTTGAGCTCGGTGGACACGAACGGCGTCTGGACCCATGGGGCGATCGAGCAGGCCAAGCCGAAGGCGGGACTGCCGAGCGGCATCACGGTTCCGTTCGGGCCCGTGACGACGGAGAACCTCCAACTGACGGCCGACGACTCGAACGGCACGGCGGTCGCGCTCGGGTCGGACGGCACGGTCCACGCGGCATGGACGACGCGCGACGGCGTCTATTACGGGACCACGAAGACCGACGGGACGTCAACGGTGCAGCAGGTCTTCAACTACGGCACGGCCGTATCGCTGGCCGGCCCGATCTCGGCACCGGGGATCGCGCTCGACGCCGGCGGGAACCCCTGGGTCGCGTTCTCGGTGCTCGGGTCGGGCGGGCTGGAGGTCCACGCCGCGACGCTTACCGGCTCGAAGTGGAGGGACCAGGTGATCGCGACCTCGGGACCGTGCGGCGGATGCCCGGAATCGGGCCCGACGGGGATCGCGGTGCTCCGCGGGAACCCGGTGGTGGTGTTCGGTGATGCCGCGAAGGATTCGGTGGAAGCCGCGACCCTCCAGGGATCGAAGTGGGTCGTGAACGTCGTCGACACCAAGGCACAGGGGTTGGGGCTGTCGGTGTCCGTGGCCACGTCGGGGAACACCGCGTACGCGTCGTATTACACGGGCCACGGGGCGATCCGGGTCGCGCTGCTCGACGACCACGCACCCACGACGATGGAAGTCGCGAAGGCTCCGAACCCGAGCCCGTCCAAGACCGGGAACGCCGCTTCACGCACCGCGGTCGCCGCGGGCACGGACGGCACGATCTACGTGGCCTGGGACGACGAGACGAAGGGCCTCCAGTTCGCGTCCGGAACGGACACGTTCACGCCTGTCGAGCTCGGCAGCACGGCGGCCGGCGGACAGCATCCGGCGCTCGCGGCATCGGACAGCGGGGTCTATCTCTCCTGGTACGACAGCGTGAATCAGAACCTGATGGTGGGCGTCCAGGGGGACGTTCAGAACATCCTCGTCGCGAACCCGCCCCCGTCGATCGTCCCGAGCTTCGGTGCTTCGAGCAGTGCGAGTTGTGGTCAGGACAAGAAGGTCCTGTTGAACATCTCCGCAACCGGGACATCGTTCGATACGACGTGTCTGGTCGGTCCTGCATCGAAGGGATTCACGATCGACTTCGACAACAAGGCCACCGGGATCCAGCACAACATCGATGTCTTCGACAAGCAGGGCGGCACATCGCTGGAGAGCACCCAGGTAGTGACGGGACCAGCCCAGCAAACCCTGGCCGTGCAGCCCCTCGATGCCGGTAGTTACTACTTCCAATGCGACGTCCATCCCACGCTGATGTTCGGGACCCTCGCGGTCGTGAAGGGCGCCTCGTAACAGCAGCTCCCGGTCACGTCGCGAGCCCGCGCTAGCATCGATGCCGTGAGCGTCGTGCGCCCGGCACCTTCGAGCATCCCCGACGCGCCCGGCGCCTACCTCTTCCGGGACGGCGACGGGCGCATCATCTACGCCGGCAAGGCGCGTTCGCTCCGGAAGAGGCTCGCCTCCTACTGGGGGAAACCGCTGCACCCTCGCACGGCCGCGATGACCGAGGCGGCCGAGTCGGTTGAGTGGATCGTCGCCTCGGGCGAGGTCGACGCGTTGATGTTGGAGTACAACCTGATCCAGCGCCACCGGCCTCGCTTCAACATCCGGTACCGCGACGACAAGTCCTACCCGTACCTGGCCCTCACGGTGGGGGAGAAGTGGCCGCGGGCGCAGGTGCTCCGTGGAGCGAAACGCAAGGGTGTCCGTTACTTCGGGCCGTACGGCCACGCATGGGCGATCCGCGACACGCTCGATGCCCTCACCCGGGTCTTCCCGGTCCGGACCTGCTCGAACGCCTTCTTCGACCAGCGCGCCCGCGCGGGACGCCCGTGTCTCTATTACGACATCGGAAGGTGCGCCGGGCCGTGCGTCCCCGCCACCACCGGCGCGACCGAGGAGAGCTACCGGGAGCACGTCGACGCGATGGCTGAGTTCCTCGCCGGAACCACGCGACCGGTCCTCCGGCGGCTCGAGACACAGATGCGGGCCGCGTCCGAGCACGAGGAGTTCGAGCAGGCGGCGAGGTTCCGCGACCAGCTGTTCGCGGCGCGGCGGGCGCTCGAGAAACAGGAGATGGTGCTCTCGCCGCCGCAGGACCTGGACGTCGTGGGGCTCGCCGAAGACGAGCTCGAGGCGGCGTTCCAGGTCTTCTTCGTCCGGCGTGGAAGGGTCCTTGGGCGCAAGGGCTGGGTGGTCGATCGCGTGGAGGAGCTCGACCGGTCCCAGCTGATCGGTTCGTTCCTCGAGCAGCTCTACATGGAGCGGCAGGAGGTCCCTGCGCGCGTGCTGGTGGCCGCCGCGCCGGCCGATCGCGACCTCCTGGAGACGTGGCTGACCGGCCGGCGCGGCGGCCCCGTCCGGATCGCCGTTCCCGAACGAGGCGCGAAGCGGAAGCTCCTGGAGGTCGTGACGCGCAACGCCGAGGAGGCCTTCCACCGGCACAAGCTCCGCCGGGCCTCGGACTTCGGGGCGCGTTCCCGTGCGCTCACGGAGCTGGCGGATCAGCTGGGCCTCCAGCAAGCGCCGCTCCGGATCGAGGCCTACGACATCTCCAACCTCGGACCGACCGACAAGGTTGGATCGATGGTGGTGTTCGAGGACGGATTGCCCAAGCGTCAGGATTACCGGAAGTTCACGATCAAGGGTGTGGTCGGACAGGATGACTTCGCGTCGATGGACGAGATGCTCCGCCGGCGGTTCACCCGGCTGTTGGACGAGCAGAACCGACCGAGGGATGGCCGCGCGCGTCGGTTCTCGTACCCCCCGGCCCTCGTGGTCGTCGACGGCGGGCGGGGACAGCTCGCGCAGGCGACCCGGGTCCTGGAGGATCTCGGCCTGTCGATCCCGCACATCGGCCTGGCGAAGCGGCTCGAGGAGATCTACTTCCCGGACCGCCCGGATCCGTTGATGATCCCGCGCGGGTCGGAGGCGCTGTTCGTCCTGCAGCACATCCGGGACGAGGCGCACCGGACGGCCGTGCGGTTCCATCGCCAGACCAGAGAGAAGCGCGCGTTCCATTCGCCGCTCGACGACATCGCCGGGGTCGGACCCGCTCGCAAGAAGTCGTTGCTCAAGCGGTTCGGGTCGCTGACCCGGCTGCGGGAAGCCACGCCCGAGGAGATCGCCGAGACGCCCGGGATCGGGCCCGACCTCGCGGCTTCGATCTCCGAGCGCCTGCACGCGCAGCCGACGGCGGATCGGAGGGCGACGGCGTGAGCGAACTGGATGAAGTGGTTCCCGTCACCGGGTTCACCATCATCACCGGCCTCTCCGGTGCAGGCCGCTCGGAGGCGGCGCATTGCCTCGAAGACCTCGGGTACTTCGTCGTGGACAACCTCCCGCCGGCTTTGCTCCCGAAGATGGCCGAGCTCACCACGCGTCCCGGGGGACCGGCTCGGGTGGCGATCGTCGTCGACGCGCGAGGCGGCGTGTTCTTCAGCGAGCTGTCCAAAGCGTTGGAGGAGCTGAAGAAGCTGCATGCCGACTACCGCATCGTCTTCCTGGAGGCGTCGGACGACGACCTGGTGAACCGGTACGAGGCGACGCGGAGGCGTCACCCCCTCGCGCCCGCCGACCGGGTGGTCGAGGGCATCAGGAAAGAGCGCCACATCCTGGGCGAGCTGCGCGGCCACGCGGATCTGGTGATCGACACGTCCGGGCTCACGCCGCACGAGCTCCGCGACCGGATCCGGGAGTCGTTCGCCGATGCGCCCCCGGAAGAGGGGATCCAGGTCTCGGTTGTGTCCTTCGGGTTCAAGTTCGGGGCGCCTCGGGACGCCGACATGCAGCTCGACGTCCGGTTCCTTCCGAATCCGCACTGGGTCCCCGAACTCCGAGCACTGCCCGGGACCGACCGGCGGGTCAAGGAGTACGTTGAGGCACAGGACGCGTACGGCACCTTCATCGAACGCGTCACCGCCCTCCTGGACGCGACCGTTCCCGGCTTCATCGCCGAAGGGAAGTCGTACCTCACCGTTTCGATCGGGTGCACCGGCGGCCATCATCGGTCGGTCGTGGTTGCCGAAGCCCTCGGCAGGTACTTCCGGGATCGCGGCCTCCCCGTCGTCGTTGTGCACCGGGACGTGGATCGAGGCTGAAGGGGCCGGAACCGGTCTCGGGGCGAATCGCTAGCATGGGTTCCTCACGTGCGAGGGAGGATCCCATGACGATCAAGGTCGGCATCAACGGGTTCGGGAGGATCGGACGCAACTTCTTCCGCGCCGCGAAGGAACGTGGCGCGGACATCGACTTCGTAGCGGCCAACGACCTGCTGTCGGTCGAACTGATGGCTCACCTCTTGAAGTACGACACGATCCTCGGGACGTATGACGGTGACGTTGAGCTCGTGGGCGACGGCATCAAGGTCGACGGGGACACGCTCAAGATCCTGGCGGAACGCGATCCGACGGCCCTGCCGTGGGGCGAGCTCGGCGTCGACGTCGTGGTGGAGTCGACGGGCCTGTTCACCAGCAGGGACAAGGCGGCGCAGCATCTGGAGGCCGGGGCGCCGACCGTCATCATCTCCGCGCCGGGCAAGGACGTGGACGGCACGTTCGTGGTCGGGGTGAACGACGACACCTTCGACCCGGACCGGCACAAGGTGATCTCGAACGCGTCGTGCACGACGAACTGCTTCGTCCCGATGGTGAAGGTGCTCGACGACGCCTTCGGTGTCGAGAAGGGGTTGATGACCACCGTCCACGCGTACACGGGGGCGCAGGCGCTGGTGGACGGGCCGTCCAAGGACCTCCGCGAAGCACGCGCGGCCGCGCTGAACATCATCCCGTCGAGCACGGGTGCGGCCCGCGCCACCAGCCTCGTGCTGGAAGCGATGAAGGGACGCCTGGACGGACACGCGTTCCGGGTCCCCGTGGCCGACGGATCCATCACCGACTTCACGGCGATCCTCGGACGGGACGTGACGGTCGCGGAGGTCAACGATGCCTTCCGTGCGGCGTCCGAATCCGGCCCGCTCTCCGACGGCCTGCTGGTCTACTCCGAGGAGCAGATCGTGTCCTCGGACATCGTCGGGTCCTCGGCCTCGTGCACCTTCGACGCCCCCCTCACGATGGCGTTGGGCAGCCTCGTGAAGGTGATGGGGTGGTACGACAACGAGTGGGGCTACTCCAACCGGCTCATCGATCTGGTCGAGATCGTCGCGTCGAAGCGGTGACGGCCGGCAGGCTCCGCACGCTCGAGGAGCTCGGGGACGTCGCCGGGACCCGGGTGTTCCTCCGCGTCGACCTCAACGTGCCACTCGCCGACGACGGCTCCGTCGCCGACGACAGCCGGATCGCGGCCTCGATCTCGACGATCGACGAACTCCGGGAACGGGGGGCGGCGCTCGTCCTCGCGTCGCACCTCGGCCGGCCGAACGGCGTGCCGAACGATGAGCTGCGTACGCGGGTCGTCGCGGAAGCCCTCGCGGGACTGCTCGCCGGCCGTGCCTCGGTCCAGGCGCTCGGCATGCCGGGCGAGCAGGAGACGATC
>Ga0222623_10000099_pt1 | contig 21729 bp, 21 predicted proteins | sample PLMtaG_FD_177336 | JGI IMG/M metagenome (GOLD analysis project Ga0222623, IMG submission 177336) | Groundwater sediment microbial communities from an aquifer in East River, Colorado, USA - PLM2_30_coex | ecosystem: Environmental > Terrestrial > Soil > Riparian zone | place: USA: East River...
GTGTTCTCGGCGCTCTCGGATCCGACGCGCCGGGCCGTGATCCGCAGCCTGTCCGAGGATGGCCCGAGCACCGTGACCGAGCTGGCGGGCCGCCTCCCGGTGACCCGGCAGGCCGTGACCAAGCACCTGGAGGCGCTCGAGGCGGCCGGTCTCGTCGCGTCCGACGCCCGAGGTCGCGGGGCTCGGTTCCGGCTCACACCGCGTCCGATGACCGAGGCCATGCGCTGGATGGCCGACGTCGGCGGCGAGTGGGACGAGCGTCTGGAGGCGCTCCGAACGCACCTCGCCCGCCGTCGTCCTTGACGCACCCAACATCTCGCGGCTACCGTGCCTCCATCCACTAGATGTTGGGGTATTCGCGATGCGGTGTCCGTGGTGCGGTCATGACGCGGACAAGGTCGTGGACTCCCGGCCTGCCGAACGCGGCGAGGCGATCCGGCGCCGGCGCCAGTGCCAGTCCTGCGGACGCCGGTTCACCACCTACGAGCGGGTGGAGGAGCTCGCCCTGGTGGTCGTCAAGCGCGACGGGACCACCGAGCCCTGGGACCGGGAGAAGATGGTGTCGGGCATCCGGAAGGCCCTGGTCAACCGCCCCGTCACCGACGATCAGTTCGCCGCGCTCGTCGCGAGGATCGAGGAGCGCCTGCGCCGCAAGGGGCCCGAGATCACCTCGCAGCGGATCGGGCTCGAGGTGCTGGCCAACCTTCAGCGGCTCGACCAGGTGGCCTACGTCCGGTTCGCGAGCGTGTACAAGGACTTCCAGGAGATCGGCGACTTCGAGCGCGAATTCGGCCTCATGCTCCAGAAGAAGGAATCCAAGGCCCGCTCGCGCTGACCACTACATCTTGTGGATGTCACTCGATCCGACCACAAGATATCCTTGATCGAACGCTTGACTGCGTCGACCGGCGGGTGCAGAATCACACGCCTGTAGTTCTCCACAGTTCCTTCCCCACCCGTGGAAAGACTGGCCGGGAACCGATCGACGAGGAGGTGCCGGTGGCCACCAAAGAGGGAGACGTCCGGGTGATCCGGAAGGGGCTGACCTTCAAGCGCTACTTCACGCGCGACGGCGTCCATCCGTTCGAGGAGATCGAGTGGGAGACACGCGACGCCGTCATCCCCAACTACAAGGAGGGCGGCAACGCCTTCGAGCAGCGCGACGTCGAGTTCCCGGGCACCTGGTCGCAGAACGCCACCAACATCGTCGCGCAGAAGTACTTCCGCGGTCCGCTCGGCACGCCGCAACGCGAGTCGAGCGTCCGCCAGCTCGTCGGGCGCGTCGTCGACACGATCACCGGCTGGGGGCGCAAGGGCCGCTACTTCGCGAGCGACGAGGACGCGAAGGTCTTCTCGGACGAGCTCTCGCACCTGCTCGTGACGCAGAAGGCGGCGTTCAACTCGCCGGTGTGGTTCAACGTGGGCGTGCCCGACACGCCGCAGCAGTGCAGCGCGTGCTTCATCCTCGCGGTCGACGACACGATGAGCTCGATCCTCAACTGGTACGTCGAGGAGGGGACGATCTTCAAGGGCGGCTCGGGCTCGGGGATCAACCTGAGCAGGATCCGCTCGAGCCGGGAACCGCTCGCCGGCGGTGGCACCGCGAGCGGGCCGGTGAGCTTCATGCGGGGAGCCGACGCCTCGGCGGGGACGATCAAGTCCGGCGGCAAGACGCGGCGGGCGGCCAAGATGGTGATCCTGGACGTCGATCATCCCGACGTCAGCAACTTCATCTGGTGCAAGGCGCGCGAGGAGCAGAAGGCGCGCGCCCTGCGCGACGCCGGCTTCGATATGGACCTGGACGGCCGCGACGCCTACTCGATCCAGTACCAGAACGCGAACAACTCGGTCCGCGTGACCGACGAGTTCATGAAGGCATTCGAGCAGGACCAGGACTGGAAGCTGAAGGCGGTCATCACCGACGAGACCGTCGAGACGGTCCGGGCCCGAGAGCTGATGCGCGAGATCGCCCAGGCCGCGTGGGAGTGCGCCGACCCGGGCATGCAGTACGACACCACGATCAACGAGTGGCACACGTGCCCCGCCACGGGCCGCATCAACGCCTCCAACCCGTGCTCCGAGTACATGCACCTGGACAACAGCGCGTGCAACCTGGCGTCGCTGAACCTGATGAAGTTCCTCGACGACGAGGGTACGTTCGACGTGAAGGCGTTCCGCAAGGCCGTCGAGGTCGTGTTCACGGCCCAGGAGATCATCGTGGGCCCGGCCGACTACCCGACCGAGAGGATCGGCGAGAACGCGCGGGCGTTCCGCCAGCTGGGGCTCGGGTACGCGAACCTCGGCGCGCTGCTGATGGCGCGCGGGCTCCCGTACGACTCCGACGGCGGGCGGGCGTGGGCCGGCGCGCTCACCGCCCTGATGACCGGGCAGGCGTACCGGACCAGCGCGCGGATCGCCGAGGCGATGGGGCCCTTCGAGGGGTACGAGCCGAACGCCGACGCGATGCTTCGGGTGATGCGCAAGCATCGCGCCGCCGCCGACGAGATCGACGGCGACGTCGTCCCGGAGGCCGTGCTCTCGGCCGCGAAGCAGTCGTGGGACGACGCGATCGCGTTCGGAGCCAAGCACGGGTACCGCAACTCGCAGGCGACGGTGCTCGCCCCGACCGGCACGATCGGGCTGATGATGGACTGCGACACCACCGGGATCGAGCCCGAGCTCGCGCTCGTCAAGACGAAGAAGCTCGTTGGCGGCGGGACGATGCAGTTCGTGAACCAGACCGTGCCGCGTGCGCTCGGGCGGCTCGGCTACGACCCGGCGCAGGTCGATGACATCGTCGTCTACATCGCCGAGCACAACTCGGTGGAGGACGCGCCGCATCTGCGCCAGGAGCACGCGGCGGTGTTCGACACGGCGATGGGCGCCCAGCCGATCCACTACATGGGACACGTGCGGATGATGGCGGCGGCCCAGCCGTTCATCTCGGGCGCGATCAGCAAGACGGTCAACATGCCCGAGCACGTCACGGTCGAGGAGGTCGAGCAGCTGTTCGTCGAGTCCTGGAAGCTCGGCCTGAAGGCCGTCGCGATCTACCGGGACAACTGCAAGGTCGCGCAGCCGCTGTCGGCGGACAAGAAGAAGAGCGCCACGGCCCCCGAGCCGGGCGAGCTCGCGACGCCGGTGCGCAAGCGCCTCCCGCAGAGCCGCCCGTCGATCACGACGAAGTTCGAGGTCGGCGACGCCGAGGGTTACATCACGGCCAGCTCGTACCCCGACGACGGGATCGGCGAGATCTTCCTGAAGTCCTCGAAGCAGGGCTCGACGCTGGCGGGGATCACCGACGCGTTCTCGATCGCGGTTTCGATCGGCCTGCAGTACGGCGTGCCGCTCGAGACCTACGTCTCGAAGTTCATCAACATGAAGTTCGAGCCGAGCGGGATGACCAACGACCCGGACATCCGGTTCGCGACCTCGCTCGTGGACTACGTGTTCCGCCGGCTCGCGCTCGACCACCTGCCGATCGAGCAGCGCGAGGCGCTCGGCATCCGGTCGATCGACGAACGCAAGGAGACCGCGGCGGCCGAGGCGGCGGAGAAGCTCGGCACGACGGTCGAGGAGGTCATCGCGGCCGTGAAGTCGGAGGCACCCCCGTCGCTCCCGATCGTGCAGTCCTCGAGCGTCCCGCAGGCCCACGCCGCCGACGCGCCGCTCTGCTACACGTGCGGCTCGAAGATGCTCCCGGCCGGCTCCTGCTACGTCTGCCCCTCCTGCGGCTCGACGAGCGGCTGCTCCTAGAAGCGACGCGGCGGGCCGGGGCCGACGCTCCGGCCCGCGCGCGTTCGGCTAGGCTCGCGGCGATGGCGCATCGGCTCACCGGGATCCACCACATCCAGCTCGCGATGCCGGTCGGCGAGGAGGAGGCCGGCCGTCACTTCTACGGCGAGCTGCTCGGCCTGCCCGAGGTGCCCAAGCCGAGCGAGCTCGCGCCGCGGGGCGGGCTGTGGTTCCGCTCGGAGGGACTCGAGGTGCACCTGGGCGTCGAGCGCGCCGACTTCCGCCCGGCGACGAAGGCGCATCCCGCGTTCCTGGTGACCGGGCTGGACGAGCTGCGCGAGCGGCTCGAGGGCGACGGGTACCGGATCGACGAGGACGTCCAGCTCGAGGGATACCGCCGGTTCCACGTGCGGGATCCGTTCGGGAACCGCCTCGAGCTCGTCGAACCCGCGTGACCGAGCTCGCGTTCCGGCGCCTGGACCCGGACGCGATGCTGCCCGAGCGGGCGCACCCCGGGGACGCCGGGTTCGATCTCCGATCGATCGAGGACCTCGAGGTCGGGCCGGGGGAGCGGGAGATGGTGCGGACCGGCGTCGCGGCGGCGATCCCGGAAGGGCACGCGGGCCTGGTGCTGCCGAGGAGCGGGCTGGCTTCCAAGCACGGGCTCACGCTGGCGAACGCCCCCGGCCTGATCGACGCGGGGTACCGCGGGGAACTGATCTGCTCGGTGGTGAACCTGGACCGAGACGAGAGCGTCAAGATCGCTCGGGGGGATCGGATCGCGCAGCTGGTGGTCGTGGCCGTGCCCGAGTTCCGGCCGGCCTGGGTCGACGACCTGCCGCCGTCCAGCCGCGGGGAGGGTGGGTTCGGATCGACCGGGACGCGGTAAGGAACGGTTGAAGCCCCTCGCCGGGGGCGCCTAGACTCGAGGCTCCACGCGGACGTGGCTCAGCGGTAGAGCACCACCTTGCCAAGGTGGGGGTCGCGGGTTCGAATCCCGTCGTCCGCTCCAGGTCAGTGGGGGTTTCGTGACCCGTCGATCCTCCGGCGGGTCACAGTCTCGGTCACAGTGGGGGTGCCTTCCGCGTGCTGAAGCCAGACGAGATCATCCCGGTCAGCGTCGGAGAGCTTTACCGGTACCGACTCGCCGTTCAAGACCAACTCCTCCGCGTCGAAGCCGCGACTCAAGCCATGCGTGCCCGGCGTGATCAGATCGAGAGGGACGAGGAGGAGCTTCTGATTGGTCCGAGCACAAGCATGGTTCGAGAGCAGCTCGAGGAGATTCGGCGCAGCGAGGCTCCCGAGTGGTGGAGACGGAGGCTGAGTTCCTCGCCGTCGCCGTTTACGGCATCGTCGGCATGGCGAAGTCAGTCCGGGCCGCATCGATCGGCGATATGAACAGCTGCGTCCAGCGGGCGATTGACCTCTTCGAGAAGGCGGCTCCAGACGCGGACTTATTCCGACACCTGCACGAGCACTTCGATGCGTACATGAGGGGCAAGGGGAAGGACGCTCACCGACTCCCGGACCCCGGCGAGCCCGGGGCAGTTGCAATGCTCGACAAGGGCCTCGTCTACTTCGTCGGGGGGAAGCTGTTCGGATCTATCCGATATCGCTCGAGCGGCCGACGACCTGGCGCGTGACGTGGCTGCCTGTACCGGACAAGAGGCCCCTAAGCCTCCCCAAGAAGTCGATCCATCCCCGTTGCCGCGTCCCTCTTGAGATCGGCGACGACGTCCTGATACCGGCGCAGGATCTTAGTGTCGGCGTGGCCCATGATTGCCGCCGCAACAGCGTCGGGGACACCCGCCGCAAGGAGGAGTGTCGCCGCTCCGTGTCGTAGCCCGTGGAACGTGATCCCCTCGAAACCGTTCGCCGTGGCGAAGTCCCGCCACAGGCCCGAGAACGACGCCGGCTGGAACGGCTGGCCGGTCGCGTTGCAGACGACGAGCTCGGGACGGGGGAGACCGAGGGGAAGTAGCCGTTCGGCCTGAGCGAGCCGGTGACGCTGGAGCGCCGCTGCGACGAACGACGGCATGGGGAGATCGCGCCTACCGGCCATCGACTTCGGGGGACCGAAGTGGAGCTCGCCGTCGGCCGCGGTGAGCGCCTGTCGGACGTGCACGGCGTCGTCCACGTCTTGCCAGCGCAAGGCGAGTACCTCCTCCCGGCGAAGGCCGAGCCCAAGCGCCAGGTGGACCGCGCCATCCCAGGGGTCCTGCCCGGTCGCGGCGTTCAGAATCGCACCGGCCAGCGCGGGGTCGATCACGGCGACGGTCGTCGGCATCCCGGCCGGCCGGTGGACGAGCTTCGGGTCGGCAGGGTTCCGACCGACCAGCCCACGCGCCTCCGCCCGCGACAGGGCCTGGGAGAGCACGCGGAGCACATCGCTGACGGTCTGCGGGCCGAGCCCGTCGGCGAGGAGACGATCGCGGACCCTCTCGACGTGGGAGGGACGGAGGTCAGACAGGCGGACCCGTCCGATGCTCTCGGAGACGTGGCGTACCGAGTCCGCATAACGCTGCCTGGTGGTCGGCGCGAGCGCGCGACCGCGTTTGGACACGGCCGACACCGCCGGGAGCCACTCGCCCGTCAGGTAGTGCTCGAGCGTCTGACGACCGTCGGCGAGCATCCCCTGGTCGCGGTCGCGGAGCATCTGCGTGAGGGCGCGCTCGGCGTCGCGTTTGGACCCGCGGACTGTCCGGGTGATCTGCCGCCGACCCCCGTCAGGATCGAACCCGTCGGAGACGACCAGCCGCCATACCCCGGGGCGGCGCTCGGTTAGGTGGCCTCTCATCGTTTCTTCCTCCTTGCTGTCGTGCGCTTGGCTGGTTCGACGGCTCTCGCCTTGCCCCTTGTCGTTGGTGGAAGGAGGCCGAGCTTTCGAGCCTTGGCGACCCACTTCGCGGCTGCGGTCTCCGAGACCCTGAAGTGCGCCGCCACGGCCCGAGTCGGTGTTCGGTTCCTCGCGTACGCCTCGCCATAGATGCGGACGACCTCGACATAGTGATTGACGTCGTATTTCGGAGGGCGTCCACCACCCTTCGGGCGTTTCCTCGCGACCCAGAGCCTCCGGTCGGCCGCTGCCCACGCGGGGTCCGACGGCCACTCCCAGCGCTGAGGAGCGAACGTGCTGCGCTCCCGATCGATCAACTTCGCGAGCGGAATCGAGCGAACCAGGGAGGCCGTCACCGGCCTGGGCCGATCCCACCACAAGAGCCGCACTTCGAAGCGCACGCACTCCATGCGGCCCTCCAAGGGGCGGAAGTCGAGCGTGATCTCGAACGGGCCTTTCTGGTCAGGCCAGAGAACCTGTCGTGTCGCCCGGTGTGGCACGGAAGGAAAGTAACGTATCGGGAACGTGTCCGCTCCCTTTCCTCTTTCCTCGAATAGCCGCAACCCCTTTCGTCTGGAAATCGGACCGCGGAACCCTTGTACGTACGTTCCCGAAACGGCACCATGGGGCGGCCATGGCAGTGGAGTTCATAGAGCTCGAGGAGTTGTCCCGTCTCCGTGCGCTCCTTCGTAGCGGAGCTGCTGCGTCGATTCGGACCTCCGCCGGACTGTCGCTCGGCGAGGTAGCTCGCGCCCTCGGAACATCGAAGACATCGGTCCTGCGGTGGGAACGGGGCGACCGGGTGCCTCGTGGCGACCTCGCACTCGCCTACTGGCGGCTGCTCCGACAACTCATGCGGGAGGGCGGGGCTGGACGATGACCGAGCCACTCTTGCTCGGGATCAAGCAGGCGGCCCCGATCGCAGGTGTGGGTCGCGACCAGATGTACCGGCTCGTCGCTGAGGGCCGAGTCCGGGTCGATCAGCAGCTCGGCGAAGGTTCGGCTCTCCGGGTAGCCCCAGAACTCGCCGATCCGGTCGGCCCGCTCGAAGTCGGGCAGCATCAGGACGTGGAGCAGCTCGGCGCGGGGAGCGGGGCCGAGCGCGTCGAGGCGCTCGCGGAGCTGCCGCTCGACGTGCTCCAGGTTCACGAGGGCGAAGCTAGCACCCACTGCGGCTCGAGTACCTCGGCTGACGGAGATAGACCGTTGTCGGCGGATCGAGGAACGGGAAATCCCTAGCGGATATTGGTTCGCCTCAAGCCCTCGCAAGCCGATGATTTCAGCCATGAGGGAACCAACAGAGATCCGACAGCCAGTCGCCATGCGGATCTATCTGCTGTTGTTCAGCCTCATCTTTGTCGGGACGGTGTTGGTGCCCGACGGAGTCGGATCCGGCTCGGACGTTGTTCTCATACCCGTGTTCCTCGTTGTCGGCGTAGCCTTTTTCGGTCGCATTGCGTCACTTAGGGTTCTCGCGGACGAGTCGGGACTTCACGTCCGCAACTTCCTCCGGACCCAGCACTTCCAATGGGACGAGGTAGAAGACTTCAGGTTAGGACGCCCGCTGATGAGCCCGCCGTTTGGCTGGGTGATTCATGCGCTGCTTAGAAGCGGGGAAGTCGCGACCTTGGACATCACCGCCAACAGGTGGGGTTTCGGCTCTGGTGGACGACAGAAACGGGAGGAGATGTTGCGGAGGCTGCGAGAGTGGATTCCGTCGGGCGACTAGGCTCGCTCGAAGTCGGGGAGCATGAGGACGTGGAGAAGCTCGGGGCGGGGAGCGGGACCGAGGGCATCCAGCCGTTGACGTAGTCTGCGCTCAAGTTCATCGGGTCTCATTCAGGAAGAGCCTAGGGCGCTCTTATGACACGGAAGGTGAGGTGCGTGACCCCAGCGCCCTCGATCACCTTCGTGCTCTCCAGGTCGATCGGCCCGGTCCCTAGATGGTCGAACAAGGAGACGCCGCCCCCGAGCAGGACGTGTACCAGGTCTATGTGTATCTCATCGAGCAGCCCAGCTTTGATGCAGTGCTGTACGACGCTCGCAGCACCCACGCCGACATCCTTGTCGCCCGCGACCGCCTTGGCTTGCTCCAGGGCGCTTTCGATTCCGTCCGTCACAAACGTGAAGGGCGATCCTTCGTAGACCCGGTCTTGTGGAACCGATCTGGTGACAACAAAGACCGGTACGTCCAAGGGGTGTTTGCCACCCCACCCATGGGTGAGGTCGAATGTCCTTCGACCAAAGACCAACGCTCCTGTCGTTCTGCGCGTCTCGGCAAGGTATTCGGCGGTGCCCGCCGAGACCATGAAGACCATGTCGGTTCGCGGGAGCCTGTATTCGGTGTCGCCAGCGGCGTACCACGCCAAGAGCTTCTCGCCGCCGACACCCATGGGGGCTTCAGGGCTATCGTTCGGGCCGGCGATGAAACCATCGAGCGAGACAGAGAGCCCTGTGCGGACTATTCCCATGTTCTCTCCATCATCTAGAGGAAGTCTGTAGCCCGCAAATGGGGCGCGTCGGGGAGCATCAGGACGTGGAGAAGCTCGGCGCGGGGAGCCGGACCGAGGGCGTCGAGGCGTTCCCGCAGACGGCGCTCAAGCTCGTCGGGCCTCACGTTGAACAGAAGGGGCCGGTTGGCTTGATGTCGTGTAATCCTCGCGGCGGCCCGAGCGTGACTTCGTTCGGGTTAACCCAAACGACGCCGTCCTGCACCAGCGTCGCGAGCCGATCGAGGCCGCGGGGTGCAGGGCCGAGTTCGTAGTTGCCGAGCCTGTCGAACTTCGTGCCGTGGGCCGGGTCCTCGAACCACCCCGACGATTGGCAGTAGATGACCCTCTCGCCGAGATGAGTGCTTCGCGCCAGGAGCGCGATTGGCGTCCGCGGCGGGTCGACCACGACGAAGGCCGGAATCTCGGGGAGCGGCACTACCCCCTGGAAGCGGACGTCTTGGATCGATCCGACGCGCACCCAGCCCACGCCCGGCGACCACTCGGCGACAAGGGATCGAACAACGGCGAGGCCGAGGAGAAGCGAGACGGCCACGACACCGATGACGAGGAGCGAACCTCGCCTCGAAGAAGCTCCCAGCGCCATCTATCGAATGGTGCCTCAACTGGTCACCAGGCACAAGGTAAGCACGTGAGCCGGATGTACGTTCTCGTAGTGTGACCGGCTCACGCGTCCGGCTCGCCCCTAAACGCATCCTGAGAGCGGTACGCTCATGGGAATGAGCGAGTGGAGTCGGATCGGTGGAGGGTGGCTTCCGCACGACGAGGCGTCGACGAAGGAGCACTTCAAGGAGGTCGGAGATGACGTCCGTCATGAGCGCGAGGCCGAGCGCGTAGGGAAGGCCCATCGCAAGCGTCCATGGTGGAAGTTCTGGTCTAAGCGCGCCCTCTGACGTTCGACCTGCTTGCAGCTGCAGCGCCCGCCGCTCCGGGATGTACGTTCCGAAAGCGTGACCGGCGTCACCGTCGTCTGCGTCCTCATTGACAGCGGCAATAGCCAGCCGGATGCTGACCTCGTGGCTGGTGTGCCTCCATCTGACAATGACCGGTTGGAGGCGATCCGTGTGTATGCCGACCGGGCCATGCGGTACTGCGCGACGGCGTTCTTACGGGAGACCGACGACAACCGCGAGCTGATGCAAGCGTATATGAGCATCTATGCGAGCATCCTGGCTCTGCTCGATCGCGACGCTCTCGACGATCGCAGCATGATGAGCGGGCGAGAGGAGATCATCCAGCAGTACGTCGAGCAAGCGAGGTCCGATCCGTATGAGCCCGGGAACTGCAGCTTCTGCGGCGAACGTCCTGTGGCTGCTTGGTTCGAGGGACCGAGCTTTAGGACGTTCGTTCGCAGCTCGGCTGAAGTGCGCGCTGAGGGGGCGTGGCTTGCCTGCGGGATATGCCTTGGTCTTGTCGACGCGAACGATCGCGAGCAGTTGGTCGTGCGAGGCGTCGAGCGGCTGAGTCGGAGGGATCGAGACGAGGGGCGGCAGAGGAGTCCGAGGGAGGAGGCTTGGATGCAGCAAATGACGCGAGACCAGCAGGAGAAGCTGTTCTGGGGGCCGCGCCAAGACTGAATCCGCCTTCGCTCCAGGTACATTCACGAACACTCGCTCACGCCAAGGGGGCTTACCATCATGGCGGTATGTGTGAGCCCCTAGTCGACCAGCTAGCACTTCCCCCGAGCGAGCAGTAGCGACCTGATGTCCGGACCTGTGCCGTCGCCCTTCCCCAGGCCGACCTCCCAGCGACAGGAGAATCCAGGCTGGTGGAGGACCAGAGGCGGCAGGAAGTGGCGCATCGGATCAGACGCCGAGGTCGCCTGGATCGTCGACGGCACGTCCACGGGCCTTACCATTACCGCCGCCATCCCGCCGGTCTTCGAGGTCTACGCGACGGTCGTGCTGCCGTACGCGGGGGAGGGCCAGGAAAAGCATGACCGGGCAGTACTCGGGCTGCTGACCGAGCACACGGCAGACCAGCCGTGGTGGCTTGGATATCTGGATACCGGTGCCGATAACATCGTCTTCCCCGATGCACCAATGGTGACCTTGTATTCCGGATGGCATTACGTGTTGGTCGAGGCTGGGCCCGAGCAGGCCGCCACTTGGCGGCACAGCGGCGACTGGTCGTTCTGGAAAGGCGCCTTGCCCAACTTGATGTTCCCCGCCGACCGCTCCTGGCTGGTGTCGACGCTGTGGGATGACGACTGGACCTGCATCGGCGGACCGGCCGGGCTCGTCGACAGGTTCCTGCGCCACCCCGATCTCCAGGCCAGGCGGGTGACCGTCGACGAAGACGCCACACCACCAGGTCACCAGGCGCACTGAGGGTGCGTTGTTTCCCTGGCCCATGGTGTGCCATGAAGTAGCTTCTGAGAAAGACGATTCTGCAGTCGCTCATGCATGAGCAGCGCCTGGAGTTCATGGGCGGGTCTCGTTAGCAGATCGTTAGCACCGACCATCGAACCCGCTGGTCAGGAGGCTGCTGGGTAGTTGACGTGCATGTGAGCTGACGCTGCGTGGATTGCCTCTTAAGGCGAGCTCACGCCTTCGGGCATGCTTTGGTTGACCTCATAGACCGAGTTCCCCCCTGCCACTGGGTCGGTTTCCGGCGGAAACGACTCTAAAGGTGTGGGCACGTTACTCATTCTGTGACTCAGTTCGTTGGCTCCCTTGACCATGTGTTGACCTGATTCCGACATCTTGGCCCGTGCGTGTCCGAACGAGTTGGCTAGGTACAGTCAGCGCCTCGACGCGGTTCCTTCGACCAAGGCCCGGGCGCGGTTCATCGACACGATGTTCCCTTTCTGCTCGTACGTTGCGAACGCCTCTTCGGCCCAGGCCGCCGCCTCCTCGGGCTTCCCGGCCATGCGGAGCGTCTCAGCAAGGGCCATCCGCGCGTCCCCACGCCCGTTCGGCCACTCGGTTCTCTCCGTGATCTCGATAGCTTCGCGCGCCTCGGATTCCGCGTGATCGAGATCTCCGAGCCCGCCCCTCACCTTGGCCAGGGCGATCCTAGCTCCCACCTGGGAGGCCACATCGTCCTCCGCGGCCAGCCGCCTGCTCTCGAGCGCGTGACGCTCGGCCTCGTCTAGGCGGCCCAGCCTCTGGAGCGCCAGGGCGAGTTTCGCGGCGCTCGTGGAGAGATGCCCCAGGTCACCCATCTGCTCCGAGATGCGGTACGCTCGCCGGAACGCCCGTTCGGCGGCCGTTGCATCGTCTTGACACGCCTCCAACTCACCCAGGAACTGCTCAACCAAGCCCACGATCTCCGGGAGGCCGACGTCGTCGACGATCGTCACAGCGCGAGCGAGCTCGTCGCGGCCCGCATCGAATTCTCCGAGCATCCCCAAGCACCAGCCCCTGGCGGCCCTGAGCGGCGCCTCGACGAGTGCAACCGTCTGTTCGGCCGCGATCGCATCGTACTCGCGCAGACACACATGTACGGGAAGCGGACCGTAGAGGAGTGTCACGATCCGATAGCCGATGAGGTCTGGATCGTACTGGCCGCTCCAGTCGGTGTGAGCGATCGCGCGGTCGATGCTGTCGAGGGCGCTCCTCCAACGGCACGCCATCCATTCGGTCTCCATGAGATGGAACCATCCGGTGGCAAGGCCACGGTCGTCGCCGAGACGCTCGAAGACCTCGATTGCTTCGTTGGCTTGCGCCCGGTTCTCCTGCGTGGTCAGGGCGTGTGGGTCGATGAGGGACTCCACCGACGACAGCGACAGGAGCGACCGCCACTCCGTGCTCTCATCACCGATCGAGATCGCTGCGTCTCTCGCGTCCTCCAGGGCCTCGCGCGCCCCCAGCAGGTCTCCCGTTAGCAGTAGCGCGCGCCCGTAGTCGTAGAGCACACTCGCTCGACGCGCCTCACCCTCCGCGATCAGCGTCCTGGTGCGGCCCAGCAGGTTCACCGTCGCGACCGCGTCCCCGCGCTGCGCGGATCGACGGCCCGAGGCGATCAAGTGAGTAGCGGCATCGCTCGCGAGCCTCGCCGTCCGTTCGTCGACGTGTCCGAGCTCGACGAGGTTCCGATGAGCTTGCTCCAGGTGATAGCCCACGATCTCCTCGAACTCCGGGAGTCGATCGCCGGACTGGGTCACGAGCCAGTCGGCGAAGCGTTCGTGCAGCTCGGCCCTCAGGCGCTTGAGCATGCCCGAGTACGCGGCATCCCGGACGAGCAGATGGACGAACGCGAAGGCGAGGACGTCGAGAAGCGATGCGTCATGGGGCCGGATCAGGTGCCTTCGCTCGAGTGCGCCAAGGGCACCCACGACGCCGCCTCGTCCTGACTCGGCTGACATGGCCTCGATGGCGTCCGCGGGGAAGACCTGGCCGACGACGGCACCTCGTTCGAGCACCGCACGCTCGTGCTCGAGCAGCGAGTCGAGGCGAGCCGCGAGGAGCGCATGGATGGAGGGCGGGATCGAGAGGCCGTCCGGGCGACGGGTCAGCTGCCAGCCGTCCGACCCGAGCACCATGGTGCCATCGTCTTGCCACATCGAGAGCATCTGCTCCAGGAAAAGTGGATTGCCCTCCGACGCCGCCACGATCTCGGACAGCGTGTCCTCGGGCATCCCGACCCCGCCGATGAGAGCGGCGACAATGGCCGCACTCTCATCTTCCGACAGGGCTTCGAGCCGAAGGGCCAGGTGATCTCGGACGTCGGCAGTCCATGCGGCTGCGTCCTCCTCGAGCTGTGGTCGCGCCGTGCAGACGAGCAAGAGTGATGTGGCCGTGGCGAGCTTGGCCACGTGGGCGATCACGTCGAGCAAGGACGGTTGGGCCCACTGGATGTCGTCGAGCACGATCACGGTCGGGTATTGGCCGATGTGCTCGAGCAGCTTGCGGAACCCCCATGCGAGCTCCTCCTTCGGGGACGGACTGGTCACGAGCCCCATCGCCGTCGCCACCCGGTCGGCGATACCGCTCGCATCCGCCGCCCCTTCGCATAGCGCTGCGACCTTCTCGAGCGCGAGGTCACGGGGATCGGATTCGCCAATCCCAGCAAGTTGCCGCACGATCTGCGAGAGCGGCCAGTACGTGATCCCCTCGCCGTAGGAGAGGCATCGACCCTCCACCACGCGGGCACGATTCCCGATACGGGAGAGCAGCTCCGCCACGAGCTTCGTCTTGCCGACACCGGCCTCACCGATCAGGCTGGCCAGCACACAGACGCGTTCTCGACACGCTCGGTCGAAGGCCGCCATGAGAGCGCTCAGCTCCGATGCTCGGCCAACCATCGCGAGGTCCGTTCGCCCGGCCTGAGGGCGCTCGGTGGTGACCGACACGAGGCGGTAGGCGGGAAGGGGCTCCGCTTTGCCCTTCGCAGCGATGGGCTCGACCGCCTCGACTTGAACGCCGCCCATCGCCACACCGATTGTCTCCTTACCGATCAACACGTCGCCGGGTGGAGCCGCCTGCTCGAGGCGGGCAGCCGTGTTCACGGCATCACCCGTGACGAGACGCTGCCCGGTCGCCGGATCGCCGGTGACGACCTCGCCCGTATGGACGCCCGTCCGGTTCGTAAGCGTGATGCCCCAGCGATTCCCGAGCTCGCGGTTCAGCGAGGCGAGGGCGGTCTGCATCTCTGCGGCGGCCCGGAGGGCGCGGATCGCATCGTCCTCGTGGGCGCGTGCGAGGCCGAAGACCGCCATCACGGCGTCGCCGATGTACTTCTCGACGATGCCGCCGTGGCGTTCCACGCAGGCGCGCATCTCCGTGAAGTAGCGGTCCAGGACCTCGCGAAGGGCCTCCGAATCGAGGTGCTCCCCGAGTTCGGTCGAGCCCACGAGGTCGGAGAAGAGAATCGTGACCGTCTTGCGGGAGCCGACCGGCGCGGCCAAGCCGAGGGGAGCCGTGCAGGCCATACAGAACCGAGCCTGGTCGGGATTGCTCTCTCCGCAGTTCGGACACGTCTGCATGGAGGTAAGTATCACCCCTAGCCTTGGCCGGCTGACGAGGAGCCCATCACGCAGCTGCGAGGATGGATGTCCTACCTCCGGGCAGACGGAACAACTGGCCGAAAGACGGGAGCACGATGGACTCGGTCAGCAACGAGGTTTCGTCGCGAATGCGGCCGACGAACGGGGCACCACGAGCTCCAAAGCAGCTTCCTCCCCCGACAAGCGGCCGCTTCGATCAACTGCAGCCCAGCGGGGGACCTCAGGGAGCCGGTGTCCCTTGCGACGTGGGGAGGACCTATGATTGGCGTCCGCCATCACGAAAAGGGCAGAGTCGACATGGGCTCAGCCTGCACGAGGCCTTAGGGGGATCGACGTGAGGCGATATGTCAGTTCGCTCGCACTCGTCGCCACACTGGCCCTCGTCGCTGCTGCCTGCAGCGAGGACGAAGGCTTGGCCACCGGGGCGACGGCGATAGGTCCAACCGGGCAGCTCCGGCCCGGGGGCACGGTCAAGCTAGCGATGCTCGGCGACGTGGTCGCCGCGTTCGATCCGGCGAAGGAGTACTACACGGTCAGCTGGGAATGGCTCCGGTGCTGTCTGCTCCGGACGCTCCTGTCCTATAACGGGCGGCCCACCACCGAAGGCGGCACCGAGCTTCAGCCCGACATCGCCACGGATCTGCCGGAGATATCGTCCGACGGCCTGACGTACACGTTCACGCTGAAGAGCGGCGTCAACTACGGCGACCCGTTCGGAGTCGTGACCGTCACGTCGGGTGACATCGTCCGAGCGCTCGAGCGCGAAGCCGACCCGGACGCGTCGGTGGGTGGCTACAACTTCTACTACAACATCATCGACGGCTTCTCGGACTTCGGCGAGGGCAAAGCCGATTCGATCGCTGGGCTTGAGACGCCGGACGACAGCACCCTGGTGGTGACCCTGACCGAGCCGGCCGGCTACCTGCCGTACCTGTTCGCGATGGCCGCGACCGCCCCGATCCCGCCGAACGGCAACGCGCCGCTCGGCGCGGCCGAGGGTCACACGACGGACTACGGCCGCTTCCTCGTGGCCACGGGTCCCTACCAGTTCGTTGGCTCCGAGAACCTAGACTTCTCGGTCCCGGCGGACGAGCAGACGCCCGTCTCGGGCAACAAGCCGGGCCGGTCTTATCAGCTCGTGCGCAACCCGAACTACGACCCGTCCACGGACGGCCTGCGTCCGGCCTACCCGGACGGCTTCAACATCACGATCGGCGGCGACAACAACGACCTGTACAACAAGGTGCAGGCCGGCGAGCTCGACGGCGTGGTCGACGGGAACGTCCCAGGGCCGGTGCTCCGCACGTACTCGAGTGACCCGACCTTGCAGCCCCTGCTCCACATCAACCCGTCGGACGCGATTTGGTACATCTCGTTCAACCTGGCGGTGCCACCGTTCGACGACATCCACGTTCGCAAGGCGTTCAACCTCGCGTTGGACAAGGCCGGGATGCGTACGCTTCGGGGCGGTGAGTTGCACGGTGAGATCGCGGGTCACATCATGGTGAACTCGCTCGAGAACAACCTGCTCGCCGACTACGACCCGTACGCGACGCCGAACTCCGCCGGCGACATCAACGCGGCCAAGGAAGAGATGAAGCAGTCGGCGTACGACAGCGACGGCGACGGCGTGTGTGACGACCCCGTCTGTAAAGACATCCTTGCCGTCACCGACGAGGCCGACCCGTTTTCGGATCAGGCGGCACTGATCCAGCAGAACATGGACCCGCTCGGTCTTACGTTCGACGTGAAGTCGTTCGAGCGCACCACGATGTATAACAAGTGCAACGAGCCCGAGGCGCACGTGCCAGTCTGTTTCGCTACGGGTTGGGGCAAGGACTTCCCGGACGGGTATACGTTCGCCGACCCGCTGTTCGGCTCCGCTGGGATCTTCCCGAGCTGTTGCAATTACTCGCTGGTCGGTGCGAGCCCGGACCTACTGAGCAAGGCCGGCTACACCGTGACGGACGTTCCGAGCGTGGACGACCAGATCAAGTCGGCCAACCAGCAGACCGGCGACGCTCGGTATCAGGCGTGGGCGGACCTCGACACGGTCATGATGGAACAGGTCGTTCCGTGGGCTCCGTACCTGTTCGACAACTGGGTGGACATCACGTCCCAGCGCATTATCAACTACTCGTTCGACCAGTTCGCTGGGTTGTCGGCGTATGACCAGTACGCCATCGATCCCGAGGCCCAGTAGGCGATAGCGGCAGATGTGACAAGTCTCCTTCCGCCCTAGTTGCACCATCGAAGAGCCCGAGCCAGGGAGCGGCACGCGCTATTACGGCTCTGAGCAGCAGACCGACTTCCACGTCTCCTGACTGTATGCGGCCGGGCCCAAGGGGTGAGATCTGTGCTTCTCGCTTTGTGTGTCGCCCGGTTACCTGGCAGAAAGGTCCAGAGCATCTGGCGTCCAAGCTTGAGCTTCTCAGAAGCGTGAAGAGCACATACGCCTCGAGGCGATCGAGGAGCTGGTCCGGCAGCTCGCCTGGGGCCAGGCCGCTGATACGCTGCGCCCCGGTGTTTTGGGAGGATGCGGCTCGCCTCGCTGACGCGCTCGGACCAGCGGCGCGTCGGGATCTCCTGCGGGTCCTGACCTCCCCCAGCGATATCCGCGCCGACGTCATCCGGCAGCTCTACGGAGAGGTCTGACGGGCAGGAGATGGCCGATCTCCTGATCTTCCTTGAGGAGTGGGAGTGGGCGCGCCAGGGCATGATCGAGGAGCTGTCTCGCGCCTAGGGGGCCCTCGCCAGTAGCTCCAAACTCCTCCACTTTCTCTGGAGAGAACGCAGGCACCTTGATCTATCGTTGCCCGGTGAACGTTGACTGGGCACGAACACTCGTCATCTACGGCGTCCTCGTTCTGGTCGTCCCGGCCATCGTCGTCGGGTACCGGCGGCTTCGTCGCTGAGATCCAGAGCAAAGCAACCTGGTTTCTTGACGTTCTCTGGGGAGAACGTCGCGATGTGCCGGCTCCCATAGTGGCGCTCGGCCCGCCGCCTGCGATGCTCCCGGTGGCCGCGGGTTCGCGCTTGGGATCGGGACGGTTGCGTTCTTCGTCACGCCGGGCTGGCGCTCGCCGACCGGGCTCTTCCTCGACGATCTCCTCGAGGGCTCGGCGGAGGACTCGGCCGGCGCTCCGGGCTCTCTGGCACGCTCGGCGAAGACGTAGAGGATCGGGCTGCCGACTCCCGGCGCCGGGGCGCGACTTATCCTGGCCGCATGACCGCACCCGAGGATGCCGAGGAGCGCACCGACGCAATCGCCAAACCTTTGACCGTGGAGGTTCGTGGGAGTGTCGATCTTAGAGTCTCGATACGTTCGTACTCGTCTGGCCATCTACTCTGGACCGCTCAACACGAAGCCGAACTCGCCGGACAGGTCGAGGCCGGGCTCGCGGGAAAGGTCCCCTTCTCTCTCGAGCATCGCGGCTACGTCCTCTCGTCGATTATCGCGTCGGTCGCCTTCCTCGAGGCGATGGTGAATGAACTCTTCCAGGATGCGGCCGACGGCAAGGCGTCCCAGCCCGATGGATATCTGAGCCCTCTGTCTGCGGACTGCCGACGGCTCATGGCGGACCTCTGGCGAGCGACACGCGAAGGGAAGCGGCTCGGAACGATCGAGAAGTTCGAGAGGCTCCTTTCCTTCGCACAGGCTCCGCCGCTTGACCGCGGCGGACAGGTCTACGAGAACGCCATGCTCACGATCAGGCTCCGGAACACCCTCGTCCACTTCCGACCCGAGGATCGGTCCGCAGAGGACGAGGCCCACGAGATGGAACGGCTCATCGGGAAGTTCGCCGATAACGCTCTCATGGCTGGCTCTGGGAACCCATGGTGGCCGTACAAGGCGCTCGGTTACGGAGCCGCTGATTGGGCGCATCGCTCGGTCAAGGCGCTTGCCGATCAGGTCTCGGATGCAGTGGGGATCGTGCCGAACTACCGGAGGCAGGAGGCCGCCGGATGGGAACAGGCGCCTGGGGTGCGAACGCGCTTATGGGGCAGGGCCAGCATCAGACGACGACGGGCTCGCCGTGCGGCGCGGGCTCCCGATGCGCCCTAACGCCCGCGCTCGGCATCCCGCAACATGCCGACGAGCACCGCCCGAAGGGTCCGGTCTTCCTCGCAGTCGATCAGAAGTTCGGCGAAGGCGCGGGTGCCTGAGGTAGTCTCGGCTACCGCTTTGAGGCCGGCTGGTTTGGCTCATGACGGGCGATCCGTGAGCGATCGAAAGTCCGCTGCGGACCCACGCGTCGCAAGTCCGATACATCCCGCCAACGTGAATCCCCCGACCTGCAGTCCACCAAGCAGCGCGTAGCCAGCCTCGTCACCAGCATCGGGCGACGTAGCGACCATGAACGTGAAGAGCCCGATCGCCAGTGTGCAAGCCGCAAGCACCGCGATTCCGACAGGTCGAGCCCAGCCACTTCCTCGACGTAGAAATCGCGCCAGGGACAACATCCCCGCGCCGACGACGAGGGCGCCAGCGAGCACCGCCCCGGTTCTCCACGGCGGGATATCCATGGGGGACACGAGGCTGCTGAGAAGACCCAACGGGATCATGGACAGTGCCGACCCACCCAGAAACAGGCACGCAACAATGGCCACATCCGTCCCTCGATGCCGCATGCGCACTCCACTCTGATTCATACCCCTATCGACAAGCCGGGGCGGCGTCCTGAGGAAGGAGATGAGTCCTGATCCGCTCCTGGCTGATGCCGTGACGAGCACGACTAGACCGCTGGCACGCCGTCTCACGCGGACGCCGATTCGGCTAGTTCGGTCGCTGCACCTCCCAGAGCCATCCCGACCAGCACCGCCCGGAGCGTCCGGTCCTCCTCGCAGTCGATCAGCAGCTCGGCGAAGGAGAGTCGTATTCGAGATGGCGGCCATCCTCCGCCCGACCGGGAAGGGCGATGAGTTCTCGGTACTGTGGCCGTCGTAATGGGAGGAAGGACTTCGCGGACCTCACCGACGGCAACGCCTCAGCGCGCCGACCAGTGGCCGTCAGCCGAAAGGACATCCCGATGCGCATGCGCACCTATACGTTCGTCACCCTCGACGGCTACGTCTCCACCCCGGACGGTCGGCCCGTTCAGCTTCTGCTGCCGGGATTCCCCGGTGCCAGTGCCTATGGATTGCCGGATTTCCTCGCGGGCTGCGAAGCGGTCGTCATGGGCCGCACCACGTTCCTTCCGGCGCTCAGCGCGGCGGAGTGGCCGTGGACGCAGCCGGTGTTCGTCCTGACTTCAAACCCGCTGCCTGAGGGGACACCCGACGATGTGACGACGGCACCAACCGCCAACAACCTGATGCAGCTGATGGAGGCTTCAGGTGTCACCGGCGACGTCCACCTCGTCGGAGGGCCGAGCACGATCCAGGCCTTCCGCGAGATCGGCGCGCTTGCAGAGGTGGGGCTGCTCATCCTTCCACTCATCCAGGGCGGCGGCGTGCCGCTCGCGCCCCCCGGCACCGAGCCGCTGTCGCTCACCCTGAAGTCCACTCGGGCTTTTCCGGACGGCGTCATCGAGGCGAAGTACGTGCCGTAGCAACGAAGACACTGCCCGTGACCGTGAAAGGCGGGGGCCGGTAGGTTTCTGAACACGGGGCTGCCGACGAGCCGCGGGCTCCAGTGTCCCCTATCTCTTGGAGGTGCGGCTCTCCGGGTAGCCCCAGAACTCTCCGATCCGGTCGGCCCGCTCGAAGTCGGGAGCATCAGGGACGTGGAGGCCCCGAGGTCCGTTCACGGCCCATCATATTTCCGAGCAACTGGCTCCTTGGCTCTGATCGGCGCGGAGCACTTCAGCGTAGGCTGTCTTCACGAGCAGCCAGGCAGGTGGACCGACGAGCGACGCGAGCCCAGAAGCGGCAGCGGTGGATCTCTACTGGATCCCGTTGGGCGCCGGGCAGCACGTCGTAAGACTGAGCGGGAAGCTCTTCGAAGCGATCGGCGCGCGCCTCCAATGGCGTCGTCCGTGTGATCTGTACCACTCGGCACTCGTGGTCGTTGTCCCCGAGGGCCGCCTCACGATCGAGCAAACCCCGGTTCCTGACGTACACGGGGAACGACGCGGAGTGGTTGTCGAGGGACCGGTCGGGATGAGACTCGCTGGCCGGTTCCGGCTCTTCCGCTACGAGGTCCGGCGGTGGCGAGACGGCGTCATCCCCGACATCGCTGACGCCGTCTCGAGCCCCATACGCGTAGCAAATGACCTCGCCCGAGCGTCACGGATCCTCGATTTGGTGCCGTCCGTTCCAGCCCTGGTCTGGGGTCGAGACGAACGCCACACGGGCGAGATGTGGAACTCGAACTCGATCATCTCGTGGCTTCTCGTCCGCGCGGGTATCGACGCTGCCAAGATCCAGCTGCCGCCTAGCGGTCGGGCGCCCGGCTGGCACGCCGGCATCATCATCGCGGGCCGCGACCCGCTGTAGATTCCCTTACGTGCTCACCCCCGAAAGGGGCCTGAGTGCGTCAGCGCTTCGGGGGAAGACCCCTAGTTCCTCGACGTTCTCCGGAGAGAACGTCGCGATGGTCCTCGGCCCGATCGTGGCGCCGGGATGGTCGCGCTGGCACTGAAGTTACGAACTGAGGCGGCGGGCATCGCGCAAGCCATGAGTACCGTGGACGGCCCGGCTCAAGCTCGAGCCGGGCCGGGCTCGCGATCGAGTGGATCGAAACCGGCGATCAACGG
>Ga0222623_10000101_pt1 | contig 21680 bp, 22 predicted proteins | sample PLMtaG_FD_177336 | JGI IMG/M metagenome (GOLD analysis project Ga0222623, IMG submission 177336) | Groundwater sediment microbial communities from an aquifer in East River, Colorado, USA - PLM2_30_coex | ecosystem: Environmental > Terrestrial > Soil > Riparian zone | place: USA: East River...
CGCTACGTCGAAGCCTGGCTGAGCTATGACCCCGAGCAGATCGGGTCGCTGTTCGGCACGAATGCGACGTACCGCTACCACCCCTACGACCCTGACGATGAGGTCACGAAAGGCCGTGAGGCAATCGTCCGCGACTGGGTCGAACCTGATGGAAACGCCAGCACCCGGGACGCGCCGGGCACGTACGACGCCCGCTACGAGCCGTACGTCGTCGACGGCGATCGCGCTGTAGCGGTCGGCACAAGCAGCTACTGGACGGACGCGACCCGATCAACGCTCGATCGCATCTACTACAACGTGTTCCTGCTCCGCTTCGACGACGAGGGCCGCTGCGTCGAGTTCACGGAGTACTTCCTCAAGGGTCCCGATACGGCTGCCTGAGCCGCGCCCGCTACCCGGCGCGCTTGAGGAGCCCGCGCGGAGCGACGATCGGGCGTCGGGTCCGGGGTGTGCACCGGGCCGGCGTAAACGACCCGTTAACACGACTCGCTATCCTGAGCTGGGAATGGCACGAACGATCCTCGTCGTCGACGACGAGACAACCCTGCGCGAGACGCTCGTCGACGCGCTCGAGGCGGAGGGATTCCGGGTCGTCGCGGCGGCCGACGGGCGGGAGGCGCTGACCGTCTTCCGGGCGGAGGCCCCCGACCTCATCCTCCTCGACGTCATGCTGCCCGAGCTGTCCGGCGTCGAGGTCTGCCGAATCATCCGCGCCGAATCGAGCGTTCCGATCGTCATGCTAACGGCCAAGGATTCCGAGCTCGACAAGGTCGTTGGGCTCGAACTGGGCGCCGACGACTACGTCACGAAGCCGTTTAGCATCCGCGAGCTCTCCGCGCGGATTCGGGCGCTCTTCCGCCGCTCCGAGCAGGCGGTCGCGGTCGAGACGCCGCCCGGCGTCGTGGATCTCGACCGCGTCCAGGTCGATCTCGCCGGGCATCGCCTGCTGCGTGACGGCGAAACCCTGCCGATCAAGCCCAAGGCGTTCGAGCTCCTCACGTTCTTGATCCGCCATCCCGGCCAGGTCTTCACGCGCGACCAGCTCCTCGAGCGCGTCTGGGGCTACGACTACGCGGGCGAGACCCGAACGGTCGATGTCCACGTCCACTGGCTGCGAAGCCAGGTCGAGGCGGATCCCGCGGCGCCGCGGTTCATCCACACCGTCCGAGGCGTGGGCTACGTGTTCCGCCGCCCGGCCTAGGGTCAACGCGACCGCCGAGCGTTGACGCTCCGATCACGGGACGTTCATCGGACGAACCCAACCTGCGACCATGACACTGCTGACGCGCAACCTCATGCCGGTCGTCGAGCCGCGCCGCCGGCCAACCCGTCGGGATCTCCTCCCCGGAGGGACACCTCCCGGCCAACGTCGCCCCGCGACGCCGGCCCGAACGCTCACGCGGATCGCGCTCTCGACCCTGCGCGGGGCGAGACGTCCCGATCGCCGACCCGCCCGCTGGTCGGGAGCCACGTTCGCGCGTGAGGTCGACCTCGTCAGGCTGCATCTCGCCCCGATCCGGAGCCGAGTTGGGCTCGCCGCGTCGTTCGCTCGCGAAGCGTTCCATGCCGATCTCACGACCGTCATCGACGACAGCATCGGCCCGGTCACAGCCGCCTACGTGATCCGCTGGCTGGAGCTCGGCGATGGCGTGGCTCGGCCGGCGTGGGCGACGTGGCTCGTCCGGCGCGGGGACCCGGCGCCAAGCGGCGACTGCCGCTAGAGCGCGAGCCGCCGCTACAGGAAAACGTCGAGGACGAAGAACGCGAGCGCGGCCGCCAGGCCCGACGCGGGGATCGTCAGGATCCAGGCAATGATGATATTGCCGGCCACTCCCCAGCGAACCGCGGAGAGCCGGTCACTCGCCCCGACTCCCATGATCGCGGTCGAGATGACGTGGGTCGTCGAGACCGGCATTCCGAAATGCGACGCGGTGAAGATGATCGTGGCCGCCGTCGTCTCGGCCGCGAAGCCGTGGACCGGATCGAGCTTGACGACCTTCTGGCCCATCGTCCTGATGATCCGCCAGCCGCCGGCTGCGGTTCCCAGCGAGATTGCCGTCGCCGCCAGGAGGATGACCCAGAGCGGGATGTCGGCGTTCGGGATGACACCGGCCGCGAGCAGCGCGAGGGTCATGATGCCCATGGTTTTCTGCGCGTCGTTCGATCCGTGACTGAACGCCATGTAGGCGGCCGACAAGACCTGCAGCCGCCGAAATCGCTCGTTGAGCCGGCGCGGGTTGGCGTGCTGGAACACGTTCAGCAGCACGACCATGAAGAAGAATCCGATCGTGATGCCGAGGACGGGCGAAAGCACGAGCGGAATAAGGACCTTGTCGCGCACGCCATCGAGCTTGATGGCCTCCGCCCCCACCGAAACGACGACCGCCCCGAGCAGGCCCCCGATCAACGCGTGGCTCGAGGAGCTCGGGATGCCGAGCCGCCACGTGAGCAGGTTCCAAGCCGTCGCGCCGATCAGCGCCGCGGCGACGATCGTCTGGCCGGCGGCGCCGTCGGGTGTCGTCGCCAGTCCGGACGCGATCGTCTTCGCGACTGCCGTGCCGGTCAGCGCTCCGACGAAGTTCGCCGTCGCCGACATCAGGATGGCGTGTTCCGGCCTGAGCGCCCGCGTCGAAACCGACGTCGCGATCGCGTTGGCCGTGTCGTGGAAGCCGTTGATGTAGTCGAAGAGGACAGCCAGCCCGAGGACCACGAGGAGCAGTGGGGTCAGGTTCTCGGGCACGGCCGAAAGGCTAGCAGGCCACGCGGCGGCTATTCTTCCCGCCATGCGCCTGAGCCAGCTCTTCTTTACTTCGCTCCGCGACGATCCCGCCGACGCGGAAATGGCGTCCCACCGGCTGCTCGTCCGGGCGGGCTACGTCCGTCAGCTCGGGTCGGGGATTTACTCGCTGTTGCCGCTCGGGTTCCGGGTCAACAAGCGGGTCGAGCAGATCATCCGCGAGGAAATGGACCGGATCGGCAGCCAGGAGATCGAGATGCCGGTCGTCCATCCGGCCGACATCTGGAAGGCCAGCGGTCGCTTCGACGCGATCGGGCCTGAGCTGACGCGGTTCAAGGACCGCAACGGTCGGGACATGGTCCTGGCGATGACCCACGAGGAGGTCATCGGGTTGCTCCTGGCCGACGTGATCAAGTCGTACCGCCAGCTGCCGGTGATGCTCTATCACTTCCAGACGAAGTGGCGGGACGAACCACGGGCGCGCGGCGGCCTGATCCGCGTTCGCGAGTTCGTCATGAAGGACGCCTACAGCTGCGATCGCGACGAGGCGGGCCTCGATGCGAGCTACGAGGCGCAGAAAGGCGCGTACATCCGGATCTTTGAGCGCCTCGGGCTCGAGACGAAGATCGTGGCGAGCGACCCCGGGATCATGGGCGGCACCCAGGCCCACGAGTTCATGGTCCTCAACCCGGCCGGCGAGGACGTCCTCGTCCTGTGCGACGCGTGCGGCTACGCAGCGAACCGCCAAGTCGCGCGGACGCCCCGCCCCGAACCCGCTGCCGAGGATCAACTGCCACGCGAGGAGGTCGTGACGCCGGGGACGACGACAATCGCCAAGCTTGCGGCGTTCCTGGGAATCGGCGAGGAGCGGACGGCGAAGGCCGCCTTCTTCGTGGCCGGCGACGGACGGCTCGTCACGGCGATCGTGCGGGGCGATCACGAGGTCAACGAGACGAAGCTGGCCAACGCCGCCGGTGCAACGACGGGCCTTCGGCCGGCGACGGTCGAGGAGATCAAGGCCGCCGGCATGGAGCCCGGCTACGGCTCGCCGATCGGTGCCCGGGACACGGTCGTCGTGGTCGACGAGCTCGTCGCACGGTCGCCAAACCTCGTCGCCGGCGCGAATCGTGAGGGCTACCACTTCCGGAACGTGAATGTCGGACGCGACTTCACGCCCGACGTCACCGCCGACATCACAAACGTCCAGGAAAGCGACCCCTGTCCGGTCTGCGGGTCGCCGGTCAAGCTGGCCAACGGGATCGAGGTCGGCAACATCTTCAAGCTCGGGACCAAGTTCACCGATGCCGCCGGGGCGACGTATCTGGGCGAGGACGGCCGCGAGCACCCGATCATCATGGGCTCGTACGGAATCGGCATCGGCCGGAACGTCGCCTGCGTCGTCGAGGCCCATCACGACGAGAAGGGCATCATCTGGCCAGAGGAAGTGGCGCCGTATGCCGCGCACCTGGTGGCCATCGGTGCGAATCGCGACCCGAAGGTCGCCGAAGTCGCGGATCGCCTCCACGAGCTCTCGCTCGAGGCCGGCCGCGAGATCCTCTACGACGATCGGGACGAGTCGCCCGGCGTGAAGTTCACCGATGCCGAGCTGCTCGGGATGCCCTGGATCCTGACCGTCTCGCCGCGGTCCCTCGCCGCGGGCGGCCTCGAGGTGACCGAACGGGCAACGGGCGAACGAGCCACACGCTCCATCGACGAAGTCGAGGCGCTCATCCGCGGCGAGGGGCTCGCCCCGGCCTGAGGGCGGCCATCGACAAGGCGGCTAGCATGGCCCGGTGCCTCAGCCGGGTCAGGATCAATCGCGCTCGCCCCTGCTCCACCCGATTGCCATCGGGGCGCTCGCGCTCCTGGTCGTCAACGACCACGTACTGAAGGCGGCCTGGCCGGGACTTGTTACCGGCAAGGCATCCGACGTGGCGGGGCTCGTGCTCGTCCCGCTGCTGGCGGTCGAGATCGCCCGGCTGCTCGCCGGCGGGCGTCTGCCGCCACGGGCTCGCGCCCAGGTCGCGGCGGCAGCGGCGCTCCTGATCGCGGTCACGTTCGTCGCCGTGAAGCTCCATCCGGTCGCGAACGAGGCCTACGCGATCCTCCTCGGGTTGATCCAGTGGCCCGGCGCGCTCGTCGGGAACCTGCTCGCCGGCGCATCGTTCGCGACGCCGGGCCGCGCTCCGACCGTCCTCGATTCCGGCGATCTGATCGCCCTGCCGGGCGCCGCCGTGGGCTGGTGGGTCGCGGCGGGAAACGGCTCGTGGCGTGCCATCCGCTGGCGCCCCGGCCCCCGGCTTCAGGCAGCCGGCAGGATCGGGATGCTGCTCGGCGCCCTGGTAGCTCTAGCCGCAACGTCGCCGATGCCCAGGCCTCACGTTACCGTCGTCGCCCGGGACGAGGTGATCCTCTCGCCCGGCGATCCACCCGTCCATCGACGGCTCATGATTCGGATCGCCCCTGGGCCCACGCCCGCGACCGCCGACAGCCCAATCCGGATCGATATCCAGGCACGGCCGAGGTGGCCGCTCGTCGACCCGCCCGCCCGCCTCGTTCTCGCCCGAGTGGGAGACGACGGTGAGCTGGAGCCGAGCACCGGCTCGAGCCTGTCGGTGGACCCGGAGGTGTGCGGCGCCGAGTGCACGATTGAGGCCGACGTCGCGATCGACTGGCCGGCGCCTTCGGGCCGCCCCAGCAGCTCGATTGCCTGGGAACTGGCCGCGACCATCGCATCTGATAGCCAATACAACAGCGTCTTCGGCTCGATCGACATTTCGGCGGATGGGCTTCACGACACGATCGGCGCCTCGAACTCGTGGTGGCTAGCCTTGCTCGTGGTGATCCCGTTCCTCGCCATCGCCCTCGCACATCGCCTTGGCCGGTGGCTGCGGATCGGAACGCGGGCAGCGCGATCCGCCGGAGATGCGCTCGTTGTTGCCGCGGCGTCGCTGCTCGCGGCCGGCCTTGTCGCCCTTCCGTTCCTGGTGCCGGCCTCGGCCCTGGAGCCCGCGGCAGGGGGCGTCGCCCAGGGGGCTGTCCTTATAGGCCCAGTCCTTGGCGCTTCGATCGCCGCGGCGCTTGTCCGATGGTGGTCGGGCAAAGGCGACATGCTCGGGATCGTTGTCCTGGGAGGCGTTCTCGCTGGCCTGCTCTTCGGCGCGCGGCTATTCAGCCAGGCGTCGGATACGTTCCTCGCACGCGGCTTGCAGATCGCCGCCCTGGCGACGCTCCTCGCCGGGGTCACCCTCATCGGCGCGCTGGCCCGATTGGGCGGGCGGGAGGGCGAGCCACCGACTGGGCCCGTGTCGACGTCGAGAGTCGTAGTCGCCGGAATCGAGGTCGCCCTCGTCGTGGGGCTGGCCCCGATCAACACCTTCGCCTCCATGCTGCTGACAGTAGGGCTCATCCTGTGGTGGGAGGGGTCAGGTCACGTGCTCGGGCTGGAGTCGATCGTCCTCGGCGGCGCCTTCCTTGGGCTGCTGTTCCTGGGGGGCCCACAGATCCTCGGTGGCCCGAAATGGACGCCCGTCGAGGCGTTGTCGATCCTGCTGGGCGGCTGGGCGGCGTTGATCGGCCTTATTGTCGCGCTCGGCGTCGGCGCCCGACATCCGGACAAGCCGGCGCGCACCCAGGGATCGCCCCCGACAATTCAACCGGCCACCGACTCCGGCGGGGACCCACCAGTCGCCTGAGCGCGGCTACGATGATCCGGCCATGCCACCCCGCCCGATGTTGCCGCGCGACGATCTATACGCGCGCCTCGAGCTCCCCGTCGATTGCAGCCCCGAGGCAATCGAGATCGCGTGGCGGGCGCTTCTCAAGCGGCACCACCCGGATATCGCCGGAGCCGATGCCGACGACGTTGCCAAGCGGATCAACGTCGCCCACGACTGGCTGTCGGATCCGGCCTTGCGCGAGCGCTACGATCTCGAGCGCCACGCGGGTCGTCGCCGGACCAGCCGGCCAACGGACCTCCGCGGTCGGGCCGGGAGGTCCGTCCGCTCGGTTCCGATGCGGCCGATGCGGCCGGCGGACCCGGCGGAGGCGCTGGCGCGCCATATCACCCGGATCGGCAGGCTGACGCGGGACGAGCTGGATCGGCTGGCCCTGGCCGAGTCGCCGCCGATCGCGTTCGTCGCGACGATCGCCCGCTTCCTCTCGCCGGATCGTTTGGCCGCGGTCGAGGCCGTGGAGCGTCGGGTGCTGACGGCCCTTCCATCCGCCTCGCGCTGGGACGCGGCCACGCGCGATGCGATCGTCGCGTACGCCCACGAGATCATCCTGGGTCCGTTCCTCGACGAGCACCTCTCGGAGCCGTTCCGGGAGCGCGTTCGTGAACGCCTTGCTCGCGGCTGGGAGGCCGCCGTCGATCAGCCACGCTACGGCCCGAACACGGCCGCCGTCTCTGCGGCCCTCGACCGACTCCGGGCGATGCCGCCGGGCCAGCGCGCCCAACTCGTCGTCGAGGCGGCGCGGCCTCGCGCGGTTGCGCCGGGCGGCCTCCGCGCCGAGCTCCCGTGGCCGGCCGGCCTGTCTCCTCAGGATGACGACGCACTGCGCGTCTCCTCGTCGCTCGCCCAGAACGATGCCGCGGCGATCGTCGGCGATCCGGCGCCCGCGATCGCTCGACGCTCGCTGGCCCGGGCGATGCACGGCCTCGTCCTCCGCCATGCCTTCAAGCCGGCCGAGCTTGACCGTCTCCTCGGGCCGTGGCGGGAGGTCCTCCTCGAGCGCCCCATCCCCGTCCGCCCGAAAGCCCACACCGGCGCCCAGGGGTGACCGACCGCACCCAACGTGCACGAGCGGGGGCTGTCCTGGGATTACTCGTTGCAGCGGCCGTTCTTGCTTTCGCCGCACCGTCCGTGTCACATGCAGCCGACGGCGTTGCGAGGTTGCCGACGAACGAGGCCTTCCGGCCCGCACCCTGCCCGCTCGGCAATCAAGACGAGCTCACCGCCCACGGCATCGAGTGCGGCTACCTGATCGCTCTATTACGGGGTGATCTGACCGTCCGTTCGCTTTGGATCGTTGCGTCGAGTACAATTCAGCTCTCGTGTTCGATGGGCGCTCCGGTCAGCGCCCCGGTCCAAACCGCTGATCCCGATCCAACCATCGCCCTGACCGGGCCCCGCAGAACGAAGCGGGAGGGCCCTCAGGAGCTGATGCTTCCATGTCCTTCGATACCCTCGGGCTCGCGCCCGAGCTCCTCCGCGCTGTCGCGGACCAGGGCTACACCGAGCCCACGCCCGTCCAGGCAGAGGCGATTCCACTCGTGCTGGCCGGCCGCGACCTGCTCGCCGGCGCCCAGACCGGCACCGGCAAGACGGCCGCGTTCGTCCTGCCAATCCTCCAGCGGCTGCACGACACCCATGCCGTCGGGGCCGCCGCGCCCTCCCGCGATCCTCGTAACGCGACGCGACCGCCGGTCCGCGTCCTCGTCCTGACGCCGACTCGCGAGCTCGCCCTCCAGGTCGAGGAGAGCTTCCGAACGTACGGCGCTCATCGCCGCGTCCGCTCGACGGCGATCTACGGCGGCGTCGGTTTCGAGCCCCAGGTCCGCGCCCTCCGCGCTGGCCCATCGGTTGTCGTCGCCACGCCAGGTCGGCTACTCGACCACGCCGGTCAGCGGACGATCGACCTGTCCCAGGTCGAGGTGCTCGTCCTCGACGAGGCCGATCGCATGCTCGACATGGGCTTCATCCGCGACATCCGCAAGATCCTGGACCTCCTCCCGCCGCGCCGCCAGAACCTGCTGTTTTCGGCGACGTTCTCCGACGAGATCCGGCGCCTCGCCGGGGGTCTCCTCGATCGCCCGGCGACCGTCCAGGTCACGCCGCGCAACACCGCGATCGCCCTCGTCTCGCAGCTCGTCGTGCCGGTCGACCGTGAGCGCAAGCGCGAGCTGCTGACGCACCTCGTCAAGAGTGGCCGGGTCGAGCAGGCGCTCGTCTTCACCCGGACGAAGCACGGAGCGAACCGCCTCGCCGAGCAGCTCGCCCGAGACGGCATCGCCGCGACCGCGATCCACGGCAACAAGAGTCAGGGCCAGCGGGTCCGGGCGCTCGACGACTTCAAGGCCGGTCGTGCGTCGATCCTCGTGGCCACCGAAGTCGCCTCGCGCGGCCTCGATATCGAGGAGCTGCCGCACGTCGTCAACTACGAACTGCCGATGGTCGCCGAGGACTACATCCACCGGATCGGCCGGACCGGACGGGCCGGATCGACCGGCGACGCCATCTCCCTGGTCTGCGTCGACGAGTGGCCGCTCCTTCGCGAGATCGAGTCGCTCCTGGGCCATCGCGTGCCGAACGAGGTCATCCCGGGCTTCGAGCCCGATCGATCGATCCGGCCGGAGCCGATCCGCCAGCGTTCGCACGGTGGCCAGGGTCGCCCGATGGGCACTCGCGGCGGCCGACCGAACGTCGGAGCCGGCCGCCCGAACTTCGGGGCCGGACGACCGAACCTCGGCCCGGGTCGGACCGATCCGGGACGCGCCCGCCCGCAGCGGGACGCTCATCGCCCCGGCGCGGGAGCCGGCCGCCCAGGCGGCGGGCCGGCCCATCGGGGTCAGGGAGGGCCGCACCGCGGTCCCGCGTCGGTCGGCATCGGTAACGCGCCGACAGGCTTTGGCGGGCCTCGACCGCCGCAGGGCCGACCGCACCAGGGCCGTCCGCAAGACGGTCACCCGCAGCAGGCCAGGCCCCAATTCGGCCGGCCAGGCCCGAACCGACCATCGGCCGGGGGTCATGGGCCCGTTCAGCACCGCCCGGAGCGTCCCGCCTTCATGCCGGGTGAGCGTCTGTCACGCCATCGCGACGGCTGATCGGGCAACCAATCGGGTTTCTGCCGACTGGCATACTGCCGCCGGGATGGCCGAGACGGCCGCCGCACGAGGGAAGCTTTGGACGCCCGGATCCTGCTCGTCGAGGATGACCCGTCGATTCGCGAAGTGACGGCGATCGGCCTGCGCAACGCGGGCTTCACCGTCACGACCGCGTCCGACGGGCGCGAGGGCCTCGAGCGGTTCGCCGCCGAGCCCCTCGACCTCATCCTGCTCGACGTCATGCTCCCACGCATGGACGGCCTCGAGGTCTGCCGGGCGATTCGCCGGACATCGACGATCCCGATCGTCATGCTCACCGCACGAGCCGACACGATCGATGTGGTCGTCGGCCTGGAGGCGGGCGCCGACGACTACGTCAAGAAGCCGTTCGAGGTCCCCGAGCTCGTCGCCCGGGTGCGTGCCGCGCTCCGGCGGGCTGGCCGGCTCCCCGAGGAAGGCGACCGCCTCCACCTGGGCGCCGTCACGATCGACGTCGGTGGGCGGACGGCCGAACGCGACGGCCACGACATCCCGTTGACGCGGACGGAGTTCGACCTTCTAACCGAGCTGACGCGCCACGCCGGCCAGGTCCTGAGCCGTGACGTCCTTCTCGACCGGATCTGGGGCTACGACTACCTCGGCGATTCACGTCTCGTCGACGTCGCCATCCAGCGGCTCCGGGCGAAGATCGAGACCGATTCCGCGGCTCCGGAGCTCGTTGTCACCGTCCGCGGCGCCGGCTACAAGGCCGTCCGCTGAGGCGGCCGCAACCGATGTTCCGAGGCGTCCGCGCCCGCCTGACGCTCACGATCGTCGCGCTCGTCGTCCTGACGGGTGCGATTCTCGGCATAGGGGCGTATGCCTTCGTCGATTCACGCATTCACCAACAGGCACTCGACGACGCCGTGCTTCAGGCCCGGTTCGATCTGTCGACACCGATCCCTGACCGCCTCACCGAACTGACGCTCGAGGGCATGGTGAGCAGCCGGCTCGTCGACACGTTCAAGGGCCGCGGCGTCGAGACAATCGTCGACTTCGGTCCCGGCAAGCCGTTCATCTCGAAGGAAGGCCTCAGCCTCGCGCTGTTGTCGCCCGCGCTTCGCGATGCCGTTGCGTCGGGCCAGCTCGCGTACGAGTGGACGAGGCTCGCCGACCGGCCTTCACTCGTTGTCGGCGGTCGCCTCCCGCCGTCCGGTCCTGCCTTCTACTTCATCCGCGACGCGAGCACGATCGAGTCGACCCTCGAGCAGCTCCGGCTCGCGCTCGGCGTTGGGGCCCTCGTGCTCGTTGGCCTCGCGCTGCTCGCCGCCCGCTTCGTGGCCCGGGGCGTCCTCGCCCCCGTCGAAGAGGCGTCTCGCGCGGCGGAGCGCATCGAGCGCGGGGATCTCTCCGCGCGCGTGGCCGTGACCTCCGGTGACGAGTTCGGTGCGTGGGCGGACCGGTTCAACCGGATGGCGGCTGCCCTCGAAGAGACGATCGGGCGCCTGGAGACGGCGCAGGGCCAGAATCGGCGCTTCGTCGCCGACGTCGCCCACGAGCTGAGGACGCCGCTCAGTGCCCTCGTCGCCGAAGCGTCCATCCTGCGCGACGACCTCAACTCGCTGCCGGCGGGGAGCCGCCGCGCGGGTGAGCTCCTCGTCGCCGACGTCGCCCGACTGCGGATCCTCGTCGATGACCTGATGGAGGTCTCGCGCTTCGACGCCGACGCGGAACGGGTCGCCGCCCAGTCCGTCGATCTCGTCCGCGTGCTCGAGACCGTTGTCGCCAATCGCCTTCCGGAAGCCCGTCTTACCGTTCCGAACGGCTCAGTCGTCGTTGAGACGGATCCTCGCCGGCTGGAGCGGATCGTCGGCAATCTGCTCGACAACGCCAGGGAGCATGCCCCCGGGTCGCCGGTCGAGGCCCGCCTCGAGGTAACCCGTGACGCGATCCTCATCGCCGTGGAAGACGCCGGTCCCGGCGTGGATGAGGACCGGTTGGAGAGGGTGTTCGAGCGCTTCTACAAGGCCGATCCGTCACGCCACGGCGGCAGCAGCGGCCTGGGCCTCGCGATCGCGGCCGAGCATGCGGCGCTCCTGGGTGGTGAGCTCCGTGCGACCAACCGGCCCGAGGGCGGTCTCCGGATCGAGCTTCTGCTGCCTGTGACCGGATCGTTACGCGCCGGCGATGGTGCCGCGACCGAGCGGGACGAACGTCGAGACCAACCACTTCTCCCACAGGAGCCTCACCGATGAAGCCAACCGGCCGCCCAATCGTCACTCTTGTTCTAGCCATGCTGCTGGTCGCCTGCAGCAGTGCGACCGGCACGCTCGGCCCCGTTCCGTCGGCCGCACCGACCGCCTCGCCGCCCGCCGGCCCGACCGATCCCGACGTGACGCCTGGCCCGTCCGAATCGTCACCGCCGCCGTCAGGCGGGCCGTCGAGCTCACCGACGCCGACGCCGGCCGAGGGGACGACGATCGTCCGAGCCTATTTCTACTACGAGAGCGTCCCCGGCAGCTCAGGCCTCGTCCCGGTCCTTCGTGAGGTTGCTGCGACGACAGCCGTCGCCAGAGCGGCGATTGCGGCCCTCCTCGATGGACCGACAGAGACCGAAGGCGGCGCGATGAGCTCCGCCGTCCCCGCCGGAACGCGCCTGCTCGGCCTCACGATCAAGGAAAAGGTCGCGACCGTGGACTTCTCGAGCGAGTTCGAGTCGGGTGGCGGCAGCGCGTCGGCGAACATCCGCCTTGGCCAGGTCGTCTACACGCTGACCCAGTTCTCGACGGTTAAGTCGGTGGTCTTCCAGATCGAGGGCCGGACTGTGACGGTCTTCGGGAGCGAGGGCATCGTCCTCGACGGTCCCGTGGCCCGTGCCGACTACCTTGACCTGCTGCCCGGGATCTTCGTTGACCGGCCCGCGTATGGCGCGGCCCTCGGCAACCCGGGACGGGTGACGGGTTCGGCGCAGGGTGTCTTTGAGGCGACCTTCCGGATCACGCTCCTCGATGGCGCCGGCAAGTCGATCGCCGACCAGCAGGTGATGGCAGCCTGCATGTGCGAGAGCGGCGCGTTCGAAGCGACCGTCCGCTACGACGTTCCGAAGGCGCAGTGGGGCGTGCTCAGGGTCTGGGCCGGCTCGGCCAAGGACGGCAGTCCGATCCTTGTGCGCGAGTACCCGGTCTGGCTCACCCCGGCAGGCTGACCACGACAGCCCGGCGATCGCCCGCCGGTCCAACAACTACAACGGCCCTCGCGGCATTCGCGAGGGCCGTTTCCCTTGAGCGCGGGTCGCCTGTCAGGCGTGCTTGATCGTGATCCGTTCGATGATGTTGGCGACGTCCTCGGCCTGGTCGATCGTCGCCTCGAGCAGGCCGTAGACATCCTTCCACTTGACGAGGTCGACGGGAGCGGTCTCGCCGTGGAAGAGGTCCGCGATTGCGGTCCGAACGATCCGGTCACCCTCGTTCTCGAGTCGGTGAACCTCGATCCAGTAGCGGTCGAGGCCCTTGAAGCCCTTGAGGTGGGCGAGGGCGTCGTGGATAAGCTCGGCTTGCTTGACGATGATCGACGCCTGCTCGACGGCGATCGCCGTGGGCGCCTCGATCCGGTAGAGGACGAACGTGTCCGCGGTCTCCTCGATGAAGTCGAGGAGGTCGTCGAGCGCGCTGATCAGCGCGTAGATGTCCTCGCGGTCGAACGGCGTCACGAACGTCGCCTCGAGTCGGTGGCCGATGTCATGACTGATCTCGTCGCCGCGGTGCTCGGTCGCCCGGATTTCGGCCGCTCGCGCCTCGGGTTCGTCGTACGTCCGGAGCATCGCCTCCAGCTGGCGAGCGCCGCCGAGGACGTTCGCGGCGTCCTCGACGAACAGGTCGAAGAACCGTTCTTCGCGGGGAATGAGGCGCAGGCGCACGTGGCTTCTCCGGAAGGTGGCCGGCATGGCTCGGAGCCGGCGCGGGTGGATCACCGATAAGACGACGGCCGCTAGCGTAACGCGGGCCACCCGCCTGTGCGATCCTCGGGCGGTGGATTGGCCGGTCGTAGCGTTCATCGGGGCACAGGCGATCCTGCTCGCGATCGCCATCGGGCTCGTCCTCGCCCGCGGTCGGGAGCTCGAGACGATCCGCGAGCTCACCGACCGTGAGGACGCAGGCGACGATCTCGCCGCGCGCGTCCGCCGTCTTCAGGAGCGGCTCACCGCCAGCGAGTTCGAGCTCGATCAGCAGACACGAAACGCATCGTTCCTCGCCGACCTCATGGGCATTGGAATCCTGCGGGTCGACGACTCCCTGCGGGTCGAGCTGGCGAACCCGGCTGCCCATATCCTGCTCGGTCGCACGCCGGGTTCCATCGTTGGCCGCTCGGCGATGGAGGCGTTTGTCGACACACGCTTCGAGCAGCTCCTTGCCGTGGCCCGCGACACTGGCTCGGCATCCGGCGAGTTCCGCGTCCGCGGCCCCGACGGCCCGGTCCTGGTCGTCCGGGCCCGCCGATCCCCGATTCGCGGCGTGTGGGCGGTCCTCGAGGACGTAGCCGAGCTGCGCCGCCTGCAACAGATCCGGGCCGAATTCATCGACAACCTCTCGCATGAGCTGCGGACGCCGTTGACGACGATCAGCCTCCTGGCGGAGACGCTGGCTCGCGATGCCGATGCCGCGGGAGACGCGATTCCCGCGAAGATGCGCGACCGGATCGCCAAGATCGAGGTCGAGACCGGACATCTCGTCCAGATGGTGAATGAGCTGCTGGATCTGGCCCGGATCGAGAGTGGCGGTCCGCTCGTCCTGCTGGACGATCTCGACATCGGGCGCGTCGTTCGCGAGTCCGTCGAACGCCTGCGGCTGTTCGCCGACCGCCAGGGACTCCGCCTCGTCGTGGATGTCCCGGACGGGCTGCCGCTCCTCCGCGGCGACGAGGCGCGGATCGGCCAGGTCGTCGTCAATATCGTCCACAACGCGCTCAAGTTCGGCGATACGGGCGACGTGACGATCCGAGTGCGGGAGGCAGACGGCGAGATCATCACCTCGGTCGAGGATCATGGTTCCGGCGTCCCGAAGGCCGACCAGGCGCGGATCTTCGAGCGGTTCTACAAGGTCGATCGAGCGCGAGTCCGGGGCGGTGGCACGGGGCTGGGCCTGTCGATCGCCCGCCACGTGCTCGAGCAGCACGGCGGCCGGATCTGGGTCGAGTCGGAGGAGGGCCAGGGCTCGACGTTCTCCTTCGCCCTGCCGATCCCGGCCGGCTCGAACGCGTCAAACTGAGGGGGTGCACCAGCTTCACGTGGCGACGCTGAACATCCTCAACCTTGCCGACCGATGGCCGGAGCGACTGCCGCTGATCCTGGCCGACATGAGCGTGCTTCAGCCCGACGTTCTCGGCATCCAGGAGTGCGTCTATCCGATGCAGCAGGACCGGCTGATCGGGGCGGCGGGCGAGGCTCGTTACGATGCGGTCCGAGGCTGGGCCGGCCGGCCCGAGTACGGCAATTCGCTGCTCGTCCGCGAGTCGCTAGCGGCCACCAACGAGGGGCGCGTCGACCTGGGCCTGAGCCGCGCCGCCCATCGGGCGACAGTGAGACTGGCCGACGGCCGGACCGTCACGATCACCGTCACCCATCTCCACCATCGCGAGCCGGATGAGCAACTTCGCGATGAGCAAGCGCGACAACTCCTCGAGTGGATCGAGGCCGCGCCACCGGCCGATGCGCAGATCGCCATGGGCGACTTCAACGCCGATCCGGCCGAACCCACGTACGCGCGCATGGGCGCGGCGGGTTTCAAGTCCGCGTACGCGGAAGCGAACGGCGCGGAGCCGGCGGTGACGTGGCCGTCGGGCCTCCAGGCGCCGGCGATGGACACCGACGGCCACCCGAGATGCCTCGACTACATCTGGATCCGCGGCGCGGTCGCCGTCGAGTCCGCCCGGCTAGCGTTCGATCGGCCGGATCCCGAGGACCCGACGCTCTACCCATCCGATCATTTCGGCGTCTCGGCCCACCTGGCGATCGGGTAGGGAGCGGATGGCGCTGCGGCTGGCTCATCGCGGTGACTGGCGTCGGGCGCCGGAGAACACGCTCGCCGCGTTCATCGCGGCCATCGCTGTGCCGGGCTGCGACGGGATCGAGTTCGACGTTCGGGCTGCGGCGGACGGCGTCCCGGTCGTGATCCACGATGAGACGCTCGAGCGCGTCCAAGGAGTCGATGCCCGGGTCGATGAGCTGTCGGCCGAGGCCCTCGAGCGCCACGGCGTGCCGAGCCTCGCCGACGTGCTCGCGGCGGTCCCGCGCCGCGCGTTTCTCGACGTCGAGTTCAAGGGCTACCCCGGGCGCGGTGCGGTCGACGTGCTGACGGCCGGTCGGGGGCCGGGCCTCGAGCGAGCCGTCGTTTCCTCGTTCGAACCGGACGCGCTCGAGCGGGTCGGGCGGCTGGCACCGTTGTGGCCGCGGTGGCTGAACGCCAGGGATCTCTCGGATGCATCGATTGGTATGGCCACCGACCTGGGTTGTCGCGGGATCGCTGTCGCCTGGCAGGCAATCGAACCGAAATCGCTAGCGCGCGTCCGGGCCGCCGAGCTCGACCTTGCGGCGTTTACGGTCCGCAACCGACCCACATACAGCCGCTTGGAACGCCTCGGCGTCAACGCTATCTGCGCCGAAGGCCCGGCATTGGACGGCCGCGCCGGACGGTGAGGAGAGAGTTGCGATGACCACTGATCGGGCCGATCTCGTTATCGTCGGGGCGGGGACCGTCGGCGGGTGGGCGTCGTATTTCGCCATGACCGATGGACTCGGGCAGGTGGTGGTTCTCGAGAAGGCGCTGGCCGGCCAGGGTGCCAGCTCGCGGGCCGCCGGGATCGTGCGGGCCCAGGGCGGGACGCCGGCGACCGTCGCCCTCGGGCGCTGGACGATCGACTTTTACAACGGCCAGCGGGCCACCATCGGGACCGACTCGGGCTTCCGTGAGCTCGGCTACCTGATCCTGGCGGTCACCGAGGACGACGAGCGTGCCGGCCGGGAACGGGTCGAGATGCAACGCCGCGAGGGTCTGGATGTCCGCTGGTTGTCGGCCGACGAGGCGACGAAGCTGATCCCTACCCTCGCCGTGGAGGGCCACCGTGGCGGCAGCTTCATCGAGACCGACGGCTGCATCGATCCGCCGAGGAACGTCCGCGCCTACTCGCTCGCGATGCAGGCAGCCGGCGTCGAGCTCCGCGAGCGGACCGCCTTCACCGGACTCATTGTCGAGCCGACGACGTCGACGACGGGTGCGTCACGGGTCGTCGGCGTGGAGACGTCCGCCGGGCCCATCGCCACGGAGCGGGTGCTCCTGACCGGCGGGCCGTCTCTGCGATCGGTCGGACGGATGGCCGGGCTCCGGATACCGGCAGGAGCTGCCCGCCACTCGGTCTGCGTCCTTGAGCCCCAAGACGCGTTCAACGTCGAGCGGATGCCGATGGTCTTCGACATCGGGGAAGGGATCTACTGGCGCCTCGAGGAAGGCGGGCTGCTCTTCGGCTGGAGCGATCCGGACGAGGCACCGGGCGAGGCGCGGTCGATCAACTGGCCGATGTACGAGAAGGTCCGTGAGCGACTGAGCGCCCTCGTGCCGGTGACGCGCGGGCTCGGCATCCGCAAGATCTGGGCGGCGACGATCGACTACACGCCCGACCACCTCCCGATCGTCGGCCCGGCGCTGACGCCGGATGGCCACCGCATCGACGGCGTCACGATCGCCTCGCCGGGCGGTCACGGGATGATGTGGGGCCCCGGAGTCGCGCGGGTTGCCACGGACCTTGTCATTAGCGGTTCGACGGACCTGCTCGACGTCACCGACCTCGGGCTCGACCGATTCGACGAGCACGGTCGGAGCCGCCTCGCGACCGACCCGATCGCACTGCCGTTCCCGGTCAGCGCCGACGAGGACGAGGCCCCCGTCTCGATCGGTTGATCAGGCGGTCCGTGCAGAGCGGGCGGCCGAACCCTGCGGCCGAACGGCGGCCGCCAGACTGCGAACACGCTCGAGCAGCGACGGGCGCCGACGAAGCGGGATGCCGTGCGCGGCCGCGGCCGCGCGTTCATGCTCAGAGGCGGTGAAGATGTAGTAGGCCGCGATCGGGCTCATGGCGTGCTCCTCGGCAAACAGGCAGGTCTCTCAGACGTCGCCCACCGTAGGCCGCGCCACGAAGCCGGCCCATCGACGAGGGTCGCGTCTCGGATTGACAAATGTCGGTGACCGTCAGCAGCAGTCACCGGAGCCGCAGCATCCGGCCGCGGAGAAGCCGACGCTCGAGCCGACGAGCTCGACTGGTCGGGGCAGGTCGGGCATCGCCGGCAGCGCGTCGGCGGAAGGTGCGACGAGCGGCTTCGTTGCCCGGATGATCGCCGCGTAGAGACCGTCGGCGACCGCGTGGGTCGGGACGACCTCGACGTCGGTGAGGCCGACTGCCGCCAGGCCAATGCGGTACTCGTCGAACGAGAGCGCGCCGGCGATGCAACTGACGAAGCTGCCGCGCTCGGCTCGCTCGGCGGGGGTCAATCCGTCGTCGGCCACGACATCGCTCACCCCGACACGGCCACCCGGTCGGAGGACGCGTGCGATCTCGCGAAAGACAGCTGCCTTGTCGGCAGCCAGGTTGATGACGCAGTTGCTGATGACGACATCAATCGTCGAGGAGGGGAGTGGAACGGATTCGATCGTGCCGCGGACGAACTCGACATTCGTAACGGCCGCCTCCGCAGCGTTGCGGACGGCCAGTTCGAGCATTTCGTCGGTCATGTCGAGGCCGAACGCCTTCCCGGTCGGGCCCACGCGCCGGGCCGACAGGATCACGTCGATCCCTCCGCCCGAGCCGAGATCAAGGACTCGCTCGCCCTCGCGAAGCTCGGCGACGGCGGTCGGATTGCCGCAGCCGAGACTCGCCAGGAGGGCGGCATCAGGCAACGAGGCCCGGTCGGCGTCGGCGTAGAGGTGGTCGCCGTAGACCGCGGTCCCGTCCGGCCCGCAGCACGAAGCCTGGGCCGCTGAATCGGATCGTCGCGCGGTTGCCGCACGGGCTGCTTCCGCGTACCGAGCGCGGACCTCGTCGTGGATGGTGTCCTGGTCGAGTGTCATCGCGTCGGCCTCCGGTAAGGGATTGGGATCAGGCGGGGGAGCAGTCAGGGTCGGCCTGAACGGCAGCCGGCCGCATGGCTGCGACCGCGGCCGCGAGCCTGCTCACGATTCCGGGTGAGGGCGATCGCGAGGCCTTGAGTGCCCGAACGTGGGCGAGATTACGGGCGTCCACGTCCGTGGCATTCATTCCGCCGCGGATGATCCAGACCGCCAGGTTGGTGTCGTAGAGGTTCATGATTCGTTCCTTCGTGTCATTCATTTCTGGCTGCACGATACTGCTTCATATCGATAGTTGTCAATATAGACGTTTGTCGATATTATGCGTCCATGGCAGGCAAGAAATCGACCATCCTCGACCCGGACGTCAAGCTCCTTCAGGCCCTCGCCGACCCGACCCGGCTCGCGATCGTGCGCGAGCTCGCGAGTGCGCCCGAGGTGTGCGCCTGTGACTTGACGAGCTGCTGCGACGTCCGCCAGCCGACGGTCTCGCACCACCTCAAGGTCCTCCGCGAGGCGGGCGTCGTCGAGTCCGAGCGGCGCGGAACGTGGATCTATTACCGCCTCGCTCCGGCCGCCGCCGGACGACTTCAGTCTCTGGCAGTGGAGCTGAGTGGCGCGGCCCAGCTCATCCCGGTGTCGGCGCTGCGGCGTCCCGTACCCGGAACCGCTTCGACCCCGAGGCTGCCCCAGGCCTGAGGCGCGGGTTGTTCGCGCGCTCAGCGCGTGTATCTGCCGCCGAGAAGGTCCGGGGAGACAAGCCAGCGCAGCGTGCCGGAGCCAGCTTCCAGCGGCCGGTCAGCGTCGATCCGGGCGAAGGCGCCCTTTCGCATCGAGAGGCTGGGCGCTCCGACCAGGGCCCCCGCGACCTCGCTGAAGTCCGGGTCGTGACCGACGAGGACGGGCTTCACGGGCTCGCCGGCGTCGAAGAGAATCGCCTCGATCGTCACCAGGTCGAAGTCCCGGGCAAGTCGTTCGTCTTCCCGGACCTCGCAGCCGAGCGCCTCCGCCACGATCTCCGCGGTCCGAGCCGCTCGGATCTTCGGCGAAGTGATGAAGATGTCGGGCTTGAAGCCCGCGTCGGCGAGGAAGCGCCCCATTCGCTCGGCCTGCTGCTCGCCCTTGGCCGAGAGCCGTCTCGCGGCGTCCGGGCCGCTCCAGCCCTCGGGATCGCCGGCGTGGGCGTGGCGGAGGAGGTGGAGCTGAACGGAATCGCGGTCGGTCATGAGGTGATCGTACGCGGCGGGCGGCCTACCGGGCTTCCACCGCGGGCCGATTCCGTTTCGCCAGCGTAATGAACGACTGGATCCGTCCGGCCATCATCGTCAGCGTCGAGCGGAACGCGGCAAGTCGCTGCTCCTCTGTCCCTTCGACCGCGGCCGGGTCCTCGTAGCCCCAATGGAGCGTCTCGTGGACGCCGGGGAAGACTGGGCAGTTCTGGCGCGCCTGATCGCAGACGGTGATCACGTAGTCGAACGTCTGGCCCAGATACTCCGTCACCGACTTCGACCGCGCCCAACTGTGATCCAGACCCGCTTCGTCGAGTACTCGCTCCGTCAGGGGGTTGATGCCCTTCGGCTCCGTCCCCGCCGAGAAGACCTCGAAGTCGGCCCCGCCGTGCTTGCGCAGAAGCGCTTCGGCCATGAGGCTGCGGGCGGAGTTGCCGGTGCAGATCACTAGGACGCGGATCGGCGCGGTCACGGATTCAAGTCCTCGATCTCGCCCGAGGCTAGGAAGACGACGTCCTCGGCGATGTTCGTGACGCGGTCGCCGATCCGCTCGATGTAGTGCGCGGCGAACAGGATCCTGGTCCCGCGCTCGACGTTGCCGGGATCGGCCCGCATGAGCTCGACGACCTCGTCGAACGTCCTGTGGTACAGGTCGTCGATCTCATCGTCGCGAGCCGCGACCGCGCGGGCAGCGTTGACGTCGACGTCGACGAGCGCGCGCAGGATGTCGCCGACGAGGCCGGCAGCGAGCTCGCCCATCGCCGGCAGGTCGACGTACTTCTTGAGTGGCGGGAAGGGCGCCAACTTGCGGACCTGTTTGGCGACCGATCCCGCGTGGTCGCCCATCCGCTCGAGCTCGTACGACACGTGGTCGAGCGATAGCAGGAAGCGCAGGTCGCGGGCGACCGGCGACTGAGTGGCGATCGCCCGGGTGATGAGCGTCGAGACCTCGCGCTGCATCTCGTTGATCTGGCGATCGTTGACGATGACCGCCGTGGCCGCCGCCGCGTCGTGCTCGATCAGGGCCTGGATGGCAGCCCGGATCGCGTCCTCGACGGCCGACCCCATCCTTAGCACGTTGTCCTTGATCTCGCGCATCTCCTGGTCGAGTGCAACCCGCGCGGGATGGGCGGCGGGATCCGCCGACACCACCTCGAGGAGCTCCGTCTCGGCGTCGCGCATGATCTCCGAGATCTGGCGGGTCAATGGCTCGTCGTGCTGTGTCATCGGTTCATTCCCCTGCTCAGCCGAACCTGCCCGAGACGTAGTCCTCGGTGAGCTGGTTCTTGGGATTCGTGAAGATCTCGATCGTTCGGTTTCGCTCGACGATGTAGCCGGCCCGATCCTCACCCATGTTCATGAAAACGGTGAAGTCCGAGGCTCGCGCCGCCTGCTGCATGTTGTGCGTCACGATGATGATCGTGTAGCGCTTCCGAAGCTCGGCCATCAGCTCCTCGATCTGGAGGGTCGAGCGTGGGTCGAGCGCGGAGGCGGGCTCGTCCATGAGGATGATCTCCGGCTCGACGGCGATCGCCCGGGCGATGCACAGCCGTTGCTGCTGGCCGCCGGACAGTGCCGTCCCCGATTGCTTGAGCTTGTCCTTGACCTCGTCCCAGAGCGCCGCCCGCCGCAGGCTCTGTTCAACGAGGCCGTCCAGGTTGCCTTTCACGCCGTTAACGCGCGGCCCGAAGGCGACGTTGTCGTAGATCGACTTGGGGAACGGGTTCGCCTTCTGGAACACCATCCCGATGCGGCGACGAACCTCAACGGGGTCGACGTCATGGGCGTAGAGGTTCTGC
>Ga0222623_10000103_pt1 | contig 21652 bp, 17 predicted proteins | sample PLMtaG_FD_177336 | JGI IMG/M metagenome (GOLD analysis project Ga0222623, IMG submission 177336) | Groundwater sediment microbial communities from an aquifer in East River, Colorado, USA - PLM2_30_coex | ecosystem: Environmental > Terrestrial > Soil > Riparian zone | place: USA: East River...
CGCGATTATCTCAGCACATTTTTAAAGCTCGGCACCGTCGCATTACTCGCAGCTGCCGTGGTCCTCATCAATCCCACACTGCAAATGCCGCCGCTCACAAAATTTATCGACGGCACTGGGCTTATCTTTGCCGGGCCTGTGTTCCCGTTTGTCTGCATCACCATCGCCTGTGGCGCAGTCTCAGGATTTCACTCTTTGATTGCCTCGGGCACCACGCCAAAAATGATAAGACGCGAATCACGCATCCGCAGCATTGGTTACGGCGCGATGGTCACTGAAATGATGGTGGCGTTGATGGCGATGATCGCCGCGTGCGTCCTGCAACCAGGAGAATATTTCGCCATTAACACAAAAGGCGCGCCCATCGAAGTTGTGGCAAGAGTTTCTGCTGCGGGTTTTCCGGTCACTGAGGCAGAGATGCAAAAGCTCGCCGTAAATCTTGGCGAATCCACCATGTTTAATCGCGCAGGCGGCGCGCCCACGTTTGCGGTCGGAATGGCACACATGTTTGCGCGAGTCTCTGCGAAGCCAGGTGCGCTGGCACTGTGGTATCACTTCGCGATTATGTTCGAAGCGCTGTTCATCCTTACGACGATTGATGCGGGAACACGTGTAGGACGTTTCTTACTTCAGGATGTTTTGGGGAACGTGTGGCGACCGTTGGGCAATACGCGTTCCTGGAGCGCAAATTTTCTCACCAGCGTTTTACTCGTCGCAGCATGGGGCTGGTTTTTGTATGAGGGCGTAATTGATCCTCTTGGCGGAATTAACTCCCTTTGGCCACTGTTCGGATTGGCGAATCAATTGCTATCGGTAGTAGCGCTTTGCCTTGGCACAACGCTCCTGATCAAGATGCACAAAACCAAATATCTCTCTGTGACGCTTGTTCCACTTTCCTTCATGTGCGCCGTCACCTTCTCCGCCGGTTATCTCAAAGTTTTCTCTCCCGACCCGAGACTGGGTTTTTTGAGCGGCGCGGGGTCACTTTTGCGCGAGGCGACAGCGATGGCCGATCCGACGAAAGCGGCTGAGTTGGCACGCCAGGCAGCGGTCTGGCGATTCGATGCACTGGTTGCCGTTTTCTTTCTCCTGCTCGTGCTCGGGATCGTGCTCGGCTCGGCGCGGCAATGGTGGCAGCTAATTCGCGGAACGCGACGTGTGGTTTTGCACGAAAACGAATTTGTGCCGATTACGGCTACGCAGCTCGCACAATTTTAGGCCACTGCCCGAGTCTGGCGAAGCGCTCAACCAATAGCTGCTCACGATTTGTCGCGGCTTGCTTTTGACGCGGCTTTTTACTTGGATGGGAGTGTGCCTGCCCAGGATGACGTGACTTCGCTCAGCGCGTCCGATCTGGCATCTCGCGGCGCGGTCGCGTTTACGACGACCCACTGGAGCGTGGTGCTGGAGGCGCAAGGCGAATCACCCGCGGCCGAACAGGCGTTGGAAAGTCTTTGCCGCATTTATTGGCGGCCCATTTACAGCTTCGTGCGACGAGAGGGTACTAAACCAGAGGAGGCGAAAGACCTTACCCAGGGGTTTTTCGCGCTGATTTTGGAGCGCAAAGATTTTCATTCCGTGCGACAAGAAAAGGGTCGTTTGCGTTCGTTTCTTCTGGCTTCGCTCAAGCATTTCATGGCGAACGAACGCCGTGATGCGGCGACGATCAAGCGTGGCGGCGGCCGAACGCTGATTCCGCTCGACTGGATCGAATCGGAGGATTCGACCGAGTTCGATCGAAGCGACATGCTGAGCGCCGATCTGCTTTATGATCGTCGCTGGGCGTTCACCGTGCTCGACCGAGTGTTCGCGTGCTTGCGCGAGGAATCTCAGGCATCAGCTAACGCGCCGCTGCTTGAGCGGTTGAACACATGGCTCTCTGACGAACCGGATCGACCGTCGCAAGCAGAGATTGCGCGCGAGTTTGGCATGACCGAGAACGCGGTCAAACAAGCCTTCCACCGACTGCGACAACGTTACCGACAGGTCTTGCGTGAGGAAGTCGCACACACGGTGGCAACGCCGGCCGAGATTGAAGATGAACTGCGCCACCTCATCGCCGCGTTGCGCTCGTAACCTATTGGGAATTTCCGTGCATTATTTGAGTGAAAGCAATGGCCACGCGATGAGAATCACAACCGCCAGATTTTGTCGCAAATGCGGAGCAGCCATTCCGTCCGATTCCCCGCAGCAATCTTGCGGTGCGTGTCTGCTGGAGACGGGTCTCGGCTCCGACGAAGCTGTAGCCGGGGTCGATGACCCCGGCCATCCAATGCCGATGCTGATGGACTTCGGCGACTACGAGTTGCTTGAGCAAATTGGCCGCGGTGGACAAGGCGTAGTGTTTCGAGCTCGCCAAAAAAGCCTCAATCGAACGGTCGCGTTAAAAGTCATTAGCCTTGGTCAGTGGGCGAGCAAAGCGCACTTGAAACGCTTCCGTCTCGAAGCGGAAGCAGCAGCTCGCCTGGAGCATCCCGGTATCGTTCCAATCCATGAAGTTGGCGAGCGTGATGGCCAGTGTTACTTCAGCATGAAGTTTATAGAAGGCGGCCAGCTTGACGAAGTAACCAAGCGGGAGCCCATGTCGATCCGGCACGCGGTGGAACTGATCACGAAGGTCGCTCGCACCGTTCATTACGCGCATGAACACGGCATTCTTCATCGGGACATCAAGCCTGGAAACATTCTGCTGGATCAAAAAGGCGAACCGCATCTGACCGATTTTGGCCTTGCGCGATTGGTCGAGTCAGAGAGCACGGTTACGCGGACGCTGGAAGTTTTGGGCACGCCCAGTTACATGGCGCCAGAACAAGCAGTGGGAAATAACGCGGCTGTCAGCAGCGTCGTACTCCGGTGAACGGCCAGAAATAACTCCTCACGATGAGGAATCAAAGAAGGCCCAAGACAAGCAAAACCAAATCAAACAAAGGAAAAAAAGATGAAACTTAAAACGCAAATACTAGCTATCGCTCTCGGCGTGGCTGCGAGCACTTCACTGGTGTGGAGCGCGGACAGACCGCTGCGAGAAACAACCCCGACAATCCAAGGCGTGTGGCAGGTAACCAGAATGGGGGTCAACTGCGATGATCCCAACCAGACGCGACCGCCTTTCCCAGCCCTAATGACCTTTTACCGCGACGGCACCTTGACCGCCTACGCCAACCCTCCCGGTACGGGTCCGCTCGACACCCCCGAGGCTGGTCTCTGGCAGCGCGAGCCGGGTAGTCAGAATTACTCCTTCCACGATATATCTTACGTCTATGACGAAAACGGCGCCTTTGCTGGGTCGGGGGTAGTCACCGCCAACGTCAATCTCACGAGCGCCAACAGCTTCACTTATAGCGCCACAATCCAGTTCTTCGATGCCGATGGGAATCTGGTCTTCTCCGGCTGCGGCAGGGCGACTGGAACGCGGTTTGAATAAGACGAACCGGCTTGAAGTGAAAGACAACCTACAAACCTAAACAGAAAGATACGGGGTTTGGCGCGTCACATCCGCGCTAAACCCCATCATGCTTTAAGATGCGGACAAACGGATCCGTGATGGGTAAATCGCGGTTCGTGTTTTACCACAGTGCGAGGCAAATACTTATTCGTATAAATCGGGTCGACGGTGAGCGAAGGACGCCAACCGGCTCCGTACTGAGAGTACAAGCTCTTCGGATAAATCGGCCTGGATAAGTTCTTCGCGATCGGCCGATGCGGCTGCGATAACCACTCCGCGGGGATCGACGATCGCGGAGCTGCCACAAAACCATAGATCATCATCTTTCCCGACGCGGTTTGACGCAACAACGTAGCTCTGGTTTTCGATTGCGCGTGCCATGGCGAGCGTCCGAAAGTGTTCGACACGGGGAAACGGCCAGGCAGAAGAGATAACAAAAGCGCCGACTTTCCGCTCCGTCGCCAGTTTCCGGTACAACTCCGGAAAGCGAAGATCGTAGCAGATACTGAAGCCGAAACGCATACCGCTGAGCTCGAAGCTCCCGAAGCAATCACCTGGGGCGAAGCAGGTCTGTTCTTCCACAGGTGCGACCGCATACAAATGAGTCTTCCGATATTTCGCAGGAATTTTGCCATGGGAATCGATAAGAACCTGGGAATTGTAAATCGCTGAACCATCTCGCTCCGAAACGCCGGCGACGATAGCAACCGAGAGATCCCTGGCGGTTTCCTGGAGTGCGGGAACGAACCCACTGTTCCACTCACCGGCGCGCGCACGAATTACCGGCATCGAGTAGCCGGTATCGATCATCTCTGGAAACACGATCAATTCGGCGCCCGCCTCTTTGGCGCGCCGAGAAAAGTCGCGAACCTTCATAAGATTTGCCTCAGGATCGCCGAGCGAGCACGAAATCTGAGCGACCGCAATTTTCATTCTATTACAAAAGGGCGGTATTGATTAATTGTCAGTTGGAATGTTCAGGCGGTTCGGCCTGCTGCGCGCACGTGTGGGTCGCCTCTCCCTGGCAAGGGAGAGGGGAGGGTGGGGGTTTGTCAAGGCAACACAAAACGACTCGTGGCTCGAAGACCCCTCACCTTAGTCCTCTCCCCCTCGTCTGAGGGGAGAGGCGAGACACGCCACGACGAGTGCGAAGCGAAACATCTCCGGCTGATTTCTGGTGAGAGGATCGCTCCAAAGCTTGACCCGAGATTCTTCGCTTCGCTCAAGATGACATTGTGAGTGGCTTGTAACACGCTGGACGACGCCGACGCTACGCTGCAATCGATCTGCGGTAGCCGAAAAATTGGCGCTGTTTAATTATCTGCGCCACCTCCGCTGGAACCATTCGCTCCCAGCTGCTATCTCCAGACCGCAATTTGGCAAGCACATCGGGCGGATGAATTCGCAAATACTCAGGATGGTACTCAGCAATTTCCTGCACATGTTGATTGTCGATCAAATATCGAAACAAGGAGCGAAGGTTGGGCGCGACTTTGATTTGTGTTGCGCTGATGATCTTGCCGCTTGCCTCATCAATCATCGGGTAAACATAGAGCTTTAGTCCTCCCTTAAACATCCTGCCCAGCGCTTCCAGGATACCGCCTTCGAGGTTTGCGTAATATTTTTCGTTGAGAATCTCAATTAAGCTGGGCACCCCCATGACAAGACCGATTGGCTTGTTTGTGTAGCGAAAGAGATACCCGGCGAGCCGATAATACTCGCCGAACTTCGAGATCAAGACGGTTCGTCCGAGTGCACGAAGAATATCCACGCGAGCGAGAAAATCCGCGTGATCGAGCTGCCCTCCGGCGAGCAAATTTTCGAGCGTCATTTCCATGAGAACGACAAGCTCCTCTTCCGAACAATCGCATTGCGTCAGAAAGACGCGTCGGGCGCCATCCAGCATATCGTTCGTGGCATAGGTAACAGGTCGAAAACTGCCGCGCTCAACCAGGATCGCCTTCTTGTAGAAAACTTCGGCGGGCTGAACTGTCTCGCCATCCGCCTTAAACATCACGGCATTCGTCAGACCCTGGCTGACCAACTGCAAACTCATCAATCGATTGTCGACACTCTGAAAGCCGGGACCGGAAAATTTGATCATGTCAACCTCGATTCGTCCGGGCGGGAGGTTTTCGCGAAGTGATGAAATCAATTTCTCCGGTTGGGAATCGTAGAAGGCGGCGTGAAGGAGATTCATTCCGATTACGCCAAGCGCTTCTTGTTGTTCGACGTTTGCTTCGTCGAGTAAGCGGACGTGGATGATAATCTGGCTTGGTTGTCCGCGGGGCTGAGATTGAAAGCGCACCCCTAACCACCCATGCGATTCATTGCGCTCTTTGAAACTGCGCGCGGCAACCGTGTCGGCGAAGACAAAAAAAGTCTTCTCGGCTCCAGATTCTCTATCGAGCCGTTCGATAAGAAGATCATATTCGTGGTCGAGCATTGTCTGGAGTCGAACACGACTGACGTAGCGGTCGGCAGTCCCATAAATCGCGTCGCTGAACGTCATGTCATAGGCAGACATCGTCTTCGCAATGGTTCCGGCTGCGCCGCCCACGCGAAAGAATCTGCGCGCTACTTCCTGGCCGGCGCCGATTTCGGCGAACGTTCCGTACTTGTTCGGATCCAGATTAATCCGGAGGGCTTTCTCGTCGGTGCCGATTTCCATCTCTGGATCCATACAACTTCTGTACTGGCAATTTCTGCCTGCCGCAAACAGCCGGCGGCGTGGCAAATTGTAGAGCGTCTGTGTCAGACGCCTCGCCGTTAGAGCAATCGCACTTGCTCGGCGTTCTTTGCGGGAATCCAGCCGCGGAGATTGTTTGGCAGCGCTGCATATATCCAGTCGCCGCGCGTGCTCAAAATTTTGACCTCGCTCCCAGGAGGCAACGCTAAAACGCTATTTGCTGTGTCGGCTGTCGCGAGGCGGGCTTGCACATCTTTGCCGATCACAACAGCAAGCGCGCTGCCTTTACTGCCGCGCTCGAGTTGCCAGACCGCAAGGATTCCACCGGAAAACACTAGAAACATGACCAACAGCAAGGTGGTGATCCCGGCCGTTCGGCGGCGCGTGAAAATCAATGCCGCCAAACAAAATGCTGCGGTCCAAAAACCGACGGCTGCGGCGATGCTGTATTGATTCACAATCGCAAATTGCAAATAACGTTCAGGCCAGCTCGGCTGAATCTCCAGTGCGTGTGCTTCATCGCGTGCAATTTGTAAATTCGCGGTCGCTTCGGCATGATGCCGCTCCAACGCGAGCGCGCGTTCATAATTCAGAATCGCCCGTCCAAAATCGCCCGTGCGAAAGTAGGCGTTGCCCAGGTCGTAAAATACGTTTGCGCTCCATTGCCCGGCGCGAACTAGCGCCTCGTAACCAGAGATGGCCTCCTTAAAATGACCTTGAGCGTACTCCTGGTTTGCTTTTGCAAAATCAGCATCGGGTTGTGCAAATGCTGAGGAAGCCAAAAGCGCACAGACAGCAAACGCAAGCAAGCAAGCGCAATTTTTCATTTCAGATTTTCAATCAGTTCCAGAACCTCGCGGCGATTTTCCGGCGAGATCATCGCCGGGCCATTGTGTGTCCCGCTATATTGCCATTCATCGCTTTGCTCGAACAGCCGGCGCAGCTGATCACGCGAGTCGGTGTTCAGTTTAAAGGTGTCCGCCGCGGTTTCCGCATCCACCACGTTCGGATCGATTCCACCGCTGCCGGACGCCAGCGCTGTTTTGAGCCGAACGACTCTGGAAGCTTCGGTATAATATTCTCGTGGTGATGCGGCGTTACGACGCAATTTGTGCATTAGCTCAGCCGCTTCATGCTGCAACGCAGCGATGCGCCGCGCCTCGCGATTATCGATTCTTCTTTGACGAATGTTCCAACCCGCGAATGCGATGAGTGCAAGCAACGGGACCAACTGCGCAGTCCAAAAAACCGGGCGTGTATAGAGCGGCGCAAATGATTCTGCCGTTGCTGGCCGATCCGTGAGTTGATACAAGATATCCTGCGGTTTTGCTGGCTGCGTCGCAGAAGGCGCGCGGTTTGCTGTCGACGGGGTCGCTGATCCCGTTTGGCTCGTCGCCACATTTTGTGTGGCTGCCGCTCCACCCTGCACAGTGATCGCAATCGGCTCGCTGCGGAGTATCACGTATTGCTCTTTTCCGGGATCGAAATACGAAAATGCGAGCACTGGCAGAGCTTGCTTTCTCTCGTTGGGCGAAAGCACTGTGTCGAAAGTTTTGGTACCACTGATACCGACCTCGTCGTCCTGCTTGAATTTCGAAGACGGTGGATATTTATGCCAGCCTCGTTCGTCTTCAACCACTGGCGCGTTGACGCGATCAAAATTGCCGCGGCCCGAGATTGCGGTTGTGACAGTTATCGGATCGCCCACCTGCACACTCTTTGGCTTTGCATCCGTTGTCATCGCAAAATTCCCAATTGCGCCTGAAAAACTCGGCGGCGCGTTTGGCGGCAACGCTTTTACTTCCAGCGCCACGGGGTCGCTCTTGATCTCTACCTCTCTTCGCTCACCAACTTGAGCAAATGGATTGCTGAAGAATGGATCGGAGAACGGGTCATCGAGATCAAACAGGTCGAACGGCGAGCGCCCGCGAGACCGCGGCGCACTTCGTGCTCGAGGAACTATGACTTGTGCCTTCGCCTTGACCGGCCCAATCTCGAATTTTCCAGCGCGCGCCGCAGCGATCGCCGTCTTATATGTCACTACGTCGTACGGTCTGCCATTGATCGTTTCTGTCGTTTGCCCGGATTGCTGTAATTTCTGGGCGGTAAATCCTTGTCCAGTGATTTCAGGTGGCTCGATGAGTCTTGGGCGAATGCGTGGGTCAAATCCCATTCGAATCTGAACAGGAACAACCTCGCCGACATAGGCAATCTTCTTCGGCACAATCAATTCGGCAAAAATCAGATCGCGCGCGCTGACTGACTGGCTTTGTGAGCCACGACTCGGCCGCGCGCCAGCGCCAGAGGAACGGCCAGCCGCGTCTGCGACGTTTAATATCAACTCGGGGGTTCGCAGCAATTTGCCGCCGGCGCTGACTGTTTGCGGCGGGATCGTGTACCGGCCGGCCCGGAGCGGCAGGACCGTATAATTGTACGTCACGCTCGAATTTGTTGCGAAATTGTGTATTTCGAACTGTCGCGATGTTCCGGTGGCGTGAATCTCCAAACCATCAACTGAAATTTCGTCCGGCGGTCTCGCATCTCCGGGGCCCGTTACTTTAATCTGTAACTCAACCGTTTCGCCGACCACTGCCTCCGAATTGCTCAACACTGCGGTGACGCTCGGAGCGTCGGCAAACGTGGAGTTAGCCGCGAGAATTGCAGCGACCGCCCCAATAAAAAATACGCGTCCCATTTTCGCTCAAATCTCAAACATCAAACCACAAACTTCCAGTCACCAGTCGTTATAGACACGGCGCCTGACTTTGCGTTCATCAAGTTGAACCCGCGCCTCTTCATCTTTCATTGATTCAAGGAGCGCCAGCGCCTGCCGCTCGCTCATCTGGCCCTCTTTCTCCGATTCAGCCTCGGCCATCTGCGCGTTTTTGTCCGGCGGCTTCTGAAATTTATCTTCTGCCGCACCTTTCACTTCTCCGGCAAATTTCTTTTGCGGCGACTCCGCCGGACTAGCAGATGGCGTCGCGTTTTCGTCCTCACCTTCTCCCGGCGACGGCGAGGGCATCTCATTTTCTCCTTCGCCTGGCGTCGGTGATTCTTCAGCTTGTCGTTCTCCAGGCGATGGGGAAGGCTGGTTGGCCTGCTGCTTTTCCGCGCCTGGCGACGGAGAAGGGCTCTCGCCGGGCTGTTGCTGTTGTTGTTTTTGCGGCTCGTTCTTCGCCTGGGATTGATCGTTTTGCTTTTCTTGTTTCTGCTCTTTGTCGCTAGGCGATTGGTTTTGCGACTGTTGATTCTGTGATTGCTGCTGCTGATCCTTTTTCTCTTGCTGGCCCTGGCCTTGCTGCTGTTGTTGCTGCTGGTTCTGCTGTTGCTGGTCTTGTTGTTGCTGTTGATTCTGCTGCGACTGTTTTTGCTGCTGTTGATCTTGATTTTGCTGTTGCTGTTGCTGCTGCTGATCCTGCTTGTTCTGTTGATTCTGTTTGTTTTTTTGCTGCGGAGATGGTGACGGAGAAGGGGAAGGTTGTTGTTGCGATTTCTTGTTCTTTAACTCTTCGATCTTCTTCTTGACGTAATCGTAATTGTCTTTGGCCTCTCTGTTTTGCGGATCGAGCTTGAGCGTTTGTTCATAATGGTTGAGCGCGTTCGTCCAGTCGCTGAGCTTCTTTTCGTCACTTTTTTCCGTTTCGCCGCGCTGATAAAGAGTGTTGCCGAGATTGTAATGGCCCCTACTTTGCAAACCAGTATCACGCGTGAGCAAGGCCTGACTGAACGATTCCAACGCTTTATTGTAATCCTTTAATTTGTAAGCGGCAGCGCCCGAATCGAACTGAAGTTTGTCCTCGGCGCGCGATTCTGGATGCGATTTCAACGTCTGTTGAAATTGACTGTAGGCGTCTTCGAATTTCCCTTCGTGATAAGCGTCAATTCCCGGGGCGGTGGCAAACGAGAAAGACGTGAGCAAAATCAGTAGCGCGGCCGTCGCTCCCGCAGTCCTGACGGCGGCAGGAACATAACGGCGTTCGCGCGCGCGTTTCCGCTCCGGGATCAGAATTGATAACGCGAGAGCAAGCAACGCCGCGCTCAGCGGCCATTCGTAACGCTCAATCGGCCTGCGCGAAAGACGCACATCCATTTCCGCGGCCTGCATCTTGGCCAATCCTTCATTTTGAACTTGCTGCATCGTCCGGAGCCCGCTTTCCAAATGAACGTAAAACCCACCTGTAGCCTCCGCGATTTCGCGCAAACGTTTGTCATCCAGTTTTGATTTGACTACCTGGCCGGCCGAGTCCTTGACGAAGGCGGTCTGACCATCATCACCCGTTACAGGAATAAGCGAGCCCTGCGGTGTTCCGACGCCGACCGTAAAAATCCGCACGCCCGCGTCAGCTGCTTCTTTTGCGGTTTTTACAGCGTCTCCGCTTAATTCCTCGCCGTCGGTAAAGATGATGAGTGCGCGATTTCCGGTTGCACTCTTACCGAAGCTCTGAGTGGCAAGCGTAATTGCGCTGGAGATATTGGTTCCGCCCTCGGGAATGGTTTTAGTGTCCAAATCGTTGATCGCTTCAACTACGGCGTCGTAATCAATCGTAAGAGGGGCCTGCAAGAACGCGCGGCCTGCAAAAGCAATCAAACCGACGCGATCGCCTTGGAGTTCATTGATCAAATCCTGGACCGCAAGCTTGACGCGATCGAGTCGGTTCGGCTGGACGTCGTTCGAAAGCATGCTGCGCGATGTGTCCACGGCGATCAGTAAATCGAGCCCTTTACGCTTAACGTCTTCAAATGTGTAACCCCAGCGCGGCTGAGCGAGACTGACAAGCGCCAGGGCAAGCCCAAGCAGCTGGAATCCAAATCTCGTTATGCGCCGCGGCCGATTTACAGTTGCAGCAAGCTGGGGCAGCAGTCGCGCTGAAACAAATTCCTGCAGCCGCCGATGGCCGCGACGCTCCGCGCGGACAAAGAGCGCGATTAAGAGCGGGATAAGCAACAAACCCCAAAGCCATTCTGGTGCGCCGAAGCTCATACCTTCGTTGAAATGTTGAAGGGTGGAAGCGTTAAACCGTTACGCATTGTTGTCATTCTGAGCGAAGCGAAGAATCTCTGACTGCTCGCTCGGGCAATGCTTAAAGTGAAGCTTCGAGATGTTTCGCTTCGCTCAACATGACACGATCTATGGTTTAACGCGGTATTCACGGTAATTTTTTCCACACCGTCTGCGACAGGACCAGTTGCGCCAGCAACAGCCCGCATCCACTCATGAGGCACAACGGAAACAGATCGCGGTATTGCTGATACTTCTTTACGCTGACCGTCGATTTCTCGAGGCTGTCTATGTCGCTGTAAATTTGTTCGAGCGATTTCGTGTCAGTGGCTCGAAAGAATTTCCCGTCCGCAATTTTTGCGACCTCTCTCAGACCCGCTTCATTGAACTCTACGCGCTGGTTTTCGTAGAGGACGTTGCCCAGCGCATCGGTTAACGGTCCTCGGTTAGTGAAGATCGGCGCCGGTGCAATTCCATTGATGCCAGCCCCAATGGCATAGAAATGAATCTTTAGTGCTTTCACTGCCTCGGCGGCAGTGTTTGGTGGAATTTTGCCGGCATTATTCTCGCCGTCGGTCAACAGAACGAGCACGTGGCTTTTTGAGCGTTTGTCGTTCAGTCGATTTGCAGCCGCTGCAATGGCTGATCCAATCGCCGTGCCGTCTTCCACGAGCCCGATCCGCACTCGATCCAGATTTTGCAAAAGCCAATCGTGATCGAGCGTCATCGGGCTGACTACATACGGCCGACCGGCGAATGCGATAATTCCGATGCGATCGTTCGGGCGTCCTTCAATAAATTTGCGCGTGACCTCTCGGATCGCATCCACTCGCGTCGCTTCCTGGCCGCCTATCGTAAAATCTTTCGTCAGCATCGACCCGGAGACATCGAGCACGAGTATGATGTCAATCCCGCTCGCCTCGATCTGCGTCAGACTTTTGCCGAGCTGCGGACGCGCGAGTCCAACCACGAACAACGCAAGCGAAGCCAGCAGCAGTGTCCGCAGAATTTTCCCTGCGCGCGCGGCGCTTCGTTTTCCAATTACCCGAAGGCTCGCTGTCGACGAATAAGTCAGCGCCGCTGCCGGGCCACGTTTTCCGCGCAAATACGCCAGCAACGGGATCGCGAGAAGCAACAGGAGCAGCCACGGACGCGCGAACGTCAACGCGCTGTTTGCCGGCCACCAATCAAATAGTTTTGTCATGTCGAGCGAAGTCGAGACATCTCTCGACAGTGCCAGCAATAATACGAAGCAGATAACTAGAGATTCCTCCACTTCGGTCGGAATGACAGAATAGGACAGGCCACCAATCAAACAGTCGCAAGTTGAGCTCCTTTCACAAAACGAATCGCTTCCTGCAGTAGTAATTCACTGTCCGACGTTGTCGCTTCGTATCGTGCGAATTTGATCAGATCGCACCGGTTCAAAAAATCTTCGAGCAACGATTTTTCTTCTGGGGAGAAAGGTGACGCCTTTGCCAATGCGGTCAGAAATTCGATCGAAGTTTGTCGCGTTGCGGGAAGGCCGTACTGCTGCGTCACATATTTTCGCAGAATGTCGGACACACGAATGCTGAATTGATATGGGGTCATGGTTTCAATTTCGCCACTAATCCGTTCGAGCTCTTCGAGCGCGATCTCTCGCGGCAACTTCGGCGGCACGGGCGGTCTGCGGCGCTTCGCGAACAACCACACCACGAGGCCGAGAACGAAGAGCGTAACGAATGCGATCACAAAAATCAGCCAGGGCGGAATGAGTGAATAATCCACCGGTGGCGCAATATCGTGAAATTCCTCGGCGAGCATCAGCAGCGCGGGAGCGATGGAGTACTGAAGTGCTGGAGTGTTGGCACGCGAACTCATCTCATTACTCCAGCACTCCATTGCTCCATTACTCCGCTACTGTTCATCGAACCCCGAGCCGGCGTCCCCGTTGTTTGAAAAACGAGCGGAGTGCCGGCAAGTAATCCTTTCCGGTTTGCAGCGTGATCGCATCAATATTATTGCGTCGAAGCGTGCGGGAAAGTTCTGTGTCATGCTCCCGGACGAGGTCCATAAAGGAAGCACGCGTTTTGCGATCAGCTGTATTGATCTCTACCTGTTCACCCGTCTCGGCATCCTCCAACGTAATAATGCCTATGTTCGGCAACACCTTTTCTCGTTCATCATTAATGTGGATCGCCACGAAATCGTGTCGCTGCCCACTCACTGCGAGCGAACGCGAAAAATCGGCTGCCTGAAAATCCGATATGAAAAAAACGACCGCGCGGCGTGTGACGATCTTGTTCAGGTAATCGAGAGCCAGCGCCGGCTCTGTGCCGCGTCCGTGCGGTTGGAAAAACAGAATCTCGCGAATAAGTCGCAGCGTGTGCGACCGACCTTTTTTGGGGGGAATAAAAAGCTCGACGCGATCAGTGAAGAGGATCAGCCCGACCTTGTCATTATTTCTAATCGCGCTGAATGCGAGCAGACAGGCAACCTCCGCCGCCAACTCGCGTTTAGATTGTGTTGTGCTGCCAAAATTCCCTGAAGCGCTTACATCTACAACCAGCATAACTGTCAGCTCTCGTTCCTCAGTGAACTTTTTTATAAACGCAGTGCCCATCCGTGCCGTGACGTTCCAATCAATTGAGCGGATCTCATCGCCCGGCTGGTATTCGCGCACATCTTCAAAATTCATACCCCGGCCTTTGAAGACGCTGTGATAATCGCCGGCGAAGGCGGTTTCGACCAGTCCGCGAGTCTTGATCTCGAGTGTCCTGATCTTTTTAAGAATGTCGGCTGCGTCCATGAGAGGTGATCGGTGATCAGTGATCTGTGAACGGAGAATCTTCGTCCTCGCGTGTGACGGAGCGGTAATCAGTCGCAGGCGCGTGTTTACAGAAATCATCTGCGCGGTCGATCATTCGCGAGAGCATGCCGCCGATTGCATCGTAGCGCCTGTCCAGATCCTCGAATTCCTGCTTGGAAGATTTGTACTATCCACTGCATCGTCCAACCACGATTGCGTCTCGTATGCTTCACCGAGAGCCTCATCGATCTTGTTCACGAAAGCGGCTTTGTATCGGCGACGCGCCCACGCTTCGGCTAACATAGCCTTTACCGCTCGAGGGCTTCGGCGGATTTGATCCGTTAGCGAATATCTCTCGTCCCGCGGGAAATTTTTGGAGAGCTCAAAAATGACCCGGGCCGCCTCCCGTGCGGCTTGATAGACTTTTAGATCTCGAAAAGACTTTGCGGGGGTCATCCTGTTCACTGTTCACTGGTCACCGATCATTTTCGAAAAATCACGGCACCGGCAAACCTGCGAAGATCCGTTCGATGATCGTCTCGCTGGTCACCGCTTCCGCCTCGGCTTCGTAACTGACAATGATGCGATGCCGCAACACGTCGGGTCCGATACTTTTCACGTCCTGTGGCGTGACGTAACCGCGGCCATTCAGGAACGCGTGAGCGCGCGCGCCGAGGGCGAGATAGATAGTCGCACGCGGCGAGGCGCCGTAACGAATGAGACCTTCCAGTCGCAGGTTATATGCCGCTGGCTGTCGCGTCGCCCAGACAACATCCACGATGTAATCTTTTACGCGGTCGTCGATGTAGATGCTGTTAACGACGTCACGTGCCGCGATGATTTGCTTTGGCTCAATCACTGAATCGACTCGCAAATCGGGCGCCGAGGTCGCCATTAAGTCGAGGATATTTCGCTCCTCTGATTTTTGTGGATAACCGATATTCAACTTGAACATGAACCGATCGAGCTGTGCCTCGGGCAATTGGTAAGTGCCTTCCTGTTCGATCGGGTTTTGCGTCGCCAAAACCAGGAATGGATCCGAAAGAGGATATGTTTTTTCGCCGATCGTTACCTGCCGTTCCTGCATCGCCTCGAGCAATGCACTCTGCACCTTGGCCGGCGCGCGGTTGATTTCGTCAGCCAAAATCAAGTTCGAAAAAATCGGGCCGAGTTTGGTTGTAAATTCGCCAGTGCGCGGATTGTAAATCAGCGTGCCTATCAAATCCGCAGGCAAAAGATCGGGCGTGAACTGTAACCTTTGAAATCCTGTTTGGATGCAAGCGGCCATCGTTTTAACTGTGAGTGTTTTCGCAAGGCCGGGAACGCCTTCGAGCAGGAGATGACCGTTGGCGAGCAGTCCGAGCATAAGGCGGTCTACCAAGTACTTCTGTCCCACAACAACGTGAGCGACTTGCTGACGGAGCGCCGGAATCCACTGGCCGAGCTCGCGCACTTCCTGCGTAATTTCCTGGGTCGATTTCATACGGTCTGGTGAGACACGCAGTTGCTAAAGAATGTTCGATCAAATGTGCTCGCCAGCCATTCGTGCAGAATAACCATCGTTCGCGGCGTCGAGATGATCGGAGGTTCGGATCTAACTTTCTGTGGCGCTGGAGAAACGTGGTAAAAGTTGACTCGCTCAATGTTAGTTCTTCATAAATCCTGGCAGCGAGCGATTGCGATGTTCGCATTCGCCGGCGCGGCGATGCTGATCCTGGCATGGATCGCGCGGACCGATCCGGCAATCAATTTCCTGCCGCGTGATCGACGTGCGGAGTGGATTGTTTTTCCCACTGCGGTTGAGGCCCGCGGTCATAGCGGTGCCAGCGTCGATGCAACGTTCCGACGCGAATTAATTCTAAATAAGCCACCCGCCACGGCGCATTTGAGCGTTCGCGCAATGCGTCGCGCAGACGTGAGAATCAACGGCGATTTGGTTCTGTTGCAGCCACACCGCAACTGGAAAGACAACATGAGTGTCGACGTCTCCGAACAATTACACGCAGGGCCAAACGTGATCGAGGCGCACGTGTTTAATGACAATGGGCCGCCGGCGCTCTGGCTCAATTTAAGTACCGATCAACTGATCTTGCGCAGCGACAAGAGTTGGGAAGCATCCATTGCCGGTTCGTCATGGCGCCATGCCGCGCTCGCTGCGGCGGCGAAGACGCCCGGGCCCGGCAATCCCATTGCTGGCAGCGAACGCACCTTTGATGCGGTGCAAAGAATTTGGCCGTTCTGGATTGTTCTTATCGTGATCGCTTCTGTATTCATCTTGTTCCTGAGCGTCAGCCTTAAGAAGCTCCCAAAACGATGGCCGGAGCCAACGCTCCTATTCTTCATTGCCGGCCTGTGGTTGTTGTTATTCTGGAATAACGCGCGGCTGTTGCCGTTCCATGCCGGCTTCGATTCAAAGGAGCATCTCAAATACATCAACTACATCCAGGAACATCGGGCGCTGCCGCTGCCGACTGAGGGCTGGGAAATGTATCAGCCGCCGCTCTATTATTTGATAGCTGCGGCAAGCCTTTCAGCCGGCAAAATGTCAACGAACGAGCCTGCCTCGATCGTCGTTCTGCGGTTCCTCAGCGGATTTTTCGGCGTTGCGCAATTCGTTTTGGTTTTTTTGAGTTTGCGCCTGCTGCTCCCGGTGCGAGCCGCATTCATCGGACTTTTGCTGGCGGCGTTTCTCCCGATGCATTTGTATCTGGCGCATTATGTGACGAACGAAATGCTGGCCGCCGTTCTGGCCACAGCGACGCTTTATCTCTGTTTACGTCTGCTGAAGGACGACACTCCGCGCGCGTCGCAGTTTGCCTGGCTCGGATTGGCGCTTGGGGCGGCGATGCTTGCGAAAGCGACCGGCGTTTTGATACTGCCGATCGTAATCATTGCGATCGCAGGAAAGCTTGCTTACGCGGGAGCGCCCATAGCAATCTCGTTACGCAACCTCGTGTTACTGCTCGCGATTTGTTTCGCTGTATGCGGGTGGCATTATGCGCGTATCTGGTTGGAATTCGGAACGCCGCTGCTTGGCAATTGGGACGTAGTCAGCGGTTTCACCTGGTGGCAGGACCCCGGCTATCATACCGCAGCTGATTATCTTCGTTTCGGTCGATCGTTACTGTATCCGCTCTTCAGCGGGTTCGCCGGATTTGCCGATGGAATTTACTCCACCCTCTGGGGCGACGGGCTGTGCGGTGGTGCACCGAGCTTAACAACTGCCTGGAACCACGAGCCAATGGTTACCGGCTATTTGTGGGCGCTCATACCCACGGCGCTTATTCTCGGCGGCGCGGGCATTGCGATTGTTCAATTCATTCGCAGGCCTTCGAGCGAACTGTTCCTGTTGCTCGCTTTCTGTGCCGTCATTGCGCTCGGTTTGGTTTTCATGACGCTAAAAGTTCCATCCTATGCGCAAGCGAAAGCGTTTTACGGGTTGTCCGCTCTCACGCCGATTTGTTTCTTTGGCGCGCTCGCTTGGGAAAGGCTGACACGTGGGCGTGCGCGTTTGCAGCTTATTCTCGGCGTACTCGCGTTAATTTGGGCAATGAACAGTTTCGCCAGTTTCTGGATTGTTCCTTCGGCGCCGCAGCATCTCTATGCCGCAAGAGCTTTAGGCATCCAGGGCAAGGTCGACGGAGCCGCCGCCCAAGCGCTTAAGGCCGTAGAGGCGGATCCCTCGAATCCAATAGCGCGAGGCCTTCACGCGCTGAGCTTGAGCGAACTAGGGCAAGATGAGGAAGCCGTCAAGGAAGCAGAGCGCGCAATTGAATTAAATCCAACCCGCTCTGCTGCTCACCTGGATCTAGCCATGTCGGTAAAGCGTAGCGACATGGAGCGCGCAATCGCGGAAGCTCGGCGTGCCATTGATCTTGGTCCGGAAAATTCTTCCGCGTACCAATTTCTGATGCGTTGTCTTTTCGAAATGCAACGCTACAACGATGCGAGCGATCTCGGACACGAATGGCTGGCAATGTCACCGTATGACGTAGCTGCACATTCTGCGTTGGCTTCGGCTACGGCCGAAACCGGCGATCTCGCATCAGCTGCGCAGCAGCTCGGTTACGTAATGATATTACGGCCAGAATTCGAACAAGCGCATGCGCAACTGCGGCAGATTTTGGTGTCGTTGGCCAAGGACCCGGATGCATTACAGCGACTCCGCGCTATCGCCGCAAGTGCGCCGGATTCACCACGAATGCTGGACGAACTAGCGTGGCTGCTTGCGACGTATCCCGATCCGAGATCGCGTGATGGAGTCGAGGCAGTTCGACTGGCCGAGCGCGCTTGCACTCTGACCGAACGACGAATCCCGGTTATCCTCGACACGCTAGGTGCGGCTTACGCTGAAGCGGGAGATTTCCGGCGTGCAACCAGCGCTATCGAGGAAGCGTTGAAGCGCGCTCACGCCTCGGGCGATAGCGATGCCGTCAACCTGAGCGAAAAGATTCTCGCATCACTTACTGCAAATCTCCCGTATCGGGAGGCGCCGAAATAGTCGAGGGGCCGGTGGTATTTGAAAATCGGCGGCCTTTTCGTCGAACGCGCGATGGTTGCCCGACGCTTTTTGCGCGTGGCCGCAGCGTCAGAATTATCGGCAGGCCGGGATACGGTGCGGCTTTGCGAATGCGAGCTTCAAGATAACGACGGTAAGTTTCATTCATCAGCCTCGGATCATTGACGAAAAGAACGAACTCTGGAGCCTGGAGGCGCAAGCTCCCGCGAGCCCGTTCCCGAATTTCTACCTCACGCGGGAGTTCTGGCGTCGCTGGACCGCCGCCGTCCACCAGGCGATCTTCTTTTCCTCTGGATTGGGCGGCATAAAAGAGCTTGAGTCGGCGGCCTCTCACCAGCGGCGGCGGGTTTGCTTCAAACGCCTGACGCAGCAATCGGTTTAGGACCCCGGTGCCGATGCGTTGCTGTGCTGCGCGCTGGACTGTTTCGATCGAGGCAAACAACTTCTCGACATTTTCTCCGGTCAGCGCAGATGTGATCAGCGTCGGCGCATATTCGAGAAAAAAAATTCTCGCATGCGTTTCTTCGACAAGTTGCCTTGCCGCTTGTTTTTCTCCGCGTCTCGGGCTGACTAAGTCCCATTTGTTCAGAACAACGATCGCTGGCTTCCGCGCCTGTTGAATCAATCCGGCGATCCGTTTGTCCTGGGCTGTTACGCCCATAGTGACATCGACAATCAGCACACACACATCAGCGCGGCGGATGCTGCGCTCTGCGCGCATAACGCTGAAAACCTCGACCGAGCTCGAATGTTTTCCGCGCCGACGCATTCCCGCGGTGTCAATGAAAACGAACTTCCGTCCATCATGCGCGTAGAGAATGTCGACGGCATCACGGGTGGTCCCTGGTAATTCACTCACAATCGCGCGCTCTCCGCGTACGATGGAATTGATGAGCGAAGATTTACCAACATTTGGCCGCCCGACGATCGCAATGGCCAATGGAGGTTTGAATTTTAAGGTTTGAGGTTTGATGTCACCCCGAGTAGCCCGCGAGGGCAAACGGCGTTCAATCTCTTGCAGTAAATCGGAAATACCGCGATCATGTTCTGCACTGATCGAAAGACTCGATTCGAACCCTAACGCGTCGAACTCTGCCGTCAGCGGCTCGTGCTTCTCGTTATCGATTTTGTTGATGACGAGCACGACGGGTTTTTGAGATTTACGCAGTGTGCGCGCGAATTCTCCATCAAACGGCGATAAACCTTCTTTCGCATCAACAACAAAAAGTAACAGATCACTCTCGCGCAGAGCTTCTTCTGCGGCGCGTCGGACTTGCGCGCCCAGTTCGCGTTCACCGACGCCGAAGATTCCGCCTGTGTCCCATACTGTGAACGGGCGCGTCCCTCGGTTGCAAATCGCGGAAATCCGGTCGCGTGTGATCCCCGGCTGATCGTGAACAATCGCGATCTTTCGGCCAACCAGCCGATTGAACAGCGCGGACTTGCCTACGTTTGGGCGGCCGACGATAGCGACACTCGGCAGCGTATTCGTCTCATTCACCGCAGCAGGCGCATCTAAGATTTTGCCGGATGAGCATGACCTGCCGCCTGCAATTGCCGGACGCCATCTGTGACATAAATGATTCCGGAGAGTGCGGTGAAAACGCCGGCCGCGATTACAACATAGAGCAGGGGAAGCAGGTGCAGTTGCAACATGACCCAGCCGATCGCGGCCATCTGTAAAACAGTCGCTACTTTTCCGGTCCAATTCGGTTTCACGTGCACTTTTCCAATCAGCAAATACAGAACGCCTGCGCCGACGAAAAGAATAGCGTCACGCGAAATCACAAGAACCGGAAACCAGGTCGGAAAACTGCCGTAATCGGCGTCGAGCTCGCTCCAGTTGCTAATGCTTAGGGTGATAATACCGCTAAGCAGTAATCCCTTGTCGGCGATTGGATCCAGGATGACTCCCAGCGAACTGCGCTGATTGTAGTGACGCGCGACGTATCCGTCCAAGCCGTCACTTACGGCAGCTAATATGAAAATAATGATCGCAGTGAAACGCTGCCATTCCAGTGGTTGGCCGCGTCTGACGCTCTCGCCATAATAAATCGCCATCGTCACAAAGGCGGGGATCATCAAGATCCGCACGATGGTGATCTTATTGGCGGTGGTCATAACCGGGGCTGGGCGAAAAGAATTGTAGGGCGTTTGATCGGCTTGCGCCAGCGAGCTTACAGACTGATTCTCGTCCGTGTCGCTCGGAACCGGCAGGTGCGGTTCTATAGAACGGCAATTCCCTTGCGCGGGCGCCCGCGGGCTCGGCCGCCCTACAATGTTGATTGGTTCGGTCGACAATTGACCGTACTAAAGCTACGAAACGCAGAGGAAGATTGGATGTAACCGGAAAGAATGCTCAGCGCTTGCGCGCAGCTGCCCCGAGCTTTTCATTAGAAGGAATTCTAAATCCTTCGATCTGTTTTTTGATTTCGTTGGCGAACGCTGCCGCGCCGGCGCCGTTGACGACGCGATGATCAAACGTGAGCGAGAGCGTTATGACTTCTGCGGTTTCGTTTCGGTTTTTGTTGGGAATTAGTTCCCGGTGTGCTGTACCAACAAACAGCGTGCCGACGGACGGCGGCACGACAATCGGCGCTGCAGCTTTTACTCCGAATGCGCCGAGACTCGTAATCACCACCGGCGCATTCATTGCGTCGACGCGGCCGCCGCGTGTCGCAGCCACGGCGTCGTCGTAAGCCTTTACGAATTCCGGCCAGCTTTTTCGGTTTGCATCTGTAACTACGGCGGTGGCCAACCGATCGCCTTCTAGCGCGACCGCAACGCCGAGATCGAAATTATCATTCTGCACAATCTGATCGTCTTCGAAAATCAACCGGCGGAATGGCGCGTGCTTTTCCATCGCCCGCACGACTGCCCACGCAATCATCACAGAAGGGGAGGGGGCATTCTCAGGGTCTTGTTTTTTCGCTGCCTCGCGAGCTTCACGAATTGCGTCCCAGCGCGCGTCGATTTGCAGGTTAGCGGGAATCACACGGCTGAGTTTTCGCGTGATGGTGGGCGAAAGGGCGGGCTCAATTGCTGTAGCCGAGGCCGATGGCCTCGGTCGCGTAGGCTTGTGCTCAGGTACGGAGCCGCCGCGGTCAACGCCCGCGGCTACACTCTCACGATCTGCGGAAACTTCAGCCGCCGCCTCAAACTGATCCGCGAGTGACGCTTCGTCCGTAACAAGTGTGCCAAGCTCCTGG
>Ga0222623_10000107_pt1 | contig 21427 bp, 17 predicted proteins | sample PLMtaG_FD_177336 | JGI IMG/M metagenome (GOLD analysis project Ga0222623, IMG submission 177336) | Groundwater sediment microbial communities from an aquifer in East River, Colorado, USA - PLM2_30_coex | ecosystem: Environmental > Terrestrial > Soil > Riparian zone | place: USA: East River...
GAAACGCTGGAAGGTTATCTCATTGCGCTGGCGAATCTCGACGAATTTCTGCGCATCATTCGCGGCTCGGCCAATCGTGACGAAGCACGAGTGAAACTGCTCGCATTCGAATTCACCAAACGTCAGGTGGAACAACTCGGGATTCTGATTCGCAATCCCGCGCGCTTAACTAACGGTCGGTATGCGTTCAGCGAGCAGCAGGCGGACGAGATTCTCAATCTCCGCCTGTATCAGTTGACCGGTCTTGAGCGCGAAAAGATCGACAAGGAATACAAGGAACTCATCAATGCCATCAACGATTTGCGCGACATTCTCGCCAAAGAGGAGCGCGTTTTCACCATCGTTAAAAAGGAATTGCGCGAAATCCGCGACAAACACGGTTCGCCGCGCCTGACGGGAATCGTTCCTGATCAGGCCGAGATCAACATGGAAGACCTGATCGCGAACGAAGGCTGCATCATCAGCATTACGCATGGCGGTTTTATCAAGCGCACGGCCGTGAGCGCGTTTCGGGCACAACGACGTGGCGGCAAGGGCGTCATCGGCATGCAAACACGCGAGGGCGCGACCGAGGAAGAGGAAGGCGACTTCGTCGAGCATCTCTTCACCGCTACCACGCACGATTACTTGATGTTTTTCACCGCGACAGGACGCGCCTACGTCGAAAAGGTTTACGAAATTCCCGAGATGGGACGCGCCGCCAAAGGTCGCTCGATCGCTAATATTCTCGAGCTCAAGCCCGATGAGAAAATCGCGGCGACCATTCGCGTCCAATCCAAAAAATCCGGCACGGGCCCGACCGCTGTCGATCAAACGTGGGACGAAAATCTGCACATTGTTTTCGCGACGCGATCCGGAATCGTCAAAAAATCAAATCTCTCTAATTACGCCAACGTCCGTCGCGGCGGAATAATCGCCATTCAAATTGAAGAAGGCGACCGGTTGATCGATGCGAAGCTAACGAACGGCAACAACGAGATCGTCCTCATCACGAAAAACGGGATGAGCTTGCGCTTCCACGAAGAACAACTGCGGGATCAGGGCCGCAACACCGTCGGTGTGTGGGGAATTCGCCCGGAGAAAGGCGATCTTGTCGTAGCCATCGCTATCGTCGATCCAGACGCCACGTTGCTGGTCGCGGGGGAAAATGGAATCGGCAAACGGACGCCGTTTGATGATTACCGGCGGCAATCACGCGGCGGTAAAGGCATCATCACGATGAGAACGGGTGAAAAAACCGGAGATGTGGTTGGCGCGCTCACAGTTCGCGAAACAGACGAGATCATGTTGATCACGAACAAAGGCCAGATGGTGCGAACCCGGGTCAAAGAAATTCGTGAGACCGGCCGCAACACGATGGGCGTAAAATTGATGGACCTTCGCAACGGTGAAAAGCTTCAAGCGATCGCGCCTGTGGTCAGTCAGGCGGAAGAAGAGGAAGCTCAAACTGCCGAGCCGACGAGCGAGAAATCGTAGCCGCAGTGCGGCAGAAGCCCGGGGCATCCAAAATCTTCGCCGCTTGCATTATCCCGTTTCGTGTGGGTGTTGCGACGGTGCGGCGGCCGTGAAAGCGAACTTGCGCTTCCGGATGAGCATCAGGTTGCGAATGTAGATAAGAGAGTTTGGCAGATAAGCCAGGATGCCTACCGGATCGCGTCGGAAAATAAAATAAACGCACATCAGGGCGCTTCCGGCGATACTCCAATACCAAAACGAGACTGGGATGACGCTTTCGCCCCGCCGCTCGGACGCGAGCCATTGCACGAGGAAACGCATTGAGAACAAAGCGTTCCCGATAAAGCCGAGAACCATAAGATAACTCCAATCCAGGCCAAGGAATCGGTATTCCTTCCCGATCCATGTGATTGCGATAAGTGCGAGTGTGTTCATAGCATTTGGTTGTTTAACGTTTCGCCTCTCCGTTCACAAGGGAGAGGTAGAGTGAGGGTTTGTGTTTCGCCGTGCTGTGAGAACCCCCCTCACCTTAGTCCTCTGCTCTTCAGCAAGAGGAGAGGCGGAAGGGGCCAAAATCGTTCAAGGTCAATTAACTGATTCGGCGATTTCGTATCGGATTTGTCTCGATTTCATCCAGCGCACTGCGAGCAGGGATTTATGATGGCGCTTTCAGGCATGCGATCAACGTATCGGCGATCGTCGCGGGCGTCTCGGCGATGGAGATTCCTGCAGCCTTCAGCGCTTCAATTTTTCCTGCCGCAGTCCCCTTCCCTCCAGAAATAATTGCGCCTGCATGACCCATTCGCCGTCCAGGTGGCGCAGTCATTCCGGCGATGAAGGCTGCTAAAGGTTTTTTACAATGGATTTTGATCCACTCGGCGGCCTCTTCTTCTGCCGAGCCGCCGATTTCGCCGATCAAAATCATCGCTGCTGTCCCGGGATCTTCGTTGAACAGTTTCAAGCAATCGAGATGCGACAAGCCGTGAATGGGATCGCCGCCTATGCCGATGCAGGTCGATTGCCCATAGCCGCGCGAGGTCAATTGCCACACTGCTTCATAAGTGAGCGTTCCCGAACGCGAGATCACGCCGATATTGCCGGGTTTATGAATGTAGCCCGGCATAATTCCAATTTTGCACGCGCCCGGAGTAATGATGCCCGGGCAATTCGGTCCAATCAGTCGCGATTTTTTTCCACGCATCAGCGCCTTCACCCGCATCATGTCCATCACCGGAATTCCTTCGGTGATGCAAACGACCAACTCGACTCCGGTATCGACTGCTTCAAGGATTGAATCCGCAGCCGCGGCAGCCGGTACGAAAACCATCGAGGCGTTACAGCCGGTTTTCTGTCGCGCTTCCCATACGGTGTCGAACACTGGCACTTTGCCATCGAACATTTGGCCGCCCTTCCCCGGTGTCACACCTGCGACAACATTCGTGCCATAGTCCATGCATTGCCGCGTATGGAACGCACCAGCGCTTCCCGTGATCCCCTGCACCACGAGCCGTGTATTTTTATCGACCAGGACTGACATATGAATCAGAAAAGCAGGAAGGCGGGAAAAATCTGGAAGCCAGGAACCCATGAAGAGCAGCGAATCTTTCTGCTTTCCTGTTTTCCTGATTCACTCCTCCTGATTTCCTGGGTTCCAGATTCATTCTTGTTTTCTTTTGTGCACGACGAGTTTGTTTCCGTCCGGATCACGAAATTGCGCCATCCAGCAAACTGGCGTCTCAGTTTTCTCGATATCGAAGCTGACATCGCGCTCTTTGAGCTTCGCGATGGCAGCGTCGATGTCATTGACTTCGAAGGCGACCGTCGTGCCGTCGCGCGAAGGTTTCCACGCGGGATGACAACCAACCCCGATCGTGGTGGGGCCGAGATCATATTCGACCCACGCGCCATCCATCTGAGTGGAAGTCGGTTTAAGTTCAAGAACCTCCTGGTAAAATTTTCGTGCCCGGTCTTTATCGGAAACCGCGATGGCAATGAACGCCACTTCGTTTGTGATCATTTGCAGACTCCTTTCTCGTTTTCAGGTTTAAGCTTGTGAATTATCAGCTTGTTGCCATCTGGATCTTGCACGATGGCCATGCGACAACACGGCGTCTCAAACGGCTCAGCGGCAAAACGCACGTGTTGATGCTTCAAATGCTCGATTGCTTTGTCGAAATCTTCGACCTCAAGTGCAGAAGCCGTGCCTTGGTCGGAAGGCGTCCACTGCTCGCCAACATTCGCGATCGCCAGCGTATGATCATGCACTGCGTACTCGACCCATTTTCCGCTCATCATTTCGTCCGACACTTTTAAGCCAAGTGCTTCTTCGTAGAATTTTCGCGCTCGCGAAATGTCTGTTACGGGAATAGCAACAAACCCGATTTCCTTGATTTTCATCCTGCGGGTTTCGTTTGTTGTTGTTCCAACCAATCTGTGAGGATCCGAATCACCTTCGGATTAAACGGTGCCTGCTTCCCCGCAAACGCGTCGGCCAGACTCAAATAGTGTTGAAATGTGTGACCCATGTCCGGCATTTCCATAAAGCGAGCCCCGCCCGGCCGGGTCGCATTCAACCATTGCGCCATCAATTCGGGATCTTCGCGGCTCATGATCCAATCGTATTGCCCGTGCAAAATGAGCGCCGGCACGCTCACGCGCGACCATGCCCCCGCGAGATTCAGTTGCTGCAGTTGTTCGTAAAATTTCAGCGGCCGCCCGTAGAGATGCGTCTGATCTTTTCCTTCAGGCCATAGTTCTGCAAGTTCCGGCTTCTCTTTTAGAACATCGGGAACGCTGCGGCCCCTGATCAACCACTCATAGTAAAGCGTGACCGCGCGTTTCATTCGTTCATTGACTTCAGCGGGAGAGTTCCCCATCAAAGCGAATCGGCGCCGTTCGATCTCTAACATGTGCTCAAACCAGGTCTTCACCCAACCGCCGACTGAAATGTAGCCGTGCACCTGTGCCTTTTCTGCGTCCGATGCCGGCACGATGGGTGCGAACCCGCCCCCGTTGCTTATACCGAGGATGTAAACGCGGTTGCCGTCGATAAACTCGTAATTCTTCAACGCGCGAAAAGCGGCGCGATAACCGGCGAGCTCTGATTCGAAATCGTTGTCGGCGCAAACACCTTCGCTATCGCCAACGCCTTGTTTGTCGATCCGAAAAAGGCAAAAGCCGGGAAGCTGCGCAAGGCCGCGAAATACTATGCCCGTTGCATCTTTAGTATCGGCCGGCGCTTCCACGGAATCGCAGCTCAACCAACCGGCCACGAAGATGGCCGGCAGTTTGTCTTTCGCGCCTCGTGGCTTCGTAATAATCGTCCGCAATCGATTTCCATCTGGCGCCTTCACCGAGTCGTAAATCACGTCAACGTTTGGATAGCTTTCGCGCGGCGTTTTCGCTTTGCGCGGTAGCTCTTCTGCGCAAAGCGTCGCGGCGAGCGCAAGGAACGCAATTGCCGATCTCACCCTCATCTATGTCTTGCGGCAGCAACCGCTTTTTGCGCGCCATCGGCGAGATCGTCCGCCGCGATCAGCTCGACGCCGCTTTCTCTTAACAACTGCTTTCCTCGCTCGACATTTGTCCCTTCTAGCCTAACAACGAGCGGCACGGACAGCTTCACCGTTTTCGCTGCGTTAATGATGCCCTGGGCGATCACATCGCATTTCATTATCCCACCGAAAATGTTCACGAGGATCGCCTTCACTTTTTTGTCGGCGATCAGGATCTTGAATGCTTCTGTCACCTGTTCTTCCGTCGCGCCACCGCCGACGTCGAGAAAGTTTGCCGGCTCGCCACCATAAAACTTAATGATATCCATTGTCGCCATCGCCAATCCGGCGCCGTTGACCAAACACGCAATGTTTCCATCGAGTCCGATGTAGCTGAGACCGTGTTTTGAGGCTTCGACTTCGCGAGGGTCCTCTTCCGCGACATCTCGCATCGCCGCAATCTCCGGATGTCGATAGAGCGCGTTGTCGTCAAAGTTGAACTTGGCGTCGAGCGCGAGCACCTCGCCGGTGGTCGTAACGACCAGCGGATTGACCTCCACCATTGAACAATCGAACGCCAAAAATGTGCGGTAGAGCCCCTCGAACAATTTCGAAGCTGACTTCAGCTGCGACGATTCGAAACCCAGTTCCTTGGCCAGTTTGCGTGTCTGGAACGGTTGCACACCCGCCAACGGATCGATCGCCTCACGGACAATTTTTTCAGGCGACTTCGCTGCGACCGCTTCGATTTCTACACCGCCCTCCGTGCTGGCGACAATCAAAGGCGCGGCAGTTTCTCGATCGAGCAGGATCGCAAGATAAATTTCGCGCGCGATCTCCGCCGACTCGGCGACCAACACTTTATTCACTACGCGACCAGCCGAACCTGTCTGATGTGTTACCAGAACTTGCCCAAGCATATTGGCCGCAACTTGCCGCACGTCTTCGGGCGTCTTACGAATATGCACTCCGCCTTTGAATCCGTTTTTGAACTCTCCCTTTCCGCGGCCGCCCGCATGAATCTGTGCTTTGACGACCACATCGACGTCGCCGAGCTCACGCGCAATTTGTTCTGCTTCGTCGAACGTTGTCGCGACTCTGCCACGGGTTGTTGCGACGTCGAATTTCCGCAGCAACTCTCTGGCTTGGTGCTCGTGGATATTCATTGGGCAAATTCCGGGCAAAGTGGAATAGCCTGCGGAACGTAGATCAGCAAAGATTTTCTGTTGTGAATTGGCTTGCGTCGTTGCGACGCGGCCAACAAGGTTGCAGGCATGAAACAATCCATGAAAATTCCCGGTCTGGCTTGCGCGCTTTTGGGCGCAATCATCGTGTCGATTTCAGCTGGCACGCCCGCGCAGGAAAAGGCGTTTACCGACAAGTATAAGAAAGCATTCGAGGGCAAGGACACAGCGACGCTGGAAGCCTTCCTATACACACAGGGCGCCGACCCGGAGATCGTCGGTTTTTACAAAATGATGCAGTCAGGCGAAGCCGGGGAGAAAATCTCCAGTATCGAGCTCGTTAACCTTTCGCCGGAGGACGCGAAAAAAGCGGCCACACCCATGGACTCACCCACTGGGGGCCAGGTTTGTCTCACACTCAAACCAACCAAAAAGCTCATCATCAAGGTCGAGAAAAAAGACGCCAGTGGCAGCTCAAGTAGCACAAGCGAAAACTTCATCGCTGAGAAAGACGGCAAATTCGTTATTCCTGTTCCGGGGAAGTGTAAGTAGGGGTTGGATTGCCGTTGTCTTGCTTCACACGTGGTCATTCCGAGCGAAAGCGAGAGACCTTTCAGACATCCGGAAATACTCCACAAGCTAGGTTGTGTGACTCCCCACCGGCGCGGGATCTTTCGTCGTCGGCGCAGCTCAGAATGACACTCACTCGGTTGTCTTTTGTTTCTCTCCAAACAGCGTTCCTACCGTGCGTTGGTCGGCGGGAGCTTCGAGCGAATTAACAAAATTGCGAAAGCGTTCTGAAAAAACTTCAGGACGAAGTTTCCAATAGTAAGCGATCCCGGGCGCGGCAACGTAATGCCGTAGAAGGCCGTGCCACGCTTCCCACAGCTGCTCGTCCATCAATCCGTAAACGTAATGAAAATGAATTGTCTCGAACGCTTTCAGGAACTGATAGGTGGCGTGGAAAAATCGTGTTCGTTCTTGAATGTTCAACGTGCCGAGGTCCTCCAACCCTACTCTCCAAATCCGTTCCAGTTCGGCGTTTTCCATGAAAGGCTTGGTCACATCGCGAAGAGCCGTGGCGGCTGCGTCTTGGGTGGACAGCCTGGCAACACGCGTGCTCCGGTGCACTTGCAATGCGAGGTATAGCACCGACAAAACGACGGCCACCGATCCGATCAATTGCGAGATAGCGCTGATCGCGTCCCAGTTCATGCACCCTGTATACTACAGGCCAAGCGCAGGTAGCTACTTCGGTTCGTCAGCAATTTTGAGGACGATTTTACCGCGAGTGTGGCCCGTCGCCACCTGTTCCTGCGCTTTTGCCGCTTCCGGAAGCGAGAACGTTTGGGAAACGATTACTTTGATTTTCTTTTCATCGATCAGTCTGCCGATTTCAGCGAGCTCATCCGAATTCGGCTCCACGCTTAATGACGCGCCATGAATTCCGTGTTCATCCAACTCGGCCTGATCGATCCGAGCCACGAGCGACACGATATATCCGCCTTTCTTTACCACGCCGTAGGAACGCGCCAGCGTATCCTTGCCGACGGAATCGAGCACCACATCGACATCTTGCGCGATGTCTTCGAATTTCTGCTTCGTATAATCGATCGCCGTGTCGGCCCCGAGTTCTTTGAGCAGATCCTGGTTCGCGGTCGATGCCGTGGCGATCACTTTTGCGCCGCGTGCCTTGGCGATTTGGATCGAAAAAGTACCCACCCCACCCGAACCACCATGAATGAGCACAGTCTGGCCGGCGCTTAGCTTCGCCGTGTCAATTAACGCCTGCCATGCGGTCAACGCGACAACCGGCACCGCTGCAGCCTCAACGTACGTGAGTGACTTCGGTTTAGGCGCTACTTCATGTTCAGTCGTTAGCGCGTATTCCGCGTAGCCGCCGCCAGTTTTCAAGCTGGCATATGCAAACACGGGATCGCCTGCTTTGAACTTCGTAATCTTGCTTCCGACCTTCTCGACCACTCCGGCGATGTCAGCGCCGAGAATCGCTGGGAACACAGCTTTTTCATATTTGGCAAACATTCCCGATCGAATCATCCCATCGACAGGATTTACGCCGGCCGCGATCACCCGAACGAGGATCTGATCTTCCTTCGGCTCGGGTCGCGGCACATCCTCATACTTCAAAACCTCTGGACCGCCATATTCATGAACCACAATCGCCTTCATGGTTGGTCTGGCTGTTTGCGCAGTGGACGTGCTTACAAATGCGATTACGAAAACGTGCTGAAGAACCGCGATTAGCGCTCGCATCCCGTGCTAACGGTAAATCAACTGCCGTGCACTCGTCGAGATTTCTCCGATTCGCTCAATCTCTGACTTCTAACTTTGGCTCGTTCATTTCACGCGTTTGACGAGGGAGGTTCCGGCGGCGGATTCAACGAAGGCCCCGGTGGTGCCTGAACAGGCGGCGTCGATGATAAGATTGGCAAAAATTCCGGTGGCATGGAGTCTGCCCACACATTGTAATCCGGACCGAATTGCCGAAGAAACAAAAGTGGGAACGCGCAGAGCGTCACTGGAATCGGTAAAAGAACGACTGTGCCGACGTACGGAATCGCAGCGATGCAACAAGTCACACATGCAGCCGCGCAACTTATCATCGCAGCGGCCAGCATGAGGAGCAGAAGAAATAAAACATAAAGGATGATTGGCCCCGGATGGGTTGCCATCAATCTCATCGCCTGGGCAAAAGCATGCATGGCCGAACAACGTTGGCGATACATGATTGGAACCATTAATTGTGAAACTAGCATCCAACCGAATGCCAAACACAAAACGAGAAACACAAATAAAGAGAGGCTGATCCAAAACCCCAGGTCCAGCTGGGCGTTACCGCCCTTAAGAATCAACGGCAGCATGAGTGCAAAAAAGCCGATGACCACGAATGCGATGAGGAGCAGCACGATGAGCAATGAAAAAAGAAACAGACTGTTTCCTTGCACCCGAAACTCTTTCCACGGCGCGACGATTGCGGCGCGATTGCGCACGATGCAGTCAGTAAAAATAAAGCGACCGCGCGCGCCCAACCACATCAACGCGAGGACCAGCGCCAGGATCATTACGGCACTGACGACAAGCAAAGCAATCATCCACCAGTCCATCTGTCCGATAAATCCGAGTTCTCGAAATGATTCGGCAATGGCCTTCTGATCCCGCTGACTACTCCAACGCGAAAAAGGATTAAATGAGGAACTGAATCCGCTGGAAAGAGCGGAGAGAAATGCTGCGAAACCGATGACGAGCCATTTTTTGAAATCGAACGGCTGAAACAGAATCTTCTTCATCAACTCGAACGCTTCACCAAACGGCCTGAAGATTTGGATTCTCGGCTCGGTTCCATTCATGCGCAGCATTTCAAGCCTTTCATTGCCGGGAAGCAAGGCTGTTGTAGCCGTGTCTCGGTGAGACGCGCAGCGCGCACATTTCAAAACACTTCAGTGTCACGCTTCCCCACAGGGGAAGCGGCTACAGTCCACCTCGGATGCGCTGAGGACAGCGCACTCTATAGACCCCGGCCTCGCGCGGTTGTTAAGTGAACGAGGCGCGGCATGTTAATTCTCGATGTCGAGTGTGAATCGTCGCTATCCTATTGGCGCGGAAGTGATCGGCGAAAACCAAACCCACTTTCGCGTCTGGGCACCGAAGGCGCGAGAACTTGATCTTGTCGTGGAGCAGGGCCCGGCATCAGAGCGAACGTTTCACTCGCTCCACGCCGAACCAAATGGATATTTTTGCGGCGCTATCGGTGCTGGTGTCGGCACTCGTTACCGGTTTCGAGTAAACGGCGGAGAAATGTGGTATCCCGATCCGGCATCGCGGTTTCAACCAGACGGGCCACACGGCCCCTCATGCATCGTCGATCCAAGGCAGTTCCACTGGACCGACTCCCAGTGGCGGGGCACTACACTGAAAGGCCAGATCATCTACGAGATGCACATCGGCACATTTACGAGCGAGGGCACCTGGCGCGCCGCGGCGGAACAGTTGCCGGAACTGGCGCGTGTCGGAATCACCGTGGTGGAGATGATGCCGATCGTGGATTTCCCCGGGAAATTCGGCTGGGGTTACGACGGCGTGAATCTTTTTGCACCCTCGCATCTGTACGGAACACCTGACGATTTACATGCACTCATCGATCGGGCGCACTCGTTAGGCGTGGCGGTGATTCTGGATGTCGTTTACAACCATTTCGGGCCCGACGGAAATTATCTCGCTGCTTTCTCCAATGACTATCTGATTCGCGACAAAGAAAACGAGTGGGGGAATGCAATCAATTTCGATGGACCGAATTCAGAGCCGGTTCGTGAGTTTTTCATCACGAATGGGCGTTATTGGATCGACGAATTTCATTTTGACGGCTTCCGTTTCGATGCGACCCACGCAATCCGCGATGGATCCAGCGAATACATCATCGGCGCTGTTGGGCGCGCAGCACGGGAGGCGGCCCGCTCGCGCTCGATCATTCTCGTCGCCGAGAACGATCTTCAGGAAGCGAAGATGGCGCGCCCGCGCAACCAAGGTGGCGACCATTTGGACGGCATGTGGAATGACGATTTTCATCATAGCGCAGTGGTGGCGTTAACTGGTTGCAACGAAGCTTATTTTGCCGATTACCTTGGCGTGCCGCAGGAGTTTATTTCCGCGGCGAAATACGGCTTCCTCTACCAAGGCCAGGCGCTGTCATGGCGAAAAGTACTGCGCGGGACTTCGGCGTTCGGCATTGCTCCAGAGGTTTTCGTTTGTTTCACCGAAAACCACGATCAAATCGCAAATACTGGCCTGGGCGAGCGATTGCGGTTTCAAACGTCACCTGCGCGCTACCGCGCCATGACAGCCCTTCTTTTGCTCGGGCCGTGGACGCCACTGCTGTTTCAGGGACAAGAGTTTGGCGCGTCAAACCGGTTCCTTTTCTTCGCGGATATAGGCGACGCTTCCGTGCGAGAGGCGATTCGGCGAGGTCGTGCTGAATGGTTGGCACCATTCTTATCGCTTACTGAAGAAGAAACCTGGGAAACTTTGCCTGCCCCGGATGACCCACAGGTATTTGCCCGTTGCAAACTGGATTTCTCCGAGCGTGAAAAGAATCGCGAAGTTTACGACTTGCACATCGATCTTCTAAAATTACGGCGAGAAGATTCACGTTTTCGCCAACAAGCTTCCGACGGAATCGATGGTGCCGTTATTGGGCCAGCGAGTTTCATTCTGAGATATTTTTCAAATGGAAAGGACGATCGCCTGCTGCTGATTAATTTCGGAAAGCGCCAGATCGTAAAACCTGCTTCGGAACCTCTGCTTGCGCCGCCGTTGGATTGCAACTGGGAGACGCTGTGGACGAGCGACTCGCCGCGTTACGGCGGAGCGGGTTCCATTGCAGTCGCAACTCAAGAGCAATGGATTCTACCAGCCGAATGTACAGTGGTGTTACGACCAGTGTTGTAGCGTCCGCTGTCCTCAGCGGAGCTTCCCGCACGCATACCTGCATAGGTGATTAATGCGTTGAGGACAACGCACACTACAGCCTTGGCGTTTAACTGGATTTGCACCGGCGGGATTCACAGCGCATAGCTTCCGCCGATGAAATTCGGCTTTCCAATTCTCCTGCTTGCTTTGCTATCGATCTCCGCACTCGCCGAGGACGAATCTACTCCCCCACCCCGAGTCTATCCGGTCGCATTACCAAATTATGATGAAGAGACCGCTACGCGATTGCAGATTTTTTTGGACAACTGCGATTTCGGGCCGGGAAAAATCGATGGGAAAATGGGCGAATTTTTCCGGAAAGCGCTAATCTCGTACAAGCACGCGCAGGCGATGCCAAAAACCGGCGCGGTCGATCAATGGATGCTCGATCAGGTTCCGGTCACTTACACAACTTACACAATCAAGGGCGAAGACCTGAAACAGATCGGCGATATCCCCAGCAGCCACGCGGAGCAAGCACGACTGAAATGGCTGCCTTATACATCGCTGCTGGAATTCGTCGCGGAACGTTATCATTCCGCGGAGTCGTACATTCAGAAACTTAATCCCGGCAAAAACTGGGAGCACTTGGAGCCCGGTGAAACTCTCAAAGTGCCAAACGTTTTACCCTTTGAAGTTGAAAAATTCACAGAGGGTAAAGCTCCGGAAAATCCTGCATTCGCCTCTCGCAAAGTTTTCGTCGATACATATGAGCATTTGCTGGAGGTTTTCGACCACGACCAACTCGTCTGTGTGTTTCCGATTACGCCGGGATCGAAAACGCTACCCGCCCCGGTGGGAACATGGAAGATTCTAGGCGCAAGCATCTGGCCGTGGTTCCGCTACGACGAAGGCATGCTCAACTACGGCGTGCGGACTGAGAACTATTACAATCTTCCGCCAGGTCCAAACAATCTCGTTGGCATTCTCTGGATGGGCTTGAACAAACCCGGCATTGGCATTCACGGCACGAACAATCCCGAGACAATCGGCCGCGCCGCGAGCCACGGTTGCATTCGCCTCGCGAACTGGGACGCCGCGCGCGTGAAAGATCTCGTCAGCGTTGGCAATGCGGTGATTATCTTTTAGGTTGGCAGCAATGCGGCTCTGCCGGCAGATATTTGCGCCTGCGGCGATTCGGCTGCCATCGTCTTCAGGAGAAGCCGATCCACCTTGATTTTCTCAAAAAAGGTTCGCGCGGAATCGCGCCCTCACACGTCTAGGCTGTAGATCGCAAAACAATGGATGCCAATGAACGCGAACAGTACCGGGCGGCCATTCACGGCGATCGGGAGGCATTTGAGATGATCATTCGCACGCATAGCCGGACGCTTTTCGCTATCGCTTACGGGATTTTGCAAAGCCGCGAGGAAGCGGAGGACGTTGTGCAAGACTCATTGGTTAAAGCTTGGAAAACGCGCTGGCGCGTGCGCGACGCGGAGAAATTTCCCGCCTGGCTTGCAACCATCGCGCGACACAGGGCACACGATGTTTTTCGCAAGCGCCACACCGTTTCGCTTTCCAACGAAGCAATCGAACCGACTGAATCCCAATCTCCCGACACAACTGCGATAGATCAGCAATTACATTCAGCGCTCGCGGCATTGCCGGAGCTTTACCGCGCTGCGCTCACACTGCGTTACTTCGAAGAAATGGATTATCGCACGATTGAAAACACGTTGGGTCTCACGAATGGTGCGCTTCGCGGAATTCTCGGCCGCGCTCTCGGTTCCATGCGGAAACAGCTTCATCCCGTCCTCGCTTCAATGGATTAGACGTATGGCAACTATTCACGACGAAATCGACAACTGGCTGGCCGCCGATCTGCACGGCGAACTCTCCGACAAAGAACGACGCGAGTTGCATTCTCATCTCATCGAATGCGCCGTGTGCAGAAAAACTCATCACGAAACTAAAACTATGAACAAAATCCTCGAGGAAACTCTCACTCATGAGAAACCCGATCCGGCTTTCGAACAACGGATGCTGGCAGGTTTTCGTAATCGCATCCCGGAAACAGCGGGAGTCGTAAAGTTGTTTGCGAATTTGATCCGACTGCGCGCGGTGCAGATTACGGCAGTTGCTGCAGTCTTGCTCGGGCTGGTGCAAATCGGACGAATGCTCACAGGTGAGAATGCAGCTCCGCTGGGCAATCGCGAATACTACGCCAGCGGAAAGTTCATCGCACAACCAGGACAGGCTGGAGCGCTGCGAGCAGACCAATCCACTTCTTTGGCTAAATCGGATGAGCTCGCCACCGGACGACCTCAAGACTTGGCACTCCAGGCACCGCCGCCAACGACAGTTCCCGCAACTCGATCAGAATTTGATAAAGAGGCCGCGGCGCGTTCCACGGGCCTTGCTGCGGCGAAAGCAGTCGCCGCAACTCCGGAGAATCTCGCCCGCGCAGAACAAGCTGAAACCAAGCCGGGCGAAACGCCTGGTCCGGCGCAGGCCAATCGCAAACTGATTCGCAACGCCACCGTCCAGCTTGAGATAGTGAGCTTTGACGATGCCGTGCAAAAGATCACTGCCTTTGCGAACGAAGAACATGGATACGTGGCCACGACGAACTCTGACAAGCAGGCAAATGGAAAACTGCGCGGACAGATCGTCGTCAAGGTGTTGCCGGAAAATCTCGATCGGTTTCTGCAAAAACTTCGCGGACTTGGCGAACTAAAGAACCAGACGCTCGGCACCGAAGACGTGACGAAGGCCTATCTCGATACCGATGCGCGGCTGAAGAACGCGCACGTGATGGAACAACGTTTGATCGACATGCTGAAAACGAAGACCGGTAAGGTTTCCGATTTGCTCCAGGTAGAAAAGGAACTCGGTCGCGTGCGCGAAGACATCGAGAAAATGCAGGGCGAACTTAAGTATTGGGATTCCCAGGTGCAATTCGCCACGGTGACGATTTGGCTTGCGGAAAAAGATATGGAAGAACCGGCAGCGTTTCTGCTAAAAGAACGCGCCCAACTCTCCCTTTACGCGCCGGATGTAGAGAAGATTTACAACGATATTAAAGCGCTTGCGTCCCCAAAGGTGCAGATCACGAACGCGCAATTGAACCGTGACAATTCAGGACGCGTCTCCGCGACACTGAGTATGCTAATCGTGCCGGAGGAAAGCGACGCCGTCATCGCCCGCGTGAAAGCATTGGGGCGCGTGGAGAATTTTCAAATGCAAACGCAGCGCATCGCGCAGGGCGGCAGTGGTCTGTCGGAGAATGCAAGAACCAAACGCGACAAAGTAGAACTCAATATCACCATATCCCGCGAGGAACAGGAGCAGGCACTGCAGCAGACCAGTCTGCGCATTCGCACGTCATCAGTCGACCAAAAGGCGAAGGACCTTCGAACGCTCGCGGAGAAACAAGGCGGACGCGTTCGCAGTTCCACTTTTAGCCGCGATCCGGATGGACGCGAATTCGCAAACATCTCGCTGCGGGTGCCGATGAAAAATTATGCGTCCCTCATGCAATCGCTCAATTCGCTGGGCAAAGTTGAAAACGTCAGCGTGCAGCGCCAGGACCGCATGGGGACACAAATCGACGAGACGAGTGCGCCGGCTGATATCTCGATCCAGGTCTACAGTCAGGGCAACATCGTTTCGCACGAGAGCGGTTTGCTCGCCACTCTGCGGCGTACACTTGCGCAAAGCGCCGGCGCAATCATGTGGAGCCTGCGCATGATCGGCGTGGCGGTCGCGTTTCTCGCGCCATGGCTCATTGCGATCGTTTTGGTTATTTGGATAACGAGGCGCGTAATCCGCGCGAAACGATAGGTGGAACGCGTTGTCCTCAACGCGTTGCCAATGATGCGGCTTTTCCGTTTAATTTGCGCCTTCACCGATTCATCAGCATCATCTTCGGAGAAGTCGATCCACCTGCGCGTGTGCTAAATGGAATCATTCTTGCCCGTTGGGCAAACGAGTCATAGCTTATTTTTACGCAAGGAGGTAGCCGATGAAATCTGAAGGCGGTATCAGCTACAGCAACGCGGCCGTCGCCGCGTGTCCTAAACATTTGCTCCAATTCGCAGTCGATCAGCGTTACGACGATTACACGTCGGTCGATCACGCGGTTTGGCGATTCATCATGCGCCAGAACATTTTTTTCCTGCGCGAGTACGCGCACAAAGTTTATTTTCAGGGTTTACTCAACACCGGCATTTCGTTTGAGCGCATCCCGCGCATTGAAGAGATGAACGATATTCTCGCGAATATTGGCTGGGGCGCGGTTGCGGTGGACGGATTTATTCCACCGGCGGCGTTCATGGAATTTCAGGCTTACAAGGTATTGGTGATCGCATGCGATATGCGCCAAATCCACCACATCGAATACACGCCAGCGCCGGACATTGTGCACGAAGCCGCGGGTCACGCACCGATCATTGTCGATCGTGAATATTCGAAATATTTACAGCGCTTCGGTGAGGTCGGCGCGAAAGCGATGTCATCGAAAAAAGATTTCGAGTTGTACCAAGCGATCCGCCACTTGTCCATCTTGAAGGAGCGTCCGAACGCGGATCCGAAGGACGTCGAGGAAGCGCAAAAGCTGGTGGAGCATCGCCAAAAAAATCTAGGCGAGCCTTCTGAAATGGCGCTGCTATCCCGTTTGCACTGGTGGACGGTGGAATACGGATTAATTGGCACTTTGGAGAATCCAAAGATTTATGGCGCAGGCTTGCTCTCCTCGATTGGGGAATCTGTCTCTTGTCTTGAGCCGGCGGTAAAGAAGATCCCCTACTCCATCGACGCGCAGAATTGCGCGTTCGATATTACCACGAAACAGCCACAGCTTTTTGTGTGCCGCGATTTTGAGCACCTCAAAGACGTGCTCGAAGAGTTTGCGAGCAAGATGGCCTATCAAGTTGGCGGGCTGGAAGGCATCAGCAAAGCGATTGAGTGCAACAATGTTGCGACCTGCGAGTATTCGTCCGGCCTCCAAGTGAGCGGCGTTTTCACGGAGGTCATCACAGACAAAAACAATTCTCCGATTTATCTGCGGACAACCGGCAAGACCGCGCTGGCATTCCGCGAGAAGGAGCTGGACGGGCATGGCATCGATTATCACAAGGATGGGTTTGGTTCGCCGGTCGGGAAATGGAAGCAAACGTCAGCATCTCCCGAGTCGTTGAGTAACGATCAATTGCACGCGCTCGGGATTGTCGAGGGGAGGAAGGCGAAGCTTGAGTTTGTCAGCGGCATTGTGGTCTCAGGCAAAGTCGAGAAAATCTTGCGTCGCGACGGCAGATTACTGCTGATCACGTTTTCAAACTGCAGCGCGAAATATGGTGACCGCGTTTTGTTCCACCCCGAGTGGGGCACGTATGATATGGCGGTCGGCGAACGGATCAGTTCCGTGTTTAACGGAGCGGCAGACAAGGACGCCTACAATCAGGTAGCACTCGTGCCGAAGGAGCGAACAATCAAAGTACCATCCGACGCAAAACGAAAGCGCCTTGAAAACCTCTACACGCAGGTCCGCAAGATCCGGGAGGGCAAGACCGGCTACGAACGGCTGGGCGAAATCTGGGAAACACAGCAGGCCGAACATCCGGAAGATTGGTTGCTGTCGATGGAAATTTTTGAAATCCTGGATACAACCGAGGAACAACCTGAACTGAAAACCAGGATTGAGAAGTTCCTGAACGAGAGAAAAGCAAAGACCAAAGATCTTTCGACTCTGATCAGCTGGGGATTCCGGCTTGTCGATTACCACAAAAGACCGGAATACCAAGCTGCGGTCCACGCCTCGCCGAAGTAGGTACGGCCGGGGCGGCGGCCACAATGCGAGTAGATCGGTCTCTCCATGGCTACGACTTCCCTATTGCAGGCAAAGAGAAACAACCGCCATCAGGGCGACTGGTTAGGTTGACAACGATCGCAGCCCCCTTCTTTGGTAGTAGCGACTTTTCCTTGCTACGGAGCCTCGAGAAGCGAAGCCGGGTTGTGTTGCCGTAGCAACGCCGCAAATCTGTTGTCCGAACGCAGGGGGTCCAACAAGGGATCATACCTAAGGATTCCGGACATCAGCTTACCATTCACGACTGCCTTTGCGAGCCATTTGAAACTCTGTTCCTTATCACCGCGTGCGGCGCACAATACTGCAACATTATAAGGGTCGGCTTTACCTGCTATGGCTAGATCCAGAATTTCTGGCATCATTGAATCCGCATCGGACTTACGGCCTGCAGAGATTAGAACCGTTGCGATCGAAGCGAGCACGTCTCCCTTGCTCCGAAGGCCGAGTTCGCCGGCCCTACGATATTGGTCGATTGCCTGCTGATACATGCCGTTTAAGGTATAAGCGATAGCCAGGTTCTCTTGGACAGCGGCCTGGTTGGGGGCTAACTCTGCCGCCTTGTAACAATACTCCAGAGAACTCTGAAACTGTCGCGCAAAAACGAGCATTATTCCGAGCGCTGTATTGTTAGAGGGTGAGAGCGGATCGAGCTCCTGGGCTCGCTTCATTTCCCGGACAGAATCACTTAGCTGACCGAGCGCAAATAAGCACCAGGCATAGCGCACATGCGCGATAGCGAGATTTGGGTTCAGCTTTAGGGCGCGGCGAAGTGACTCCATGCTTGGGCCAACCTTTTTTTGCAAACACTGAACCATTGCCCGGGCAACGTGAGCTTCCGCAATAGAATCGTCGAGGAGGAGGGCGTGGTCGGCTGCTGTCTTTGCCTTGCCAAGGGCGTCTGATCCAGGGTTGTACGCGTAATATACCTGCAGGTAGTAACAGTCCGCCATCATTGCATAGGCAAGGGCAAAATCCGGGTCCTTCTCAACAGCTTGCTCAAAATAATCGATCGCCTTTTCAAGACCATCCCTCGATCGCTTATTCCAGAAGTATAGGCCCATCAGATACGCATCATACGCGGCGGGGTTCGTGGTATAATGTTTTCCAAGATGCTTTCGCTCGTCGATAGTGAGATTAAGTGCAAGCGATCGGACAACGCTGTCGGAAATCGAGTCCTGAATACCGAAGATGTCGGTAAATGTTTGGTCGAATTTTTCCGACCAAATAGTGCGGCCGCTGGCGACATGAACAAGTTGCACAGTGGCCCGCACCTGGTCCCCGGACCGCTGGATAGTTCCACTCAAGATCGCATCCACTTGCAAAGCGCGCCCCGCCGCGAGCGAATCATTTGCAGGTCCCTTATATTTGGACACTGTGCTGGTCGGCAAAACGACAAGTTGCTTTAAACTGCTTATTCTGCCGATTACCGCATCAGCCATGCCGAGCCCCAGCAACTCGTCATTCATATCTCGGCCGAGCGGCTCGAACGGCAACACCGCGACCGAATGGATGCGCTCAGTCACTGCGCCGGGCGAAGTCGCAGGAGCTGCGCTTCCAACCCTATGTTTCTCCAGCCATTGAACGATCGATCCACGTGAAATCAGTGCAGCTGCGAGCAAAATTACGCCAACAACGGCAAGCGCCGACAGTGCGCCGGTTTTGCCAGGCAACTCCTGTTGACCCTTCGCCGTAGCCGCTTCCGTTCGATTCTCTGGCGATGTGGGCCTTGTTGCTTGCTCTGCCTCCACTGTAGCACCGCCACTGTCGGTTCCCTCGCTAACTTCGGCAACGAAGCGATAGCCGCGACCCGGAATCGTCACGATGTATCTGTGTGAGCCCGGCGCTTCGCCAAAAATCCGCCGCAGCGTCGAGATGTTCTGACTCAGATTATTCTCCTCGACGATCGAATCGGGCCAGACCGCCTCCATCAGCCGCTCCTTATCGAGGACGGTATCGTGATTCTCCACCATGTAGAGGAGCGTTTCGAACACTCTCGGGGTGAGGGGCACGGTCGTCCCATCCAGCCGCTGCAGGAGCCGTTTCCCCGTGTCGAGCCGGAAATCGCCGAATTCGTAGAGGTGAGCGTTGGTAGCCTGCATCGTCGTTTCAGAAAAATTCAGAAAAATTCAGCCGCAACTTAAAGACTTTCACAATGGGCAGAGCCAAGCTAACCACGCGCGAGTCGGCTCAGGCCTTCCGCGCGAACAAACAACAATAAACCAAATGTAAGGACAAGAAAATGAAAAAGAATCCCATGAAATCAAAAACGACAACTCCACTCGCAAGAGATCCCATTAGCCCGTCGCGTTTGCGATACGGTCGATTTCTCATTCCGCTCGCCCTTGCCGTGTTCGCACTTTCGCCGACGGCGCAAGCACAGCTCATCCCACCACCAGACGGAGGCTACGCCAACAACAACACCGCTGAGGGCACTGATGCTCTCTTCAGCCTCACCACCGGCACGGACAACACGGCCATGGGCTTTGATGCGCTCTACAGCAACACAACGGGCAGCGAGAACACGGCCACCGGTTCTGATGCGCTTCTGAGTAATACAACCGGCATTAGAAACATGGCCAATGGTTTCGCTGCGCTTGAAAGCAACACAACCGGCGTCCGAAACACCGGTAGTGGCCGTGCTGCGCTCGCTAACAACACAACCGGCAACGACAACACGGGCGATGGTCACGACGCACTCTTTTCCAACACAACCGGAATCCACAACACAGCTACCGGTAGTTTCGCGCTGCTCTTCAGCACAACCGCCAACGACAACACGGCCGCTGGTTATGCTGCGATGCTTTTCAACACAACCGGCAATCGCAATGCGGCACTTGGTTATTGGGCGCTTTATAACAACACAACCGGTAACAACAACACGGCCAACGGCTTTAGCGCACTTGTGAATAACACAACCGGCAACGAAAACATCGCCTTGGGCAATTTCGCCGGTAGCAATCTCACTACGGGCGACAACAATATCGATATAGGAAACCAGGGGGTCGCTGCAGAGTCGAACACTATCCGCCTCGGAACGCTGGGAACTCAGACAAAAGCGTTTGTCGCCGGTATCAATGGAGCGGCAGTCACAGGCGTAGCCGTTAAGGTCAACTCCGCCGGTCAAGTTGGCACGGCACCCTCCTCGAAGCGCTTTAAGACGGAGATCAAGTCCATGGACAAGACGAGCGAAGCGATTCTCGCACTCAAACCGGTCACATTCTATTACAAGAAAGAGTTTGATCCCGAAAGGGTCCCGCAGTTTGGCCTCGTGGCTGAGCAAGTCGAAAGGGTGAATCCCGATCTGGTGGCGCGCGATGCCAACGGTCAGGCTTATACTGTGCGCTACGAGGCCGTAAACGCAATGCTACTGAACGAGTTTCTCAAGGTGTATAAGAAGGTAGAAACGCAAGGTCGCAAGATTGCGGAACAGGAATTGACGATCGCTGAGTTAAAGTCAACTCTCGCACAACAGGGAAAGTACTTCGAGGCGTCTACCGCGCAGCAGCAAAAGGAAATTCAAGCGCTTACTGCGGGCTTCCAGGAGCAGGCAGCACAGATCCAGAAGGTGAACACGCATCTTGAGCTAAGCAAACCAGCACCGCAACTTGTTCTGCACAGTCCGTAACACTGTGCCAACGTTAAGGCGTTGCCCGGCTTTCGCCTCTCCCCCTTCGGAAACCAGGAAGGATTGAGATGAGGATTTCCGGCACAGTATGATTACGAGGCTCATCCTCCCGCATCCCTTGAGAAGGAGAGGCGAAGACCAGCGCGGTAATAATCAAAAGGAGTCATCCTTGAAGTGGCGTTTGCCTTTTAGCGCCTTCGCGTATTCGTCCTTGCTGAGGATGTTCTCATCGAGCTGCATGTCGATACGAAGAAAGTTTTGGAACCACGTTTCGATTCGTTGTCGATCTTTGAGTAATTCCTCAGTGATGTAGTTAGCATCGATATTGATACAGATCGCGCCAACGATTCCGAATTCCTTTCGCTTGATTGGGATC
>Ga0222623_10000112_pt1 | contig 21047 bp, 15 predicted proteins | sample PLMtaG_FD_177336 | JGI IMG/M metagenome (GOLD analysis project Ga0222623, IMG submission 177336) | Groundwater sediment microbial communities from an aquifer in East River, Colorado, USA - PLM2_30_coex | ecosystem: Environmental > Terrestrial > Soil > Riparian zone | place: USA: East River...
TGCTGGACCTCCGGCTCTTCGGTGAGCTTCTCCGGCCAACCCCGTTCGGAGTCGAGAAGGTAGAGCTGATGAAACTCGTCGCCGTCGTGATCCGCGCAGAGAACGATCCGGCCGTCCGTGGGCGACACGCCGACGCCGCGCACGGTCTCGTCGGTGAACGCGGTCAGCTGGTCAGGCCAGCCGCCCTCGAGGGGTACGCGCCAGAGATTGAACTGCCCCGAGATGTTGCCGGCGAAGAGAAGGTGCGTACCGTCGGCCGTGAAATCGAGCGCCGAGGAGAAGCGGCGGACTGCGAAGAACTGCTCCATGAGTGGCAGGTTCCGCGTCTTCGTGACGGCCACGGCGCGGACATTACAGTTCTCGGGCATGGAGAGGTCTCTGCCCTGGGCCTGGTACGCCGATCCGGAAGTCCTGCGCCGTGAGGGTGAGCGGATCTTCGCGCGCGCCTGGCAGTACGTGGGCCACACGGGACAGATCGCGGAGACGGGCTTCTTCGCCTCCACCGCCGGCCAGATCCCTGTAGTTGTTACGCGCGCGCGAGACTGGAGTTGCGGGCGTTCCTCAACGTCTGCCGCCACCGCGGCCACGTGGTCGCAAGCGGATCCGGGACGCGCGACTACTTCTTCGCCCGGGCGTGGATCAGACCTGGATCGACGAGCTGCTGGCCTTCGACAACCAGGTCGGCCAAGAGGACCGGAGCCTCGTCGAGGGCGTCCAGCGAGGCGTGCGCTCGGGAATCCTGGGCGAGGGACGACTCCTCTCGGAGAGCGAGCAGCTGGTCGCCCACTTCCAGCGGCTTTGCGCGGAGGCGCTCGCCGGTTAGCATCCACGCCCATGGCCACAGTCACCTTCGACCACGTCACCAAGGCCTACGCCGACGGCACGGTCGCGGTCAACGAGCTCGACCTCTTGATCACGGACGGGGAGTTCCTCGTGCTCGTCGGCCCTTCGGGCTGCGGCAAGACGACAGCGCTGAGATGCCTCGCCGGGCTCGAGGAGATCACCGCGGGCCAGATCAAGATCGATGCGCGGATCGTGAACCGTGTGCCGCCCAAGGATCGGAACATTGCGATGGTGTTCCAGTCGTACGCGCTCTATCCGCACATGACGGTGTTCGACAACCTCGCGTTCGGCCTCAAACTGCTGAAGACCCCGAAGCAGGAGATCAAGCGGCGCGTCGAGGAGGCCGCGAAAATCCTGAACCTCGAGACCTTGCTCGACCGCAAGCCGAGGGCGCTCTCTGGCGGGCAGCGCCAGCGCGTCGCCCTCGGGCGAGCGATCGTGCGCGAGCCGGCCGCATTCTTGATGGACGAGCCGCTCTCGAACCTCGACGCCAAGCTGCGCGTGCAAACCCGCGCCGAAATCCTCCGGCTGCAGCGGCGGCTCGAGACGACGACCGTCTACGTGACGCACGATCAGGTCGAGGCGATGACGATGGGAGACCGCATCGCCGTGATGAACCACGGCATCCTGCAGCAGATCGGCACGCCGCCCGAGCTCTACGACAATCCCGTCAACGTCTTCGTAGCCGCCTTCATCGGGTCGCCCGCAATGAACTTCGCGACTGCCAAGGCAGACGACGGCAAGCTCATGCTCGGGGGGACGACGCTTCATCTCTCCGGCGAGGCGGCCAAGGCAGCGGCCCAGAACCGCGGCCGAGACCTACTGATCGGTTTCCGCCCCGAGGACCTGGTGCTGAACGGCGACGGCCGCGCCGATGACGTCCACATCCCGGCGCAGATCGACGTCGTCGAGTACCTGGGCCACGAGGAGCTGATCCACGCCCAGTCCGAGGGCCACGAAATCGTCGCGCTCGTCCCGTCGGAACAGAAGGTGCAGGCAGGCCAGGAGGTCAAGTTCGCGATCCAGTCGGACAAGCTTCACGTCTTCGACCCCGAGACGGAACTGAATCTCACGGCACGTGGCTAGAAACGAGCTCTCGCCGTTGGAGATAGCATCGGGGTGAACACTGGGGTCTACAAGAGGAGGAGGATTCGAGTGAAGCGACGGAAATCGCTCATTGCGTCGGCCGTCGCACTTGCCGTTCTCGCCGCAGGATTGACGGCGACGGCGATCAGTGCAAAGCCGACGAAGCGCAGCGCCAATTCCATCGAGGTTCTCTCGCTCTGGGGCGGAAGCGAGAAAGACGCATTCTTGAAAGTCACGGACGCCTTTACGAAGGCGACGGGTATCAAGGTCGAATACACCTCGGCCCGTGACTTCATTCCAGAGGTTCGGACCCGCCTAGCAGCGGGGAACCCGCCGGACATCGGCATTCTGCCGCGACCCGGTTACATCGGCACTCTTGCAAAGCAGGGGGCTTTGAAGACGCTGTCGAGCCTGGGGATCAGCAACTCGTACATGGCGGGGAACTACTCGGCGGGCTGGCTGAAGCTCGGTAGCTCGGGCGGGAAGCTCTACGGCGTTCCGGCCAAGGCGAACTCGAAGAGCGTCATCTGGTACAAGCCCGATTCGTTCAAGAAGTACAAGCTGAAGATCCCGAAGACGTGGGCTCAGCTCCTCGCGATCACGAAGGCGTACAAGGCGAAGGGTCTCGTGCCATGGTCAGTCGGCGCCGGTCCGAGCCAGAGCCAGTGGACGCTCACCGACTGGTTCGAGAACATCTACGCCCGGACCGCGGGGCCTGCGAAATATCAGGCGCTGTTCACGGGCAAGTTGAAGTTCACCGATCCCTCCGTCGCCAACGCGGCGCGGATCATGACGCAGGTCATCAACAACAAATACGTCCTCAACGGCGTCCAGGGCGTCCTCGGTCAGAGCTTCGTCGGCAGCATCACCGACGTGTTCGGGACGAGCCCGAAGGCGCAGCTCTTCTTCGAGGGCGGGTTCGTCGGCGGTATCGCAACCGGCCAGGTGAATCCGAGTCTGAAGGCGGGGAAGACGATCGGTGACTTCCCGTGGCCGACGATCAAGGCGTCTCTCGACCATCCGGTCGTCGGCGCTGCCGACTTCGCCGGAGCGTTCAAGGACACGCCCGAGGTGCGGCAGTTCCTGAAGTACATCTCGACCGGGGCCGCAGGGAGGATCTGGGTCTCGACCAACGCAGTCACCTCGCCGAACAAGAAGGTGCCCGCAAGCGCCTACCCGAGCCCGCTCGTACGGGCCGAGGTCAAGCAGCTCGCGACAGCGAAGACCTTCCTGTTCGACGGCTCCGACCTGCTTCCGGGAGCGTTCGGTGACACCTGGGGCTTCGCGCTTCAGGACGTGATCCAGAAGCCGGGCAACATCAAGAGCATCCTGTCCACCTTCCAGAACAAGATCCAAGGCCAGTTCTAGGCCTCGATTGCGTGGCGGCGCCCGGTTACGGGCGCCGCCACGTTTGATTCACTGCGGACGAATGAGCACGCAGCCGCTTCCAACCCCGGTCGCCGCCCCGCCGCCGAGCGAGGGCCAACGAATACGGCCGTGGTCGGGCTTCGAGCGCTTCCAGGGAATGCTCTTCGTGCTGCCGGCGCTCGTCGTGCTGGCGATCTTCTTGATCTATCCCGCGTACTACACGACCCGTCTCGCCTTCTATGAAGGCGACTTCCATTTCGGCTTCTTCCACTACCTCGGAGTCGACAACTTCAAGCAACTGCTGACGAACGACCCCGATTTCCTCGATCTGAGTAAATTCCCGCCCGGCGGCGCGCTGGTCAACAACCTCCGCTGGGTGATCTTCTACATCAGCATCTCGCTGATCATCGGGCTCGGCCTCGCGGTGCTTGCCGTTCGCGTGCGATACGAGCGCGCCGTGAAGACGGCGATCTTCGTGCCGATGGCGATCTCGGCGACCGCCGTCGGAATCATCTGGCTCCTGGTCTACAACACCGACTCGAACATCGGCGTGCTGAACGCCGTGTGGCACGGGGCGCTCGGCCAACATTCGGTGTCCTGGCTCGGCAACCCAGGCATCGTCAACTACGCACTCATCTTCGCCTACATCTGGGCCTCGGTCGGCTTCGTGATGGTCGTGCTGTCGGCGGCGATCAAGGGGATCCCGGCCGAGATCATGGAGGCGGCGCGCGTCGACGGGGCGGGCGAGTGGAACATCTTCCGGCGCATCATGTTGCCGATGCTCAGCCTGCCACTTTCCGTCGTGACGATCTGGCTCTTCATCAACGTGATCAAGGTCTTCGACATCATCTACGTGATGACGGGCGGCGGGCCTGGGACGTCCAGCCGCGTGATCGCCTTCACGATGTACGAGGAGACCTTCCACAACGGCCGCCCCGGCTACGGTGCCGCGGTCGCGGTCATCATGCTCGTGCTGATCGCACCCGTGATGGTCCTCAACGTCCGCCGCTTCCGCACCGAGAAGGTGGTGGCCTGATGGCCACCGTCGAATCGGCGGTCCCGATCAGGGCTCAGACACGCAGCGAGCGGCTCGTCCGCCTCGTCAGCCGGGGGCCACTGCACATCGCACTTATCGGGATCGCACTCATCTGGCTCGTGCCGACGGTCGGTCTCGCGCTCACGTCGTTCCGCAAGCCACCGGCGATCGCCTCCAGCGGCTGGTGGCACTCGCTCACGCAATGGGACTGGACGCTGCACAACTACGACTCCGTCATCACCGCGACCGGGATGGGCCACGCGTGGGTCAACAGCGTGATCATCACGGTGCCCGCGACGCTCTTGCCGCTGACGCTCGGAGCCCTGGCGGCATTCGGCTTCGCCTGGGTGCCGTTTCCGTTTCGCGACACGCTCTTCCTGCTCATCGTCGCACTGATGATCGTGCCCATCCAGACGTCGCTCGTGCCGCTGTTGAAGTTCTTCGCCAACAACGGACACCTCAACAACCACTACTACGGGATCTGGCTCGCGCACACGGCCTTCGGCCTGCCGCTTGCCGTCTTCCTCCTCCGGAACTTCTTCGTCACGCTGCCGAAAGACTTGATCGAGGCCGCACGGATCGACGGCGCCTCGAATCTGGCGATCTTCCGCCGGATCGTCGTTCCGCTGTCGGTGCCCGCGCTCGCGTCATTCGCGATCTTTCAGTTCCTCTGGGTCTGGAATGACCTGCTGATGGCTCTCATCTTCGTCTCCGATCCGTCCAAGCAGCCGATGACGGTGCGGATCCCGTATCTGCTCTCGACCTACGGCCAGGAGTACAACCTGCTCGCAGCCGCTGCATTCCTGCTGATGGCCCTTCCCCTCGCCGTGTTCTTCGCGTTGCAGCGCTACTTCGTGCAGGGCCTCCTCGCGGGCTCCGTCAAGAGCTGAGCGTCTTCCTCGTCCCGCATACGCACTGGGACCGCGAGTGGTACCGGCCGTTCCAGTCGTTCCGGATCTCGCTCGTCGACGTCGTCGACGAGGTCCTGGCGCAGCTTGAGGCAGACGAGCGCCTGTGCTTCACGCTCGACGGCCAGCTGGCGACGGTTGACGACTACCTCGAGATCCGGCCCGAAGCGGAGGGACGCATTCGCGCGCTCGTGCAGTCGGGGCGCCTCGCGATCGGGCCGTGGCAGACGCTCATGGACGAGTTCCTCGTCGACGGCGAGACCACGTTGCGCAACCTCGAGGCCGGGCTCGCGCGCGCCGAGGAGTTCGGGAGCGCAATGTGGGTCGGGTATCTGCCGGACATGTTCGGCCACATCGCGCAGATGCCGCAGATCCTCAGGTTCGCCGGGATCGAGACGGCTGTGGTGTGGCGGGGAGTTCCGTCGGCCGTCGACTTCCATCGGTTCGTCTGGGAGGCGCCGGACGGCTCGACGGTCGTGGCCGAGTACCTGCCCGCCGGCTACGGCAACGCGGCGTACATCTTCGATGTTCCGGGGCCCGTCGACCTTGGTCCTTTCGAGGAGCGGTTCTCGCCCTGGTTTCGCGGCGATCCGGTGCTCGGGATGGTCGGCACCGACCACATGCCGCTCGCCCCTGACTTCAAGGAGCGCGTCCCGGACGGCGCCACCGTCGGCACGCTCGCGAACTATCTCGCCGCGGCGTCGCCGGACGGGCTGTCGCGCTGGCGCGGCGAGATGCGCTCGGCTGCACGCGCGAATCTGCTCCCCGGCGTCGTCTCCTCGCGGATCGACCTGAAGGCCGCGTGCTCACGCGCCGAGCGGTGGCTCGAACGCTACGCCGAGCCGCTGCAGGCTCTCTACGGAGGCGGCTGGCCCGAGCCCTTCCTCGCGCAGGCGTGGACGCGCATGTTCCAGAACTCCGCGCACGACTCGATCTGCGGTTGCTCCGCAGACGAGGTGTCGGCGCAGGTCCTCGTGCGCTACGCGGAGGCGGAGCAGATCGGGCGCGAGCTGGCGGAGCGGGCAGTCGCACGCATTGCCGCGGATGTTCCGCGTGACGCCTTTGCCGTCGTAAACCCGTCGCCCCGCGAACGCTCCGACCTCGTGGAGCTCGAGCTCGTCGTTCCCGACGACTGGGAGCAAGTCGAGCTGGAGCTTCCCGACGGCTCGCGCGTCCCGACACAGGAGATCCACCACCAGGAGCCGCACTTGTGGGAGGCGAAGCTGGCCGGTGCGGACGTCCCACTCGTGATCGCACGTCGTCTCCACGGGCGAGAGCTCTTCGGCCTCTTCCTGAACGGCTTTCAGATCGAGGACGGCCGAGCGACGCTGGAGGTCGGCGACGAGCCGGACCCGGAGTGGCTCGACGTCGAGCAACTCGTCCGCGAGTTCACGTTCGCAACAGCTGAAGGCGAGTGGACTTTGCGCGTCGTCGCTCGTCCCAAACGCACTGTCGTCGCAGTAGTGGCAGCACCGCCCCTCGGCTGGACCACCGTCCGTCCGGTACGGGTCCCAGGGACTGTCCCTCAGACATGTCCTTTCTCCGACGTGTCCCGGTTGACACGAATCGTTCGCGGCGGCGATGCCGGCGACAGTTACAACTACGCGCCGCCGCCCGGCGACGTCCTCGTCGACACGCCGATCGACGAAGGGCTCGAGATCGTCGAGGACGGCCCCGTCCGGCGGATCGAGATCGTGCATCGCACCTTCATGTGGGACGGGAAGCGCGTCGAGACGCAGACGCGCTTCGAGCAACGCGCCGGCGAGCCGTTCGTCCGCATTCGCATCGACTTCGACAATCCTTGCGACGACCAACGTGTCCGCGTGCACGTTCCGCTGCGCGAGCCGGCCGACTGCTCCTACGCCGAGGGCCAGTTCGCGATCGTCGAGCGAGGACTCGAGCCCGAAGGCGGCTACGGCGAGGTGGCGATCCCCACCTACCCTGCGTCCGCCTTCGTCGCGGCGGGAGGCATTGCCCTGCTCCTCGACCATGTCACCGAGTACGAGGTCACGGGCGACGAGCTCGCGCTGACCGTGCTCCGCTCGACGGGACTGATCAGCCGCACCAACCACCCGTGGCGCGAGGATCCCGCCGGCCCCGCGTTGCCCATCCCGGCGGCGCAGCTGCGTGGCCCGCGAAGCTTCTCGTTCGCCTACCTCCCCGGCGCGGACGCGATTGTCGACCAGGCGGAGCGTTATCGCCATCCGTTCCTGACGGCGCAGGGAACGGCGGACTCGGGAGACCTCCTTGCGCGCAGCGGCCCTGTCCTCGACGGCGACCCGAGCGTGGTTCTGACGGCCTACGAGCCGGGGAGCGCACGGATCGTCAACGAGAGCGCCGACCGTCAGAGCGTGCGTTTCGCCGGACAAGAGCTCGAACTCCGTCCCTGGGAGATCCGGACCATCACGCTTTGAACTCGTGGCTGCTTAACACGCCGCACGCCACATCAACCTTCTAACGCTTGGCGACGAAGAAGTCGCTCTGCCCGATCAGGGGCCCGTACTTGTGCGCGGTGCGCTTGCCGATGCCGGGATAGACGTACCAGCGGTAATGACCCACGGCGAGTTTGCGGGTCTTGCCCTTGTACTTCCAGGTTTTCTTCATCCGGTAGCGCGGCTGCAGCGGCCACACGCTCATGACCTTGCGCCCGCTCACGTCGAGCGAGGCGACATGACGTAGTGCCTTGCCGACCCCGTAGTACACCTGCAAGTTGTAGTAAGACGCTCCCGCCACGGGCCGCCAAGCGAGCAGGGGAAGTGTCCTGACGATCGATCCGCGCGCCGGCGAGTAGAGCTTTGCCCCCGGCACGATGCTGAGGCTCTCCGACGCCTTGTTGCCGGCTTCGTCGAACCCGTTGATCGTGTAGACGTACTTGACCTTGTTCGTCAGGCCGGTGTCCTCGAAGCGCGAGGCGAGGCCCTTGAAGACTGCCGACGGATCCGGGCCGGCCGTGCCCGGCGTCCGGTCGATCTCGATCGCCTTGGTGTCCGGCGACGCCGTCCAGGTCAACGTGGCGGTTCCGTCGTCCCAGTCGAACCCGAGGTTGCTGATCGTGGGCGGGGTGGCGTCGTACTTGAACGCCGCCGACGTGCCGCCGGCTCGGTTGCCCGCCTTGTCCGTGCAGGTCCCGTTGACGGTCGTGCTGTCCGTGTCCGGGCCCGGATATGTGACATCGGTGCAGGCATCGATGCCGGAGCCGCCGTCACTGCCGTGGAACGTCACCCGGACCGGATGGTTGTACCAGCCGTTGCTGTCGGGCGGACGGTCGAAGGTGATGCTGTCGATTGAAGGTGCACCCGCGTCGTAGTTCACCCCCACCCCGGCGCTAGCGGTGTTGCCGGCGTTGTCGGTGCAGCTCGCGCTGCCGGAGCCACCGTCGCCGACTGTCCCTGAGCTGCAAGACGCGATGCCAGAAAGGTTGTCGCTGCCCGACGCTGAGAAGTCGACAGGATGGTTGTACCAGCTGCCCGCGTCCGGGCCTCGCGAGAGGGAGGCGGACACTGACGGCGGCGTTGCGTCGTACTGAATCGGGCCGACGCTTGCAGGTGCGCTCACGTTTCCCGCATTGTCACTGCAGGTCCCCGAGAACGATGCACTGGCTGTGTCGGGGCCCCCGTAGCTGGCGGAGCTGCAACCGGCCAGACCGGAGGTGGCGTCGGAGCCGACGAAGTTGATACCGACTGGGTGGTTATACCACCCTCTCGAGTCGGGTCCGCGGCTCGGTGCAGCGCTAGTGATCGTTGGCGGCGTACCGTCTTTCTTGATCGTTACTCCGAGCTGTGACTGTGAGTTGTTCGAGTACGTGACGATGCAAGTCCGCGACCAGTTCGCCGTGTCGCTTGTGACCGTGTTCGTATCGCAGGATTGCGTAGTCGTTACGCCGACGGGATCCCACGCAAACGCAACCGTGACGCTCGTCTTGTACCAGTCAGGCGAGCAGCCACCCCCGTTACATGCCACTGAGATTGGCGCGGCACTCGCAGCAGGGACGAGGATCAGCAGCGGCAGGCAAACGAGAAACAGCGCAAGCGGATAACGCCAGCCCGCGTTCATCTCACTCGAACCTCAGATCGAAGTAACGCATCGAGAGCAGGTGCAGGCTCAAGCCAGCGACCGCCAGCGCCGCGAACGCGATCCCCGCGAGCCACAGGTACGGGTGATCGCCATCGCCGGACGTCGCAAGGCGAATTTGCGCCGCGGCGGCGACCTGTGGAAGAGGTGCCAGCCAGCTGGAGACAGGCGGCGCCTTCGCGATCGGTCGAACCGGCTGCTTACGGTGATGTCGCACCGCCTTTGCGTGCCGCTTTGGCCGGGAGGTCTGCACGGCGGGTCGCGGCGTAACTGACGCCGGCGGAGTGTAGGTGCGCGCCGGCGGTGTGTACGTGTGCGCCGGCGGCGTGTAGGTGCGCTTGGGGGCGACAGGCTTCGGCTTCACACGTGCCGGTGGTGAGTAGTTGTCCGGCGGCGGCGCGTCAGACGTCGTCGTCGGAGGAGGTGTTGCGTCGGCGCGCGCCGGCGCAGTTCCCGACCACAGGACGGCCACACCGATCCCGCACACGGTCAGTGCCAGCGCCATGCCAACGGCACTGAGGTCGCAACGGCCGAAGCGCGCGCCGACGAGCTGGCGCTGGCCGCCGCGCGTAGCTCGGAGTCGAGCGTGCAGCCCCGGCCGTGGCGTCTGGCGACGCACGTAGGCGCGCCCAGGTCCGTGCGGGGTCGTTCGCCTTCCCCAAGGGCCCTTCCAGGGTTGCCGCAGCAACGATCTTCTTCCCCGAGGAGCCGTCATCGGCCCCTCCTCCCCGTTGCGATCGCTACTGACCTGGACGGTACTCCGCTAGCACCTGAATTTCAACGCTCTTTCTCGAGACGCGGTTAGACTGAACCGACGTGGGCTTCCTGGGAACACTTCGCGACCGGCTGGCAGCGCGCCGCGAACGTCATCGCGAGCACCTGCTCGACCATGAGCTGAAGCGCGAGCAGGCCGAAGCCGGAGCTCCCCATCATGAGCAGTACGGCACTACCTCGTCAGGAGCGGCCATGGACGTGCTGGGCGGTTCAGTTGTCGAGGCCCAGAGCGAAGGCATAGACCATCCACTGCCCGCCCAAGACGAAGACCCGCCTTCCAAGGACTGAGCCTTAGTTTCAGTCCGGTGTGCGCCGCTCGAGCGCCGACAGCGCCGCCGTCCCGGTGATCACGGCCCCGATTCCCGGAAGGTAGGTCTCCATCGCCAGCCCGTTCGACCGGACCAGCCTCTTGACAATCGTGCGATCGAGTCCGTCCCCACGAACGTGGAGCGCGGTCTTGTAGCGAACCTCGCCGTCCTCGAAATCGAGCTCGAAGTTGCCCGCTGCAAGTCCGTAGTTCGCACCGGTGAGAAACTGAGAGACCTCAGGGCGTCGCTCCGCCGGCACACGAAGTGGACACACGGAGTACAGAAGGATCAAGTCCTGCTCGTCGACCACCTGGGCATAGAACTTCCAGGTTCCGAGGGGCCCCGACAGATCGCTGACGAGGACCTGAGCACCGCGCACCTCGGAGAAGGGCCAGCCGTTCTCGACGAAAACTTGTTTGAGCTCTCCGAGGAGGGCCCTCCCGCCCGGGGCATCGGTCCCGCCGTCCTGCTCGGCAGTTCGCGTCCCACGGGAGCGTTTCAGCAAGAGATCGTCGCGCAAGGTCTCCATCGTCCCCCACACGGCTGGGGGAAGAATGCGAGCTCGGCGCCGCGCTCGTGCCCAGAGCCCCGCGCCACAACGTCGGCACTTCCGGATCGCCGCGCGCTCGCTCGGCCACAGCCTGGGCTCGAAGGCGTCGGTGGAGCCCTTGTTGCCGCAGGCGGGACATCGCAGCTCCGCCTCGCGGCCACCCCCTGACGCAACGGCAGGATCCGACCCCCACGCGACGCCGGCCGAGACCAGTGAGACGTCGAACTCATTGCCCGGGAGGATCCTCTCCTCGGCGGCCAGTCGCCCGATCAGGCCCGCTGTGGTGGCGAGCCGACGGACGTACTCGGTATCCGCCGCCCGTCGCTGCAAGAGCGAGAGAAGCAGCAGCTGCACCGCAGGCGCTTCGTAGCGGGGCCGTCGGTGAGACACCGCCGCGCCTTGCGGCTTGGCGCTGAAGAAGATGCGCGGTCCCCCGCGCGCGTTCAGAAACCGCGCGAGCACGCGAAAGGCAGCGTCGCCCTGGAACGAGCGATCTTCGTGCACGAGCCGGACTACCGGCCCGCCGATTGCCTCGAGATGCACGGTCTCGCTCTCGACGAGCTCTTCGAGTTGCTCGCTCGACGCTTCTTCGAGACTGCTGAGAGTGTGGACGACCGAAAGCGCGCGCTCCGGGCCGAGCCACGCGATCGTCCAGGCTGCGTAGTGCCCGAAGCAGACGAGCTCAGCCTGCTTGCCCACCTCGCCCCCAGCATTCGAACCGAGGATGACGCAGGCCTCGTCTGCAGAGAAGCGGATGTCGAAAGTCGTCTCAACCATCTAACGCGCTTGTACCACTTAGAAGCCCGGAGCGGCCTCCTGCGGCAAGGGCCGCCCCGGGTCCGTTAGCGCCTCTCGGCGCATCCTTGATTCAGCGCTCGCCTATTCGGCTCTGGCCTTTCCTCTCTTCTCCTTTCCGAGAGACAGCGTGAACGGGACGTCCGCGTTGACCAGCTTCTGCTTGGCCTTCGACTTCCCGCGTCCGTCCTGCTTCGTCTTCGACTTCTGGACCAGGTTCTGCTCCTGGCCTTTGCCGCCGCAACCGCCGCCACAGCTGGAGTCGGCCAGCTTCTGGTCCACGGTCGCGTCCTGATCGGTGTCGTTCTTGTTCGATGCATCGGCATCGGCCTTGTTTCGTGCCTTCTGAGTGGCCGAGCTCGCGCCCGAACCGCTCAGGTGATCACCGATGACCGATGCGGGGGTGTTCGCGTTGACCGCGTTCTGCTTGGCCTTCGCGTCCGCATCGGCGTCCTGCTTGGTCTTGCCGACCTGGATGACGTTCTGCTCCTGGCCGTTGCCACCACAGCCCGACCAGCACTTGCTGCCGCCGCCGGTCTGCTTGGCGGTTGCATCCTGGTCGGTGCTGCTGCGGTTGGACGCATCGGCGTCCGCCTTGTTGCTGATGTCCTGCGACGCCGAGCTCGAACCCAGGCTCGGATCGCCGCCGACCACCAGCAGCGGAGTGTTCGCGTTCACGGCATCCTGCTTGGCCTTCGCGTCCGCATCGGCGTCCTGCTTCGTCTTGCCGATCTGAACGACGTTCTGCTCCTGGCCATTGCCGCCGCAACCTGACCAGCACTCGCTCTTGCCGGCCGTCTGCGTCGCATTCGCGTCCTGGTCGGTCCTGCTCTTGTTCGATGCATCAGCGTCGGCGCTGTTGTGCGCCTTCTGATCCGCCGAGCTCGAGCCGGACCGGGTCAGGTCCGTCCCCAGGATCGACTCCGGTGCGTTTGCGTTGACCGCGTTCTGCTTGGCCTTCGCGTCCGCGTCGGCGTCCTGCTTGGTCTTGCCGAACTGGATGACGTTCTGCTCCTGGCTGTTGCCGCCGCAGCCCGACCAGCAGTTGTTGTCGCCGGCGACCTGCTTGGCGGTTGCATCCTGATCGGTGTTGCTCTTGTTCGATGCGTCGGCATCAGCCTTGTTGCTGACGTCCTGCATCGCCGAGCCCGAACCACGGCTCGGATCGCCACCGACCACCAGCGACGGAGCGTTCGCGTTTACGGCGTCCTGCTTGGCCTTCGCGTCCGCGTCGGCGTCCTGCTTCGTCTTGCCGATCTGAACGACGTTCTGCTCCTGGCCGTTGCCGCCACAGCCCGACCAGCACTGGTTCTTGCCGGCCGTCTGCGTCGCGTTGGCATCCTGGTCGGTCGAGCTCTTGTTCGACGCATCAGCGTCGGCCTTGTTCGTGGCCGTCTGATCCGCCGAGCTCGAGCCTGAGCCGCTCAGGCCCGTCCCCAGGATCGACACCGGCGTGTTCGCGTTGACCGCATTCTGCTTGGCCTTCGCGTCCGCGTCGGCATCCTGCTTCGTGTCGGACTTCTGGATGACGTTCTGCTCTTGACCGTTTCCGCCGCAGCCCGAGTAGCAACTGGAGCTGCCGGCGGTCTGCTTGGCAGTCGCATCCTGGTCCGTCTTGCTCTTGTTCGATGCGTCGGCGTCCGCCTTGTTGCTGGCGTCCTGGGTTGCCGAGCTCGTACCCCCGTTCACGTCGCCTCCGGCAAGGCTGACGGGAACGTTGGCGTTGACGGCGTTCTGCTTGGCTGTTGCATCCGCGTCCGCGGACTGCTTCGTCTTCGAGTCCTGGATCACGTTCTGCTCTTGGCCGTTGCCGCCGCAGCCGGACTTGCAGCTGGAGCTGCCGCCCGTCTGAGTGGCATTCGCCGTCTGGTCGGTGTCGCTCTTGTTCGAAGCATCCGCATCGGCCCTGTTCGTGGCCTTCTGATTGGCGGAGCTGGTACCACCGTTCACGTCGCCTCCGGCGATGCTGACGGGAACGTTTGCATTCACTGCGTTCTGCTTCGCCTTCGCGTCGGCGTCGGCGTCCTGCTTCGTGAGCGCGGACTGGTCGACGGTCTGCGATTGGCCCGCACCGCCACAGCCGGACGTGCAGCTGGAGCTGCCGCCCGTCTGCTTGGCAGTTGCGTCTTGATCTGTGCTGCTCTTGTTGTTTGCGGAGGCGTCGGCGGTGTTCTTGGCCGTCTGGTTGGCCGAACTGGTACCGCCTGACACGTTCCCGCCCGCGATGCTGACAGGGACGTTGGCGTTGACCGCATTCTGCTTGGCCTTTGCGTCGGCGTCGGCGTCCTGCTTCGTGAGCGCGGACTGGTCGACGGTCTGCGATTGGCCTGCACCGCCACACCCGGACTTGCAGCTCGAGCTGCCTCCGGTCTGCGTTGCGGTGGCGGACTGATCGGTCGTGCTCTTGTTCGACGCATCAGCGTCGGCCTTGTTCGTGGCCGTCTGATCCGCCGAGCTCGAGCCGCCTGACACGTTCCCGCCCGCGATGCTCACGGGGACATTGGCATTGATCGCGTTCTGCTGGGCCGCGGCTTCGGCGTCGGCGTTCTGATTCGTGAGTGCCGACTGATCGATCGCCTGGGCCTGGCCGGCGCCGCCGCAGCCGGACGTACAGCTGGAGCTGCCGCCCGTCTGAGTCGCGTTCGCCGTCTGGTCGGTCGAGCTCTTGTTCGTCGCATCCGCGTCGGCCGAGTTGGTGGCCGTCTGCGTTGCCGAAGCAGAGCCCGAGCCGACCGCGACGCCAGTGAGGCCGCTGATGCCGACCGGCAGACTTGCGTTCGAGGCCGTCTGTCCCGCCGTGCCCGCCGCGGGCGCACCCTGAGTCGCCCCGGCCAATTGGCCGAGGAGCTGGTCCGCGCCCGGAGGCGGATCGTTGGCGGCGGTTGCCGTGCCAACCCCCACTGCGAGGGCAAGCACTGCAATGCCCAGCGCGATGAGATGGCGTTTCATGGCTTTTCGATGTCTCCTTGTGTCGTCGTTACGTCGGATTACCGGGGCGCGCCGGAGCGCCGCGGCACGGCCGGCGACAACCCGAAAAGGGTCCGCCGGAAGACCGCGCCTACCCCGGGCGTTCGAGACGAGAGACGACAGCCATCAGCCGCCGGAATGCTGATGGAAGGTGACGACGTGCCCACCAAGGGGCCGTCAAAGCGAAGGCGAGGAAGAGCACTCCGAAAGTCCCGTGCGATCCGCCCGGGTCGGGCGTCCCTGCGAGCGATGCGTTCGGCAGCTCCGGCGCATGCGGGAAAGGCGCCGGGTGACGGGTGTCGCGAGAATGCGAAGCGCGCGACTGCGGCATCGAGCTCGCAGCGCTCCCCTGGTCTGGCGCCGCCCATCGCGCAGCGCCGATCCTTGCCGAGGGCGCGAGGCGCCAGCCGTACCGGCCCACCGCACTCGCACCGGATCCGACGGTCAGAGCCAGATCCGCGTACTGCGTACAGGCCGCGCTCTGCTGGATGACCTGCGTCCCGGGCCCGGCTTGTTGCGCGCTCTGAACTGTCTGGTTCGAGTTCGTCTGAGTTGCGCTTGCGCTCGATGTGCCCGAGCCTGCACCCTGCGCGGCAGCGGCCTGCGCGCTCGCGGTCTGCGTAGTCGATGCGCTCTGCTCGATCGTCTGCGACTGGCCCGCTCCCCCCATCTGGCTCCCCCCACCCGACCCCCCGCTTTGCAGCTGGGTGGCGGACTGACTCACCTGGTTCGAGTTCGCGGCGGACGCGTTGGCGGACGAGCTGTTCGCCGGCGCTGTCGCGCGCTGCTCGCCAAAGGGGATCCAGATCTGGATCCACAGGCCTTGCGCACCCGAGCCCGCGGGATCCGGCGCGGCCCCGTCGATCAGGACCGAGACGTTCGCGTTCGTGGGCGAGGTCTGAGTCGAGGTCGCCGTTGCGTTCGCGTCCTGAGTCGTCGGAGCGCTCTGCCTCACCGACTGCGACTGACCGCCGGCGGAACCGCCGCCCGCCAGCGTCTGAGCCTGTGTCGCAGACTGGTTCACGGCGTTGTCGTTCGCGGCCTGCGCCGTCGCCTGCGAGCTGTTGGTCTGAGTCACGGGGCCTGAATCCCCAGGGCTCTTGTTGCGAATGACGATGTTCGCGTTGAGCGGCGCCGTCTGCGTCGACGCTGCGGTTGCTTCGCTGCCCTGGGTCGTCGGGGCAGTCTGATCGGCCGACTGCGACTGGCCACCGGATTGCCCGGCGCCTGTCTGGTTCTGTGCGGCTCCCTGGGCCACGGCGTTCGAGTTGTTGCCGGTGGCGCTGGCCGCCGAGGTGTTCGTCTGCGTGACCGGTCCCTCGTCGCCGGGGCTGTCGATCCGGATCACGATGTTCAGGTTGGTCGGCGCCACCTGGGTGGAGGCCGCCGTCGCATTTTCATTCTGGCTCACAGGCGCGCTCTGACTCGAGGTCTGCGTCTGGCCCCCGGGAGCGCCCCCGGGAGCCGGGTCGGGCGGCGGAGCGTCGCCGGAATCCTGCAGCTGCGTGCTGTTCTGCTCGGTGTGGTTCGCGTTGTTCGCGGACGCCACGGCGGCGGAAGCGTTGTGTTGGTTCGCGCTACCGCCGGCGGAGACGTTGGTCGCGGACTGGTTCGACGTCGCGGAGGCCGTCGCACTCTGCTCCGTCGGCGCGTTCTGGACGATCGTCTGCGACTGTCCGGCACCGCCATCGCCGCCGGTCTGGGTGGCCGTGGCGCTCTGGGTGGTGCTGTTGTCGTTTTGCGCCGACGACGAGGCGCTGGAGGAGCTCGTCTGTTCGGCGTCACTGCCCGGGTCGGTCGAATCGGCGGCCGCAGTGCCCGGGGCGAGGCCCGTGCAGAGCGCCAGCAAGACGCTGGACGCCAGCAGCGCAAGGCAGCGCGTCAGGCCTTTCCGCATGAGTTCAACGATCCCGGACGGGCCCTTGTGGGAACAGACCCCGCCTGACGGGTTCGACTCCCCCCGACTGGGCGGAGTGGCGCGTCCGTCGAGCTCGCCCATGCCGGTTCCCTCGAGGGTGTCCGCTTCGCCGTGAACCAGGGACTGGCTCCGGCAACGGACGGACTACGATTGCGCCAGGTGTCGACTCGCGTTCTGGTCGTCGAGGGTCACCGGCTCGTGCGACAGGGAATCCGGTCCGAGCTGTCGGATACCGATGGGCTCGTCGTCATCGAAGCCTCGAGCGGCGCAGACGCGATCGCCGCCGCCTCCGCGCAGCGGCCTGACGTCGTGGTGCTTGCCTCCGAACTTCCCGATCGCCCAAGCCCGGAGATCTGCGCAGCCCTCCTCGACCAGCATCCCGCTGCTGCGATCATCGTCCTTTCCGAGCACAGCGACGAGGCCTCCGTCCGTGCCGCACTCGATGCAGGCGCTCGTGCGTACTTGCTACGAGACGCGGACGACCTCGATCTGCCTCGTGCGATCCGACGGGCGCTTGCAGGCGAGAGCGTGATCGACCCGCGTGCGGCGGCCGCGCTCCTCTCGTCCCGCGGCGATGCACAGCAACCGAGACTCACGAGCCAGGAGCTCAAGGTCCTCCGACTCGTCGCCGAGGGTCTCACGAATCCGGAGATCGGAGCAAGCCTCTACCTGAGCCGGCATACCGTGAAGGAGTACGTCAGTCACGCTATGCACAAGCTCGAGGCCACGAATCGCATCGAGGCGGTGCGCAAGGCCACTGCTCTCGGACTGATTCAAGGTGTCGCACCCCCTTCGGGTGACACGACTCGATCGCCGAGAGACACGCTCGTCTACAACGAGTCGGGCAGGCCCGCACGCAGCACGGATCTCAAAGTCACCCCGCTCAAGATCGACAAGCTCGTCGCGAGCACGGAACCGCCGGAGGAGTAGGCCGGCCGCCTGTTAGTCCCGGTACCGGATTCCGGCGGAGCTGTTCATACCGGCGCGATCGCCGGAAAGGCCCCTGCTTCCTACTCGCGCTCGAAGGGAGCGGCCGACGAGCGCGCCTGCCGGGAAGAGCAGGGCCAGGGCGACGCCGAACGAAAATGGGAGAACCAGGAAGAGCCAGTCTCCGAAGGGATTGCCGCGGGACGAGGCAGGCATCAGGCTCTGCGGCGTCGCGGCCTCGACTCTGCTCTGGGTGACAGAGGTCCTCGGCTTCGTGCTCGGTGCCCGAACCGGCCGAGGCCGCACTGGAAGACTCGGCGGCATAGGTCGGACTCGAGCGGGGATGACTCGCGCGGTGCGCGCCGCTGTTCCCGAGCTCGTCGGCTCAGGGCGACTTGGCCTGTGCACGGGCCGGCTCGCCGCGACCGTCTGCGTAACCGGCTGAGACGCAGCCGGAGCGGGAAGGACATCCGTAGCCGGCTGCGTGGGCTCCGCGTTCGGCACCACCGGAACATCCACGGGCTCGGTTGTCGGCATTGCCGGCGTTGTCGGCGAAACGACGCTCGGCGGTGCCGCGACGTCCGAGCTCCCGGAGGTACTCGGGATCGGCAGGATCGGCACCTCCGGGATCGGCACCTCCGCCGGGATCGGCACCTCCGGCTCCGAGATCGGAACGACCGAGTCCTTCGACGGATCGCAGGTCGAGGTCGGCGTCTGATACTGCGTTTCGTCCGGTTGATACGACGGAGTCCGACGGATCGTCGTTCGTGACGTCGCCGGCCGGCTGATCGGTGGCGCACTCTAGGCTTGCGGCGTCATCGGCCGGCAAGTCCTGAGACCAGTAGCCGCCAGGATCAGGCGCACAGTTATGCGAGACGTTCCCCGACTGATTCGGCGACCCGATCGGCGAGGATGAGCGCGTAATTCGCGCCGGTTCTCCGGACGAAAAGGACGCTGTCGGCAATACCAGCGCACGCGGTTTGCTCCTAGGGGTCGAGTGGCGCTGATACTGCACGTGCCGGGGGTGATACTGCCGCTCGTGCGACGGTGCTGCGACCGCCGACCACTGTCGTTCTCTCGACGACGCGCGTCCTGGCGACTTCTGCGCGTGCGTCGGTGATATCACTTGAATCCAACCCTGCCGGACGCTATCCAGCTGCGCAGTCGCCGACGCAGAAGGAGGCGTATTACCAGGGCTTTCCTGCGGTACAGGGGAAATCTCGGCATCAGCCGCGGACGTCAGCCCGAGCTCCATGTCGGCAGGCTCTTCGGAGGTGGGCTCAGGCGATGCAGCGACGGCCGGTGCCGGTGGGGGCGCGTCGTCTGTTGCCTGTGCCGGCGTTGCGAACGCCAGCGCGGCAAGACCGACTGCGTGAGCCGCGCCGAGTCTCAGAAGCCTGGCTCGTTTGGACCGCATTCCGGAACCAACTCACCTTCGCGTTGATAAACGTCCTACACAAAGAACTACCCAACAGCGGCGCCGACTACCCAAGACTTTGTAAATCCCAACGAAAATCTCTAAAGTAAATTCGAGGATGAGCGCGAACTCCGCGGCAGAGCTGGACCTCGAGGCGCGACAGCGGCTGATCGAGCAGCAGCTGCCGCTCGTCGAGTCGCTCGCGCGGCGTTACGCGCACCGCGGAGAGCAACTGGAGGATCTCGTTCAGGTCGGGACGATCGGCCTGATCAAGGCAGTCGACCGGTACGAGCCGGCTCGCGGGGTGGCGCTGACTGCCTTCGCCGTGCCGAACATCCTCGGGGAGATGAAGCGACACCTGCGCGACCGTTGCGGCCCGATCCGGGTACCGCGCCGCTACCAGGAGACGAGCGCACGATTGCGCAGCACGCGGCGGCAGCTGGCGGCACGCCTCCAGCGCACTCCCACCAGGGCGGAGCTCGCCGCCGCGGCAAACCTCGACGAGGGCGAGCTCGCCGAGGCCATGCGCGCGGAGCAGGCCCGCACGCCGCTGTCGCTGGCGGATGCGAGGCCGGCGGTGAGCGCCGAAGAGATGTTCGACGCGAGCGAGGACCGCCTGCTCATCGCTCGCGGCTTGCGTTCCTTGCACCGCCAGGAGCGACTGGCATTGCGTTGCCGGTACTTCGAAGACCTCAGTCAGGAGGAGATTGCGGCTCGGCTGGGCATCTCGCAAACGCAGACATCGCGGCTGATCGCCTCCGGTCTGGCCAAGCTTCGCGACGATTTCGAGGGGAAAACGCGTTGTGCAGCCCGTCAGAAGGCCCTACACTCGTGGCATGGCGACTCCGCGAGCCATCGAGGAAGCGCCGCCGCAGGAGACCGCGGCGAAGCCACGCTCGCGCGCAGGGAGATATAGCGGCCGGCTGCTGCTCCGGATGCCGGCGGGTCTCCACGAGGACCTGGCGCGCGCCTCGGACCGGAACGGCGTCAGCCTGAATCAGTTCATCACGAGCGTCCTCGCGGGCGCGGTCGGCTGGGGGCGCGACGACGTTGCGACGATCGCGACGTCGAAGGCGCGCTCGAGGTGGCTCACCATCCTGCTCACCGTGAACCTGTTGCTCGTAGGGGCGGCCGCCATTTCGGCGATCGTGTTCCTGGTCGCCGCCTGGCTGAACTGACGCTCGCTAGGGGCCGGCCGTCCGGCGCCTGCGCCAGATCCCCGCACGTGGCTCGTTCGCGTTCGGCTCCTCGCCGAGCGCCCGCGCGGCCGACAGGAAGTCCTCGCCGTCCAGCGTCATCAACTCCGATCGCTCGAGATCGGCCAGCTCCGCTCCCTGCACGCTGGCCAGTCGTAGTGCCTGTGCGTTGAGCGCCTGTTCGAAGAGCGTGCGAGCGAAGCGCGCATTTCCAAAGCCCTCGCCGCGCGCAGCCCCGGCGAGGATCTGCCGAAGCAGCACCACCGCGTCGTCGTCGAGCGAGTACTCGTAATCGGCCGCGAGCTTCCGCGTGATCGCCACGAGATCGTCCGTCGCATAGTCGGGGAAGGCGATCTCGCGCGAGAACCGGGAGCGCAGTCCCGGATTCGACTCCAGGAACTGGTGCATCAGGCGGGGGTAGCCCGCGACGATCACGACGAGGCGATGGCGATAGTCCTCCATCCGCTTGAGGAGCGTCTCGATCGCCTCCGGTCCGAAGTCAAGCCGCTCGTCGCCGGGTGCAAGCGCGTACGCCTCGTCGATGAAAAGCACCCCGTCGAGCGCCCGCCGGATCGCCCGGTCGGTCTTGATCGCCGTCATCCCGACGTACTGGCCGACGAGACCGGCTCGGTCGACCTCGACCAGGTGTCCGCGCTTCAGCAGCCCCATCGCGCGATACATCTCGGCGAGCAGCCGCGCGACCGTCGTCTTGCCGGTCCCGGGGTTGCCGAGGAAGACGAGGTGCTGAGAGGTCGCGACCTCCGGCAGTCCGTGGCGCTGCCGCTCGCCCTGCACCTGCAGGAAAGCGACCAGGGCGCGTACCTGCTCCTTGACCGTCTCGAGGCCGATCAGCGAGTCGAGCTCGGCCTGGAGCTCCGGCAGC
>Ga0222623_10000115_pt1 | contig 20947 bp, 23 predicted proteins | sample PLMtaG_FD_177336 | JGI IMG/M metagenome (GOLD analysis project Ga0222623, IMG submission 177336) | Groundwater sediment microbial communities from an aquifer in East River, Colorado, USA - PLM2_30_coex | ecosystem: Environmental > Terrestrial > Soil > Riparian zone | place: USA: East River...
GCGGCGCCGACTTCTCGTTCTCGCTCCGGATCATGGACGAGGAGCCCTGAGCCGCTCCGCCGTGGCTGTGCCTTGATCCGCCTGCGGCGAGGGCTCGGCCGGCTCGGCGGCCGGACGACCCTTGTCTGGTCGCTCATGGCGATTGTCCTGGCCTGTACCCCCGGCACGCCTCGTGCGCCGCGACTTGTGTGAACGCACTGGGCCAGGCCACGCTCAGGTACTGATCGTGGCGGCCGGAGTCCGCGAGGTATCAGGCCGATGCCTTTTGCGCGATAGCTGCTCGGGATCTATGTATTACGGGGTCAGATCCAGCCCCGCCAGCGCGACACACCAAGGATGGCGATCGCGAGCGTCGCCATCGCCGCGATAACCAGCCAGAAATTGGCCGACTGGTCGAAGAACGGCAGCTTGAAGTTCATGCCCATGATCCCGGCCAGGACGATCGCGGGCAGCGCGACCGCCGAGATCAGCGTGAGGGTCTTCATGACGTCGTTCGAGCGCTGCGCGCTCCGACCCAGGTAGATGTCGAACGAGCCGACGAGCAGGTCCCTCGTCTTGTCGACTCCATCGATCGCTCGCTCGAGGCGATCGATCGTTCCTGGCCACGCTCGGACGAGATCGTCGTGGACCTCGAAGTCGGGGCGAACGATCGGCGACAGCGCGTCGCGGTTCGGAGTCAATGCCCGGCGGACGATCGCGATGCGGTGGCGAAGGCCGACCACCGTCGACAGAAAATCGCCGCTACCGCGCAACTGCAGCGCGACCTGGTCGAGGGCCTCGATCGCGCGCTCGATGCGGTCGATCTCGCGGAAATAGGTCTGCAGGACCGCGTCAACGAGGCCCGTCATGAACGCCCCCGCGTCGAGCTGGCCGAGGCCGCTCTCGTCCTTGAGCTGTTCCTTGAAATCCTCGATGGCGCCCAGCGGGCCGTCGTGGACGGTGACCACGAGGTTGCGCCCGACCAGCACGTCGAGCTCCCGCCGAACGACCTCGTCACCCTCGGGCTCGAGGGCTCCGAGGGTGATGAGGATTCTGTCGGGGAATCGAATCAGTCGAGCGTGGCCGCGATCCGCGCGCAGCTGACGCACGAGCCGGGGCTGGAGCTCGAGCGCCTCCGCGAGGATCTGGAGATCCGTGTCGGTGCGCTCGTCCAGGTCGACCCACAGGAGGCGCTTGTCGTCGATGCGCCGGACTTCCTCGCGCCTCAGGTCGACGTCGCGGTCGTCGCCACGCGCGTCGTACAGGCGCGCGCTGAGCGTCATCGGGTGAGCGTCATCGGACGAAGGTGAGAATCCCAGCGACGACGAGCGCCACGAACGCAATCGCGTATTCAATGACCCGCATCGACCCGTCTTCGCGGTCCGACTGGTCTGCCTGAGTTGCCTGGATGGCCTGGTGGCGGATCATCTGGGGCTCCGTTCGGTCGATGGTTATGGCCGACGCCGCGCCGGTGTGGTGGTGCGGCGTCGATGTCAGCGGAGCATGGGGGCCGGCCGCTCCCATCCGCACGCGTCGCGCGGCCCGTCCCCTAACACCCTCGTGTCACGGACGTGTGCGCGGTGCGTCCACGCACCTGTGAGGCGACTGCAACGCCCCTCGCGCAGGCGGCGGCACGGGCGTTGCCACGGACTGCCTAGTGTCGAGGTCGGCCCCGTCCGGCCAGCACCCAGGCCCCAAACCAACCAGCGCCGGCACCCCGTCGGCTGACGCAGTGGAGGACTTTCATGTTCAAACGACTCTTGCTAGCCCTGGCGATGGTTGCCGCCCTCGCGGCGTGCAACACGCCCGCCGGGACCTCGAACCCGGTGAACCCGACAACCAGCCCGGCGGCGCCGGGCCTCGAGAGCCCGTCCGGCTCGGGCACAGAGTCGATGGAGCCGAGCTCGGAGCCGAGCATGGAGCCGAGCGCCGAACCGTCGGCCTCCTGACGCCACACACCTCGCACGAACGACCCCTGGGCCCGATGGTCCGGGGGTCGTTTCATGTGCCTGGGGTTCTGTGCCTTGTTACGGTGGCCGTTCAGGGCTTCAGTCGGTGTGTCTCCACGATCGAGCGGAGGAACAGGAGGTGCTCGATCTGGCGCACCGTCCAGCCACTATCGACGGCTGGCAGGCCCCGGAGGTGGGCCGTCAGATTCGAGGCTTCGGCGACTGACAGACCGCACAGCTGCAGGCGTCGCGTCGTCGCTGCGACCGGTAAGTCGCGGTGGCCGGGCTCATCGTCGTCGCGCCGATGCTCGACCGAGGACGCTCTCAAGCGTCGGATACACGTGCGGCGGGTGGCGAGCGTTCAACCATGTAATCCACCATGGAACGACTCGCACGCCGGATGTGAGGATGGAATTTGACCCAACGTGAAGATCGATCACTGGCCAGGGAGGCGCCGATCACCGTCTTGTGCCGATGGCTGACAGGCCATTGATACGCGAATCGCCGTCGGCGTTGCCGAGTCGGAGGTCGCCGGGCGCGAGAGTGCGGAAGTCATCCGTCCTGGGTGACAAGCAAGATACGCAACAAGGGATGGAGGTTTCCGAATGGGAATCATTGCATGGCTCGTGCTCGGCGCGATTGCAGGCTACCTGGCCGGATTCCTCGTCAGGGGTGACGAGGGACTCGGAGTCATCGGGCACATCGTTCTCGGCATCGTCGGCGCGCTCGTCGGCGGTTTCCTCGCCAGCGTCCTCTTCAAGACGGATGCGATTAATGGCGCGCTCGACATCGGCTCGATCGTCGTCGCCACGATCGGCGCGGTCCTGACGGTCGTCGTCGTGAGCGCGGTCACCGGCCGCTCCCGCTCGGGCCGCGGCGCAATCTGACCCAGCAGCCGGCGAGTGCCGGCGCCTAGCCCAGGTGAACGCCCACCGACCATCGGTGGGCGTTCCCGATTCACCAGAGGAGATCGACCTTATGTCTCAGATCATCGAAACCGTCGACGTCGACGTCCCGGTCCGGATCGCCTATGACCAGTGGACCCAGTTCGAGAGCTTCCCGATGTTCATGGAGGGCGTCGAGAAGGTCGAGCAGCTCGACGACACGACGCTCCGCTGGACCGCCGAGATCGCCGGGCAGGAGCGCTCCTGGAAGGCCAAGATCACCGAGCAGCTTCCCGACGAGCGCGTCGCCTGGACCTCGATCGAGGGGACCAAGAATGCGGGCGTCGTCACGTTCCATCACCTCGATGAGAGGAAGACGCGCGTCACGCTCCAACTCGATGTGGATCCCGAGGGCCCGGTCGAGAACATCGGCGACGCGCTCGGCTTCGTCCAGCGGCGAGCCAAGGGCGACATGGAGCGGTTCAAGAAGTTCATCGAGTCGCGCGGGACCGAGACCGGCGCCTGGCGCGGGACCGTCAAGCAGGAGACACGCAGCTGAGTTCGAGTTCGTTTCTCGCACTCGGATTTGGACCCGGTGGGCCGCGACAGGCCCGCCGGGTCTTCTGATGCCGACGACTGACGCCAGACTGCAACGCCGCCGCCGTGGCCGCTCGCAGCGGACGCTGCCACCCGAGGCTAACCTCATCCCATGACTGACATCTACATCGATCCGTCAGTGGCGGGCATGCCCGACGCCGCCGACCACCTCACCCACCTCGTCGACACCGGCCACGGCTTGATCCTCGTCGGCGATCCGCCGGAGCCGGTCGCGACAGCCCTGCCGGACGCGCTCCGGGCGGCAGAGATGCCCGATCGCGTCGCGGCTGGCTCGTGGTACGTGAGCGCCGACCCCGCGATGTGCGGAGAGCGGCGGACGGGCCTCCAGACGCTGCTCGTCGGACCGCGCGTGGCGCCATCGCCTCGACCGGGGCCTCGCTGCGACGCCGAGGCTCGTGACCTGTCCTCGGCTGTCCTCGAGATCCTACGCCGCGACGTCATGGGCTGAGGCCGGCGCCCAGCGACGGAACGCCAACGCCTGACGACGGAACGCCGCTGCAAGCCCGCGGGCGATCGGCGTGGCATTGCCGACACCGCCGGACCCGCAGACTGCTGATGGGCTCCCGACCACTGGGGGTCCGGGAGCCCGTTTACGTTCCTGGGCTTCCGGTCCTGGTGGTCGGGGCCCATTGCCATGCAGGCTGATTGCGGATCCGGCGAAACATGGCCAGCGCGTGCAATGCCGTTGTAATGCGCAGGGGCTCCGACGAAAGAAGAAATGGGTCAGCCCGACCCTACCCTTCGTGGCATTCCCGGCGCACACGGGTGCGCTCGGGCGAAGAATGTCCACATCTCGAGTGGGAGCGCTTGTGACGGGGCGTTTCCCACCCCGATCCTCGCGGACGCCCGGAGCCCCCTCCTCCGGGCGTTCCGCGCGTCTTGGGCCAGAAAAGCCCCGGCGCGGGAGTCCTGGCCCGCCCGTTCCGGACATGGCGACGCGGCCGGCGTTCCGGAAATCCCGGAACGAACGGCCGCGTCAGCCGCGGGAGTGTCTCGTCAGGCGCCTCGCGTCAGCTCGGGCGGCGGGTATTGGTCCGGCCGCCGAAGCGGTCGAGGAGCGTGAAGCCCATCGCCGTGGCCGGAATCAGCGCGAGCGCCACGAGGATCCGGTTCGCCCCGCCGACTAGCATTCCGATCGCAAGGCCGAACGAGAAAGACGCGCCCATGGCGAGCATCTCGTCGGAGCCCGCCTCCATCCGCCTGGCCGCCTCCTCGACGGCGCCGCGGGTCGTTGCGGCGGCCTCAGGCAGGCGCGCGGCGACAGCGCTCGCCCGATCGGCGACTTCGGTTGCGACATCGCGCGTGGTTGCGGCGATGTCACGCGCGGTCGATTCGGTTTGCGCCTGCGTTTGCGAGCTCGGACGGCTCGTGGTCTGGTTTGCTGCCATTGGACCTTCCTCCTGTTGAAAACCAATTGTGTGCCCTGACGGTAAGGGGGCCGTCGCAGCGCGCGTTCGTGCACACCGTGCGTGGCAGTTGCAGGGACGTGTCAGCCGGGCGACTGCAAGCGTGCTGACACCCCCTGCTCCGTACGTTCACCCGTTGCGCAACGAGCCGGGAGGTAGGTTCAAGCGCAACGGGACGACTCCGTCCCAGCGAATACGGGAGGAACGACATGGGCTACGAAGACGCCAAGGCTGACGTCAAGAAGACGATGCGTGAGGCCGACGAGAAGGCCAAGGAGACGTGGCGCCGCGCCGATGGCGAGGAGAGCGTCTCTGACAAGGTCGCCAACCTCGGCGACGACATCCGGAACGAACTCGGCAACGCCGGCGACAACGTCCGCCGTGAGGCCGACGAGCTCCACACGGACGTCGAGGACAAGCCGCTCTAGATCGGCTTCCAACGCTTGAATCGAAGCCGCCCGCCGGAACCCCGGCGGGCGGCTTCTTGATGTCCGAGACTTGGGGCCCTGGTGCTATCGGACGGGCGCGGCCGCCGTCTCGCGCTCGGCGCTCACCCTGCGACGGGCCATCCTCTCGCCGAGCTCCTCGAGCTCCGCCTCATCGAAGACCTGGCGAGCCTTCTTGAACATGTCGCCCTCTTCCTCTTCGATGTGGTGCTCGATGTTCTCCTGCATGACCTTGGCCTTGGCGCCCCACCGCTCGTCGTCAAAGGGCAGCGAAGAGAGCTCGCCCATCAGCGTGTCAACGACGTTGTGCTCCTCGTAGGCCTCGAGGACGATGTCCTTGGCCTTCGGGTGCTCCTTGAGCGCCGGATAGAAGATCTCCTCCTCGATGATTTCGTGAACGGTGAGGTCCGCCTTGATCCGGGTGAAGAGCTCCTCGCGGGTCTTGACGCCACGCTCGGTCGTCGACTCGAGCTCGCGGAGCAGCTTCTTCACCGCCCGGTGATCGTCGGTGAGCATCGTGATCGCGTTCATTCCGGTCCTCCAATCGCTGGTGGGCCGGCGAGCGCCGGTTCCCATCGCCAGTTCACGGCAGCAGGAGTGCCGCAAACGCTACGGCGGCCCGATCCGGATGACACGTGCGTTGCACCCCGGACCGATCAGCAACGGGCGGGCTGCGATGCGCCCTTAACGGCCCTCGCCCGATCGGCGGTCCGCATCGCACCCTCCCCGACCGATCCTGTAGCTGGAACGTGGAAAGGAGTCCCGCGCCCAATGCAGGAACCAAGGCCCGGCGCCGGCCCGCGCCATCGGCCCGGCCGCGTGGCTCCACGTTCTGCTCTGGCTCCGAGCAGCCAGGCCTCGAAGTCCCAGCAGCCCGAACTGCGCGCGGTCATCGACGCGATGCCCGAAGCGGTTCTCGTTTGCGATCCGCGGGACCGAGTGCGAATCGTCAATCCGGCGGCGGATCGCCTCTTCGCCGGACGGCCGGTCGTGGATGCGGGCGATCTCCTGTCGCGCTTCGAGCCGTTGCCGGGGAGACCGCCGCCTGACGAACCCGTGATTCTCCGACCGCGGACCGTTCCAAATCGCTGGTTCGAGCTCCGGACATTTCCCGTGGAGCGAGCCGAAGCCGACGCTGAACCGAGCGAGAAGGGTGGCAAGATCATCGTTCTGCGCGACGTGACGGCGGCCCGCGAGGATCGGGCGGAGCGACGCGCATTTCTCTCGATCCTGTCGCACGAGCTCCGAACGCCGATCACGACGATCTACGCGGGCAGCCGTGTCCTCGCTCGGCGGGACGCAACGCTGATGCGCGGCTCCCGGGAAATCGCACGAGACATCAGTGCCGAAGCCGCCCGACTGTATGACGTCGTCGAGGACCTGCTCGTCTTGACGCGGGCGGAGCAGGACCTCCTGGAGCTATCCGAGGAACCGATCCTCCTTCAGCGGGTCGTCGAGGGCGCTGTGAGGGTCGCCCGAGGCCGCAGTGCGGACGTCCCGATCCTCACTGCCGGCGCGACCGAACCGCCGGCGGTGTCCGGCGACGCCGTCTATGTCGAGCAGGTTGTCCGAAACCTGGTGACGTCCGCTTCGCGGTTCGGTCAGCCTGAGTCACCGGTCGTGATCCGCCTCGAGGAAGGCGACGATGAGGTGAGGCTGAGCGTCCTCGACCGGGGCCCCAACCTCACCCCGGCCGAGATGGAAACGAGCTTCGCGCTGACCGACGACGCGGCCGCTCGGGCTTCGGGAGTCGGCATCGCGATGTTCGTCTGCCGCCGCCTCATCGAGGCAATGCACGGCCGGGTGTGGGTCTCCGCTCGCGAAGGCGGCGGGGCCGAATTCGGGTTCGCCCTGCCACGCTACGAACCGGACTAGCCGCATCGCGGGGCCGGGCTAACTGGCCAAATATCCGCCGGAGGACTGTTAGGGCAAGTCGAAAGCCCACTCTGGGACAACTACGACCGGAAACTAGCTGTGAGCGGACAACCGATGGTGTCGGAGGGGCCGAATCGGTCGGTGGACCTCGCCTAACAGTCTGGGGAGGAATATCTGGCCAGTTGCGGCGCGAGGGCCAGGATTTTGCGGGGCGAGGCGATCAGCTGCGCCGACGACGCTCAGCAAGCGCGAGCGCGACGTCCGCTGCGGTGAGCACGAGCCCGCTGGCCGCGATTACCGCCGGCACCCAATCCGGCAGCGCGTCGGCCGCGGTCCGGTGGCCGTTCCGGCCGGGCGCCAGCGTCTTCGGCCCGCCGCCCGGGAAGGCAGCCCCAGGTAGCGAACCGGCGAGCAGATCCCGCTCGACCTGGAGCCGCTGCCGATAGAGGACCTCCCACTCATCATGCGGAACAGCGAGAAGCGCGAGCGCCTCGTCGATCGAGCGGAGCTCCGCCGCCACGTCGACGGGGGCGGCATCGCCGTCGCTGGCGGCAGCCGCCCCGGGCGCCCCGCCGGCGGTCCGTGCCGCGGCCAGGCGCTCCAGTCGGGCCTCGATCTCCTGGGCCTCCGCCGAGGTCGTCATCCAGGCGGCCGTTGCGACGAGCCGGCTCGCGATCGCCGCCCTCGCCCGCGCGACCCGCAACTTGGCGCCGGAAATCGCGATGTCCGACGGGTACAGCCCCACCTCCAGACCCTCGCCAACGAGCTGGACGAGCTTCTCGGGCACGAGCGACCGCACGCCCGGCCCGGCGACGGTTCCGAGCATTCGACCGGGGATCGCGAGCACGCTCGGGGCGGATCGCCGATCGACGGCGAGACCGGCATCGTCCAGTGCTCGTTCCAGGTCGGCCACGACTCGCTCGTAGCCGCCCGGCCGCACGACGACAGCCACGTGGGCGTCGCTCCAGCGGAGCGCGAGGTGGTGGACGAATCGGGCGATCCCCACGAGAGCCAGAAGGACCAGCGTCACGGCGAGCGCCGCGCTGAGCGGGTAGCCGCGCACGACCTGCGCAAGGATCCCGAGGCCTTTCGGCCGCTTGGCCGGCTCCACGACGAAGATCGAGGCAATGCCAACGACCGCCGGCACGAGCAACGCCCCGATGAGCATCCCAAGCCGCAGCTGGTCCTCGGAGACAATATCGGTCGCGGGCACCGCTGCGACGAGGAAGGCTCCGACGTACGGCAACACCACGCCGATCACGAGTGCGGCCCAGACGACGGAACCGAACGTGATCAGGGCGAGGACGACCTGGCGATCGCCCGGCACCCGACCGAACAAGAGCGTCGATGCCCAGCCGAGCGTCGTCGTCAGGACCTTGCCGGCAAACCGACCGATGAACCCGAGGAGGCCCGCAAGAATCGCCATACCTCTAGCCTGCCTTCCCGACGCGCGCAGCGTCGTCGCGCATTCGCTGTCGAAGAAGGCTCGCGACCGCGCGCTCCTCGGCGGGGGTCGTGCCTCCCGGAGGATCGTCGGTGTCCTCGGCGGCCCGGACGAGCGCACTGCCCAATCGCCCGTCGAGATACGCCTCGACGACGATCGGGTGGACGTAGGCCTGGCGGCAGACGGCGGCGGTGTTGCCGAGCGCGTCGGCGGTCGCGCGCATCGCGCCCAGGACGTTCCGGCGCCCCTCCGCATCGGTCGTCGGCGCGGCGAGTGCGCGCAGCGCCCGGAACGCGAGGACGGTGCCGGCCCAGGTCCGGAAGTCCTTCGCCGTGACGTCCGGCGCGATGTCGCGGAGGTAGTCGTTCACGTCATCCGACCGGACGTCGACGATCTCGCCGTCCTCGTCGACGAACTGGAACAGCTCAAGGCCCGGCAGATCGCGGCAGCGGCGAACGACCGCCGCGAGGCGACGATCGCGGAGGCTCACCTCGTGTTGCTGCCCCGACTTGCCACGGAACCGGAAGCGGACCGACGACCCACGGACGGTCGCGTGACGGTTGCGCAGCGTCGTCAACCCGAACGAGCGGTTGAGCCGCGCATACTCGTCATTGCCGACCCGGATGAGCGTCAGCTCGAGCAGCCGAACGACGGCCGCGAGGACCTTGTCGCGTGTCATCTGGGGTCGCGCCAGGTCCCTGTCGACACGCTTGCGGATGGCGGGCAATGCCTTGGCAAAGGCGAGGAGCCGCTCGTACTTCGCCGCTTCGCGCCGGCGGCGGTAGCGGGCGTGGTACCGATACTGCTTGCGGCCGCGGTCATCACGACCGGTCGCCTGGAGGTGGCCGTTCGGAACGGGGCAGATCCAGACGTCGGTCCAGGCGGGCGGGATCGCCAGCTTCCGGATCCGCTCGAGCGTCTCGGGGTCGCGGATCAGGCGGCCGCGAGGACCGCGGTAGGCAAAGCCGCGGCCTGAGCGCCGTCGGCTGATGCCCGGGTCCCGGTCGGTTGAGTGGCGCAGGCCGGGAGCGGTGGTTGACGAGTCAGTCACGAGCGGAGGATGGGGCCGGGGGCGTGTCGCAACAAGTGGTCCACGCCGCGGTCGGGTCGCAGACGTCTTGCAGCCGTCGGTCTTGCAGACATCACTCGGGATCGTCACGCTGCCGTAGCGCTGACGGGCCCTCGACGGGGACCGATTGGATGAACGGCCCCGGATACTCCGGCGGCCGGGTGTGCGCCCAACCCGATCAGTGGCCAGATTCCCAACACCCACAGGAGCTTCCTTTCCATGACCGACGAGCGTCCCAGCGAGGAACCACCGCGCGACCGCCCGCCCGAACCGCGCGAGGAGGCGGAGCCCGCGGACGTGGAAATGCCGGCGAACGCGGAGGAGGCGCCTCACGCGGACGCGGCTGTGTCGCGGGAAGCTGTGGCCACGGACGTGGGCGATGCGCCTGGCCCCGATGACGTCGTATTCGCCCGCGGCGTCTCTCGCGCGTTCGATGATCGGAAGGTCGTCCGCGATATCGACCTCGTCGTCAAACGGGGCACGATCCTCGGCGTCATCGGACCGTCAGGATCCGGCAAGACCACGACCATTCGGATGATCACAGGGGCCCTGCGGCCGACGACGGGCGAGATCAGCGTGCTGGGCGAGCGGCCGATGAACTTCCGTCGATCCACCAGGGAACGAATCGGCTACATGCCGCAGCTGTTCACGCTCTATTCGGACCTCAGCGGCCGCGAGAATGTCGACTTCGTGGCGAGCCTGTTCGGGCTCCTCTGGCCGCGTCGGCGGCGGCGCACGAAGGAGGTACTGACGCTGCTCGACCTGTGGGACGCCCGGAACCGCCGGGCGGGCCAGTTGTCCGGCGGCATGCAGCGTAGGCTCGAGCTCGCCTGCGCCCTCGTGCACGATCCGGCCCTCCTCATCCTCGACGAGCCCACGGCCGGCATCGATCCCCTCCTCCGGGTGACTGTCTGGGACGAGCTCCACCGCCTGCGCGACGAGGGACGGACGCTGCTGGTCACGACCCAGTACGTCAACGAGGCGGAGGAGTGCGATCAGGTCGCACTCATCGTGAATGGACGCCTCATCGCCGTGGCGCCGCCGGAGGAGTTACGACGGACCGCGCTCGGTGGTGACGCGATCGAGATCGAGACCGCGGAACTGTTCGATGGCACCGCCCTCGACAAGGTGCCGGGGGTTCATCACGTCCAGCAGATTGGTCCTCGCGAGCTCCGGCTTCGGGTCGAGGACGCCGCGACTGGCCTCCCGTCGGTCGTCGACGCCGTTGGAGAGGCCGGGGGCGACGTCGTGTCGGCCCGGGAGATTCGTCTCAGCTTCGATGAGATCTTCGCCGAGCTCGTCGCGCGAGCCAATCTCGACGACGACACCTCGGACGGCTCGGCTGACAACCGGGAGATCGTGGCATGAGGGTCCTCAAGACGCTCACGAGGATCCTGGCATTCGTCGGCAAGGAACTGGTCGAGGTCGTCCGTCGGCCCGGCGCATTGCTGAGCCTGATCCTAGGGCCGTTTCTGATCATGGCAATTTTCGGTCTCGGCTATAGCGGTTACCGCCGGCCGCTGACGACGATCATCGTCGTCCCGCAGGAGTCCGGCCTGCCGACCGACCTCCAGTCGTATACGGAGATCTCGGGGTCGGGGCTCGAGGTCGTCGAGGTCACGACCGACGAGGCCTCGGCGGACGCCCGACTCCGCAAGGGGGCCATCGACGTCGTGCTCGTCGCGCCCGCCGACGCCGAGAAGAGCTTCCGGGAAGGCAAGCAGTCGGTCATCAAGGTCCGGGTGAATGTCACGGATCCGGTCGACCAGAACTACGCCGTCTTCCTCGGGCGGGGGCTCCAGAGCGAGGTCAACCGGATCATCGTCGAGCGGATCGCCGAGGAGGGCCAGACCTATGCGCTCAGTCAGGGTGCCGAGGAGGCCGCCCAGATCCCGCCCGAGGTCGTCGCTGCTCCGCCAAAGGCCGAGGTGGAGAACATCGCGCCCTCGCAACCGGGAGTCGTCCAGTTCTTCGGGACCGCGGTACTGGCCCTCATCCTCCAGCACATGGCGGCGACGCTCGTGGCGCTATCGGTCGTCCGCGAGCGGACGACCGGCCTGTTCGAGCTATTCCGCGTGTCGCCGATCACGACGTTGGAGATGATCCTCGGCAAGCTCCTGGCGTTCGGCCTCTTCAGCGCCGTGATCGCGATGGGGACCCTGCTCCTGCTCGTCGGCGCCTTCCGCGTGCCGATGCTCGGAGATCCGACCCTGCTCGCGGGGATCGTCGGGCTCCTGGTGCTCGCCTCCCTGGGCCTAGGGCTGCTGATCGCCGCCGTGTCGGATTCCGAGCGGCAGGCCGTCCAGCTGTCGCTGCTCGTCCTGCTCGCGTCGGTCTTCTTCTCCGGGTTTGTCCTCGGAACGGACGAGTTCACCGAGCCGGTCCGCTCCCTGACCGGCATCCTGCCGGTCACCCACGGGATCCGGCTCATCGGCGATGTGATGCTCCGCGGCACGATCACCGATCCGTGGCCCGTAGGTGCGCTCGGGGCACTGGCCGCGGGATTCATCGGGATCTCGTGGGAGCTGCTCCGCCGGGCGATGCGAAGCGCCTGAGTCAGCGCCAGGAGGCCTAGCCAGACCCCGAGCCGGATCGGCGCGTTGCCATGTCGACGACCCGCCGCTCCATCCTGCCCGGGCCAACCGCGTCCCCGATCTCCCCAGTGCGGACGGTCGCGTCTGCTTCACCGGGTTCGCCTTCCGTGTCAGCCCCGAGGACCTGTCGGTAGAGGGCCTCGTACCCGTCGGCCATCCGGGTCGCCGAGAATCGGTCGATCACGGACTTGCGGATCTTCATTCGATCGAGCTCCGCGACTCGCGGCACCTGGAATGCGAGCTGGGTGACATCGTCCCCGAAGAAGCCGTCGACGCCGTCGCGGATGATCTCGGCAGGCCGCCGACACGTCGAGCGACGATCGGCGTCCCGCAGGCGAGCGACTCGATCGCAACGAGGCCGAATGGCTCCGGCCATGACCCGGGCATGAGCGTCGCGTAGCTCTTTGCGAACAGGCGGTCGCGTTCGACGCCGGTCACCTCGCCGAGGTATTCGACGAGCGAGCCGGCCGCATTCCTGGCAGGCTCGAACACGTTCTCGTTGTAGTCGCGCTCTGTGGGAGTCGTGCCCAGTTTGGCGATGATCCGAAGCTGGCGGCCGCTCCGTTTCGCGATCTCGATCGCCTCGACGATCCCCTTCTCCGGCGAAACGCGGCCGACGAAGCACAGGGCGTCGGAACGACGGCGCTCGAACGGGGCGCCGTTCAGCGTGAGACCGTTATGGACGATGGTCCAGTCGACCTCGGGGTGGGCGCTCGCCTGCGACTCGGAGATTGCGACCATCGCCGCCTGCGGCGGTGATTCGAAGAGCTTGGTCGCCCACGGCAGGTCGAGCCGGCCGTGGAACGTCGCGACCACCGGGACGCGCGTCGCGCGGGCGAGGATGACGCTCGACCACTCGAGATGACTGTGGATGAGGTCGAACTCGTTCTCGCGATCGAGGACGTCGACCATCGTCGTGAGGATGAAGCCGCTCGGATCGGCGCCGAAGCCGGCAGGCCGGAGCGACTGGGGCACGGTCGGCACGAGCCGGCCAGGGACGTCGGAATCGCCCGATGCGAACGTCGTGACCTCGTGGCCGCGGCGGCCTAGCTCGACGATGAGCTCGTGCACGACGCGCTCGGTGCCGCCGTACATCTCGGGCGGGACACGCTCGATCGGCGGAGCGACCTGAGCGATACGCAGGGATCGTGTCATTGCCTGACCTTTGGGACTGATCACAGTAACAGCCGGCCGGGTCCGTGTCGCCACGGGTCCCGGCCGGCAAGGATTCGATTGGGTGTCGCCGTCTTGGCGACCCGCAATGTCGGGCTAGATGCGCCGAGGATCGACGTAGTCGGCGGTGCCGGTCTCTTCCTCGGCCTCTTCCTCGGCCTGGTCCCCGACGCCCGCGCCACCGGCTGCGCCGACGGCGCCACCGACGACCGCGCCAGGAGGCCCGGCGACCAAGCCACCGAGGGCCGCGCCGGCGAGTCCGCCAGCGACGCCACCCGCACCCGCGCCGGCCTCGTCATCGCCTTCGGCCGCCTCACCCGCGACCGCGCCACCGAGGGCGCCGACCGCGCCACCGACGACCGCGCCCGGAGGGCCGCCGACGGCCATGCCGACAGCCGCGCCGCCGAGGGCTCCGGCGCCTGCCCCGATGGCCTCGCCGCCGCCCTCTTCGTTCTCGACGGCGGTGCCGTCGACACGCGCCGCGTCGTCGGTCGCCATCATGTTGCGATTCCAGTTCTCGTCGTGGACGTGGCCCGGCTCACCGTGGCCCGGGTCGTAGTCGTGGTGTCCCATGTCCATCTCTCCTATGTCGAGTGGTTGCGCCGACATTCGGCCGGCTATCACCGACGCAACCGACGCCGGCCCTCCGAAGGTACGAAGACGGCCAACGCGGGCGCCCCCCAGGACCTCCCGCGTTCGTTTCAGGGACGTGACGGCCGACGGCCGCCAGGCAGACGCCGTTCTACAGCGCGACGGGGTCGAGCTTCTCCGGGTCGATGCCCAGCTCGCGGATGGCGGCGGCGGCCTTCTCGGCCGGGATCGCGCCGCAGCGGGCCAGCTCGACGACCGTCGCCGCGGCGATGTGCGGCGGGTCGATCTCGAACAGCGCCCGGAGATCCTCGCGCGTCCCGCTCCGACCGAACCCGTCGGTCCCGAGGGCGACATAGTAGGGCGGCAGCCAGCGCGACACCATGTCGGGTAGGGCCTTCAGCCAGTCGGTGGCGGCGATGATCGGACCGCCGTCCGGTCCGAGGACCGTCGAGACGTACGGAACCCGCGGCGTCTCGGTCGGGTGGAGCCTGTTCCAGCGCTCGGCGGAAAGTGCGTCGCGGCGCAGCAGCGGGAACGACGGGGCGGAGTAGACCTCCGCCGCTATCCCGAACTTCTCGGCGAGGAGCGTCTGCGCGGCGACCGCCTGCTGGAGGATCGAGCCCGATCCGACGAGCCGCGCGACCTGCGCCTTGCGCCCGAGATCGGGTGCCTCGCGGAGCCGGTAGATGCCGCGAATGAGCCCGTCGTCGATGCCCTCGGGCTTCTTCGGCTGCGGGTAATTCTCGTTGTGGAGCGTGACGTAGTAGAAGACGTCCTCGCCCTTGACGTACATCCGCTCGATCCCGTCGCGAACGATCGCCGCCAGCTCGTAGGCGTAGGCGGGGTCATAGGCGCGGACGTTCGGGACGGTCGAGGCGAGGATGTGCGAGTGGCCGTCGTCGTGCTGGAGGCCCTCGCCCGCGAGCGTCGTCCGGCCCGCCGTAGCGCCCAGCATGAAGCCGCGTCCACGCGCGTCGGCCAACGCCCAGATCTGATCGCCCGTCCGCTGGAAACCGAACATCGAATAGAAGATGTAGAACGGGATCATCGGATAGCTGTGAGTCGCGTATGACGTGGCTGCGGCCTGGAGGCTGGCCATCGAGCCCGCCTCGGTGATGCCCTCCTCGAGCACCTGGCCGTCGACCGCCTCGCGGTAGGAGAGCAGCAGCTCCGAATCGACCGGGTCGTAGCGCTGGCCGAGGGCGGCGTAGATGCCGACCTCCTTGAAGAGCGGGTCCATACCGAACGTCCGTGCCTCGTCCGGGATGATCGGCACGATCCGCGACCCGAGCTCCTTGTCGCGGAGCAGGTTCCGGAGGATCCGGGTGAAGACCATCGTGGTCGAGACCGGGGTGTCGGAGCCGCCGGCGAACTCCTTGTCCACGGCATCGGACGGCGCGGGCAGGGGCTTCGAGCGCACGATCCGCTTTGGGATCTCACCACCGAGCGCTCGCCGGCGCTCCCGGAGGTACTGGACCTCTTCCGAGTCGGGGCCGGGGTGATAGTAGGGCGCGTCCTTGATCTTGGAGTCCGGGATCGGCAGCTCGATGCGGTCGCGGAAGATCTTCAGCTCCGCCTCGGACAGTTTCTTCGCCTGGTGGGTGATATTGCGAGCCTCGACGCCTGGCCCGAGGGTCCAGCCCTTGACGGTCTTGGCGAGGATCACGGTCGGTGCGCCCGTCGACTCGGTCGCGGCCTTGTAGGCCGCGTAGACCTTGCGGTAGTCATGGCCGCCGCGGCGGAGCCTCGCGAGGTCATCGTCCGAAAGGTGCTCGACGAGCTTGCGCAGGCGCGGATCGGGCCCGAAGAAGTGCTCGCGGATGTAGGCGCCGCCGGCGACCGAGAACTTCTGGAACTCGCCGTCGAGCGTCTCGTTCATCTGCTGGACGAGCAGGCCGTCGACGTCGCGGGCGAGGAGCTCGTCCCACTCCCGGGCCCAGATCACCTTGATGACATTCCATCCCGCGCCCCGGAACGTCGACTCCAGCTCCTGGATGATCTTGCCGTTGCCGCGAACCGGGCCGTCGAGGCGCTGGAGGTTGCAGTTGATCACGAACGTCAGGTTGTCGAGGCCCTCACGAGAAGCAAGGCTCAGCGCCCCGAGCGACTCCGGCTCGTCGGTCTCGCCATCGCCGAGGAACGCCCAGACCCGCGAGCCGGACGTGTCGAGCTCGCCCCGGTTCTGGAGGTAGCGGTTGAAGCGTGCCTGGTAGATCGCGCTGATCGGCCCGATGCCCATCGAGACCGTCGGGTATTCCCAGAAGTCCGGCATGAGCCGCGGGTGGGGGTACGAGGGAAGCCCCTGGCCCGGGACCGTCTCGCGCCGGAAATGGTCGAGCTGGTCCTCTGTCAGGCGGCCCTCGAGGAACGCCCGGGCGTAGATGCCCGGTGCCGCGTGGCCCTGGTAGAAAATCTGGTCGCCGGCCTGGTCATTGTCCTTGCCACGGAAGAAGTGGTTGAAGCCGACTTCGTACAGCGACGCGGCGGATGCGTAGGTCGCGAGGTGGCCGCCGATCCCCGAGTAGCGGCTGTTGGCCCGCAGGACCATCGCCACGGCGTTCCAGCGAATGATTCGCCGGATCCGGAGCTCGAGCTGCTCGTCGCCGGGGAACGACGGCTCCTGCTCAGGGCTGATCGTGTTGATGTAGCGGGTCTGGGTCAGCGGGGGCAGCCCGACGTGGAGCTGCCGCGCGCGCTTGAGCAGCTTGTAAACGAGGAACCGCGCGCGGCTCTCGCCCTCCTGCTCGACGAGCTGGTCGAACGAGGCGAGCCACTCCGAGGTCTCATCCGGATCGATGTCCGGCAGCTGGTGCTTGAATTCGTCGAAGTACATCGGGGCCTCGTGTCGGATTGTCGGTCAGGCGGGCTCGAGCCGAAGCGTCGTGTCGAGAATCTCCGGTTTGAGCATGGCCTTGGACGCCGGATCGTCGCCATATTTGCGCAGGTAGCCAGTGCTCGTGCGCTCGATCGCGTCGGGGTCGGTAGCGGGGATGGCGGTCGCCGGCAGGCGCTTGCCGTCGACGTGGATCGCAACCGCGGGGTTCGCGGCGATGTCCTTGAACCAGCGCGAATTTGCTCCACGGTACGTCCGGACGAAGACCTCGCCGTCGTCGACGACGACCCAGATGACGGTCCGCCGCGGGGCCTTATCGGGCGCCTGGGTCTCGATCTCGATCTCCTGCGTGCCGTCGAGCAGGTTGAGATCCTCAGTCGAAAAGCTCACAAGGGCCAGCGTAGCCGATCGCGTCCGGGGGCGGCGGACGCGCTCCAGGCGAGCCCGCGATTCGTGCGAGCCACGTTCACGATCCGCCCGAATTGATATGCCCGTGCAACGGTTTTGCAATGTCGGACCGGATTGGGCGCGACGGCGCGGCACCGAGGATGGGTGGCAGATCGCCCCGTGGCGACAGGCACTCAAAAGCCGAGACGCTCGGTACTAATTGGAGATACCACCATGACTCACGATCACGATACGGTCATCGTCGACAAGGGCGGCGGCTCGGGCATGGGAGCCATCCTCGCCGTCATCGGCATCATCGTCCTGCTTGCGGCCGTCTGGTATTTCGCCCTCGGCCCGGGTTCCTCACCGTCGACCACAAACAACACCAATAACAATACGGTTAACCCGCCGGCCGTCTCCGCGCCTCCGGCCTCGTAGATCGGGACTTGCATCAACCATCACTATCAGTGCCCTGAAGAGAGAGGTGTGGCGTGGGTACACAGCCATTGGTGCTCGTCGCGGATGACGAGCCGCGGATCACGAAGCTGGTTTCTATCGCGCTGAGCGAAGAGGGCTTCCGGGTCGTGACCGCGACCGGGGGCGAGGACGCCCTCGCCAAGGCCGAGGAGGTTCGTCCGGACATCGTCCTCCTCGACATCGTCATGCCGGACCTGGACGGGATCGAGGTCATGCGGCAGTTGCGCGAGCAGCGGCCGGTGCCGGTGATCCTCCTGACAGCCAAGGGCGCGACCGCCGACAAGGCAAAGGGCCTCGATCTCGGCGCCGACGACTACATCGCCAAGCCGTTCCACCCAGACGAACTGGCCGCTCGTGTCCGAGCCGTCATCCGACGGTCGTCGGGCGTCGAGCCCGGTGCCGGCGTCCTGGCCTTCGACGACATCGAGATCGATCTCGAGCGGCGGATGGTGCGGCGCAACGGTGAGCTCGTCCAGCTGTCACGAACCGAGTGGCTACTCCTCCAGCACCTCGCCACCCACCCCGGCAAGGTCGTCCTCCACACCGAGCTCCTGACGAAGGTCTGGGGACCGGAGTATCGGGACGACCTGCAGTACCTCCGGGTCTGGATCAGCCGCGTCCGCCGCAAGCTGGGCGCGAAGCCGGGCGAGCCGGGTCGGATCAAGACGTTCCAGGGGATCGGCTACCTCCTCGACGTCGATGGGCCGGGCCAGGCGACGGGTGGCAGCGGCGACGCCGCGAAGGCCGACAACGACACGCCGGACGCGTCCGATTCGACCTCCGCGAAGCGTCCGATGGACGAGGCGGCCCCGGTCGGCTGAACCGTCCGCTCGACAATCGACACCAACTTGCAAGGCGCCCGAACGGGCGCCTTGTTCATTGCATGGGGTCTGAGGTCCAAGGTTGAACTCCGCCGAACAGCGGAAGCGCTCGCCAACCGGCGGTCGCTCGGATGGGAGGCAACAAGCAATGACGTACGACGAACGAACGGTGGTCCACCGGGACGAGACCGACGCCCCCGTGTCGGCCACAAGCGATCGCAGTACAGCGGTCACAAGCCGGACCGTCGAGATGCGTCCGAGCGGCGGCACAGTCGCCGGCCGGGTCGTCATCTTTATCTTCGGGGTCATCCAGGCGCTGATCCTCCTGCGGATCGTCCTGCTTTTGATGGACGCCCGCGAAGCCAACGACCTGGTGTCCTTCATCCTCAACGCGAGCCAGGTCTTCGTGGCTCCGTTCGAGGGCATCCTGCGAACCGAGGCGCTTAAAGCGGCCGGTTCGATCTTCGATCTCGCGGCCGTCCTGGCCCTCGTCGGCTGGACGATCCTCGAGGCGATCATCCTCGCGGGTGTCGGCGTCTTCCGGCGCGAGCCCGCCTGACCTCACCCTCCCTCCTCAAAGGCGGCGGCACCCATGCGGGGCCGCCGCCTCACCATGTTCGCCACCTGCGGTAGCGTTGTCGGGTGCAGCGCTATGACCCACGGGCGGCCCTGATCGTCGTCGACGTCCAGAACGACTTTGCCGATCCTGCCGGCGGGCTGTCGGTGGCCGGCGGCGACACGATCGTGCCAACCGTGAACGCCGAGATCGCTTCCGCGTCGGCCGGGGGCGCCTTCGTCGTCTACACCCAGGACTGGCACCCGCCGTCGACCCCGCATTTCGCCAAGGACGGCGGCATCTGGCCCGTCCACTGCGTCGCGGGGACGTGGGGCGCCGAGCTTCACCCCGACCTCGTCGAAGTTGCGGGCGGTCGCGTCCGAAAGGGCATCAACGGCGAGGACGGCTATTCCGGCTTCACGATGCGGGACGCCCAGACCGGCGAGACGATCCCGACCGAGCTGATGGACCTGCTCCGGGCGCGGGGCATCGAGCGGGTCGTGGTCTGCGGCCTGGCGACCGACTACTGCGTGAAGGCGACCGCGATCGACGCGGCGGCGCTCGGGTTCGAGACGTCGCTCCTGCCCAGTGCCGTTCGGGCGGTCGACCTCAACCCGGGCGACGGCGACCGCGCGATCGTCGCGATGCGCGATGCCGGCGTCGCGGTCGCCGATCCGCTGCCGCGCTGATCGCATGCAGGTCCACCTGGTCGACGCGACATACGAGCTGTTCCGGGCGCATTACGCGCCGCGGCCCGACGTCCGCGGGACGAACGGCACGATCCTGTCGGGCGTGTCGGGGCTGTGCGATCAGCTGCTCTACCTGTTGCGCGAGGAGGGCGCGACGCACCTCGGTTGCGCGACCGATCAGGTCATTGAGTCCTTCCGTAACGACCTTTACCCGGGCTACAAGTCGAGCGCCGGGATGCCGCCGGAGCTGCTCAGCCAGTTCCCGATCGCCGAGGCGGCCATCGAGGCGCTCGGGATCGTCCTCTGGCCGATGGTCGAATGGGAAGCCGACGACGCGATCGCGGCTGCGGCCGAGCGCTTCGCCGCGGACCCATCGGTCGAGCGGATCCTCGTCTGCACGCCGGACAAGGACATGGCCCAACTCGTCACAGATTCGCGTGTCGTCCTATGGGACCGGCGGCGCGGGTTGACCTACGACGACGCCGGGGTTCGGGCGAAATGGGGCGTCGCACCGAAATCGATCCCCGACTGGCTCGCGTTGGTCGGCGATTCATCCGACGGGTTCCCGGGCCTGCCGGGCTGGGGCGCAAAGTCGGCGGCGGCAGTGCTCACGGTCTACGGCTCCCTCGAGGAGATCCCGCCGCGGGCGAGCCACTGGGAAGTGCCGAGCCTCCGCGGCGCGCCGGTCCTCGCGGCCACGCTCCGGGATCACTGGGCGGAGGCGCAGCTGTACCGCGACCTCGCTCGGCTGCGAACGACGGCGGACGGCGTCCCCATCGCCCAGAAGTCCCCTGCGGACCTTCTTTGGGAGGGCGCCCCGCGCGACCGCTGGGAGGCGTTCTGCGACGAGTGGGGCTTGGCTCGGCTTCGGTCGCGGCCGCACCGCTGGCTCGGGGAGTAGATCGGCCGCCTGCCCGCGCCGCGACGCCGCGGCGTCGGGCGCCGGGCGCCGCGACCCTAGCGAACCAGCTCGAGGATTCTCGCGTGGTGCGCGGCGGGGGCCGCCAACGCGCTGACGGCTCTGGCGCCACGGCCGATGTCGAACCAGGCGCCGCCGTCGATGCTCGTCACCGTCGCTCCCGCCCGCTCGGCGATGAGGCCGGCCGCGGCGATATCCCAGTTCGACATGCCGCCCTGCTGGATGAAGGCATCGAAC
>Ga0222623_10000116_pt1 | contig 20910 bp, 18 predicted proteins | sample PLMtaG_FD_177336 | JGI IMG/M metagenome (GOLD analysis project Ga0222623, IMG submission 177336) | Groundwater sediment microbial communities from an aquifer in East River, Colorado, USA - PLM2_30_coex | ecosystem: Environmental > Terrestrial > Soil > Riparian zone | place: USA: East River...
CGGGGCACTGTTGTTCACCCTCATGGTCCCTGGCCTCGTCCTCCTGATCCCCCAGTTCGTCCTTGCCCGAAACCTCGGACTACTCAATAGCCTGTGGGGCCTCGTGATCGTCTACGCCGTGCTGAATCTGGGCCTGAACACGTTCCTGTTGCGAGGCTTCTTCGCCGCGATGCCCAGCGAGATCTTCGACGCGGCGAGCGTCGACGGGGCTGGGCCTTGGCGCATCTTCCGGTCAGTCGCGATTCCCTTGGCCGGACCTGGCGTAGCGACGGTCACGATCTTCAGCTTCCTGGCGGCATGGGACGAATTCACCTGGGCCATCGTCACGATCTCCGACAAGGATCTCTACACCCTGCCCGTCGCGATCCGACTGTTCCAGCGGGCGAACGGGACCGAATGGGGACTCGTGTTTGCGGCGTCCCTCATTGCCATGATTCCCGTTCTGATCCTCTTCGTCACCCTCCAGCGCTACATCGTCAGCGGCACGTTCCAGGGCGCAATGAAGGGATGAGCCTGCTGGATCTCGCGACGACGAGCATCGACATCATTGGGGCGGGGCAGGCTCAGAACGGCGCCTTCATCGCCGGGCCGACCTTCAGCCAGTACGGCTACGCGTGGCTTCGGGACGGGGCGTTCATCGCCGAGGCGCTCGACCTCGTCGGTCAGCACGATGCCGCGGCGCGGTTCCACGAATGGGTCGGCGGCGTCATCACCGCCTCTGCCGCGGGCATTGAGCGTTCCATCGAATCAGGCCGCGCGGGTCGCCTGCCGGATCCCGCCGACTATCTCCACTGCCGATACTCCGTCGACGGCTCCCTCGGACCTGACGATTGGCCGACGTTCCAGCTCGACGGGCCGGGGATCTGGCTGTGGTCGATCGGGCGGCACGTCGAGGCGACCGGAAGCCACGCGTACAGCAGCCAGGTCGCGCAAGCCACGCTCCTCGCTGGACGCTATCTCGCCGCTCTCTGGCAGCTGCCGTCAAACGATGCATGGGAAGAGTTCCCGGACCGTGTCCATACGAACACCCTGGCGGCGAACCTGGCCGGCCTGCGGGCGCTGCTCGCGATGCACCCGGAGGCGCGGGACGAGCCGACAATCGTCGGCGCCGAGGCGGCGATCGAGGCGCGACTTCGGGATCAGGGCGACGGCGAGGGCGCCTGGACGAAGTGGGATGGCAATCCGGCGGTCGACGCGAGCCTGCTCTGGATCGCGGCGCCGTTCGAGATCGTCCCGCCGACCGAGCCGCGGTTCGACGCCACGCTCGCCAGAATCGAGCGGGACCTCGTCTCGATCGACGGTGGCGTCCACCGCTACGCCGCGGACACGTATTACGGCGGCGGCGCGTGGCTTCTGCTGACGGCGTCGCTCGGGCGTGTATACGTGCGGCGGAACCGGGAAGGGGATCGCGATCGGGCGCGAGCGTGCCTTCGCTGGATCGAGGCCCAGGCTGCCACCGACGGCGGGCTACCCGAGCAGGTCGCAACCAACGCCCTCCACCCAGAGTTCATCGACGGCTGGCGGAACTCGTGGGGCGAGTCAGCCTGCCCGCTGCTGTGGTCGCACGCGACATATCTCGCGTTGCGGGCGGAGCTCGATCCGGCTGGCGTAGGCCGCGCGTGACTGCGGCCCAGCGGCGGCCAGGCCCCGGTCCTCGAATCCGGATCGTCCGTTTCGGCCCGGCACGGCCGTGGTACGAGCCGGGCTCGGTTGCCACGTTCGAGGTCGAGGTGAGGGTCACGCGCTCGACACGGGCACGGCTAGCCTTCGAGCTCCTCGATCTTGACGACGTCGTCGGGCACGTCGAGCGAGACGTCCGACTGGCGGCCGGCCGATCGCGGCGGCGAGTCGAGATGGCACTACCCGCCGGCGCGCGGCGCGGCTACGGGCTGCGTCTCACGATCGCGGGATCGGACGGTGGCCCGCTGGCCGGCGCCGACGCCGCGGTCGAGGCTCTCGATGGCTGGTGGCAATCGCCCCGTCACGCCGCGGTCACCCGGTTCGCCTCGTCCGCAGCGACCGCCGCGGCGGTACGGGCGTTTCGTGACTGGCACGTGACCGTCGTCCAGGACTACGACTGGATGTACCGCCACTACCGCTACTCCCCGCCGCCCCGAGACCGGCTGCCAGGCGAGGCGTTCGTCGACATCCTCGGCCGGCGCGTGTCGCACGCCGCGGTCCGGGCGGGGATCCGGGCCGGCCACGATGCGGGGATGGCGACCCTGGCCTATGGCTCCATCTACGGCGCCGAACGGGAGTACGTCGAGCGCCACCCGGACGAGCGCGTCTTCGACGAGACGGGCCGGGCTATCAGCCTCGGCGAGACGTTCTACATCAACGACCTCCGGCCGGACCGTCCATGGCGACGCCGCCTCCTCGCGGAGTACGGCATGGCCGTCCGCCGCTTCGGCTTCGACGGCGTCCACATGGACACGTACGGCCCGCCGCACAATGCGTTCTCCGCCGAGGGCGAATTGATCGACTTCGCGGCGCTCTACCCCGGCCTCATCGCCGACGGCGCTCGGGCAGTCGCGGCGGCTCGGCCAGGGGCACGCGTCCTGTTCAACTGTGTCGAGGGCTTCCCACTCGAGGCCGTCGGCGATTCGCCGGCCGCCGCGGTGTACCTGGAGCTGTGGCCGCCGGACGAGCGCTATGCCGATCTCGTGCGCTGGATCGAGCGCGCGCGAACGGCGGGACGGGGCCGTGCCGTCGTCATTGCGGCCTATCTTTCGTGCCTTCGCACCCGCGGCGATGACCCGGCCGCTCGTCCCGGCGCGGTTGAGGCGGTGGTCATGCTGACGAGCCTGATCACCACGGCCGGCGCCTATCACCACGTGCTTGCCGAGGACAACCGTGTGCTCGTCGAGGGTTACTACCCAGAGGCGCGCCAGCTCCGAGCGAGCGAGGCTCGAGAGCTACGAGCAGCGAGCGTCTTCGGAGCTCGGTACGTCCACCTCCTCACGGCCCCGGACGCGGTGGTCGAGTCGGCTGACGGGGTCGAGGTCCTGGCCGCCGACGGGACGGACGTGCCGTTGAGCGCGAACCCCGAGGCAGCCGCGGTCTGGACTCGCGCAACCCGGCTCGCCGATGGAACGCGGGTCCTCCAGCTGGTCGACCTCCGCGCCCAGCCCGACGATCGGTGGGACGCCCTGCGCGCCCCGGTCGAGACAGCGACTGGGTGGCGGGTGCGCTGGCCCGGCGCGCTGGACGTTGTCGCGATGTCGCCGTGGACCGACGGCGGTCGCGCTCCCTCCCTGCAGGTCGAGCCCGACGGTTCGGTGCGCTTGCCGGCGTTCCGCCGGTGGGTAGTTCTCGTTGATCGTTCGAACGTCAGCCGCCGCTGAGTTCACGGCGTTTCGTCTCCCGGCCGGTGGCGTCCTGCAGGGCGCCGTCGGCTATCCTTCCGCGAACGAGCGGAATGGGAGACGATCGACGCTGTGAGCGACGGGACGGTCATCATCATCGGCGGCGCGGAGGACAAAGTCCGCGACCGGGTGATCCTGAATCGATTCGTGACGCTCGCGGGTGGCCGGGACGCGACGATCGCGGTCATTTCGACGGCCAGCAGCCTCGGCGCCGAGGCCGGCAGGCGCTACAGCGAGGTCTTCTCGGAGCTGGGCGTCGCGAAGGTCCGGCCGCTGCACGCGGTGACGCGGCCGCAGGCCAACGACGAGACCGCCGCCCTCACGGTCCGGGACGCGACCGGAATCTTCCTGACCGGCGGGAACCAGCTTCGGTTGTCGTCGACGATCGGCGGGACACGGCTCGCCGACGCGATTCTCGACCGGTTCCAGCACGGCGCGGTGGTTGCTGGCACGTCCGCGGGGGCGTCCGCGATGTCGTCGCACATGATCGCGTTCGGGGCGTCGGGGGCGACGCCGAAGCACCGCATGGCCCAGATCGCGGCGGGCCTCGGGATGCTGCCGGGCGTCATCATCGACCAGCACTTCCAGCAGCGGAACCGGCTCGGGCGGCTGTTGTCACTCATCGCCCAGAACCCGTCGCTGCTCGGGCTCGGCGTCGACGAGGACACCGCGGGCGTCGTCGGCCCCGATCACATCATGGAAGTCATCGGCCGCGGCAGCATCACGGTCGTCGACGGCTCCGCCTCCGAGACCGACGCCTGGGAAGTCCACGGCCACAAGCCACTCATGATCAGCGGCGTCGTCCTGCACTCGCTCCCCGCCGGCTACCGCTTCGACCTGCGCCGCCGCCTCCGCCTCGCCACCCCGAACCTCCACGCGATCCAGGGCGGAGGCGAGGCCGCGTCCACGTAGACGCTCCGGCGCGCCGGCGTCGAAAATCACGCTATCCCTGAGCGATGCCGTTGGTTGCATCACCATCCGCGGGCGGGTCGGTCGCCGCATGTTCCAAACGCGATTATGCAACCGACGGCATCACTGCAAGACACGAGTGATTTCTCGGGCGACCAGGGAGCCGACCTCTGGCGATCGAGAGCGGACGACGGGTACACTCGGGACCGCGAATCGATGAAGGGATCAGGGGCAGGAGGGCGCTGTGGCGCAGGCGGCACCGAAACCTCGGGCCAGGAAGGCGGCGACGGTAACGGCCGGCGCGGATGCGCCTGCGGGCGCGCCACCTAAACGCCGCGCCTCAGACCGGACCGGGAGCGCGCGCCCCGAGCCCACCCTCAAGATCATCGAGACCCGCATCCTCCGCGGCCCGAACTACTGGGCCCGCGAGCCGGTCGTCCGGATGGTCGTCGACCTCGGCGTCCTCGAAGACTTCCCGTCGGACAAGGTCCCGGGCTTCACCGACGCGCTCGTCGGCCTGCTGCCAAGTCTCGAGGACCACGCCTGCAGCCTCGGACGGCGCGGCGGCTTCATCACTCGGCTCCGCGACGGCACGTGGATGGGCCATATCTCCGAGCACATCGCGCTCGAGCTCCAGAACCTCGCGGGAACTGACGTCCGCCACGGCAAGACGCGCAGCACAGGCGAGCACGGCCGCTACAACGTGATTTACGAATACCGCGAGGAGAACGTCGGGATCGAGGCTGGCAAGATCGCCGTCGCCCTCGTCAACCACCTCGTCGCACCGAACGACCCGTCGGTCGCGATCGACTTCATGGCCCAGCTCGAGCGGCTCATCCTGCTTGCCGAGCGGCAGGCGTTCGGGCCCTCGACCCAGGCGATCCTCGACGAGGCGGCGAGCCGCGACATCCCATACATCCGACTCGATCGCCACTCCCTCGTCCAGCTCGGCCAGGGCGTCCATCAGCAGCGGATCCGGGCGACGATGACCTCGCAGACGTCGGCCATCGGGGTGGACGTCGCATCGGACAAGAGCCTGACGAACCGCCTGCTTGATTCGGCCGGCCTGCCCGTTCCCCGCAGCGCCGTGGTCAGGACGGAGGACGAAGCGGCGGCGGCGGCGACCCGCATGGGTTTCCCGTGCGTCGTCAAGCCGCTTGACGGCAACCATGGCCGCGGCGTGAACCTCGACCTGCAATCAGACGAGGCGGTCCGGAAAGCCTTTCACGCCGCCCTCGCCGAAAGCCGCGCCGGCGATCTCGTCGTCGAGAGCTACGTCGCCGGTAACGACTATCGCTGCCTCGTCATCGGTGGCAAGGTCGCGGCGATCGCCGAGCGCGTCCCGGCGAGCGTCGTCGCCGACGGCGAGCACACCGTTCGCGAGCTCGTCGACATCGCCAACCAGGATCCGCGCCGAGGCATCGGCCACGAGAAGGTGCTGACGAGGATCAAGCTCGACGAGGCTGCCGAGGAGCTCGTCCGCGCCCAGGGCTTCGGGTTCGACGATCGGCCGCCCGAGGGCACCCGGGTCAAGCTCGCCCTGACTGGCAACATGTCGACTGGCGGGACGTCGATCGATCGGACGTTCGAGGCCCACCCCGACAACGTCGAGATCGCCGAAACGGCCGCCCAGATCGTCGGGCTCGACGTCGCAGGGATCGACTTCATCTGCCCCGACATCGCCACCCCGGTCCGCGAGACCGGCGGCGCGATCGTCGAGGTCAACGCGGCGCCCGGCTTCCGGATGCACACCCACCCAACCGAAGGCGAGCCGCAGTACGTCGCCCGGCCGGTGATCGACGGTCTCTTCCCGCCGGGCAGCCCGTCACGGATCCCGATCATTGCGGTGACCGGCACGAACGGCAAGACCACGACGGTCCGGATGATCGCCCACATCCTGAAGCTGATGGGTCGGCGCGTCGGGATGACCTCGACCGACGGCATCGTCATCGACGGCCGACTCACGAAGAAGGGCGACATGTCGGGCCCGAAGTCGGCCCAGATGGTTCTCCAGAATCCGAAGGTCGACACCGCCGTCTTCGAGGTCGCCCGCGGCGGGATCCTGCGCGAGGGTCTCGGCTATGACCGGAACGATGTCGCCGTCGTGACGAATGTCACCGGGGACCATCTCGGGATCGGCGGGATCGATTCGCTGGGGCAGCTGGCAAACGTCAAGGCGGTCGTCGTCGAGTCGGTGCCGCGGTCGGGGACGGCGGTCCTCAACGCCGACGACTCACATGTCTACCGGATGGGCCGCCACGCCGCCGGCCGGGTCGTTCTCTTCAGCATGTCGACCGAGAAGGGCGAGGACGGCTACGACCGGGTCGACGGCCACACGTCGCGGGGCAACGCCGCGTTCGCCCTCGAGCGGACGCCCGAAGGGGAGCTGATCGTCCTCAAGCACGGCCCAAGGAAGATGCCGGTGCTCTACACGCATCTCGTGCCGGCGACGTTCGGCGGCAAGGCCCGGATGAACGTCGCCAACGCGCTTGCGGCGGCCGCGGCGGCATGGGCGGCCGGTGCCCATCTCCACGACATCCGCCAGGGGTTGCGGACGTTCTCGACGTCGTTCTTCCAGGCACCGGGGCGGCTGAATCTCCTCGATGTCGGCGGGATCAGGGTCGTGATCGACTACTGCCACAACGTCGACGGCATGCGCCAGCTGGCCGACTTCGTCGAGCGGATGATGGCGGAGCCGGTCTCCAAGGCCGGGCGGGTTGCGGCGGTGCCGTCGGGTGACGGGCGCAACGGCGACACGGGACCGCGCCGCGGCCGAGCGATCGGTGTGATCGGCATCCCGGGCGATCGGCGGGACGACGATCAGCGGGAATATGGCGCGATCGCCGCGACGGCGTTCGACGAGATCATCGTCCGCGAGGACAAGAACCTCCGCGGTCGGCCGGCCGGGCAGGCGGCGACCAACGTCATCGAGGGCGTCCGCGACGCGCGCAGCCGGGGAGCAGCACGAACGACGAAGGCCGAGCGGATCCTCGAGGAGACGGCCGCCGTGAAGATGGCCCTGCGCCGGGCGGCACCGGGCGATCTCCTCGTTTGCTGCGTCGACGACGCGATCGGCGTGTACCGCGCCGCGATGGCCGCAGCCGGCTCGTCGCGCGGCGCCACGGCCTTCGCCGACCCCGGCGAGCTCGAGGCGCCGGAGGGGTGAGCCGATCCGGGGCACCGCGCTACGTCCCGGAGGATTCGCTTAAATCGCCACGCTTCACGGGGCCCTCCACGTTCGCCCGCCTACCCTACGTTCGCACGCTGGAGGACGTCGACCTGGTCATCGTCGGTGTGCCCTTCGATACCGGCGTCACGTACCGCGCCGGCGGACGTTTCGGCCCGAACGCCGTCCGCGCGGCGAGCGTCATGCTCCGCCCCTACAACGCCAACCTCGACGTGAAGCCCTTCGACATCCTCTCCTGCGTCGACTACGGCGATGTCGCGATCGTGCCGGGCTACATCGAACGCAGCTACGAGGCGATCGAGAAGGCCGTCGCGCCGATCGTCGAGGCCGGCGTCGTACCGCTGCTGATTGGTGGCGATCACGCCTGCACGCTGCCGCATCTCCGGGCGACCCGCTCGCGCGGGCCGGTGGCCGTCATCGACTTCGACTCGCACACCGATGCCTGGGACAGCTACTTCGGCGAGAAGTACAACCACGGGACGTGGATGCGCCGGGCCATCGAGGAGGGCCTCGTCGACGTGGCCCACTCGATCGAGGTCGGGCTACGCGGTTCCGTCTACGAGGCCACCGACTGGACGGGGTTGCGCGACGAGCTCGGCCTCGAGTACTTGACGACCGAAGAGGTTCTCGCGATCGGGCCGGAGGAGACCGCGGCCCGGATCCGGGAGCGCGTCGGCGACGCGACGGCGTTCATCAGTTTCGACATCGACGTCGTGGATCCAGCGTTCGCACCCGGCACCGGAACGCCCGAACCAGGCGGACCCTCCGCCCACGATGCCCTGGCGATTGTTCGCCGGTTGACCGGGATCGACTTCGTCGGCTTCGACGTGGTCGAGGTCATCCCGGCCTACGACCCAGCCGGCCAGACGGCATTCCTCGCGGCCAATCTCGCCTACGAGATGCTGTCCCTCGTCGCCCTGCGCCGGTCCTAGCCGCTGCGGCCCTCGACGGCCCGGGCATCGCGCCGGGCCCATTGATGTGGCTTGCGCGACCGGAATACGATGCAGCGGTCCCGGGTGGAGGAGCTGCGGACAGGGCCGCGCGGCGGCCCTGAGAGGAGGTTTCGAGCATGCGTCGCTGGACAGCGTTTCCCGCGTTGATCGTGATCATCGCCGTCGCCGGCTGTAGCACAGGGGGAGGTACGGCGACAGGATCGGCCTCGGCGCCGTCGGCCGTGACGCCATCGTCGGCAGCATCGTCGGGCGCCGGTGGTAGCGCTGGCGCGCCCGCCGCGGCCTGCAACCCACCGAAGCAGGATGGCGTGACGCTCACGTTCGTTTCGTTCGGCGGCGCCTACCAGGAGGCGCAGCGCAAGGCGTGGCTCGAGCCATATACGGCGGCCACCGGTGTCCAATTCCAGGAGGACGAGGGCTCGTCGAACGCGACGATCAAGACGCAGGTGGAATCGGGTCAGGTGACATGGGACGTAGTCGACGTCGGCAACGACTTCGGTCTCGAGGCTAATTCGGCGCTGCTTGAAGAGTTGGACTACACGCTGATTCCAGAGGCCGAGGTCAACGAGGCACTCGGCCCGAGCAAGTGGCGCGTGCCGGACATCACCTACGGCGTCGTCCTCGCCTATAACACCGATAAGACCGCCGGCAAGGTCCCGGAAGGCTGGGCCGACTACTTCGATACGACGAAATTCCCCGGCAAGCGCGGCGTGTGGGACTACTCGGAGGGCGGGATCTTCGAGATCGCGCTCCTCGCCGACGGTGTCAAGCCCGCCGATCTCTACCCGCTCGATCTGCCGCGGGCAACAAAGAAGCTCGACACGATCAAGGACGATCTCGTGCTCTGGAAGACGGGCGCCGAATCCCAGGAGCTGATCGGCTCGGGCGAGGTCGCGTTGACCCTCATCTGGAACGGGCGCGGCTGGAGCGCCAAGAACACCGACAAGAAGCCCGTCGAGATGCAATGGAACCAGCAGATCGTGACGGCCGACTATCTCGTCGTGCCGAAGGGCTCGCCGAACAAAGATGCGGCGATGAAGTTCATCGCCTACACGATCTGCGCCGATAACAACGCGAAGCCATCCCAGTACATCCCGTACGGGCCGACGAATATCAACGCCAAGCCGGCCCCGGACAAGGTGGCCGACCTGTCGGTATCCAACGCCGACGAGAACTCCGCCTACTTCGACGACGAATGGCTTGTGAACAACTTCGACGCCGTCGACGCGGCGTACAAGGAATGGAAGAGCCGCTAGTCGTCGGACTCAGCGCGGATCGCTGACGCCGTCGTGAAGGTCGAACGGCCGGGCCGCCTGCGCGGCCCGGCCCGAGACCGCTGGGCAGTGCTCGTGCTGCCGGCGCTCGTCTTTCTCGTTGTGTTTTTCCTGGCGCCGCTCGTCACGATGAGCATCCGCTCGATCACCGACCCGCCGAACGCGGGTCTGTCGAACTACACGGAGTTCTTCGGGCAGGACGCGAATCTGCGGGCCCTCAGGAACACCTTCTGGATCGCGTTCCTATCCACACTGACCTGCCTGCTGATTGGCTACCCGTACGCGTACCTGATGACGATCGTGCCGGGGCGGGTTGCCGGCCTCCTGCTGATCGGCGTACTGCTGCCGTTTTGGTCGAGCCTCCTCGTCCGGACCTTCGCCTGGCAGGTGATCCTCCGCGACACCGGGGTTATCAACACCTTCCTGCTCGATCTTGGGCTCATCTCCGAGCCACTGACCCTGATCCGCACTACAGGCGGGGTGATCATCGGCATGTCGCACATCCTGTTGCCGTTCATGGTGTTGCCGATGTACGCGGTCATGCGCCGGATCGACCCGGAGTTCGGTAGGGCGGCGGCGAACCTGGGGGCGACGCCGAGCGCAGCCTTCCTCCGTGTCTTCGTTCCGCTCAGCCTCCCGGGTGTTCTCGCCGGTTGCCTGCTGGTGTTCGTCCTCGCCCTCGGTTTCTACATCACCCCGGCGCTGCTCGGCGGCCTCCGAGACCAGATGATCAGCCAGCTGATCGTCGACGAGATCCAACAAGCCCTCGACTGGGGCTCCGCCAGCGCGATGGCGGTTCTGCTGATGGCGGTTACTTTCGCGTTCCTGTTCGTTGCATCTCGATTCGTGCATCTGCGCGACGTCTTCGGCAGCGCCGTCGAGGAATGAGATGACCGAATCGTGGCGCCAGCCCCGACGGTTGCTCATGGCGGCGCTCGGCGCCCTGACGGTCTTCTACCTGCTCGCTCCAACGCTGGTGATCATCCCGATGAGCTTCACAGAGGCGAGCATCATGAGCTTCCCGCCGGAGGGTTTCTCGCTCCAGTGGTACGAGCGGATGTTCACCGACCGGCAGTGGTCGTCCGGGATGGTGAACAGCCTCGAGGTCGCCGTCCTGACGGCGATCCTCGCCACGGTGCTCGGGACGCTCGCCGCCCTGGGCCTGACCCGCGGACGGTTTCCCGGCCGGAACATCGTGAACGCAATCGCGCTGACGCCGCTCATCGTGCCGGTCGTGATCATCGCCATCGGGATGTTCTCGCTGTTCGTCCAATGGCGAATCAGCGGCTCACTGCTCGGGCTCGTCCTGGCCCACACGGCGCTCGCGCTTCCGTTCGTCATCGTGAACGTCGGCACGAGCCTGCGGACGATGGACCGGAACCTCGAGCTGGCCGCCGCGAACCTCGGCGCGGACCCACGCCGGACCTTCATGCGAATCACGCTGCCGATCATCCTGCCGGGTGTCCTGGCCGGGGCGATCTTCTCGTTCATCACCTCGTGGGACGAGGTCGTGGTCGCGATCTTCCTGACGACGGCCCGGTTCCGAACGCTGCCGGTCGAGATGTGGGAGCAGGTCCGACAGGTCGTCGATCCGACCGTCGCGGCCGTCTCGACCACGCTCCTTCTCGTGACCACGGTGTTGCTGCTGTTGCTGCTCGTCGTCCGCCGCCAGGCGCCGGCCCGATGACCGCAACCGCCCCGCCGGAAGTAGCCGCCCTGCCGGGCGAGCGTCCCGCGCTTGTCGTGCGCGGTCTGCGGAAGTCCTTCGGCGATGCGACCGCTGTCGATGGCGTCGACCTGGAGGTTCGGCGCGGCGAGTTCGTAACGCTCCTTGGCCCTTCGGGCTCCGGGAAGACGACGACTCTCCGAATGGTTGCGGGCTTCATGGCACCCAGCGGCGGTTCGATCGAGATCGACGGCAGCGACATGACCCGCGTCCCGCCGTACCGGCGCGACGTGGGGATGGTGTTCCAGAACTACGCGCTGTTCCCGCACATGACCGCCGCCCAGAACATCGCGTTCCCGCTCCAGATGCGCCGAACCGTCCGGCCTGAGATCACCCGCCGGGTCGCCGACGCCCTGGCCCTGGTCAAGCTCGAGAAGTTCGGCGATCGCTACCCGCGCCAGCTGTCGGGCGGCCAGCAGCAGCGCATCGCCCTCGCCCGGGCGGTCGTCTTCGAGCCGCAGCTCCTGCTCATGGACGAGCCGCTGGGCGCCCTCGATCGGAAGCTTCGCGAGGCGCTCCAGCTGGAGATCCTGCACGTCAGCCGACAACTCGGGGCCACGGTGCTGTACGTGACGCATGACCAGGAAGAGGCGCTCGTGATGAGCGATCGCATCGCGATCTTCAGCGCCGGCCGGATCGAGCAGCTCGGCAGCGGTGAGGATCTCTACGACCGGCCAGTTTCGTTGTTCGTAGCCGACTTCATCGGCGAGTCGAACATCCTCCGCGGTCGCTACGAAGGCGACGACAGCGGCGCTGGCTGGGTCGCTCGAGGCGCGTGGCGCTGGCGGGTCGGGCCCGCAGCGGCGCAGCGGTCTGCGCTCGCCACAGGTGCGGCAGCCGCGCTGGTCGTCCGGCCGGAACGAATCCGGATCGTCGCCGGCGACGCTGGCGTTCCGGGCGGCGCCAACGCCGTGGAGGCGACCGTCGCCGACGCGCTGTATCTGGGTTCGGACCGGAAGTACGGGCTCACGCTTTCCGACGGCCAGCGGGCCGCCGTGCGCGAGCAACGCGACGAGGGCCGGCGCCAGTGGGAGATCGGCGACGCCGTGCGGCTTATCTGGTCAATCGACGATGGCGTCCTGGTGGCAGACCCGGCGGGCTGAGCCCGAGCCTCAGGGACTGGTAAGGGGTGTTCGCGCTGACGGTGCGGATGATCAAGGCGATCTCGAGGGCCGCGATGATGATGAGGGCGATGCCGATCACCGTCTCCATGAAACGTCCTCCATCCCTCTGCGTCGGCCAATCGGCACGATCGTGCCCGATGATGCGGTCGCGGCCCGCGGAAATCAATGCCGGCGTGGGCGCTCCTGGAGCCGGGGCACGAGCGAGGTCAGCTCGGTGGCAACGTCGATCGGGCGCGCACCGAGCGACTCGAGGAGCTGGAACACCTCCTCGCGTTCCTCGTGGCAGAGCAGGACGATGACCCGCGGCCGCGCCGCCGCGTCGGCCAGCTCCGCCTTGAGCGCCGCCGTCTCCGATTCGTAGATCGGCACGTCGGCCGTCGAGACGCCGGCCTCTCTCACGCCTGCAAGTAACTCGCCGACGATCGACTCTCGCGATCGGCCGCGGAGGTACTTCAGGGTTTCCTTGATCGCGACCCGCTGGGCTCGGCTGGCGGCGATCCGGGCGATCCCGCGCAGCGTGTCGTCGGGCCGGTCGCCGGCCGTGCCGACGATCGCTGTGATCGGCGCGGCCCGACCAGCGGCGCCGCCGGCGATCCCCTCGGCGACGTCGAGCACGGCCGACACCCCGGCCTCGTTGTGGGCGAAGTCGACGATCACGATCCGCGCGCCGACGCGGTAGAGGTTCAGCCGACCGGGCGACCGATCCGACGTCGGGCGGAACTCGACGAGCCCGTCGGCGACCTCCGCGATCGATGCGCCGAGCCCGCGCGCCGCCCCCGCCGCGGCGAGCGCATTGGCGACGTTGTGCCGAGCAATGCCACCAATCGTGATCGGGATGCGAGCGAGCTCCACGATCCGCGAATCGCCCTTCTTCGTGAGCTCCATGACCCAGCCGTCTCGGACGACATAGCCGCGGCCGCCGGCCAACACGTTCCGCCGAACCGCTGCCGAGCCACCCGGAACGAGGGAGAACAGCGCGACGTGGCTTCGGACCCGGCGGGCGTTCGCGGCCACGAGGTGGTCGTCGGCGTTGAGGACCGCCCAGCCTTCCGGTTTCGTGACCCGGGCGACCGTGGCCTTCACCTCGGCCAGCTCGGGCAGCGTGTGGATGCCCTGGAGATCAAGATGGTCCGATGTCACGTTCGTGACAACGCTGACCTCGTTCGACTCGTAGCCCATGCCCCGCAGGACCAAGCCGCCGCGGGCCGTCTCGAGGACCGCAACGTCGAGATCTGACCTGTCGAGGATCTGGAGCGCACCACCGGGCCCGGTCCAGTCGCCGGGCTCGATGAGCCGCTCGTTGACCAGCACGCCGTCCGACGTCGTCGTCCCGACGCGCCGGCCGGCCTTGACGAGGATGTGGGTGATGAGCCTTGTGACCGTGCTCTTGCCGTTTGTCCCGGTGATTGAGACGACCGGGATCTTGCGGTCGGCGTCCCGGATCCACGTCGGCGGGGTCGCCCGAGCATCCGCGATCCGGGCCTGCCAGCGAGCGAGGATCCGCTCCTGCGCTCCCGTCAGCCGGGCCCGGCGAGCCGGCGAGACATCACGCTCGGCGAGGGCGAGCGCCGCCTCGGCGATCGTGTGGGCTCGTTCCGCGCCGGTCCACGGAAACGTGATGATCCAGTGGCCGGGATCGGACGAGCGATGGACGACGACGCCGCCGCGGCCCTCCCCGTGCTCCGCCCTCAAGCGTCGTGCCCAGTCGACGACTCCCTCGACCTGCCCGGGCCAGCCCCGCCGCGGGATCACGGCAGCGAGCCGGACGAGGGCGTGGCGACCGGGCGCCCGTTTGCCGTACCACGTCCGCCGCCGGCCGATTGCCACCTCGATTTTGACCACCGGCTCGAGCCGGTAGACGTTCGGACCCTCGAGGAGTCGGATCTCAACCTGGCGCACGATCCGGCGAGGATAGCAAGCGGCGGGCCTCGTAGACTGGCCGAATGGAGACGATCGCCTCGCCCGGTGCCGGCGCTACGGCCGACGAGCTGGCGGCCATCGAGGCCCACGTCCGCGCCGCCGAGCCGGCCTACCTTGCCGATCTCGAGCGCCTCGTGAACATCGACTGTGGCAGCTACACCCCGGCCGGGGTCGAGGAGGTCGCGAGGTTCGTGGCCGGGTTCCTCACTGCCCTCGGCGCCGATGTCATCAGCCATCCAGATCCGGAGGGGCGCCTGGGGCCGACGATCGTCGGGACCGTTCAGGGGTCGCCGGGCGCCGGTCCGCGCGTCCTCCTCATCGGCCATATGGACACCGTCTTCGACCCGGGCACGGCGGCGGAGCGACCCTTCCGGACCGAGGGCGGCCAGGCGTTCGGGCCCGGGGTTACCGACATGAAGTCGGGCCTGCTGACCGGGCTCTACGGCCTGCGAGCGCTCGTCGAGCTCACGCGGGACGGCGGCCTGCCGTTCGAGCGGCTCGTCTTTGTCGCCAACCCCGACGAGGAGATCGGTTCACCGTCGTCGTCGCCGCACATCCGGGCGCTGGCACCCGACGTGGATGCCTGCTTCGTGCTCGAGTGTGCCCGGGCGAACGGCGACATCGTGTCGTCGCGGAAGGGGACGCTCGACCTCGTGCTGACCGTCCACGGCAGGGCGGCCCATGCGGGCGTTGAGCCGGAGAAGGGCCGAAGCGCGATCCTCGAGGCCGCCCGCCTCGTTCGGGACCTGCATGCCCTCAATGGCCGCTGGCCGGGCGTCACCGTCAACGCCGGCGTCATCAGCGGCGGCACCCGTCCGAACGTCGTCGCCGAACGCTGCGTCCTCGAGGTCGACGTTCGAGCGACCGATGCAGCCAGTCAGGACGAGGCCGAGGCGGCGATCCGCTCCGTGACCGGGGCAACGGAAGTGCCGGACACCACCGTCGAGGTCGAGCGCCGAGCCCGCCATCGGCCGATGGAGAAGCTCGAGCGCTCGGGGCGGCTCGTCGATCACGCCGTCGCGATCGCCGGCCGGCTCGGATTCGACGTCACGGATACCGCGACCGGGGGCGCGTCGGACGCGAACACGACGTCGGGACTGGGCGTCCCGACGCTCGACGGCCTCGGTCCGATCGGCGGCAACGATCACTCGCCGGCCGAGTATCTCGATCTCGCCTCGGTCGTGCCGCGGACGGCGCTGTTCGCCGGTCTGCTGCTCGCGGTCGCGCGCGACCCGGCGCTCCGGGAGCGGCGTGACTGATCGCCGACGGATCTCGTCGGGCGGGCCGTGGGAGGCGTCGGCGGGCTACAGCCGGGCCATCGTCGTGGGCGATGCCTGCCACGTTTCGGGCACGACCGATGCCGGCCCCGCCGGGCCCTCCCTCAACCCAGGGGACGCGGCCGCCCAGGCCCGGGCCGCCTGGGCGATCGTCGAGCGGGCCCTGACCGAAGCGGGCTTCTCGCTTGGCGACGTCGTGCGGACGAGGATGTACGTGGTTTCGATCGCCGACGCGCCGGCAGTCGCGGCGGTGCATGGCGAAATCTTCGGCGACATTCGGCCCGCCTCAACCCTGGTCCAGGTCGCCGGCCTGATGGAACGGTCGCTCCTCGTCGAGGTCGAGGCCGACGCCCGCCGCGCCTAGCGACGGTCGAGACTCAGCCGAAACCGGCCAGCCGGCCGACGATGGCGATCGCCACCGCGGTCACGAGGCCGAGGAAGAGGTTTCGGCGCCAGGCGACGACGGCGAGACAGGCTCCCACGGCCAGCCATTCGAGCCCGACGTGGAAGGTCGGTCCGGCGTCGGTCGTCACTACCATCACGGCGACGGCGGCCAGGGCCGAGAGAATGGCAGGGCCGACGAGCTGGAGGTAGTCGAAGGCCTTTCGGGGCAGGCGATCCATGCCCGGCGCGAGGAGGCCCAAAGCGCGGGACGGGTAGGTCACGACGAGCATCAGGACCGCGAGGAGGACGAGCTCGGTCTTCATCGGGCGGGTCCAGGTGGGTCGGCGGCGGCCGCGGGCACGAGCAGCCCGATCGCCGGGCCGATGAGACCGCCGGCGATGATCCCGATCGGTGGTCCGGCAATGAGTGCGACCAGCACTCCGATCGCCGCCCCGCTGATCGCCGCGACGACCTCACGCCGCCCGCTGATCAGCCCCACGGCCAGCCCGATCATCGCAGCGGGGAAGATCACGTCGATCCCGAACTGGTCAGGGTCAGGGATGGAGCCGCCAACCATCACGCCGGCCAGCGTCGCGAGGTTCCAGGGGATGAACGTGGCACCGATACCGGCGACCCAGTAGCCCCACATGTCGGCCCGGCCGAGGCGCCGGAAGTGGGCCATGGTCAGCGCGAACGACTCGTCGGTCAGGAGATGGGCGGCCGCCGCCCGCTCGACGAATGGCCGATCCCGGAGCCACGGCGCCAGCGCTGCCGAGTACAGGAGGTGGCGACCGTTGAGGAGTGCCGTCAGCAGCACGACGCCCGGCCAGGCGAGACCGCCGGCGACATAGCCGACGGCAGCAAACTGCGCCGCCCCGCCGAACGCAAGGGTGCTCATCGCGAGGGCTTCGACCGGCGAGAAGCCGGCGTCCCGGGCGGCGAGGCCGTAGACGAATCCGAAGCCGACGGCGCTGACGACGATGCCGGCGGCCTCGGTAATGAGCCGCCGGCGCGAGGCGTCGACATCGGGAGGCGCCGCGGGTGTGGGTTCAGCCACGGACCGCGGGGTAGCTGTCGACGACGTCGTGGCGGACCGTCAGCTCGCGATCAATGAGATAGCGGTCGTCCTCCGGAAAGAATCGGGCAACCGAGATGTCATCGCCGGCGAATGCCCTGATGTCGTCGCGGCCCCGCCAGTAGGAGACAACCTCGAACTCGGCGCTGTCGGTCGTCTCATCGAGATGGCGGAAGACGACAACGCCCTCGTTTCCGGGTGTCGCCCCGAGGGCAGCGATGCCGCTCTCCTCAAGGTACGCGAGGTAGGCGTCAAAGTCGGCGGCGCGGACCTTGCCGCGCCAGCGGCGAGCGATCATCTGGGCTCCCTCCATCTCGAGGTGACCGGCGACGTAACCCCTTACATCCTACGGACAGGTTACTCGCCGGTCAACAGCCGATCCTCGCGGCATGGCGGGCGGGTCAGCGCAGGAAGGTCTTGCCGCAGGTCCCGTCGCAGACGACGTAGAGGGCGTGCAGGTCGTGGGCATAGCCGGCGACGTGAAGCAAGCCTGGGCAGCCTTTCGTCGGGCACTTCCAGACCCACCAACGAGGGTTCTCGTCGACCGGGGACGTCTCGGCGGCCACCTTGTCAGCGAGGCCTTCGCGCTCGGCAACGAGCCTGGCAATCACGGCGGCACGTTCCGCGTCTGTCTCGCTCGTGTACGGATAGTTCTGGCCGACGTTCGAAGTCACGAGGGCTCCCACGGGCTGGGCGATTAGGGGGCCGGTGGCGGCGTCGTGTGAGCGCAGCCCGCCACCGGTAATTCCGAGCATAACTCGAAAGCTGTCGCGGAGGAACGACCACGGCTGCGTTGGAGCCTGTGCTCCTCGCTCACGGGCGTTTGAGCCCGCTCGCTCCGGTGCTCGGCTCCGCCTTGCCGTGGCCGCCCCTCCGCGACGATCGCAGACGGCGTGCGTGCCATGCGCCCTGCGCGACGCGCGCGGACTTGGCCAAATATGCGCCCACGGACTATTAGGACAGATCGGAGGCTCGCAGCGAGCGAGATCCGCCCGGAATTAGTCGCTGGCAGCTGCCGGACGTGGGTTGCGGCAGCGAATCGGGCGAGCTACCTGCCCTAATAGTCTCCGGAGGCATATTTGGCCAGGTGGATGGGGGCGAGACCTACCAGACGGCCGGGAGGCCTGCGCTCCTGGGGTCGGTCGCGGCGGCTAGCGAGCCACCGCTCCCCGGCCCGCCATCGACTTGCTCGATCGCGTGGGCATGACCCAGCCCGGAGTCGAATGGTTCGGTTCGGGTGATCGGGTGGCCGAGCGCCTCGAGCTCCTCGAGGACGCCCTCGGCGAAGCGCGGCTCGGCGCGAACCTCGATCGGTGGCGTGAAATGGTCGTCGGGCTCGACGAACCAGCGCGGCGCGCTCACCGCCGTTGCGACGTCTAGCCCGCCGTCCACGAGAGCCGACACAATCTGGGCGTGGATCTGGGGCTGGGCGTCGCCGCCCATCGACCCGGTGACGATCCACGGCCCGTCGTCGCCGCGGAAGAGCATCCCGGGCAGCAGCGTGTGGAGCGTCCGCTTGCCCGGTGCGAGGACGTTCGGATGGGCCGGGTCGAGGCTGAAGTAGGAGCCGCGATTCTGGTAATGGATCCCCGTTTCGGGATCGACCACGCCGGACCCGAAACCCAGGTAGTTCGACTCGATGAGGCTCACTGCATTGCCCTCACGATCGACCGCCGCGAGGTAGGCCGTGCCGCCGCCGCGGGGCACGGTCGAAGCGGCCGGCGACGAGGCGTGTCGCGGATCGATCCTCCCGGCGAGCTCCGCGGCGTACTCCTTCGAGATGAGCCGCTCCAGCGGGATGTCGCGGACCTCGGGATCGGTGAGCTCGGCGTCGCGGTCGGCCATCGCGAGCTTTGAGGCCTCGACGCCGAGGTGGATCCAGCGAGCGTCGGCCACCCCGGCCGGCCCGAACGCGGCGGCAGGAGGCGGTTCGAAGCGCTCCAGGATATTGATGATCTCGAGCGCGACGGGTCCCGACGAATTCGGCGGGTGGGTGGTCACCTGGACGCCTCGGTAGACGGTCGCGATCGGGTCGCCCCAGGTCGACATGTGACCGGCGAGGTCTGCGGCGCCAAGATGGCACCCAGCCGCGGCGAGGCCGCGTGCCTGCCGAGCAGCGATGTCGCCAGCGTAGAAGTCGTCGAATCCGACGTCGGCCATCCGCACGAGCGTCGTCGCCAGGGCGGGAAGCCTGACGATCTCGCCCGGCCGCCAGGGACGACCGTGGGGCCGGAAGACCTGGGCGAACCCGGAATCCGGCCCGATCGTTTCCTCAACCCGCACGGCCGTGGCCTCGACGCCGCGGATGAACCCGTCCCAGGCCGGGAAGCCACGTTCTGCCAGCTCGATGGCCGGGGCGAGGATCTCGGCTCGCGTGAGCCGGCCGAACCGGGCATGGGCATCGGACCACGAACGGACGGCGCCAGGAACAGTGATCGTCAGTGGCCCGTGCAGCGGCAGGCGCTCGAGGCCCCGCTCTCGAAGCGCCGCTGGGTCCGCGGCCGCGCCGGCCCGCCCTGAGCCGTTGAGCGCGTGCTGACGTCTTTGGGCGGCGTCCCAGATGAGCCAGAACGCGTCGCCGCCGATACCGCAGAACACCGGTCCGACGACGGCCAGCGCGGCGTTCGCGGCAATGGCCGCATCGACCGCAGTCCCGCCCGCTCGCAGGATTCCGAGACCGGCCTCCGTTGAGAGGTGGTGCGGCGCGACGACGGCCCCGCGCGCTCCCCGGGCGACCTGGGCCGGGATGAGAACGGGCCTGCGAGAGAGGTTCACGGCACGGTCTCCACATCGTCGAACGTCGCCACGTGCGAGGGCCCCCCGACGTAATGCTCGTGGCGCCGCAGCTGCGCGAGCGGGAAGAGCGCAATGAGCAGCAGGCCGAACGTCGCGACGAGAAGCCCGTCGATCCCGCGCCATTGCGCGGCGAATCCGCCGATCAGGCTGCCGACGATCTGGCCGATCGCGAGGAACACGCTGTAGAGGCCCATGATCGCCCCGCGATCGCTCGGAAAGCGCTCGGAGATGTCCGCCAGCAGGCCCAGCGCCGCGGGCGTCGCACCGGCCAGGACGAACAACCCGAACGCCGCGGCCAGCGCCCCGCCAGCCGATACCACGAACGGCAGGCCGGCTCCGTGGTTCATCGCCACGCCGCCGGCCACGAGGATCCCGCCGCCGGCGATTCCGTAGAGGATGATCGTGGTTCGTCGGAGGCTCTTGAACCGGTTGCCCCAATAGAGCAACCCGGCCCCGAACAAGACGCCAACCACGACCGCCGTCAGCGAGATCTCGAGCGGCGAGAAGCCGCGGTGAAGGAACTGATCGGGAAACGCCAGGTTGGGTTGCGAGAACTGGAAGAGCGACTGGCTGAACCAGAGCCCGATCGACGCGTTGACCGCGATCCACGTTGGGGCGAGAAGCCAGATGTAGGGGTTCCGGAGGAGCGTCCGATAGCGCGCGAGGTCCATCGCCGACGCGCGCTGGGTGGCCGCCGCCTCGCGTTCCTCGCGGTCGCGATCCTCGACCCCAAACCGGTAGATGAGGAACGACGCGCCGTACACGAACGCGTTCAAGAAGAACGCGACCGGACCGAGGGCCGCAAAGAGGAGCGGTGCCAAGGCAAATCCGACGCCGAATCCAGCAAGGGTCGCGCCCTCGAACCGAGCCGCCGCCTTGCCCCGGAGGATTTCGCTCGTCGCGGTCGCGAGGGCGATGTA
>Ga0222623_10000121_pt1 | contig 20631 bp, 21 predicted proteins | sample PLMtaG_FD_177336 | JGI IMG/M metagenome (GOLD analysis project Ga0222623, IMG submission 177336) | Groundwater sediment microbial communities from an aquifer in East River, Colorado, USA - PLM2_30_coex | ecosystem: Environmental > Terrestrial > Soil > Riparian zone | place: USA: East River...
CGCAAGACCTCCTCGATCACTGCCGAAACGCGGCGAAGGAACTGGGAGTGGCGGAGCGGGCCGAGTTCGTGAGGGCAGCCGCCGAGGATCTGTCGCCCATCCCCGACGGGTCCATCGACGTGGTGACGACGCGCTCGGTACTCATCTACGTCCAGGACAAGGACGCTGCATTCCGCGAGTTCTACCGAGTGCTCCGTCCCGGTGGGCGCGTGTCGATCTTCGAGCCGATCAACAACTACTTCCCCGACGACATGGACGACTTCTCGGGGTTCGACGCGCACCCGGTCCGGGACCTCGTGGAGAAGATCTGGGTATCAGAGGGCCGGGACGCCGCGAACCATTCGAAGGACCCGATGATGAACTTCAACGAGCGAGACCTGCTGCGTCACGCCGAGGCGGCGGGCTTCGCCGAGGTGCACGTCGAACTCGTCATCGACGTCGAGCCGGGAACGTGGGTCGAGGACTGGGACCGGTTGCTGGGCACCTCGCCGAACCCGAACGCCCGAACCACAGCAGAGGCGATCGCGGCGGCGCTCACGCGCGAGGAGGCCGAGCGGTTCGAGGCCCATCTCCGACCTTTGGTGGACGCCGGTCGGGGCCTGATGCGGTCCGCGTTCGCCTACCTCTGGGCGTTCAAGTCGACCGGCGATACAGGTCGGGGCTCATGAGGGGTCCCGTCGTGGCCCAGCAACCTTGCCGAGGGGGTCGCAGGTTCGAATCCCGTCGTCCCGCAGGAGGGCCCGTTTCGGGGGCCATCGTTTCATGCCCGGGTAGACTGAGCGTTCGCACCTGCAACTCGGGTGGTCCGGCGGGGTGGCCGAGTGGTTAGGCAAGGGTCTGCAAAACCCTCTACACCGGTTCAATTCCGGTCCCCGCCTCGGCCCGGCGGTACCATGCCGGACTTCGGGCGCTTAGCTCAGGGGTAGAGCGCTTCCTTGACGCGGAAGAGGCCAGAGGTTCAAATCCTCTAGCGCCCACCGAGAAACCGCAGGTCAGAGGCTCTGTGGCGCCCCGACACCGATCGACAGCCCCGGTGTTGGGCACAAGTTGGGCGCATTAGCCCTTCGTCCCGGGCAAGACGCGGTTGTCGGAGACGATTGAAGCGCGATGTGCGCGCGTAGGAGGCGAGAGGTGGACCGATGGGCGCTCTTCGTGGCGGTGCTCGCTCTTGCGTTCACGGCCTACTCGTTCTTCCGACAGTACGGGCTACAGCAACGCCTCGCCGCGATCGAGGAGGACCGAAGGCGGGAGGAGGTCGCCTCAAGCCTGCAGGCCGAGGTCGGGGCGAGGTTCGAGAGCTACCTCTCGGGCACCACCCCCGCCCATGAGAACTATCAGCTCGTCCTCAGCAACGCCGGATCAGCCAGGGCGGAGGAAGTGACCGTCGAGTTGGTCGGTCCGATCGAGGGCAACGCTCCCGATCTGATGATGAGGGGCCACTCGTTCCCGATCGCGCTGGATCCCGGCCAGGAGTACACGATCGCCGCTGTGGAGGTCATGGGGGCGCCGCCCTCGGTCGACGTACTGCTCCGGTGGGAGGACGGGACCGGCTCCCGCGAGAAGACGCTCAACCTGACGCTGTTCGGTCGCTAGAGCCTTCCCCCTTCCTATCCTCCGAGCACGGCTACTCGCGGAGAGCCGCGAGCGCGGCACCGAGCTCGTCGGTGGCCTCGAGGAACGCCTTGCGAAAGAGGGCGGCGACTGCCGTCGTTCGCCCTATGCGATCGGTGCGTCGAGACTCTGGTGCGACCTTCGGTTATGCACAATCCCCGCCGTCAAACGGCCAAGCGAGGCGATTCCGGCAGTTGCGGCCAGGAGGAGGGGGAACATCAAGATGGCATCCAACTCGCGGCTGATCTGCTTCGAGAAACCGGAGCAATTGTCCCACTGCACGTGACCGAGGACCGTGAGCGATGACGCCACAAGTATCGCGATCGCGACAATCGGGCGCCGTTCGTGCTGCCCGGCAATCGCACCGCCCGCATAGGCGAGAAGCGCTGCGAGTCCGATCGAGACGAGGAAGATGAGGTCGGTCCTGCCGTGTTCCCCGAGCTCACACGCGGAGGTCCCGGTGGCGAAAGAACAACCAGGTCGAGACGATAGCGGGGACAGTCGCAGGGACGATAGCCGCGACGAGCGTCTTCGTCTTGATCGCCACGACGACGCCCGCCGCGACCCAGGGGAGTAGGAACACCAGAACCAGTGCGATTTGACCGTCGAATCGCAACGCCTCAGATCCCATATGGCTACCGAGGGAGGGGTCGTAGAGCCGTTCGTCGGGCCAGCCGCGGGTCGCGAATCCGGCGATCGTCGGCGCGAGCAGGATTTCCACCATCCAGCCGACGAAGCACACCACCACTACCACGATCGCGGCAAAGCCTGGGTATTCGGTTGCGAAGCGGCGCCAGCGTTTCCATGCGGCCACCAGGCGAGAACCCACTGTTCGGCGTGCAGTCATCGAGGCAAGTCTAGGTGCGATCGGTGTGCGACACTCGCTGCGATACTCCGACCACGGGTGCTAACGAGTGTTCAATGCTGGCGCGATAACCGTTGCGAAGATCAGCGCTAGAGCGACCACCAGTATTAGCCAGGCGAACCACCAGGAGAACTGCGTCCAAAACTGTGTCCAACTCAAGAGCATGAGCACCGCGCCGACCACCGTGCCGACCGCGACGACGAGCGCGATCAGTCCGGTGGAGTCGTACCGACCAATCCGGAAAGGCTAGAACGTCTCGCCGACCTGCTGGAAAGCCTGTATTGGCGCAGTCATAAGATCGCCGGCGGGTGGCTCACGACGCGCCAAGGCGTGTTCAGACGGAGACCAATATGCTTCCAGGGTGGGCTTTCGCGAGGAGCGGGTCGCTCGAAACGAGGTGGCTGCGCGGCAGATCAACGAGGCGATTGAGGAGAGCGACACCCGCCCCGCCAGCACCTTCATCCACGTGTTGTGCGAATGCGGCGTGGAGGATTGCGAACGCGTCCTGGCCATCACCAGGCCTGTGTACGAGCGCGTTCGAAACGATCCTCGCCAGTTCGTCATCGTGCCGCCGCATCTCATCAATCAGATCGAGGATGTAGTGTTCGAGAGCGATGGATTCCTCATAGTCGCGAAACGCAAGGGAACGCCCGAGGACCTGGCCGTCCGAACGGACCCCAGGCGCTAGAGATACAGCCGACGGCCCAAGGGCGTTTAGACGGGCCTGGAACCGTCGTTCGAGTTCATCTGGCCGCACGCGTCTCTCTCATCTCGTGGCTGACAACACACGCGTTTGCAGGTGAACGGTGCACAGAGTCATACTCGATTCGGCCGAGAGGACTGCATCGTGGCGATGGCGCTTACAAGGGATGAACGACTAGTCCTGCGGTATCTCGCCTCAGGCAGAAGCATTGAGGAGATCGCTGCCACCCTCAACTGGCCGCTCCAGGCGGTGCGGTGGACCTGCACGCACCCGCTTATCACATGGGTGCTGGGCGAACTCGAAGCAAGTACCACCCCGGCCGACTTCCCTTGGGCAGGTAGAGAGGTAAGCCAGGGGCGCGCAATCGTCGGTTACTTCGCTAGACGATGGGCTCGCCATGTGGCGGCGGACTAGGGCCGAGGTTGGCGGTGGGCCTACCGCAGCATCCCAACCAGCACCGCCCGCAGCGTCCGATCCTCCTCGCAGTCGATCAGGAGCTCGGCGAAGGCGCGGCTCTCCGGGTAGCCCCAGAACTCTCCGATCCGGTCTGCCCGCTCGAAGTCGGGGAGCATGAGGACATGGAGGAGCTCGGCACGAGGAGCGGGACCGAGGGCCTCCAGGCGTTCGCGAAGCCGGCGCTCACGCTCGTCGGGTCTCATTACCGCAGGCTACGCGGTCGTACCGGCGTCGCGGCCATGCGCGGTCTACTGGCCCCAGCCAACTGGAAGGAGCCCCCAGCCTTACTGCGGAGAAGGTGGGGGCGGGGGCGGCGGCAAAGAGCCCGGAGGCTGTACCGCTTGGGCACCAGGAGGCGGCCCGTATTGATTCGACCCTCTGTCCCCTTCGCTTGCCCAGAACACAATCAGGATGATCGAGCCGAAGGGAACAAGCGTGATGAACCACCACCACCCGGGCTTCCCGGTGTCGTGTAGACGGCGAGTGCCCACCGCGAGGTACGGAATCAGCATCGCAAGGACGGCCACAGACAGGATGAGTCCGAACACAAGCCCAGTCCCGTTCGTGCCCTGATGGTCGAACGTCGCTTGGTTGAAGGAGTCGGAGTCCTGAGATATGAACAGGAACGCCACCACCGGTGCGAAGATCACGAGGTAGTAGAGGAGCGCGAACCACCAGAACTCAGGTCGCGAGGCCCGGCCCCGAAACTCGGCGTACTTCCGGAAGCAAGTCTTGATCGCCTCGGAGAACGACAACGCCCCACCTCCTACGCGGATGCTATACGCCCGGCTCACGCCGCCGCCCACGAGCGGGACATCCCGGCAAGGCGGTCCTCGGATGTACGCGGCCGAAGTGTGATCGGCGTCGCACTCGTCGGCGTCCGCGGACATCTGGTCGCCGTCGAGGCGCATGTCGGCTGAGGGCTCCCGTCGCTCACGCCGACCGCCTGCTGGAGCCGGCGTCCCGATGCCGATCCATAGACCGCTAGGTGCCGGACGTTCTCAGGAGAGAAGACACTGAGGCGTCGATCCTCAGCTGGATTCCTCGCGGAGAGCGAGCCACAGCACGACGTAGGAACCAAGCGCAACCAGAAAGACGGCGTAGGCGATGCCACTCGCTGCTTGCATCCACACCCACAGTTCGTTCTCGCTTTTCGACGAGAAGATGTCCGGGTAGACGCTCGCCTGGCGAATCAGGTTCGCCTGGCGAATGTGGTTGATGGAGTTCAAGACCACCCAAACAGCGCCCACGAAGAGCGTGGTCCCGAGGAGGACTCCGAGGATCGGGCCACGACGAACTCGATCCCTGAGGCTCTCGTAGTCCTCGAACTCGTCCTCGAACTCGAACTCGAACTCGTCAACCTCGTCTTGGTCGTCCACCATCGAGGTATCGACCCGCAGCCCGACGCGCTTGATGCGGGCCTAGTGCGGTCCAGGAACGGGGCCTGAGTGCATCAGCACTTCGGGACCCCTAGGTAGTCAACGTTCTCGGGGGAGAACCCGTTGAGCGCTATTGCTCGGGACTCGACCCTCGCGGTCGATCTGAGCGACGGAGCTCGTGGTCTAGTCTGGGCCGTCGGGCTCGATGAACCAAAGGAACGCCTCCTGCTCCCCAGCTTCGCTCCACATCTCGTCGCTGGACGGTGCGAGCGGCTTGAAGGCCGAGCGCTCACCCGGCTCCGTCCAAATAGGGAAGCTTGCGCGTAGGTCTCCCGGTATCGGCTTGTACTTCGGCTTGTAACGGTAGGTCACCACGACCGCGGTATCGGGGTATGTTCCTTCAAGCTCGACGGCGACGAGCGTCCGGAATGGGCTGCAGTCGTAGTCGGCACGATCGCAGCGCTCGAGGCTCTCGCGAATCTCCTCGAAGCATGCGGCCTCGAATGCGGCGACGTCTCCTTCGAACTTCACGGAACCAGTATCGGCAGTCAGTGCATACGGGTTGGGCCCCGTTCCTTGCCTGGCAGGTGAGGCACCAAGACCAGCTCCCGATCGCCACCCCCCTAACTCTTCGACGTTCTCGGGGGAGAACGTCGCGATGGTGCTCGCCCTGCGATGGTCCCGGTGGCCACGGTTCGCGCTCGGGATCCGGACGGTGGCGTTCCTCGTCCTGCTCGAGGATTGAGTTACGGAATGAGTAACGTGCGTACACGTTCGGACCGAATCGCACTGTTGCAATAGATGCCTTGAACCTCACCTTAGTCGGTCTACCTGGGCCTCTAGCATCCTTGACGCGGAAGAGGCCAGAGGTTCAAATCCTCTAGCGCCCACCACCGAAGGCACTGGTCAGAGAGCTCGGTAGTCACGCTCGCGCCACGGCGAACAGACGCCACTCCCCGGGCACGCCCTTCAGCGTGTGTGAGCCGCGATCCTCGAACGCGATTCCCGAACCGGCCACCAGGTCTTTCACGGTCCCGGAGACCAAGACCTCGTCCGCGTTCGCGAGCGCGGATACTCGCGCTCCGATGTGGACGGCGATGCCGCCAACCTGGTCTCCCATGAGCTCGATCTCTCCCGTGTGGATGCCCGCTCGGACCTGAAGGTCGATCTGGTGGACCCCGTCCACGATGGACCGGGCGCAACGGATCGCCCGGGCCGGGCCGTCGAACGTTGCCAGGAACCCGTCTCCGGTGGTGTGGATCTCCACGCCGCGGAACGCGCCGAGCTCCTGCCGGATGAGACCGTCGTGTCGCTCCAGGAGCTCCTTCCAGTCCCGATCACCGAGGACGCTGGCCCGCTCAGTCGAGCCGACGATGTCGGTGAACAGGACCGTGGCCAGCACCCGATCGTGGTCCGGCGGCGCTCGAACGCCCGTCAGGAACTCCTGGACCTCTTCGACGATCGCGTCGGCGTCTCCGACGTACGGCAGGTGGTCGACGCCGGAAAGTTCCACGAGCCTCGCGCCGGGGATGTGAGAGGCCAGGTACTCCGAGTGCCCGGGATCGCGGAAGACGTCCGCATCTCGCTGCAGGACGAGCGTCGGCACCCGAAGGGACGGAAGGATCGACCGCACGTCGATCTGCGAGTAGACGCGGAAATAGCCATGGGCATTGCCGGGCCCGCAGGAGGCGCGCTCCAACCGGGCCCACCAGTTCCGGAACGCCGGGTCGTCGACCCGGGACGGTGCGATCTGAGGCAGGAAGAACCCGGTTCCCCACTCCCGTTCGATCTGCCGGTCGAAGCCGTCGAGCCACTCGGTGGTTCGCCCCCACGGGTAGTCCTCTGCCCGGCCATTCATCGCGTAGGTTGCGTACAGGACGAGGGCTCGCGTTCGCTCGGGATGGGTGGCGGCGAACAGCATCGCGATCGGCCCGGCCTGGGAGAAGACGAAGAACGCTGCCGACCGCGAGCTCACAGCGTCCAGCACGCTGAGGATGTCGTCGACCTGCTCCTCCATCGGGGGATAATGCTGCGACCGATCGGAGAGCCCCGTCCCTCGCGGATCGACCACGATCAATCGCGTGAACGACGCCAGGCGACGCAGGAACCGCGCGAAGCCCGGCTCCTCCCAGTGGTGGTCGATGTTCGAGAACAACCCCGGGATGAGCACGAGGTCGATCGCTCCGCTGCCGATCACCTGATAGGCGATGTGGACATCGCCGCTCTTTGCATAGTGAACCCGAGGACCGTCCACCGACCGACAGTGTCCAGGCCGGCCAGGGAGGCCGCAACCCCTCCCGCCTACGGGATCGTTCCGACGATAACCGCGATCGGGCCGCACTGCGTCGCTGGTGCTGGTCCGCAGCTCGGAAGGGTGAGCCGGGAGGTTGTGGGAGCCACGGTGCGCCGAGCTTCTGCTCCTGCAACCCCCCGGCTTGTCGGGCGCGGATGCCGATGGGGGGATCGAACCGCGCCGAGTACGGTCTATCTGGTACGAACCGCGAATCCGCGGCAGCCGCAATCGGAATACAGACACCGCCGATCGTCGTGATCTCCGTGCACGAACTCCGAGTGCTCACAGGCTCGGCAGAAGACCCGAGTTGAGCCGCTCCGATCAACCTGCTCGTTGGGCGCGTGCATGCAACGAGCGTAAGCCATCTGGGGGAACTCGCCATCGGGCGAATGACCAAACGTCGTTCGGTCGAAAGGCGCCTCTCCATTGGACGAGATGAGGGACGCTGGTCATCACCCGCGGCTCGGTGCGTATCGCGGCCGGAGCATGCGTTTGGACGCGCTCGCTGCATAGGTCAACCCCCGAAGGAGGGACCGGGTCACTGGATCGAGCCCGGCATCGTGGTGTGGCGGGCGAGGTACGCGGCCGCCTCGGCTCGCCGTGCCACCTCGAGCTTGGACAGGATCGACGAGACGTAGTTCTTGACGGTCTTCTCGGCGAGCTTGAGCTCGTCGCCGACCTCCTTGTTGGTCCGCCCCTCGGCGATGAGCGTCAGGACCCGTTCCTCCTGCGGCGACAAGCGGGCGAGCCTCTCGTCCCGCAACAGGTGCTTCGCCTTCCGGAGCCGGTCGAGGACGGCCGTCGTCACGGCGGGATCGAGGGGGCTGTCGCCGACGCCGACGGCGCGGATCGCGCGGACGAGCTCGCCGGAGCGAACCTGCTTGAGCACGTAGCCGGTCCTCGGGTTCTGGCACGCCGGCAAGGCGGCGAAGGCCACGTCCGTGGAGCACCGGGTCGGCACCCCGGAGTACGCGGGAACATCGAGCTAGAGCGAGCGGTCTGAGCTCCGGACCGCTTCACGGGAGGAGCCCGCCGACGGCGGGCTCCTCCCGCAGTGCGTCTCGTTCACACCACGAGCGGACCGCGATCGTCCTCCGGGAGCACCGGTCTCAATCCGGGAGCAGGGGAACCGACAGCCCCTGGTCGCGACCGAGCAGCACCGCCCGGGTGATCGCCGCCGAGCCGAAGCGGTCCCGAACGTGGTCGAGCGTCTCGTCAACGGCGGAGGTCCCTGCGCGCTCGAACGGCAGGGCGAGCTGGATCGCTCGGTCGTCGCTCAGGTTGCCGAACGTGAGTCCGATCAGAGTGATCCCCTGACGCTCGATCATCGGCAGGGCCGAGGCGAGCAGCCCTCTCGCCACGGCGAGGACCGTCGGGGTGTGCGCGGTCGCCTCCGACAGCGTGTGCGAACGCGTCGCCCGCGAGAAGTCCCCGAACCGCAGCCGGAGCGTGATCGTGCGGCACACGCGGTGAGCCTTCCGCAGCCTGCGCGCGAGCCGGTCGACCAGGGCGACGAGGTCCGTGTCGAGCCGGTCGGGTGATCTCGCTCCGCGGCCGAGCGCCCGCTGCGTGCCGATCGATCTGCGGCGCCGTCCGACCTGGACCGGCCGGGGATCTCGGTTGTGGGCGAGCGCGTGCAGATGTCGGCCCGTCGCCCGGCCGAGCATGCGAACGAGCGTCGATTCGCCGAGCGCCGCGACCTGCGCCACGGTCTCGATGGAGCGTTCGCGGAGCTTGGTCGCGGTGACCGGTCCGACGCCCCAGAGGCGTTCCACCGGGAGGGGGTGAAGGAAGGCCAGTTCGCCGTCGGTCGGGACCACCAGCAGTCCGTCGGGCTTCGCGACGCCGCTCGCGACCTTGGCGAGGAACTTCGTCCGGGCCACGCCCACCGTGACGGGCAGCCCCACCTTCTCGAGGACCTCCCGCCGGAGCCGGACGGCGATCTCCGTGGGCGTTCCCGAGATCCGGCGCAGCCCGCCGACGTCGAGGAAGGCCTCGTCGATCGACAGCCCCTCGACGAACGGCGTCGTGTCGTCGAACACCTCGAAGAGCGCCTTGCTGGCTTCGCTGTACGCGTCCATGCGCGGGCGAACGACGACGGCCTGCGGGCAGAGCCGGCGCGCGAGCGCGCCACCCATCGGCGTTCGGACGCCGAATGCCTTCGCCTCGTAGCTCGCCGCGAGCACGACCCCGGCGCCGACGATGACCGGGCGGCCCCGCAGGGAGGGGTCGTCCCGCTGCTCGACCGAGGCGTAGAAGGAGTCGGCGTCCGCGTGCAGGATCGTCGCCTCATCGCCCACGTTCGGATGCTCGCATCCCGTGGTGACGCCGCGGCAGCATCTGCGAAATGCGGCTGTACCACCTGGCACTCGCGGTGCGCGATCAGGGACGGTCCATCGCGTTCCACGCGCGGTCTTCGGTTCGATTCTGTGGGCCGAGCGGCTCGAGGGAGAGATGCGGTTCGACGGGCCGCGTACCGGGTAGGAGGGAGCGACTCGTCCGAGGAGGCGATGTGACCGGCACGGACCACGAGCGACAACAAGGGGTGGATGGGGTCTTCTCGGCGTTCGCGAGCTCGGTCGCGAAGTGGACCGGGAGTCATTGGGCCTTCGTCGTTGCGGCGTTCCTCGTGATCGTGGGTCTGCTGACGACGGACGTCGAGTCGACGAACCTCGCGATCTCGATCGTGACCCTGCTCATGGTCCTTGTGCTCCAGAACACGCAGAACCGTGACTCCGCCGCGCTCCACCTCAAGCTGGACGAGGTGGTTCGGGCCGAGCCGGAAGCGCGGGACGAGATCCGAGGGGCGGAGTCCAGGTCCGCCGCGGAGATCGGGGAACTGACCCGCGAGGATTCGGACTCCCTCGTGCCCTCATCGGATGAGATGCCGGGTGAGTGAGCGACCCAACGCGGTGACGCCGAGGTCGGCACCTGCCACGTGTGCGGAGCCATGTTCGCCACGAAGGAGGAGCTGTCGAAGCACCTGATCGACGCCCACGAAGGCCTCGGGACGGCGGATGGGACCGGGGCGCGCAAGACCCGACCGGAACGCCACCCGCGGGGATTAGGAGCCAGGAACTAGGGGCTGCCGCGAGGCTGGAGTTCGACCGGAACCGTCTCGCGGAACGGACGATCGGCGTTGCGAGGGGCTGATCGCGGCCTCCACCGGTGCCCCGAAACGGAGCAGCCGACCTCCGAAGGCGACCGCGCAGATGCCGAACCACGACCACCCGATCACGAGGCCGGCGAGCACGTCGAGAACCAGTGCACCCCGAGCAGCACCCTGGTGCTTCCGACAGCAACGGCGATCGCGACCGCCGCGCCGGCGAGCGCCGCACGGGTCCTCGGCGATGTCGCGATGCCGAGCACCAGGGCCACGGCGAGATAGGTCGCGGCGGCGGCCGTTGTGTGACCGCTCGGGAACGATGTCCCGGAGAACGTGGCGCGCGGACGGAGCTCCGGCCGGGCGCGGTCGATCGCGAGCTTGATCGTGTTCGAGATCAGCATCTGCCCCAGGACGACCGACGCCACGAAGAGCGGGATCGAAGGCTTCCGCCAACGCCAGAGGCCATAGGCGGAGATCGCGACGCCGACGGTGAGGATCGCGATCGTGTCGCCGAGGTGCGTGATGCCGGCCAACACGTCGTCCGTGAAGGTCGTCGCGTTCCGGTCCGCCCAAAGCTCGATGGCGTGGTCGATATCCACCAGCCCGACGTCGCGCCGGACCATCCACGCGAGGACCCCTACGACGATCCCGGCGATCACGACCCCGATCAGTGCGACGGTGAGCGCCAGGCCGGTGGCGGTCGCCGGGTCCATCCTAGAGCGGAGGAATCGGCGAGGAGCGCCCTGGCTGAGGTCCTTCCCGATGGTCGCGGTCGCGCTGAGGGCGGGATCCCCCTGCGGCCAGCGTCGGATCAGAGCGAAGGCTCCGACACCAGCGGCGACGCTCACGAGCACGACGAGCAGCAGGACCATGCCACGGGCCTCCTTCGGATGATCGGCTTCGCGAGGTTTCCCCGGTACGGCTTCGTGGGAAACACCAAGCCATGGAAGGGACTCCGATCTTCGAGGTACGACCCGGCCTGTCGCAACGCCTCGCCCGGCGCTTGCGGACCCATCGGCCGATCACGGCTGGTGCGGTGGTGACGGTCGCCGGCTACCTCGTCCTCACCGCCCTCCTGGTAGGGATCGGGTTCCTCCTCACCGAGCTGCTCCTCGACGGTCCGATCGGGCGGTGGGACGACTCGATCAACGTCTGGTTCGTGCGGCACCGCACGCCGACGTTCGATGACCTTACGGTGTGGGGCTCGCGGCTCGGCGACACGGTCACGGTGATCGGCATCGCGGCCCTGGCCGTCGTCATCCTCGCGATCGGCAGGCACTGGGCGCAGATCGCGTTCCTGGTCGGGGCGCTGGTGATCGAGGTGACGACGTTCGTGACGACCGCCTTCCTGGTCGAGCGCCAACGTCCGGCGGTCCGGCAACTCGACGCGGTTCCGCCCACCTCGAGCTTCCCTTCAGGACACACGGCCGCATCGATCGTCCTGTACGTGGGCCTCGCGATCATCGTGACGTCGCTGGTTCGCCAGGCGTTCGTCCGGGCGCTCGTGTGGTCCCTCGCCGTCGTACTCCCGATCGCTGTCGCGATCTCGCGCTTGTATCGGGGGATGCATCATCCGACCGATGTGATCGCGAGTGCCATCGGCGCAGCCGGATGCTTGGTGTTCGCGCTCCTCGCGACCCGCACCGGCGTCGCCGTGGCCGAGATGGAGGCCGAGGAGGGGTCCGCCCCCCAGCCCTCGCCCGTTCCCGTCGTCCTTCCCACCGGGACATCCGATATGGGAGTCGTGCCGTGACGTCGGTCGGCGTGATCGCGCATGGGGCCAAGGAGTTGGGCGGGGGCCTTCCCGAGCTCCGGAAGACCCTGGCCTCCTACGGCCTCGGTGACCCGCCCTGGCGGGAGGTGCCGAAGAGCAAGTATGTCCCCGAACACGTGGGCGACCTGATCGATGAGGGGGTCGACCTGCTCTTCGTCTGGGGCGGCGACGGAACGGTCCAGCGCGTGATCGACGCCGTCGCCGGTCGTCCGGTGACCCTCGCGATCCTGCCAGCCGGTACCGCCAACCTATTGGCGACGAACCTGGGGCTCTCCAGGGATCTCGGGGAGTGCGTTCGGATCGGTCTCCACGGCGGCCGCCGAACGCTCGACGTCGGCAAGGTGAACGGGGAGCGGTTCGCGGTGATGACCGGCGTCGGGCTCGACGCGATGATGATCCGGGACGCCGACGCCGGACTGAAGGAAAAGGTGGGACGTCTCGCGTACGTGTGGACCGGCGCGAAGAACGTCCAGATGGACGCCGTCAAGATGACGATCGAGGTCGACGGGAAGGCCTGGTTCCGGGATAAGGCCAGCTGCGTCCTGGTCGGGAACGTCGGCGACGTGTTCGGTGGCCTCTCCGTGTTCCCCGAGGCCACGCCCGACGACGGCCGACTCGACGTCGGCGTGGTCACCGCGGATGGGTGGTGGCAATGGACTAGGACGCTGGGCCGCTCGGTCCTCGGTGACGTGGATGGATCGCCGTTCGTCCAGACCACCACCGGCCGCTCGATCGATGTTCGCCTGAACCATCGTCTGCCGTACGAGCTGGACGGAGGCGACCGAAAGGCGACGAAGAAGCTCAGGATCAAGGTGAAGCCTGAGGCGATCACCATCGCCGTGCCGGACGAGGAACGCCGATGAGTAGCGCGAACCCCGTCCCGGAGACTTTCGATCTCACCGGGTCCGATGTGAAGGACACCCTCGCGAAGGTCGGACGCGCGCGGTTGCTGCGGGACGCGTTCGAGCGACTTCGGGCCTCGGACGGCTTCAGCCATGCGCGCTCCATGGCCTTGCTGACCGCGCTGATCCTGGTCCAGGCCGTCATCGCGCTGGTCGGCTCCGGGTCCGAGGCTAAGGTGCGACCGAGCGCCGTCGCCGCGTCGTGAGCGTGGCGGTGAACGCGAGCCGGCGCGATCACGCATCCCGGGATCGCACGGATGAGATCCGTCGCTCGCTCGAGGGGATCCTCGGGGTCCCGGCGACCGAGGGGAACCGCATCGACGTCCTCCGCAACGGCAACGAGATCTTCCCGGCGATGCTCGAGGCCATCGCCGGGGCGGAGCACACGATCGACTTCCTGACCTTCGTCTACTGGCGAGGCGAGATCGGCACGACCTTCGCCGAGGCCCTGTCCGAGCGGGCGCTGTCGGGCGTTCGGGTCCGCGTGCTCCTGGATGCCTGGGGCGCACATCGGCTCGACCGCGCCCTGATCGACATGATGCAAGACGCGGGCGTTCGCGTCCGGTGGTTCCGACCGCTGCACCGGTTGCGGCCCACCAAAGCGAACCACCGGACCCATCGCAAGGTCATGGTCGTCGACGAGGAGACCGGGTTCACCGGCGGCGTGGGCATCGCTGACGAGTGGAACGGCGACGCGCGGAGCGAGCGCGAGTGGCGCGACACCCACTTCCGCGTACAGGGACCGGCGGTGGACGGTCTCCGGGCCGCGTTCCTCGACAACTGGATCGAGACCGATCCCGATCTCTTCGAAGCGGCGATCGACCGGTTCCCCGCACAACCCCAACCGGGGGAGGCGGTGATCCAATGCATCCGCGGCGCATCGGAGACCGGCGCGAGCGACATGTCGACCTTGCTGCTGGCCTTGCTGCAGCTCGCCCAGGAACGGGTGCGCGTCACGACCGCGTACTTCGTCCCGGACGACGAGCTGCTCGATCGCCTCTGCGCGGCGGGCGACCGCGGGGTGCGGGTGGAGGTCCTCCTACCCGGGCCGCACGTGGACAAGCGCTTCGTCCAGCTCGCGGGCCAGTCCATGTTCGAACGCCTGCTCGAGCACGGGGTCCGCATCTGGCAGTTCCAGCCCAGCATGCTGCACGCCAAGATCATGACCGTGGACGGGCTCGTTGCGAACGTCGGCTCCGCGAACTTCAACGCGCGCTCCACGGAGCTCGACGAGGAGGTCAACCTCGTTGCCCTGGACCCCGGCCTGGCGCGGCTGCTCGACGAGCAGTTCGAGGAGGACGTCGAGCGGAGCGAGGAGATCGCACCGGGCCGATGGGACGATCGCTCGGTCGTTCGACGGGCGCTCGAGGGTCTGACCAAACCGCTGCGTCCCACGGTCTGAACCGGGGTTCGACCCGGCCTCGTGTTCCCTCGGGTCATCGGATTCCGGGCACGCGTGGGGCGGTTCGGCGCGTCGATGCGCCCACCCCGCGTGTCGGATGCGCGTGGCATCGTGGTCGGACGGAGACGTGCCGAGGAGGGTGACATGGAGCAACGGGTGAGCCTGGTCACGCTCGGGGTCCGAGACCTCGAGCGGGCGCGAACCTTCTACGAGGGCCTCGGGTGGTCCGCCGCCGACGACGAGAACGACGACGTCGTCTTCTTCCAGGCGGGCGGCATGGTGGTGGCCCTGTGGGATCGAGGGAGCCTGGCCGCGGACAGCGCGGTGACCGACGGAGGCGGTTGGGGCGGGGTCACGCTTGCCTACAACGTCCGAGCGCCGGAGGAGGTCGATGCCGTGATCGAGGAGGCGCGCGTGGCCGGCGGCCGGATCGGACGGGAGCCGGGGGAGACGTTCTGGGGCGGCTACTCGGGCGTCTTCGTGGATCCCGACGGCCACCCCTGGGAGGTCGCCCACAACCCGGGCTGGACCGTGAACGACGACGGCACGATCAGGCTCTGAGCTCGGAGCGGTGGGGGTGGGGCCCCGCGGACGTACGGCCCGCGGGACCCCGCGGCGAACGGCTACTCCCGCATCCCTCGGCCGGTCTCGAGCAGCGTCTTGAGGTCGCTGAAGACCTCGCTCCACCCGCCGCCGGCGCCGTCGCTCTCCATCCCGCCGCCGACGAACAGCGCGAGACGCGGGGCGCCTTCGAGATCGTGGGTCACCGTGAGCTTGCTGACGCCGGGGCCTGTCTCGACGATCTCGTACGTGAGGCGCGTGAAACCCTCCGCTTCGGTCTGCGGGTCCATGAGCATGCGCCAGGTCTGGACCAGCCTCCGCGGCGGGTCCGACTCGACGACCTCGCCGTCGACGATGACGTCGGGCGTCGGCGCACCCCCCATCTCGGCGCGCGCCCGCTTCATGTCATCGCTCGCGAACACGCGGTAGGCGCCGCCCGGACGCAGGTCGTACTCGACCCGCCCGCCGTACCCGTAGCGCTCGCTCCACTCCGGCTTCGTGATCGCGTCCCAGATCGCCTCGGGCGTCGCCTTGATGTAGACGCGGTAGACCTGGGTGGTCACGGCCGTCTCCGTTCCGGTCGTCATGCCATCTCCTCCTCCAGCTCGGTCTTGAGATCCGCGAGCGCCGACACTTGGCGCTCCCGGTACTTGTCGATCCACCGGTCGTGGATCAGCCGGATCGGCACCGGGTTGAGGAAGTGGAGCTTCTCCCTGCCCGATCGGCGGGTGACGACGAGGCCCGCGTCCTCGAGGACGCGCAGATGCTTCATGACCCCGAACCGCGTCATGTCCAGCTCGGACTCGAGCTCCGAGAGCGTGCGGCCGTCACGTTCGAAGAGCCGGTCGAGCAGGAACCGTCGCGTCGGGTCGGCCAGCGCCTTGAACACCCGGTCGTCGTCGGTCACGTCGGGCAGGATAGGTGACCAAAGAGTCACATGTCAAACCACGATGGTCGGCTGCCTCCGGCGGGCATCTAAAGGCTCCCACCGGGCACTCCGGTGCCCGTGGATTACGGCGGGCAGCCTACGGAGGTTGCTCCAGATTGGGGCTTGCGCCGGAACGATCTGCCGGTGCATAGTGCGCCCTGGACGTCCGAGCTACGGGCTCGGCCGATGGACGGCGGCGCGACGCGGGCACGCGCCGCCGTCTCCTTTTCGGGCCCGCTCTTGGGCCCATCACGGGGTCGCGCGAGGCTCGGGGGGCGGTGGATGCGGGTGCTACCCTTCCGAGCCCGGGCGCGTAGCTCAGCGGGAGAGCGCTCGCCTCACACGCGAGAGGTCGCAGGTTCAATACCTGCCGCGCCCACGGTTCGCATCCCGTTCACATCGGCATCACCGCCGGTTCGGTAACGTTTTCGGACGATCGTCCTGAGGGGGAGCACGATGTCCGCAACCAACGAGATCGCGCCGCCCGATGCCCGTACGGGCGTGGCGGCTCGCGCGGTCGGCCTGACCAAGACGTACGGCGAAGGCGATGCGACCGTCCGGGCGCTCGACGACGTCTCCGTGGCGTTCGAGCGCGCCCGGTTCTCGGCGATCATGGGTCCGTCGGGGTCGGGAAAATCGACCCTGCTTCACTGCATGGCGGGCCTGGACAAGCCCACCTCCGGGCAGGTCCTGATCGGCGACGTCGATCTGACCACCTTGTCCGAGAAGGACCTGACCCTGCTGCGGCGCAAGAGCGTCGGCTTCGTGTTCCAGGCCTACAACCTCGTGCCCACGCTCACGGCATCGGAGAACATCACGCTCCCGCTCGACATCGCGGGCGTTGAGCCGGACAAGGCCTGGTTCGACGAGGTGGTCGACACCGTAGGGATCCGCGACCGCCTCAGCCACCGGCCGTCCGAGCTCTCGGGCGGCCAGCAGCAGCGTGTCGCCGGCGCGCGGGCGCTCGTCAGCCGCCCCGAGATCGTGTTCGCCGACGAGCCGACGGGCAACCTGGACTCGAAGGCGAGCCAGGAGATCCTGACGTTCCTGCGCGCCGCCGTGAAGGACCACGGGCAGACGATCGTGATGGTGACGCACGACGCGTCGGCGGCCAGCTTCGCCGACCGGATCGTGTTCCTCGGCGACGGCAGGGTCGTCGACGAGATGCTGGAGCCGACCACCGACAGGGTGCTCGACCGTCTGAAGTCGCTGGAAGGCTGACGGTGCTCCGCGCGGCGATCCGCAGCCTGCTCGCCCGGAAGGTGCGCCTGCTCCTCACCTGTCTGTCGGTCGTGCTGGGCGTGGGCTTCATGGCCGGCACCTTCGTCCTGACCGACACGATGACCAGGGCGTTCAACGACCTGTTCGATACGGCGTACTCGTCGATCGACGTGTTGGTGCGCAGCGAGAACGCGTTCACCGCGCAGACCAGCAGCCTCGAGGAGCGCGAGCCGATGCCCGAGTCGGTCCTCGAGCAGGTTCGGGGTGTCCCCGGCGTGGCTCGGGCCGAGGGGGACGTCCTCGGATACGCGCAGATCGTCGACCCGGCGACCGGCAAGGTGATCGGGACGTTCGGACCGCCGACGGCCGCGTCGGCCTGGAACGAGCTCAACGGATTCACGCTCAAGCCGGGCGGGGCGCCGCCGAGCGGCCCCGACCAGGTCGTGATCGATGCCGGGACGGCCGAGACGCACGACATCCAGGTCGGCGACCGCGTCGAGATCGTGTTCGAGGGCCCACCGGGCGAGTTCGACGTGGTCGGCCTCGCCGGGTACGGCGACGCCGACAGCCTGGGCGGCGCGACGTGGGCGCTGTTCGACCTGCCGACCGCGCAGCGGGTGCTGGGCAAGGAGGGCGAGCTCGACTCGGTCTCGGTTGTGGCGGACCAGGGTGTCTCGGGCCTCGAGCTGCAGCGACGGATCGGGGAGGTGCTGCCGAAGGGCGTCGAGGCCGTCACGGCCGCCACGGTGACGTCGGAGGCGCAGGACCAGATCAGCACCGGCCTCGGGTTCCTCCGGACGGCCTTCCTGGTCTTCGCGTTCGTCGCCCTGTTCGTCGGCGCCTTCATCATCTTCAACACGTTCGCGATCATCGTGGCCCAACGGACCCGGGAGCTGGCGCTGTTCCGAGCGCTGGGTGCCAGCGGACGGCAGGTGATGACCTCGGTCATGCTCGAGGCCACGGTGATCGGCGTGGTGTCCTCGCTGCTCGGCGTGCTGGCAGGCATCGGGATCGCGATCCTGCTCAAAGGCGCCCTCAGCGCGACCGGGCTCGAGATCCCGTCGTCGGGGACGGTGATCCTCGGTCGGACGTTCGTCGTCTCGATCGTGGTCGGCACGCTCGTCACGGTGATCGCCGCGCTGGTCCCGGCGCGCCGGGCTGCCAGGGTGGCGCCGATCGAGGCGCTGCGTGAGGCCCAGGACCGCCCCGGCCGTTCGCTTCGGTTCCGTCTGATCTCGGGGGTGGTGGTGTTGGCGCTCGGGATCGCGCCGTTGGTGTACGGGTTGTTCGGCACGCCCAAGGACGCGCTCCAGCTGGTCGGTCTGGGTGTGGCGCTCACGTTCGTTGGCGTCGCCATGCTCACCCCCTTGATCGCGCGCCCGATCGCGAGCGTCATCGGCCTGCCGATCCGCAAGACCGGGGTGCCCGGAAAGATCGGCGGCGAGAACTCGATGCGGAACCCCCGCCGGACCGCGGCGACGGCGTCCGCCCTGATGATCGGGCTCGGCCTCGTGGTGTTCGTGGCGGTGTTCGGTGCCTCGGCCAAGGCGTCCACCACCGAGATCCTCGACCGCACGCTGAAGGCCGACTTCATCCTGACCTCCCCGACCCTCAGCGGCTTCAGCACAGCGGCCGCGGAGGATCTGCGAGGCGTCCAGGGCGTGGAGACCGTGTCGCAGGTTCGACAGGGCGAGGTCCACATCAAGGGCGGAACCTCGTTCGTCACGGGGCTCGACCCGGCCACCTTCCCGGCGGTGTCCGAGCTCGGGGTGACCGACGGCTCGCTCGCCGATCTCCGGGGCGCGAACACGATCGCCGTGTTCGACGACACCGCGGCGGACAACGGCTGGAGCGTCGGAGACACGATCACGGTCGAGTTCCCCGCGACCGGGAAGCTGGACCTCGACGTGGTCGCGCTCTATTCGGAGAACGGGCTGATCGGCGACTACGCGCTCTCGCTCGAGACGTTCGACGCCAACGTGGCCCAGCAGCTCGACATCTTCGTCCTGATCAAGGCGGCGGAGGGCGCCGACCTGTCGGCCATCCGGGCCGACATCGAGACGGCGCTCGAGCCCTTCCCGAACGTCGAGGTGCAGGACCAGGCCCAGTTCCGCGACAAGTACGCGTCGTTCCTGAACCAGATCCTGAACCTGGTCACCGCGCTGCTCCTGTTCGCGGTGATCATCGCGCTGTTCGGCGTGATGAACACGCTGTACCTGTCGATCTACGAACGGACCCGGGAGCTCGGCCTGCTCCGCGCCGTGGGCATGACGCGGCGGCAGACGCGCTCGATGGTCCGGTGGGAGGCCGTGATCATCGCGGTCATGGGGGCGCTGCTCGGGGTGGTGATCGGGATCGCGTTCGGATGGGCCCTGCAGCAGGCGCTCGAGCCCAAGGGCTTCACCGAGCTCGGTATCCCCGGCGGCCAGCTCGCGATCTACGTCGTGTTCGCCGCCGTGCTCGGGGTCTTCTTCGCGATCTTCCCTGCCCGGCGCGCGGCCAAGCTCAACGTGCTCGAAGCGATCTCGTACGAGTAGGGCGAGCCCGCGGCCCGAACCGGAGAGCGGCGCTCGAGCGGCGGATATCATGGCCGTCCCATGCCGAAGATCGAACTCGCCGGCGGCACGACCACCGAGCTCCCCGAGGGGGAACCGGTCGGCGCCGTCCTGCCGCCCGAGGCGATCGCGGCCCGCGTGGACGGCGAGCTGGTCGACCTCTCGTACGTGCCCGCGATCGACGGGAAGGTGGAGCCGGTCCTGCCGAACGACGGCGACGGCCTGCTCGTCCTGCGGCATTCGGCGGCGCACGTGTTGGCGCAGGCCGTCTGCGACCTGTGGCCCGGGACCCGCTACGCGATCGGTCCGCCGATCGAGGACGGCTTCTACTACGACCTCGAGCTCCCGGGGCAGGTCTCCGAGAGCGACCTCACGAAGATCGAGGACCGGATGCGCGAGATCGTCGCGGCCGACCAGCCGTTCGTGCGCGAGGAGATCCCGCGTGCCGAGGCCCTCGAGCGCTTCGCCGACCAGCCCTACAAGCACGAGATCATCGAGTCGCTCGAGGAGGGGGAGGTCCCGGCGGGCGACACCGTCACCCTCTACCGCAACGACGGCTGGGCGGACCTGTGCCTGGGTCCGCACGTCCCGTCGACCGGGCGGCTGACCGCGTTCAAGTTGATGAAGGTGGCCGGCGCGTATTGGCGCGGCGACGAGGCGCGGCCGATGCTCACGCGGATCTACGGGACCGCGTGGGCCACGCCGAAGGATCTGCGCTCATACCTGCACCGCTTGGAGGAGGCCGAGAAGCGCGACCACCGCCGCCTCGGGCGCGAGCTCGACCTGTTCTCCTCGCCGGAGGAGCTCGGACCGGGCTTGTGGGTCTGGCATCCGAAGGGCGGGATCTTCCGCAAGCAACTCGAGGACTACGTCCG
>Ga0222623_10000123_pt1 | contig 20597 bp, 18 predicted proteins | sample PLMtaG_FD_177336 | JGI IMG/M metagenome (GOLD analysis project Ga0222623, IMG submission 177336) | Groundwater sediment microbial communities from an aquifer in East River, Colorado, USA - PLM2_30_coex | ecosystem: Environmental > Terrestrial > Soil > Riparian zone | place: USA: East River...
ATGCCGAGCATCCGAGCTGCCTCCTCGGACCTGAACCCGAGCAGATCGACCAAGACCACCGCGGCTCGTTGGCGAGGTGAGAGGCCGGCGAGGGAACGGACGGCCGCATCGCGCTCGTCGATCTCGTCGATCTCGTCGTCGGCGGGGACGAGCCGTATCGAGCGCTTCGCGGTTCGCAGTGCCCGCCCGTATCGCCGGCGGAAGCTGTTCATCGCCGTCCGGTACAGGTAGCCGTGAGGGTCCTCCATCTCCGCGACTCGGTCCCAGCGCTCGAGCAGCCGGAGGAAGGCGTCCTGCGTCAGGTCCTCGGCTTCGTGCCGGTTCCGGGTCACGAGGCAGAGCGCCAGGTAGAGCTGATCCTTCTCGGCCTCGAAGAACGCCTCGAACTGGTCGGTGGGAGAAGCGGCGACGTCGGTCTCGGGTCCCACCACGCTGAACCGGGCGATCTCGCTCATCGACGGATCAATCCCCCGAGGACCTCGAATTGCCTACACGGGCGGCGATCTTCCCTCGCCGGGTGCCCGAGTTCCAGATGACCTAGCGTTCAGCCTCCCGCAACATCCCCGACCAGCACCGCTCGGAGCGTCCGATCCTCCGCTTTAAGGGGCGAGGCCATTGTGCCGATGATGGAAGACTGGGGAGGAGACGCTGCGTGGAGAGATCCAATGCATCGGGAGGTTCGGACATCAGCGAGCGGCTAGATACGGCTGCCGAGACGAGCTCTGCAGTGTCGCCCCCTCCTCCAGCCGAAAGCGCCGCTGACACACGGACTCGAGGTGGACGACGCATCGTCTTCGGTCTCCTCGGGCTTTGTGCGCTCTTGGTCATAGCGCTCGGGGCCCTTGTATTCACACACCGTCAACCCCCTGTGAAGGCATCCTCGTCCCCGCAAGCCTCGCCGAGGCCGGATAGGGCGAGTCCACCCCTCGGCTTCGCCGACACGCTCACGGACATAGGATGGCAGCAGTACAAGCCGGACGGTTTCTCGCTCGGACTGCCACCCTTATGGATTCCCTATTTCAAGGACATCCCGAACGCAGATCCGTATCTTGAGTGGGTTGCTACAGGCTACTCCGACACGAGCCACCCACCCGCCTGGCTGTACGTGTTGAAGGTCCCGGTGGAGTGGCCACGGGAGGTGGCGGAGACCATGTTCGAGCGACGACGGCTCCAGGTCATTGCCGATCCCACCGTCGTTCGAGTTTCAGAGATGACAGAGATACAGCTGTCTGACGGTGTCGGATACACTTTCACGACGGTGTCCGAGACGCCATCGGGTCTTAACAGCGAGACGTCCTATGAGATTCTTCATGAGGGCTACGTATACGCATTGATCATTGACGTGCCTCTCAAGCACAGGGATGAGTACGGCTCTTTGTTTGACGACATCGCGAGAACCTTCGAGATAGTCGACTAGACAAGCGTCTGGTCCTCCTCGCAGTCGATCAGCAGCTCGGCGAAGGCCCGGCTCTGCGGGTAGCCCCAGAACTCTCCGATCCGGTCGGCTCGCTCGAAATCGGGGAGCATGAGGACGTTGAGCAGCTCGGCGAAGGTCGCACTCAGTCGCGCCCGTCGATGAAGTAAACGCGCTCCCACCCGAGCATCGGCGGGGTGCTGCCGGGCGGCGCGATGACGGTCGGCCGATCCAGGTCCAAGACGAAGCCGAACCAATCGGTCCGGCCCTTGCGACGAAGCCGTTCGGCGTGCTCGTTCACGTTCGCCTTCGCTTCGTCCAGGTCCTCGGTGAAGCCGCGTTGCTCGCTGGAGTGACCTCTGCCCGCCACCACGAGCCACATGAACCTGAACGACGTCATCGTCGGCCTGGACCCGAGCGGTCGGCCTCTCGCAGCATCCCGACGAGCACGGCACGAGGCGACCCAGCGGCCAATACCAAGCCTCTCTATGCGAAGGGGGGAGGGGCCGGGAGGTACTCGCTTGGAGTTCGTCCACTTTCTCCGAGTTCGTCCAGCACCCACGTGATGAGCGTGTGCGTGCAGTTCCGCACGGCCTGGAGCGGCCAGTCGAGGGCGGCAGCGATCTCCTCAGAGCTCTCGCCCGAGATGAGATGCCGCAGAACTAGTTGTTCGCCCTGTGTGAGTGGCATCGCCATGATCCACTCCAGCTCGACGAATCGAGTATGACCCGTGGCCATCGCTCGTTTACATACGGCCGGTGCTGTCAGCCAGATGACGGATTCCTAGATTGATTTGCGCTCCGCGCTGCGCGGTGCCCGGTTGTGCGGTTTCAGGATTACGTGGGCTTTAGGAGCCTAACGACCTCGGTCGCCCTCCCGGAGCATGCCGACCAGCACCGCCCGGAGAGTCCGGTCCTCCCCTCGCAGTCGATCAGGAGCTCGGCGAAGGCGCGGGTTGCCGGGTTCCCCAGTACGCGCCGATCCGGTCCCAGGTAGCGGCGGGAGGACTTAGGAGCACCCATCCGTGTCCGGCAAGGCGCACAGCCCTCCGGGAGGGTACTGCGACGAGCACGGTTACCGCATCTCTCGGTTCAAGCCTGTCGGTCGCAATGCCGATGACAAGTCTGCGTGGGAGGAGCTGGTTACGTGAGACGCGAACAAGTATCGGGAGTTCCCGAGCCAGGTGAGCGCTCGGCCATCGCGTTTCCGCCTGCACCCTCGGCACCGACCTCCGCGCATCCTTCGCCTCGACGCTACGTCTTCATTGTCGTCAGCGTCGTCGCCTTGTGCTTGTTGTTGCTAGGGGGCGGCTTCCTCATCTATTCCGCAACGCGGCCGGACGTCGACACGTCTCCGTCTCCTGCGACTGGCGCGCCAGAGGCGCCAGCGTCAGAGCATGCCACCACTCCATCGAGCTCCACGGCATCGCTACTGGATGCTGGGTGGAAACTCTATACGGCGAAAGACGGAGACTTTACGCTCGCACTCCCACCCTCATGGTCGCGATACACCAAAGCCATACCGGGCTTCAAGCATCACCTCAAGTTCGCCGCTTCGGGCTTCCCCGTCGAAAAGCACCAAGAGGCGTGGCTGTACGTGTTCAGATGGCCCTACTACGGCTCTGGGCAAGTAGCACAGACCTACTGGGAACAGGAACGAGCCCAAATCGGGTCCGACCCGGCAGCTGTCGGAGTGTCAGAGATGAGGGAAATCGAGGTACCCGACGGCGTCCTTTACACCTTTACATCGGTGTTCAGGTCCCCGTCCGGTCGTCTTCGTACTGAAACCTGCTACTGCATCCTTCATGGAGGCTACGAATACAGACTCGTCTTCCTCGTGCCACTTGAACAGAAGGACAAGTACGACCTTGTATTCGACGACATCGCGAGGACGTTCAAGACAACGGACTAGACAAAACAGCAGCCGACCCGAATGAGGCGGCCGTCCACCCCCACCGTCGAAGGTTAGCCGTCCCGACCCTCCGACTCGACCGCTGCCTGAACCGCGATGATCAGTGTCTGGCGGTCAAGACGCGTGGGAGATGCAGGTGGGTGCCCAGGAATGACGGTCCACGTCTGACCTGCCGGTCCGCAGCCAGTCGGTCGACTGTCGCCCATGAGCGAACCCGAGCCTGATGCACGAAGCACCCGAACCGGATCGAGATGGAACGGTCGGCGCCATCATCGCGCTCGCTAGCGCTTCTTCACGAACGGCAGCGAGCCGAGGGTATTGAAGGCGATGGCGGCGACGAACCACTCGAGGGTACCGAGCAAGATGCGCTCATCGATGATCTCCCCGACGAAGCCGAAGACGATGCACGCCAGCGCAAGGATCGTCCAGATCATTGGATCACCTCCCTCGTCACGCGCAGTACCCATTTCCCAATCGTCCCAATCCGATCCAGACGGGGGGAGGGGTCCCCAAGGGTGGTGCAACACCAATCTGGCTGCGAATGGGCGCGCCGGTCAGGAAACAGACGCCAGGTCTCCGTAAGAAACAACCAGGTAGGCCACTTGGTTGGGGTCTGCCCCCGCCGTATCCTCGGGCCATGCTCGCGCTCGCCCGTACGCGGAGGCACGCGCGGCTGGCTCCGCTGCGAGGTCCCGTGAGCCGTCGGAACAGCCGTCGTCCGGCCGACGGCGAGGGACGTGACCCAGATCGGTTCGCCTGTCGTGGAAGCGCCACGGTTGACCTGCCCTTCTTCGATCGATGACCTACGAGATCATCAACGGTTGGATCGTCGGGAAGCTCCCGGGACCGGACGGAGGGTTGATCCCCGTCAAACACTTCCCGCAGGGCCCCTACGAACGACGGCAACGGAACAACCCCTTGCTCTGCCTGCACACGACCGAGACGGATGGCTACGTTGAGGATCTGCGCTTCCCAAGCGAGTTCCAGGTCGGCGAGGACGTCATCGGTCAACACCGACCTCTCTGGGCGAGAGGGTCGGCGGTGGACGAACACGATCATGATCTCCTCCAGATCGAGATCGTTGGGTTCTCGAGACTGGATCCATGGCTACCGAAACCGGAGAGCCTCTCACCGCTCGTCGCGCTGATTGCGCTCCTGCATCGCCGCGGCTTCGTAGCAAGTGCGCTGAAACGTCCAGATCGGTGGCCGGTCCGGCTCGATCGACTTCCGGCGGCTGTGGACACGTACTATCGACGCCACGAGGTCTGGGACGACCCGTGCGTGTACGGTCATGTCGAGATCCCCGGCGACGAGCATTGGGACCCGGGTTCGCTCGATTATCCGACGCTGTTCTCGGTGGTCCGCGATGTTCTGGCTGCGAAGGAGGTCGATGGCGAGATGCTTTCCGACAATCAGATCGAGGGGATCCAGTTCGCGAACGGGATGCGCCGATACCTGGATAGCCCCGAGAACGAGCCGGCGGAGCCGGGACCCAACCGCCAGGGGTTCCGGTTCGCGAAGCAGATCACGATGCACATCGAAGCTGAGCCACCGCCGGCCGGGTTCGAACCCAGGCGATCCTCGACCGAGGGTATGGATCTGTCCCCCGACGAGAAACACCCGGACTAGAGAGGAGCGGGAAGGAGGGGCAGAGACACAGACGCATCGAGTGAACCGTCAGGACGGCTCAGCCGGCCCCCCCGGGTCCTTTCGACGGCAGTGTCTGTGAGTCGGCCGACTCCAAACGCGCATCCATTGACGTTCCTTGACAGCGGTCCGAGACCTGCGCAACCTCAGCGCGCTCGAGGCTGAGAAGGCGGCCACGCCCCGCCCTTGACAGCCCATGCTCGCGCGCAGTAGTTTACCGTCTAGTTAATTAACCGGGGGATTCAATGGTGAACGAATGGTGAGCGTCACCGAACGGCTGGACCGCACGTTCGGGGCCCTGGCGGATCCGACCCGACGTGCCATCCTCGCGCGTCTGGCGAAGGGGGAGGCCTCGGTCACCGAGCTGGCGGAGCCCTTCGAGATGAGCCTGCCGGCGGTCTCGAAGCACCTGAAGGTGCTAGAGCGCGCCGGACTCGTCTCGAGGGGGCGGGAGCGACAGTGGCGGCCCGCGCGGCTCCGGGCGGCCCCGATCAGGGAGGTCGCCGAGTGGACCGACCGGTATCGACGCTTCTGGGACGAGCGCTACGACCGACTGGACGAGTACCTCGACGAGCTCCAGGGACGAGGACCAAGCAAGAGGAAGGAGAAGGGCGATGGGCGGGGACGGTAGGTACAAGCACACGCTGGCCACGCCGGGCCGGAAGATCGTCATGACGCGTGTCTTCGACGCGCCGCGCGAGCTCGTGTTCGACGCCCACAGCTCGTGCGAGCACGTGTCGCACTGGTGGGGTCCGCGGAACTACGAGGTCGTGCAGTGCGAGATCGACTTCCGCCCCGGCGGTGCCTGGAGGATCGCGCACCGAGGGCCCGACCGCGAGACGCCGGTGTTCTTCGGCGAGTACCGCGAGATCGTCCGCCCCGAGCGGTTCGTGTGGACATTCGGGTTCGAGGGCATGCCGGGTGAGCCAGGGCCCGAGACCTACGTGTTCGAGGAGCACGACGGCAAGACCACGCTCACGAGCACCGCCGAGTTCGACACGATCGAGCAACGCGATGCGGTGCTCGAGACGGGGATGGAGGAGGGCGCAGCCGAGACGTGGGATCGGCTCGACGAGTACCTCGAGGTCCTGGCGCAACCCACGACTGGCTGACCGGAAGACCGACCGAGAGAGCGCCGGGGCAGGCTCGGCCTCGGCGCCTTCGGCGGCAACTCCCGTCCGACGGGCTCCTCGGATGTCGACTGCGATACTGCAGTCCGTTCGGCGTGAGGGTTGCGAATGCTCCTTTCCTTGACCACGACGGTAACGCCCGCGACGGACTTCGGGTTCCTCCTTCACAAGAACCCCGATTCGATCCGCTCCGTTCGGCTGTGGTTCGGACAGGCGCAGGTCTTCTTCTCCGAGGCCACGAAGGAGCGGTGCACGGCGACGTTGCTCCTCGAGGTCGATCCCGTGGGGCTGGTGAGAAGGCGTCGTCGCGGAGTCGAGGCCGGGTCGCTCGAGCCGTACGTGAACGACCGACCGTACGTGGCGTCCTCGTTCATGAGCGTCGCGATCGCAAAGGTCTTCGGAACCGCCATGACCGGTCGGAGCGACGATCGCCCCGAGCTCGCCGCATCGCGGATCCCGCTCGAGGTTCATCTCCCGGTGCTTCCGTGCCGAGGCGGCGTCGATCTCCTGCACAGGTTGTTCGAGCCGCTCGGGTACGACATCTCCGCCACGGCGATCCCGCTCGACGAGCGCTTCGATGTATGGGGCCCGAGCCCGTACCTCGACGCCCGGTTGCAGACGACGGCCCGACTCGCTGACGTCCTCAATCACCTCTACGTGCTCCTGCCCGTCCTCGACGATCAGAAGCACTACTGGGTGGCCGACGACGAGATCGAGAAGCTGCTTCGCCGCGGCGTGGGGTGGCTCGCGGATCACCCCGAGTCCGAGCTCATCACGCGCCGATATTTGCGCCACCAGGGCGGTCTCGCGCGAGAGGCACTCGCACGGCTCCTCGAGGAGGATCAACCCGATCCCGACCTGTCGCAGCGAAGGCACGACCGTGAAGAGGAGCAGGTCGAGGACCGTATCGGTCTTCGGGACCAGCGGATCGCCGCCGTGACGCAGGCGCTGAAGGATGCGGGCGCACGCAGCGTCCTCGATCTCGGATGCGGCGACGGGCGACTGCTCCAGTCGCTGCTCCGCGACGGCTCGTTCGCGAAGGTCGTCGGCGTGGACGTCTCCTTCGCCGCCCTCGAACGGGCGGCGAGGCGCCTCCACCTGGACGAGATGTCGCCCAAGCAGCGCGAAAGGATCGAGCTGCTGCAGGGCTCGCTCACCTATCGGGACCGACGGCTCCTCGGCTTCGATGGGGCCGCTCTCGTCGAGGTGATCGAACACCTCGAGCCGTCGCGCTTCGGAGCCTTCGAGCAGGTGCTCTTCGACATCACTAGGCCCTCCGCGATCGTCCTCACCACGCCGAACGCGGAGTACAACGTGCGGTTCGAACGCCTGCCGGCCGGTTCCCTGCGTCACCGAGACCACCGGTTCGAATGGACCCGCGACCAGTTCCGGGGATGGGCGGACGGCGTGGCAGAGCGATCCGGGTACGCGGTCCGCTACGTCCCGATCGGTCCCGAGGACGACGAGGTGGGGTCGCCCACGCAGATGGGGGTCTTCAGCCGGTGACGATGTCGATCCCCAAGCTCTCGTTGGTGGTGCTCGTCGGGCCGTCGGGCTCCGGAAAGTCCACGTTCGCCGCCCGGCATTTCCTCCCGACCGAGGTGCTCTCTTCGGACGCGTTCAGGGCCCTCGTGTCCGACGACGAGAACGACCAGTCGGCGACGAAGGACGCCTTCGACGCCCTGCACTTCATCGCGGGCAAGCGCCTCGCTGCCGGCAAGCTCACGGTCGTCGACGCCACGAACGTGCAGCGCGAGGCTCGTCGACCGCTCGTCGAGCTCGCTCGCGCCCACCACGTGCTCCCGATCGCCGTCGTCTTCGACGTGCCGGAGAAGCTCTGCTTGGATCGCAACGCCGCGCGGCCCGATCGGGACTTCGGGCCGCACGTCGTGCGACGACAGCGTTCCCAGCTCAAGCGTTCCCTGAAGGGCCTCGGCCGCGAGGGCTTCCGGCGTGTGTTCGTCCTCAGGACACCCGAAGAGATCGACGCCGTCGAGATCGAGCGAGAACCGGCGTGGTCCGATCGAAGCGAAGATCACGGGCCGTTCGACATCATCGGCGACGTTCATGGCTGCTATGACGAGCTCGTGCTGCTCCTGAGCGAGCTGGGGTACGAGGTCGGCGAGGACGGATCCGGCGCCGCCCACCCGCAAGGCCGTACGGCGGTGTTCCTCGGCGACCTCGTCGACCGTGGGCCGAACGTTCCCGGCGTCCTGCGCTTGGCGATGGGGATGGTGGCGACCGGGTCTGCACTGTGCGTCCCCGGGAATCACGAGAACAAGCTCGTTCGAGCCCTGAGGGGGCGCAGGGTGCAGGTGTCGCACGGCCTGGCCGAATCCCTCGCGCAGCTGGAGAGCGAATCTCCGGAGTTCCGCGAACGGGCCCTCGGGTTCCTGGACGGACTCGTGAGCCACGCGGTTCTGGACGACGGTCGCCTCGTCGTCGCCCATGCCGGGATGCGGGAGGAGATGCAGGGGCGCGCCTCGGCGGCGGTTCGTGCCTTCGCGCTTTACGGGGAGACGACGGGCGAGACGGACGAGATGGGGTTGCCGGTCCGGTACCCGTGGGCGCTCGAGTACCGAGGCACAGCGAGCGTCGTGTACGGCCACACACCGGTACACGAGCCGGTGTGGGTGAACAACACGATCAATATCGATACCGGCTGCGTGTTCGGCGGAGCTCTTACGGCCCTTCGATACCCGGAGAAGGAGTTGGTCTCGGTCCCGGCAAACCGGACCTACTACGAGCCGATCCGTCCACTGACCGCAACGGGAGACGCGGAGCCCATCGAGCCCCGGGCAGGCGAAGGCGATCTGCTCGACATCGAGGACGTCCTCGGCAAGCGCCTCATCGAGACCCGACTACAGCGTTCGGTCACGGTCCGTGAAGAGAACGCCGCAGCCGCGCTTGAGGTGATGAGTAGGTTCGCGGTCGACCCGCGATGGCTGATCTACCTCCCACCGACGATGGCGCCCACGGGCACATCGTCGAGGCCTGGGCTGCTCGAGCACCCGGCGGAGGCGTTGTCGTACTACCGAGGCGAGGGCGTCCGGGAGGTCATCTGCGAGGAGAAGCACATGGGCTCCCGAGCGATCGTCATCGTCTGCCGCGACGACACCGTGGCCGACCGGCGGTTCGGGATCGACGGGGATGGGATCTGCTACACGAGGACGGGCCGCCCGTTCTTCGAGGACACGGGCATGGAGGCTGGGGTTCTCGACAGGGTCCGCGCGGCTCTCGACGCGAGTGGGCTGTGGGCGGAGCTCGAAACCGACTGGCTGGCCTTGGATTGCGAGATCCTTCCGTGGTCGGCGAAGGCGATGGAACTGCTGCGTCGCCAGTACGCACCCACGGGAGCGTCGGCGAAGGCGGCGTTCGCGGCGTCATCGCGGGCGGTCGAGGCCGCGGTGAGCAGGGGACTCGACCTCGAGGACACGCTCGTGCGACAGCGGGACCGCCTTGCCATGGCGGAACGGTTCGTCGACGCGTACCGCCGGTACTGCTGGACGGTCGAAACGGTCGACGACCTGAAGGTTGCTCCGTTCCAGATCCTGGCGGGAGGCGGTCGCGTCCACGCGGATCGTGACCACGCATGGCACCTCGACACCATCGAGCGCATCGCCGCGAGCGCCCGAGGCTTCGTTCATCCGACGCGCTCGCTACGAGTCGACGTCACCGATCCATCGAGCGAGGAGGTAGGAACCCGATGGTGGGAGGGCCTCACCGAGGCCGGGGGCGAGGGGATGGTCGTGAAGCCCCTCGGCGCCATCGTCCGCGGTCGGCGTGGACTCGTTCAGCCCGGCGTGAAGGTGCGTGGCCCCGAGTACCTAAGGCTCGTCTACGGCCCGGAGTACACCGCGCCTGAGCATCTCGAGCGTCTGCGCGAGAGGGATCTGACCCACAAGCGCTCCTTGGCGGTCCGTGAGTTCGCGCTCGGGATCGAGGCGTTGGAGAGGTTCGTGCGTGAGGAGCCCCTCTACCGCGTCCACGAGTGTGTGTTCGGCGTGCTGGCCCTCGAGAGCGAACCCGTTGACCCGCGACTGTAAGTGCCCGAAAGGGCGCCGACGCGAACAACGAGGTCGCCGTCGAGAGCCCGAACGACTGGTTCTTGGTCGTGGACGGCCGCAGACCCTCCGTACTCCGTTGGCGTTCGGAGGGTCAAGTTCGTCCGTCATGGAGGCGTAACGACGGCGTAACCACGCCGACGCGATCGTTCGGGAAGATGGCCGCATGACGGTCGAGATCGGGTCCGGTTCGCTCGACGACCTCGAGGCGATCTCCGAGATCTACGCGCACTACGTGCGGACGTCGGCGATCAGCTTCGACGTCGAGGTGCCCTCGGCGGCGTGGCGCCGCGAGTGGTTCTCGCCGTTCGACACACACGGACGTCACCGCCTGCTCGTCGCTCGGAGCGAGGGGACGGCGGTCGGGTACGCGGCCAGCGTGGCCTACCGACCGAGGGCCGCGTACGCGCCCTCGGTCGAGACCAGCGTCTACGTCGCGCCGAGCCGCATCGGGAAGGGGTTGGGATCGGCGCTGTACGGGGCGTTGCTGGCCGAGCTCGAGCGCGAGGACGTCCACCGCGCGTACGCAGGGATCGCGATGCCGAACCCGGCGTCGGTGCGCTTGCACGAGCGCCACGGGTACCGTCGCGCCGGCTACTACTCGGAGCAGGGGCGCAAGTTCGGGCGATACTGGGACGTCGCCTGGTACGAACGGAGCTTCCCGGAGGTGGCGTCCACGACCTCCGGGTGAGAGGTTGGAGGCGTGGCCGACGAACTCGAACCGCGGATCGACGCCCTGTACGCGCTCCCGCTCGAGCGCTTCACGCCCGAACGAGATGCGCTGGCCAAGGATCTCGCCGCGGACGGCGATCGCGCCGGCGCCGCCCGCGTGAAGGCGCTCCGCAAGCCGGTGGTTGCGGCGTGGGCCGTGAACGCCCTCGCCCGCGAGGATCCCGACGGTGTCCGAGCGCTGATCGAGCTCGGGGACACCCTCCGGTCGGCCCATCGCCGAGCGGTGTCGGGCAGGGACGTCGAACCGTTCCGCGCGGCGACCGAGGAGCGTCGTCAGCTCGTGAACGAGCTCACGCGCAAGGCCGGAGGGATCCTCGAGCGGGCGGGCGGCGCCACGTCGGCGACGACCGACGCGATCGCGGGGACCCTGGAGGCGGCCACGATCGACGAGGAGACGGGGGAGCTCGTTCGCGCCGGTCGACTCACCAAGCCCGTCCGGCCGCCGGCGACCTTCGCCGGGGCCGGGCTCCGGGTGCTCGAGGGCGGGCCGTCCCGTCCGGCGGCACCGGCCGAGCCACCGAGGCCCAAGCCCGATGCCGCCAAGCTGCGCCGCGAGCTCTCGGCGGCCGAGACCCGGGAGCGTCGCGCGGCCGCCGCCGTCGAACGCGAGCGCGGCGCGATCCAGGACCTGGACCGACGGCGTTCGGAGGCCAAGGATCGGCTGCGGGCGGCGGAAGCCGAGCTCCGGGGCGTCTCGCTCGAGCGCAAGCGCCTGGCCAACGCCCTGGACAAGCTGGCGGATCGTTGATCCGATCATCGCTCGCCTGACCGGTCCGGCGGGGTCGGTTCGGTAGCATCTGCAGACCATGCGCCGCTACGACGCCTCCGAGATCGAGCCGAAGTGGGTCGATCGGTGGGAGGCCGAGGGCCTGTACCGGGCGTCCGAGGACCCCGCGGACCCGCGACCCCGGTTCTACGCGCTCGACATGTTCTCGTACCCCTCGGGCGACCTCCATATGGGTCACGCGGAGGCGTTCAGCGGCGGGGACGCGGTGGCGCGGTTCGCCGCGATGCGCGGGCACAACGTGCTCCATCCGATCGGGTGGGACGCGTTCGGGCTCCCGGCGGAGAACGCCGCGATCAAGCGCGGGATCCATCCGGCTGAGTGGACCTACGCGAACATCGCCCAGCAGGCATGGTCGTTCCGCCGGTTGGGGATGTCGTTCGACTGGACACGGCGCATCAACACCTGTGACCCCGAGTACTACCGGTGGACCCAGTGGCTGTTCCTCCGACTGTTCGAACGCGGTCTGGCCTACCGCAAGAACGCGCCGGTCAACTGGTGTCCCAAGGACGCGACGGTCCTGGCCAACGAGCAGGTGATCAACGGCGCCTGCGAGCGGTGCGGCACGCCGGTCGTGCGCAGGGACCTCACGCAGTGGTTCTTCAAGATCACCGACTACGCGCAGCGCCTGCTCGACGACATGGAGTCCCTCGAGTGGCCGGAACGCGTGATCACGATGCAGCGCAACTGGATCGGGCGTTCGGCGGGCGCGAGCGTCACGTTCGAGATCGCCGAGACCGGCGACGCCGTCGAGGTCTTCACGACCCGCCCCGACACGTTGTGGGGGGTTACCTTCTTCGTGTTCGCGCCCGAGCACCCACTGGTCCCCACCCTCGTCGAGGCCGGCGGGACGAAGCCCGAGATCGAGGCGGTGCTCGAGACCCTGCGAACGACCCCTCTGTCCAACCGCGAGGAGGCGGACACGCGCGAGGGGATCCCACTGGGCGTCCACGCGGTGAACCCGGTGAACGGCGAGAAGGTCCCCGTCTTCGTCGCTCCGTACGTGCTGATGGAGTACGGCACCGGCGCCGTGATGGGGGTGCCGGCTCACGACCAACGCGACTTCGAGTTCGCGCGCGCCCATGACGTGCCGATCCGCGTGGTGGTGCAGCCCGAAGGCGAGCAGCGTAACGCGGCGACCATGACGGAGGCGTACGACCACGAGGGTGTGATGGTGAACTCGGGACCGTTCGACGGCGTGCGGTCGCCGGCGTCGATCGCGCAGGTCACGGCGTGGCTCGAGCAGCAGGGGAAGGGACGCTCCGCCGTCACGTACCGGCTCCGCGACTGGCTGATCAGCCGCCAGCGGTACTGGGGCGCGCCGATCCCCATCGTCCACTGCCCCGAGCACGGCGAGGTGGCCGTCCCCGACGAACAGCTCCCGGTGCTGCTGCCCGACGACGTCGACTTCCGGCTCGGCGGCGAATCGCCGCTCGCGCGCCACGAGGGGTTCGTGGACACCGTCTGTCCGATCTGTGGCGAAGCTGCCATGCGCGACACCGACACGATGGACACATTCGTCGATTCCGCCTGGTACTACTACCGCTACTGCTCGCCGCACGATGAGACGCAGCCGTTCGACCCGGCGGCGGTCGAGCGATGGATGCCCGTCGATCAGTACATCGGAGGCGTCGAGCACGCGATCCTCCACCTCCTGTACTGCCGCTTCCTCACGAAGGTGCTGTTCGACATGGGGATGGTCGGATTCACCGAGCCGATGCTGCGGCTGATGAACCAGGGCCAGGTGATCTTCGGCGGTGCGTCGATGAGCAAGTCGAAGGGCAACATCGTCGAGCCGATGCCGCTCGTCGAACGCTGGGGGGCCGACACGATGCGTCTGAACATCCTGTTCGCCGGGCCCTTCGAGGACGACGTCGACTGGAAGCTGATCGCGCCCGATCCCGACCGGCGTCCGGGCGTGACGACGTGGCTCAGCCGCGTCTTCGCGGCCGTCGGCGGGGCGTGCGAGCGGGACGCTCCGGACCCCGAGCCGTTGCGGCGCCTGACCCACCGGACGATCCGAGACGTCACGGGCGACATGGAGCGCTTCCGGTTCAACGTGGCGATCAGCAAGCTGCAGGTGCTGTCGAACGGGATGCGCTCGGCGCTGGATGCCGGCGATGGCGCTCGGGAGGCCGCGGCCGCCCTCACGCTCATGCTGGCGCCCCTGGCTCCCTTCGCGTCGGAGGAGCTCTGGCGCGAGGTGCTCGGCAACCCCTCGAGCGTGCACACCGCGGTCTGGCCGACCTTCGACGAGACGCTCGCGCGTGACGAGCGGGTCACGCTGGTGATCCAGGTCGACGGGAAGGTCCGCGACCGGATCGAGGTCGGAGCCGACGCCGACGAGGAGACCTGCCGAGAGCTGGCCCTCGCCTCGGAGAAGGCACGGCGCGCGATGGACGGGCGCAAGCTCGCCCAGGTGATCGTCCGGGCGCCCCGCCTGGTGAACCTCGTCACCTCCCGCTAGGCACGCCTCGCCACGCCGCTCAACATCCGCCGGAACCGTCCCGATAGGAAGGCGAGGCCGGAGTGGGCCTGCTTCCGCCAGACCGAGGACAGCGATGAGCGCGACGGCCGCCCCAACGCCAGTGCCTGACGGAGACGAGGGATCCGGCTCGCTCTCCGCCTTCCTGCGGACCAAGCGGACGATCGCGCTGCTCCGGATCTGCGTGCTCGCGGTCGTCACGGTCCTGTCCCTGAGCTCCGTCGGCGTCCGTCGTGTCGTGGGTCCGGGGGCGCTCGTCCTGCTGGTCGCCGCGTTGTTCTATGCGCTGGTGTGTCTGGTGCTGATCACCCGCGGCGAGGAGTCGTCGCCGTGGTGGCGCGCCGTGACGATCGCGATCGACGTCGCGCTGATCGCGGCGTGGATCGAGGCGACCGGCGGCGGTCGGAGCGAGTTCTGGACCCTGTACCTGATCGTGATCGTGGCGGTCGCGCTGCGGTTCGGGATCGTCGAGACCGTCGGCGTGGCCGTCGGGCTCGCGATCCTGCTGCTGGCGCAGCTCGTCGAGCACGGCGTGCTGTGGACGTCGAGGCTGTACCGGCCGACCCTGCTGCTGGTCGCTGGGTTCGCGATCGGGGTGCTCTCGTTGCAGCGCGCGGACCAGCGACAGAAGCGGTTCGAGATGGAAGCGATCGCCGAGTCGAGGGGGCGTCAGCTCGGCAGGGAGCGCGCGGAGGTTGAGCGTCTCCGGAAGGTCGATCTGGCGCGGACCGAGTTCGTCGGGGTCGCGGCGCACGAGCTCCGGACCCCGCTCGCCGCGATCCTCGGAGTGCTGAGCACGCTCAAGAAACACGGCGCTGTGCTCGAGGACAGGGTCCGCGTCGATCTGATCGACGGGGCCGAGGCGCAGGCCGAGCGCCTCACGAGGCTGGTGGAGGACCTGCTCACGGTCTCCCGGATCCAGGACGGGGTGCTCCGCCTGTCGATGGAGCCGGTCGACCCGCGCGATCTGATCGCCGACGCGGCGCGTGCGTCCAGCACCGCCGAGCGTTTGCGGCTCGAGCTCGACGCGCCCGCCCGGGTCGTGTGCGATGCCGACGCGATCGTCCGCGTCCTCACGAACCTGTTCGACAACGCGAGGAAGTACTCGCCCGAAGGAACGCCGATCACGGTCGCGGTCTCGAGCGACGCTCGCCGCGTGGCGGTCGACGTCCACAACGCCGGTGGCGGGATCGCGGAGGAGGATCGCGAGGCGATCTTCGAGCGGTTCCGTCGCGCCGACGAGACGGAAACGCCGGGGACGGGGCTCGGCCTGTATATCTCGCGCGGGCTGGTGCGGGCGCACGGCGGTGAGCTCGAGGTGAGCGATGCCCCGGAGGACGGTGTTGGCGGGACGCGCTTCACGTTCTGGCTCCCGGTGCTCGATCCGGGTGAGCGGGAGGTGAGCGTCGGCCCCTCGGGGGCATCGGCCCCCGTCGATCGCGAGGATGGTGCGATCTCGCCCGATGTGAACCACCTCACGGTCCGGCCGGCCGGCCGACGCTAGCGTTCGCAACGGCGACCTCCCCCGGTCGGGGGGAGGCATGTCGGAAGGCTCGATCCGTGAACGCCTCGCGGCCCTCTCGCGCGGCGAGCTCATCGGGCTGGTGGCGCTCCTCGCCGTGACCCTGGGGGGCGCCGGTCTCTGGTACGTCCGGTCGCTTCCGCGTCCCCTGGAGGTCGCGGCTGCGCCGAGCGGGGGGACGGCGTCCGCCCCGGCGTCGGCGAGCCCCTCACCGGAGGTCGTCGTCCTCGTGGACGTCGCAGGCTGGGTTCGCCGACCGGGCGTGTACGAGTTCACCGAGGGCGCACGGGTGATCGACGCCATCGACGCCGCGGGTGGAGCTCGCTCGGGTGCCGTGCTCGAGGCGCTGAACCTGGCCGCGCCGCTCACCGACGGCACCCAGATCCTGGTCCCTCGCGAAGGTCAGGAGGGTGTGGCGCCGGCGCCGGTGACGGGCGGCGCGGTTGCCGGCGGGCTCGTCAACGTCAACTCGGCGATCGCGACCGAACTCGAAGAGCTCCCCGGTATCGGCGAGGTCATCGCGCAGCGGATCATCGACTACCGGACCGAGAACGGCCCGTTCGCCACGGTCGACGAGCTCCTCGACGTGAGCGGCATCGGGGACGCGATCTTGGAGTCGATCAGCGAGCTCGTCACGGTGTGAGCACCTGGATCACGCCGGCGCTCGCAGCCGTCTTCTGGGCCGGCCTGCTGCTGCAACCACGGGTCGGCGAGTTCGCCGACCCGTGGGTCTGGCTGTCGGCCGGCGGTGGGCTGCTCGGCGCGGCGTTGGCCCTCGCGCGAGGGCGGGCGGAAGGCCCCGGGTCGCTCGAGCGCGCCGGTCTCGTGCAGGCTGGTCCGCGCGACCTTCGGGACGCGGTCGCGCCCGCGCCGATCCGCCGGGAACGAGCGGTCTGGGCGCCGCTCCCGCTTGCGCTCGTCGGCTCGCTCCTGCTGGCGATCGGGTGGGGAAGCGTGCACGAGCATCGAGTGCGCGACGCGGTGCTCGCGCGGATCTCGGGTCCGGTCACCGTCGAGGGGTCGCTCCGGGTCGATCCGTCGGTCGAGCGCGATCGGTGGTCCGCGGTGCTCGACGCCCGTTCGGTCCGTTGGGAGAACGGCGGCGCGGCCGTCCGCGAGACCGTCTGGCTCTCGGGCCGCGACGAGCCGCCCGACGCCGTCCGGGGCGATCGCCTCCGGGTCTCGGGCTCGGTGCGTCCCGTCGGAGACCAGGGCTTCGCGTCGTTCCTGCACCGTCGCGGGATCGCCGCGGAGCTCGAGGTCGACGTGGCCGAACGCGTCGGTCCCGCGGCGTTCGCGCCGGTCCGGTGGGCGCAGGCGTTCCGGGCGCTCGCCGGTCGCTCGATCGAGTCCTCGTTCCCGCCCACCGAGGCCGGGCTGCTGATGGGGCTCGCGCTCGGCGACGACTCGAGGCTGGATCCGGTCCTCGAACGCGACTTCCGCGCGACCGGGCTCTCGCACCTGCTCGTCGTCTCGGGGGAGAACGTCGCGATGGTGCTCGCCCCGATCGTGGCGCTCGGGGCCGCCCTTCGATGGTCCCGGTGGCCGCGGTTCGCGCTCGGGATCGGGACGGTGGCGTTCTTCGTCGTGCTGACCGGCGCCGAGCCCTCGGTGATGCGCGCCGGCGTGATGGCCGGGCTCGCGCTGATCGGCGTCCTGCTCGGCCGGCCGAGGAGCACGGGGTCGATCCTCGCGGGCGCCGTCGTCGTCCTGCTCGTGATCGATCCGGCGCTCGTCTGGTCGGTCGGTTTCCAGCTGTCGGTGGCGGCCACTGCGAGCATGGTCGCGCTCGCGACGCCGATCTCGCGGCGGCTCCTGTTCCTCCCGCCGTCGTTGTCGTTGGCCGCCGGCGCGACGCTCGCCGCGCAGGTGGGGGTGACGCCGCTGCTCCTGTTCTACTTCCACGAGGTCCCGATCTCGACCGTGGCCGCGAACGTGCTCGCGTTCCCCGCCGTCGCGCCGGCGCTGCTGCTCGGCCTGGCGGCCGCCACGATCGGGATCGTCGTCCCGGCGGCCGGTCACCTCGTCTCGATCCTCGCGCTGGTGCCGATGCGCTACCTCGAGACCGTCGCCGACCGCCTCGCCCGAGCGCCGATCCCGTGGATCACCGGCGGCGGCACGCTGACGCTGATCCTCGGCCTGGGTCTCGCGGCCCTCCTCGCCTGGTGGCTGCGGGCGGGGCGGCGTCTCCCGAGGCGGGCGTTCGTGGGCATCCTCGCGGTGCTGCCGCTGCTGGTGTGGTCGAACGCTATCTCGGCGGGCCCGCCGAGCGCGCTCACGGTTCGGTTCTTCGACGTCGGGCAGGGAGATTCGGCGTTGCTCACGTCGCCGGGGGGTGTCGCGATCCTGGTCGACGGCGGCCCGGACCCCGCCCAGGTCGCGACCGAGCTCGCGGCGCTCGGGGTCAAGCGGCTGGACCTGGTGATCGCGAGCCACCCGCACGCCGATCACGTCGTTGGGCTCCCGGCGGTGCTCGCTCGGTTCCCCGTCGGTCTGCTGCTCGAGCCGGGATGCCGGGACGACTCGCCGGACGGTGCCGCGCTCCACGAGGCCGCCGCGGCCGAGCACCTCACGGTCCGGCACCCGAGGGCGGGCGACGTGCTCAGGGTTGGCGACGTCCGCCTCGAGATCCTGTCGCCGGACCGCTGCTGGTCCGGCACCGAGTCCGATACGAACAACGACGCGATCATCGTTCGCGCGAGCATGGGGGAGGACTCGGTCTTGTTCGCGACCGAACCCGAGGAGCCGGCGCAGCAGGTGCTGCTCGACGACGGCGTGGATCTGCGCGCCGACGTCCTCAAGGTTCCTCACCACGGGGCCGCGACGTCGATCGAGCCGTTCTTCGAGGCCGTCGGGGCCGAGGTGGCCGTTGTGAGCGTCGGTCCGAACACCTACGGCCACCCGGTCCCAGAGGTCCTCGACTGGATCCGCGCGTCCGGCGCCCGGGTGCTGCGGACCGACCTCGCCGGGACCGTGACCGTCACCTTCGAGGGGGAGGGGCTGGTTGTAGAGTCCGCCGCGTGAGTCCGACCAACGCCAAGTCTCCGCCGGTGTCCCTGCTGTGGGGCGAGGACGAGTTCCTGCTGCGGGAGGCCGCGCTCGAGCTCCTCGGCGACCTTCAGCCGGTCGAGGTGGACGGCGGGCTGTGGCAGGGAGGCGAGACGGCGGACCTCGCGACGCCGTCGCTGTTCGGCGAGCGACGGGCGCTCCTGGTCTCGAATGCGAGGGCGCTCCCCGACGAGGGCGTCCGCGAACTCGCCCGGTACCTCGAGGCCCCCGATCCGGGCGCGCCGCTCGTGCTCGTCGCGGTGGTCGGCGACCGGGCGAGGGCCCCGGCGGCGCTCGTGAAGCTCGTCAAGGGTGTCGGCACGGTGACCGAGGTCAAGATCCAGCGCAAGGAGCTTCCCGGCTGGCTCCTCAAGCGTGCGACGGCGAAGGGGCTCGACCTGGCGCCGGACGGGGCGGCGGCGCTCGTCGACACGCTCGGCGAGGACCCCGGGGCGCTCGAACGCGCGCTCGAACAGCTCGCGACCGCGTTCTCGGGGGAACGGATCACGCGTGAGATCGTCGCGCGGCAGTTCCGTGGGCTGGGCGAGCAGCACGTGTGGGACCTGTGCGACCGGGCGTTCTCTCGCGACCTCCCCGGCGCGATGCGGTCGCTCCGGACGCTGCTCGAGGCCGGCGAGGCCGGGCTCATGTTGCTCGGTGCGATCACGTCGCGGCTCCGCGACCTGATCCGCGTCGCGTCATTGCCGGAACGGCTCGCGCCCGCCGATGCCGCCAGGCAGGCGGGGCTGCGGTTCGACTGGCAGGTGCGGCGCTACCGTCAGCAGGCCAAGCGCTTCTCCGCGGAGGATCTCGCCGGCCTCCACGAACGCATCGCGTGGGCGGACCGCGCGCTGAAGTCGGGAGCGACCGATGACGTCGTCCTTCCGATGCTCGTCGCGGCGATCGCGGGGGAGCCGGCGGCCCTGCCCGTCTAGTGGGCTACTTGGCTGCTGCGGCGGCCCGGTTCGCGGCCCTGGCCAGACGTGACTTGTGCCGGGCCGCGGCGCGCCTGTGGAGCATGCCCTTGGAGGCGGCCTTGTCGTAGGCGCGCGACGCGTCGCGGACGGCGGCGGCGGCCTCGGCGTCGCCGCTCGCGGCGGCCGTGGTCGCCCTCTTGGTCGCGGTCTTCAACGAGGAGCGAACGCCCTGGTTGCGCTTGCGCCGCTTCTCGTTCTGTCGGTTCCGCTTGATCTGGGACTTGATGTTGGCCATGGACGGTCGAGTGTACCAGCGGCCCCAGGCACGCCCGAGGGTGTCGCCGCGTGCGGCGCTCGTACGATAGGCGAGCCGTGAGCGAGGACTCCGATGACTGAGCTTGGCCACATCCGGAACTTCTGCATCATCGCCCACATCGACCACGGCAAGTCGACGCTGGCCGATCGCCTGCTCGAGCTCACGCACACCGTCGCCGACCGAGACATGCGCGAGCAATACCTCGACAAGATGGATCTCGAGCGCGAACGCGGGATCACGATCAAGGCGCAGGCCGTGCGCCTCGCGTACCGGTTCGAGGGCGTCGACCACGAACTGAACCTGATCGACACCCCCGGCCACGTCGACTTCACGTACGAGGTCTCGCGCTCCCTGGCCGCATGCGAGGGGGCCGTGCTCCTCGTCGACGCCGCGCAGGGGATCGAGGCCCAGACGCTCGCGAACTTCCACCTCGCCCGCGACGCCGGGCTGGTCATCGTCCCGGTGCTCAACAAGATCGACCTTCCGCAGGCCGACGTCGACGAGACCCGGCGCGAGCTCGCCGAGGTCGTGGGGTGCCCGCCCGAGGACGTCCTCGCCGTCAGCGCCAAGACCGGGGAGGGCGTGACCGAGCTGATCGAGGAGGTCGTGCGTCGCGTCCCGCCCCCG